>OLQH01000091.1_pt1 | contig 108072 bp, 95 predicted proteins | sample 1672671 | NCBI WGS metagenome assembly OLQH01 (sample SAMEA3136712, study PRJEB25190) | human gut metagenome | reverse complement strand
TGCTTTGGATGATATTCCGGTTATCTGCGCTGAATGTGATTTTGCTTCATTAAAATGCGATGGAAAATACATATGGTGCGATGCGAAACAGAAGTTTTGCAACAATTCAAAACCGGATTGGTGTCCGATAAAGCCCATGAGCAAAGAAACTGAAACGCAATTATTCAGAGAAGGGAAAATGTGATATGGAACAATGTTGCGGAACGTGCAAATTCCACCGCACAGACGATAACGGAGAGTGGGTATGCACGAATGATATTAGCGAGTATTACGCACTGGAAACGGATTATTCGGATGTGTGTGTGGATTGGACTGTACGAGATGAAACCGAATAGAGACTATCCCATAATCCTCGGCATGACGCCGCCGAACAAGCAGGGCATAGGCATAAAGAGCAAGCTGGGTAGCGGATACGATGTCTACATATTGCAGGATGATTTGTCCGTTCAGTACGCATGGATTCATTTTTGCAATACGGAAGCGATTGACGGGATGATTGACCTGTTGCAGAGGATGAAAGAATTGTGGGAGAGGGAGGAAAGCAGTATGAACGAGAAAACAGAATGGAAGACAATAAAAGATGATGGCTTACCACCAGTCGGAAGTTGTCTGATTGTGACAATTAAAAATCATGGTTACGGCGGTAGGAGGGAGTTGCGCTATCCTGTGCATTATCTGGAAAAGAATTATGCGCCGGGATATGCGTTCTACATGAACGGTACGGACATTCTTCTGCCGGAGTACAGTGAGGTTGTAGCGTGGACGCACATTCCAATGCCTTATGATGGAGAGTAGAGATATGCGAGTAATTGAAGCACTACGATACATAGGTGCTGAATGGATTATATTTTGTGACTTAGACCAGAAAGACCATGCAAAAGTGTTTTCTAAGCGCATGAAGAAAAATAATATCACATGGGAGAGGTTAAAGCGAATTGAATGGAAATGGGTATCATCCATAAATTTCAACAAAGAGGACGGAACCTTGATAATTCGGTATTCTGCGAAACGACCGATATATGAGAGAGGATATGAGAAATGAAAATTACGATAGAAATTCCAGATGAGGAAATCAAGGATAGACTGATTGATGTAATTGCAAATCAGTATTACAGGGATTATTCCTCGGATAGAAGAACAGTGGACAGGGTGACGGCAGAATGTATCCGTGAAATTATTTACAAGGATAAGGAGCGGATCGTTGATCTGATTGTAAACAGAGCGAGCAGACATATGAAGAACCTTGCGGCAAAGAAATTTGTCGAGCAGTTAAATGAGGAACTTTAACGCCGCCCTGTTGAGTGGAAGAAATTCATACGAGGTGAACAATAATGAATAAAACAAAAATAGATTGGTGCGACAGCACATGGAATCCTGTAACGGGATGTCTACATGAGTGCGAATACTGTTACGCCAGAGGGATTGCGAAACGTTTTGGAGGCGCAAGTGAAACTCATTGCAACGAAACTGTTGGAACGGAGTGCCAGTGGGAAACATCAGCAGAAGGAAAGATTCATGTTTTGAGTGAACCTATTTACGACTACGATCATGGACGAAATGCACCGTATCCGTATGAATTTGACCCAACATTTCACAAATACCGCCTAAACGAATACCAGAACAAGAAAGGCAGAAATATATTTGTATGCAGCATGGCTGATCTGTTCGGCGACTGGGTTCCAGACGAATGGATAGAGGAAGCGTTTATGGTTTGTGATAATGCGCCACAGCACAATTATTTATTTCTTACAAAAAATCCAGAGAGGTATGCGGAATTAAGCCTGCCTTGCGACAATTACTTATGGTATGGAACAAGTGTGTGCAAGAAATCTGACATCCCAAAATGCAAGTATCTTCCGCTTGGTGGTAAAAAATTTGTGAGCATTGAGCCTATTCTGGAAGATTTGAAGATTATCGACAGTCCGCTAATAAATTATGTTGACTGGGTGATTATAGGCGCAGAAACCGGGCGCAGAAAAGACAAGGTTATTCCGGAAAGAAAATGGATTGAAGATATTGTGAACGAGTGCCGAAAAGATGATATTCCTGTATTTATGAAATCCAGCCTTGCGGATATTTGGGGAGAACCGCTGATACAGGAGTTTCCAGAGGAATTGAAAAGGAAGTGATACAAATTAACAATACCAGAAAGAACATAGCAAGAGCGAAAGTCAGAAATGGAGGTGATATGGATTGATAATCCTTGAAGATACCAGAAATCAAGTTGGAAAACATGATAAGAAAAATGAATATTTTCAGCAGAACGGAATCGAGGTCAGGCGCACAAAGTTGTATTGTGGAGACTACACATTACCGACAGATCAGAGCGTCTGTATTGACACAAAGAAGGACATTCAAGAACTGATTGGAGATATATGCGGAAAATCTCATGAACGGTTCAGAAATGAGCTTATACGGGCGCAAGAGAGCCATATAAAGCTAATTATACTCACGGAAGATAACGGCGGGTACTGCGACAGGAAAAAGACGATTTACAACAAGCCTGTGACATGCGTAAAGGACTTGTTTAGTTGGAAAAACCCGCGATTATTTATCTTTCATGGCGGAAAGCAGAAATATCCAAAAGCAACAAAGGGGCAGACGTTAGCTAAATGCCTTATAACCTTGCAAGAGAAATATGGATGTGAATTTTCTTTTACGACTAAAGAGAATAGTGGAGCAGAGATTTTAAGGCTATTAGGTGTCGCAGAGGGCGTTTGAGAAGTTTAAGGGATTGTTGGAGGAAGGTGGCAATAATGAGTGATATTCGTTTTTATAGCGGATATGTTAAGACTAACATAAACGAGCCATTCGTATTTGAAGTTGAAGAACTTGAAATTGAGAAAGTGTTTGAAGATGGAACAATCAAACTGAAATATCCATATTTCTATTGCAGTTCCGACTCGACTTTCTATTTTGGTGGCAGATCAGGAGAAAAAACAGATAGGGAATTGAAACTTTCCCATGGATCGGTATTTTATTCAACCGATAAAAACAAATGTAAAGATTTTGTTATTGACAAAATGCAAGAGATGAATGGACTGGCAGACAAAATCAGGAAACGTATGCAAGAATCAAAATTTGAAATCAAACTATTAGGAGATGATTGATGAAATACATAGCATCATGGAGCGGCGGAAAGGACAGCACTGCAAGCATCATCTTAGCACATGAGCATAACGAACCGCTTGATATGATAATATTCTCGGAGGTCATGTTTGACGAAAATATCAGCGGAGAACTGCCGGAGCATATTGATTTTATCAAGAATAAAGCGATTCCGATTTTTGAAACATGGGGATATGAGGTGAAGATACTTCATTCTGATAAAACGTATACGGATTGTTTTCATCACAGAACTGTAAGGGGAAAATCCAAAGGAATGAAGAAAGGTTTCGTGATGACCGGACATTGTGATGTGCAGAGAGATTGCAAGCTGAAAGCAATTAAACAATTTTGGAAGTCAGTCAATGAAGATTTTGCACAATATATTGGTATCGCTACAGATGAGCCGGTAAGAATGGAGCGTATTGTAAATTCTGGGGACAAGGTATCTTTGCTTGAAAAGTATGGATACACAGAACATATGGCATTTGACCTTTGCAAGAAATATGATTTACTATCTCCAATTTACGGATTTACAAATCGCGGCGGCTGTTGGTTTTGTCCTAATATGCGATATACACAACTAAAGCACTTACGGACACATCATCGTGACCTATGGGACAAACTTCTTGAACTGGAGAATGAACCGGATTTAATCGGGAATATGTGGAACACGCTTACCAAAACCAGAATCCATGACTGGGAGGAGCGATTTTTCTGGGAAGAAAGGCAGATGAATATTTTTGACTATTTAAAGGAGGACTGACATGCAGGAATTAGAGAAGATTCTGGAAGAGATAGATGGGATGATAGAAAGATATAAAGAGAACCCGAGATTAGAAATCGTTGATATCTGCCATGGACTGAATCAAGCGAAACGTATCATCCGCGAGCACATGAATGACGGCTGGATTTCGGTTGATCGGGAACTTCCACCTAACGCAAAACATAAAGGAGCGCTCTGTCCACGGTATCAAGTCATGACAAAATATGGCGTAACCGAGGGATGGTATAACCCGGATTACGAGAGTTGGTATGTTCTTTGCTGGTTTATGGGAGCGGACTATTTAGAAACTGAAATTGATTTTGAAAAAGGAACATACCCTAAAGTGGTTCGGTGTGAGAATTTAGTTAATGATAAACACAGTATAGTGCTTGCTTGGCGCACCCTTCCAGAGCCATACCGCCCGGAAAGGAGCGATAACCATGACTGAGAATGAAGCAATTTTATATATCGAAAAATGGTATCAGCCAACAACGGAACCAAAAGAAAGAGAAAAATCTATTGAAGCTTTATCAGTAGTTTTAAAATGCATAGAAGAAATCCGGAAGTACCGGGAAATCGGAACCGTGGAAGAATGCCGGGAAGCTGTGGAGAAGCAAAAGGCGAAGAAATGTGTTATTGATTCCTGCCCCGATCATACGCATTATAAGTGTCCTTCATGTGGGAAAATACATCTATCAAGATATAAGCATGGATGTCCAAGATTAGGGAGAATTCCTAGATTTTGTGAGTATTGCGGACAGGCTATTGATGAGAATTTGGAGGGAATGGAAGATGAGCAGCTTTAAAATCACTCAATGCAGAGGCGAAGGACAAGGAAGCTGCAAAATGTGCGATGATAATGGAAAGTGGAATCGGAATTGGATGTGTTTCCTTTACGAGATAGAGGGGTATGAAGGTTGCTACTGTTCGGAATGTGTCAAAAAGATAATGGAGGGTGAACAGAATGAACGATGACTTAATCAGCCGGAAAGCGGCTATAGAGGCTGTGGACAGGCATACAAGAGATGATGGAACATTGGATGATGATATTTCTGTAATTCTGGAGGAAGTAGAGACAGCCTTTGATAAGGAGAAGGTGATTGAGGAACTGGAATATGACAAAGGAATGTCCGCAAAATACAGTACAGGCTTACGTGAGCAGGGGCATATTGAAGCTTTTGATGAAGCCATATCCATCGTAAAAAAGGGCGGTATTAACAATATTTTACTGTAAATAAAGCAAGGTGGGATTGAATGAGCAAAGTAGAAATCGAAATCTCAGACGACAGATGGTTCCGGGGAGAATGGCAGTTTAGACCGCAGGACAAGCAGTTGTGTGTGGTGATTCCGAATATTGGAAATAAAAATCCACTAATATGTCAATGGAGATGGGGAAAACATAATCATGTTGGCATGGACGCTTTCTGCGATATATCAGAACGATTTTATCATGAGCGTGTAGGGATTATCGAGGAAGAATTTATACCGGATTATTACGGGATGGGGAATGTTGACCGCTGGAAACCTCTCGGGCTTCCGGTGGAAGTGAATGAACGGGTTCTGGCGGAAATTGAGGAGTGGTTTGAGGAGGAATAACATGCAAGGCATGGTAAGAAAGACAGTTGTATTAGAAGCATATGTGCAGACAAGTTATGATACGTATTCTCATATTTTCCGGACGGTAGAAATTGAAATACCTGATGATGGGAAAGACTGGCATGTATGTGGAGAAATGGAGGACGATGAATGAGTTACAGTAGTTTATATGTTATAGACAAAAAGTTTCATGGAGAAAACGCCGCTGATTTTAGAAATTCATGGCTCTTTTCTCCGATTATATGGAATGTTTTGTCCGAAAAATATTTGCCTAAGAAATATGGCATGACTCAATCCGTGATCGGATTGGATGGAACTAAAGTGTGGAATGAAATCAACGATATTATGAATAGTTCTGACAACACATGTGAGCGTATTTGTTGGGAAATGACAAATCAGTGCGTATTTTTCACAAAAGACAAAAGATGTGTTTCTGAAAGCATTTTAGAGTTTGTAAATACTCACAAAGAATATGAAAAAGGCGATGATGGATTAGGGGCATTGGAAAGAGAACATATCATTGAAAGGTTTAGCGAAATATCAGACTCAATTATGAGTATTGACGAGAGTCAGTATCCCTATTTTGTATTTAAAAATTCATCATGTGATGATGGGGTGGAAAGGTGGTTTGCTAAATATGATAGCAAAATAGATGAATATGTTCCATCTAGTTTAAAAGATTTTCCAGAACTGGTTACTGAATTTGTTGTTATTGAAAACGGAAATATCAGAGAGTTTATCGGAAATGATAAATTTCCATATGAAAATGCAGGTGATTTGTAATGACCCGAACAAATTTCAATCAATTCATCTACGGGCGGCAGAAAGGCAAGTTCGCCGGGAGCAAGAAAAAGAAACGGAGGATTAAGCGTGGACGATAACAAAGGACTCTTGTTTATAGGAATTATTTTAATCATTATTGGCTTGGCTGGACTTAAATTTTAATAACACTTCTACAAAAGATAATCTAAAGTACAAAAGATGTGCTGTTTCCGGCGAAATACCAAAGAGAGTGAAACTGAATATTGAGGTGGTGAATATTTATGAATTATATGTCTCCGTGGATATTTACGACTACACGGTGTAATTTAAAATGCCCGTATTGTTATGTGAAACAGGACGGTCATGATATGGATAAAAATACATATACAGAGTTTGAAAATATTTTATCAGCCAGAAAAGAGCGCATGCAGGTCAAAGAGCATGAGTTTGGAAGTCTGCGGAGGCTGGTTGATATTTTGCAGGAAAAGGGAGTTACAATAGCCCAGCTGGATGGATTTTTTTACTCATATACGATACGGCAGATAGGGAAGGAATTTGATCTTCTAAAGATAGATGCTCCAAACAGAGTCCTTAATATCGAACTCAAAAGTATGTCTGTCACGGAAGAAAAAATCGAAAGACAGCTTTTAAAAAATAGGTATTATCTGGGAACATTAGCCGATAGGCTTGATATGTACACATATGTGGAGGAAACTGACAGTCTGTATACTTTACACGATAATGTATTAAAGAAGGCTGAGTTTAGTGAACTTGTCTGTGCAGTAAAATCATTTTCTGAATATGGGACAGACAATCCGGACAAGCTGCTGCAGGCAAAAAATTATCTCATATCGCCGCTTAATATGCCAAAAGAATTTCTGGAAGGCAGATATTTCCTTACGCAGCAGCAGGAAATGATAAAAAAGAGCATATGTGAAAGTCTGTCTGATGAGAACAGCTGTACAAGCTATTGGGGCATAACAGGGATTGCCGGAACAGGAAAGACACTCATTATGTATGATCTGGCAAAGGAAATGTCAAAAAACGGAAAAGTTCTTATGATCCATTGCGGAATGTTAAGTGAGGGGCACAGAATTTTAAATGAAATTATGGAAAACGTTGATATAATAAGCGAAGCTGATATTATCAGTGCAAATGTGAATGTGGATGGATATCAGCCTCAGGCTTATTATGCGCCGGTAGCAGATAGTATAATAAAACATCAATTTGTATTGGTGGATGAAGCTCAGAGGATGTCTGAAAATACACTTGAACTTATAAAAACAGTAACAGAAAGCACGAAAAATGATGTGAAAGTATGTGTTTTTTCGTATGATTATTTTCAGATTCTCTCAAAGACTGAACAACGGAGAAATATTCCGGCAAAGCTTGACGCACTTCCGAAATTTACAGAACTTAAGCTATCAGGCAGAATCAGAAGCAACCGTGAGATGAATTCATTCATACAGACACTTCTCGATCTGCGTGAACGTGACCAGAATCATATATATTCATATGAGAATGTGGATGTGCTTTTTGCAAAAGATGAACAAGAAGCAGCAGAAATCATTAATTTTTATAAAAAAGAGAAAGGTTATACATTTATCAAATATGATGACCCGATCGAAGGCTGTGCTGGGGATATCAATGTACTCGAAGCTGCGGGGATGGAGTTTGAAAGCGTAATAATCACGCTTACGGATCATTTCAGGTACAGCCCGGAGGGGATTCTTATGGGAAATGCGCATCCGAATCCCGACTACAGCTATTACAGGCTGCTGTTCCAAAGTGTCTCAAGGACGAGGGAAAAGCTTTGTATAGTGGTTATCGGGGATGAGGTGTTGTTTGGGAAGGTGTTGGGGATACAGGGGAGAATGGTAAACTAATTATTGCAAAAATGCAAAGTGAGGATAGCCTTTATGGATATTATAGATAGTTTAAAAATGACATTAGGATGTTCTGTTACACAACGAATCAGACAAGTAAAACAACCTAGGGGAGGATATATAAATTATAAGATGATGAAGGTCATAGAACTTGAAGGTGGAGGAATAGAAAAATTGAATTCGGAAGAAAATATTCATGCAAATCTTGTTGGACTTGCAGTGGATTATTTGACAAGATTTATGGTGGGGACATCTGTTGAGGAAGCTTTTAAAATTAGCAATATAGGGGCTTCATTTATTAATGAAGAAAAGAAGGCGCAGAAGTTTATGGCAGGAGTTAAAGGATTGGATGACGAATCAATTATAAATGCTGTAAAGTTAACAGGATTTGATGTTTGCTACCGAGCTAGTAGTATGTGTTATCGTCCAGTTGATGAAATTGAACCAGATGCTGTAACGATAGAAAATATTCGTACTATGGTAGTACGGTCATTAAAATTTTTGGAACAGTATGGACCGAAAGTATTGGATGGTTTTACATTTGAAGGAGGCTATACAGATGTTGTTAGCAGAGGAGATGGAGATTTTATGACTAAAGATACATTGTGGGATTTCAAAGTGTCGAAGGAAAAACCTAGAAAGGAATATACACTTCAGTTATTGATGTATTGGAGAATGGGATTACATTCTGAGCATGGTGAGTTTAAAAGTATAAAATATCTTGGAATTTACAATCCAAGAATGAATTTTGTCTACCAATTGGATGTGAACGATATTTCAAATGAAGTTATTTTAGAAGTTGAGGAAAAAGTTATTGGATATAAGAATTAAGATTTAGTGTTAGATATACAATGAACCTTAAATAAATGATTTTTCGTGACAATGCTTTTCTAGTTCGGTAAACTGGAAGCGTGGTAAATAGAATACTATACGGAGAACAAGGAATGTAGTACATAAATATATAAGAGTTAATCAAAATATAGTATAATGTAAGGGTATGAAAAATAGATGTACAGATTATTGGACAGGTAATTTTATATACTGAAAAGAAAACAAAGGAGAACTTTTCATAATGGCAGATATTAGTAAGATAGAAGAATTTTGGGATGATAACCCTATTGATGTATCAGCAGAAGTGAATTTTATATGGTCTATTGCAAATAAATTAAGAGGGCCATATCAAAGTGATAAATACAAAGATGTAATAATTCCTATGGTAATTATTAGACGTTTTGAATGTGCATTACAGGAAAAAAAAGATGCTGTTGTTGCACAATATAAAAAGATGCCAACATATCCTGCAAAGGCTATGTATAAGATTTCTGGCTATCAGTTTTATAATACAAGTGAATTTACATTAGCAGAGCTTGTAAATGATGCGGATCATCTTGCATCAAATTTCAAAAGCTATATTAATGGCTTTTCTGCCAACATTCAAGACATTATAAAAAATCTTGAGTTTGATAAACAGATAGACAAGATGGATAAGCATAACAGACTTTTAGCAGTAGTAAAAGCATTTAGCGAAATAGATTTAGATCCCAAAACCATTGATAATATGAAAATGGGATATATCTTTGAGGAACTTATTAGAAAATTTTCTGAAAATGCCGAAGCTGGTGATCACTACACAGGTAGAGATATTATAAAAGCAATGGTTTCAATTCTACTTGCAGAGGGTTGTGATGATATATTTGATGATGGAAAAATTGTAACAATATTAGATCAAGCCGCTGGAACTGGCGGTATGCTTTCAACTGCAAACAATTATATTAAACGTTTTAATCCGACAGCAGATGTAAGATTATTTTCACAAGAAGTAAATCCAGAGTCTTATGCTATGTGTCTTGCAGAAATGCTTATTCGTGGACAAAATGCGGATAATATCAGATTACAAGACACAATGAAAGCAGATTGCTTTACAGATACAAAGATGAGATTTGTTATAGAAAATCCACCATTTGGTTGTGCTTGGGGTGGTAAGGATGCACCAGAAGGTGACGAAGTGGCAGTAAAAGCAGAAGTATTAAAGGGAACATCTGGAAGATTCCCAGCAGGAGCACCAAGTTCTGGAGATATGCAGTTATTGTTTATTCAGTCGGCAATAAATAAGATGGATGATGAATGTGGTAGAGCAGCTATTATTGAAAATGGTTCACCTTTATTTAGTGGTGGTACATCATCTGGTGAATCACAGATCAGAAGATGGTTACTTGAAAATGACTATATAGAAGCAATTATCCAGTTAAGTACAGATATGTTTTACAATACTGGAATTGCTACATATATTTGGGTACTTTCTAAAAATAAAAGAGCAGAAAGAAAAGGCAAAATACAGCTTATTGATGCATCACACCTTTGTAACAAACTTAGAAAAAATCTTGGTAATAAAAAATGTGAAATCGCACCAAAAGATAGAGTTGCTATTACAAAGTTATATGCAGACTTTAAAGAAAATGAGCACTGCCAGATTTATGATAATACAGAATTTATCTATCGTGAATATGCGGTTATGCAACCACTTCAAAGAAGCTATGCAATAACAGAAGATAGAATAAATGCAATGCTTTCAAGTGGTGCGTTATCAACTCTCTATGATGAAGCAAAAGTTGATGAACTTGAAAATATGGATGAATTGACAGGTAAGGATAAAAATAAATTAGATAATTTTAAGAAAAATAAGCCTATATATGATGCTATTGTTGATGCTCTAAATAATGCTGTATTTGACAAGGTATATAAGAATCCAGAAACATTTACACCAGTAGTAAATAATATTCTATCTGGAATTATTTCAGATGCAAAAGATTTAAAAAAGATTGCTGATAAAATCATAAAAGGTTTATCGGTAATGGATAAAACAGCAGATATTCAAAGAGATAAAAAAGGCAATGTGATTTATGATACAGAAACAAAAGATACAGAAATAGTACCATGGGAAACAAATATTGATGATTATATGGCAAGTGAAGTATTACCACATGTACCAGATGCAAAAGCATTTTTTGAAGAAGATTTAAGTAAGAAAAATCCTGTAATAAAGACTGGTGCAGAAATACCATTCACAAGATATTTTTATAAATATCAAGCTCCAGCATCAAGTGATGAACTTGCTAAAAGATTCAATGAATTAGAGGCTTCCGTTGATTCAAGAATTAAGAAATTATTCGGAGGTAATTAGTATGGCAGAAATGAAAGATAGCGGAATTGAATGGATTGGTAAGATACCAAAAGAGTGGGGATTAAAACGTATTCAATTCTGTTTAGAAGAAATAAATGAAAAGAATAATCCGATAAAAACAGAACAAGTATTGTCTTTAGTAAAAGATAAGGGTGTAATGCTTTATGAAGATAAAGGCAATCAAGGAAATAAAGCAAAAGAAGATGTTAGCCAGTATAAAGTTGCATACCCTAATACATTAATTGTAAACAGTATGAATATTCTTATTGGATCAGTCGGAATCTCTAATTATTTAGGGTGCGTAAGTCCTGTATATTATGTATTTAAAGAAACAGATGAAAGTGATTTAAGATATATTAATTATATTTTTAATACAAAAGAATTTCAAAAGGTACTTAGAAAATATGCAAATGGCATATTGGAAATCAGATTAAGGGTATCATCTGCAGATATATTTAAAAGGAAAATTCCAGTACCAAATAAATCTATACAAAGTAAGATAGCTGATTACTTGGATAAAAAATGCATTGAAATTGATGCACTATATTCAGACATTGAAAAGCAAATAGAAACACTTGAAGAATACAAAAAATCAATTATCACAGAAGCAGTAACAAAAGGATTAGATCCAGATGTTGAAATGAAGGATAGTGGGATTGAATGGATAGGAATGATTCCCAAGGAGTGGGAATGCAAGAAAATTAAATATGTTACAAATCTATCCAGAGGCATTTTTGGACATCGACCAAGAAATGATCCACGATACTATGATGGAAAATATCCGTTTATTCAAACTGGAGATGTTGCATGTGCAACTAAGGTTATTACCAATTATTCGCAAACATTAAATGAACTTGGGAAAAAAGTTAGTAAAGAGTTTAAAAAGGGAACAATAGCACTTACCATTGCCGCAAATGTGGGGGATGTATCTATTTTAGGATTTAATGCATATTTCCCAGATAGCATAATGGCAGTTATACCACATAAAGAAATTGATAATATGTATTTTTATTATATTTTATCAATAATGAAAAGCGAATTTTTGCGTGTGGCGATTATAAATACACAACTTAATCTTAATGTGGAAAGAGTAGGAAATTTATATATTCCAATTACATTTGATAAAAATAAGCAAAAAGAAATTGTAAAATATTTGGATGAAAAATGTGCTGAAATAGATGGTGCTATTGAAGAAAAAAAAGAACAGTTAGAAACCCTTGAACAGTACAAGAAGTCACTTATATATGAATATGTGACAGGGAAAAAGGAGGTCAAATAGATATGGCATTTGAAGAAGAATTAAATGCACTTGTGCAACGAACAAAAGCAAATGATGAAAATCCGTCAAGTACAGCATCATATGAAACAATTAATAGAACATTAAATGAAAATAAAAAAAGACATGAAGTTTGGATGAATGATGTCGATATTTTTTACAACAAATATTTAAAGGAGCATCCGCTTGGTCAAAAAATCGACACATGGTTGTTTCACAGAAAATATGATCAGTTAGTAGCGGCATTGGAAAGTATAAGTGAAGATAAAGATTTTATAAATAAAATGAATGGTATATCAACTGTGGAGGTACCAAAATATAAAGCAAAAATGCTACCAGAATATGATGTGTTTATTTCTCATGCTAATGCAGACAAAGAAGCTCTTATAGAAGAATTGTACAATTCGCTTAATAAATTAGGAGTTAAGATATTTTATGATAAAGAAACATTAGAATGGGGCGATAAATTCAAGGATAAGATTCTTGAAGGAACTAAAAAATCAGAATTTGCAATTATTGTTATATCAACAAATTTCTTTGGTAGAGAATGGACAGAAAGAGAACTATCAGAATTTTTGAATAGACAGAATCAGAACGGACAAAAATTGATACTTCCAATTTTACATAATATAACGATTGAACAGTTAAAAGAAAAATACCCATCAATAGCAGATATACAGGCGATTGATTCATCAAAATATACTTGTGATCAAATTGCGTTGTTATTTGCAAGACAGTTTATTAAAAGATTAAAAGCATATTAGTGGAGGAAGTACAAATGAATGAAATATTGACTGAAAAGCAGTATCAACATTTCATCATGGACTATCTAAAAAATAACAATGGTTATGTTGTAAGAAAAGATAAAGAATATGACCGCTTACATGCAATGGATAGAGAAATGTTATTCAAATTTTTGAATGACACACAACCAGATGAAATGGAAGCCTTAAGAAAAGTATATAAGCAGGATTTAGAAGAAACACTTGTAAGTTATATCAATGCAGAAGTTACAAAGGCACGTAGTAGCTTAATTGATGTTTTAAAGCATGGTATAGAAATTTCAAATATAAAACTTGATTTGATGTATACAAAACCTGCAACAGACTTTAACAAAGAACTTGTTGAAAAATATGAAAAAAATGTATTTTCTGTTATGGAGGAAGTCTGGGCATCTGATAAAGAAAGAATAGATCTTGTAATATTTTTAAATGGACTTGCTATTATGACATTTGAATTAAAATGTAATGTAGCAGGACAAAGCTATGAAGATGCTATTTATCAGTACAGAACAGAAAGAAATCCTAAGACAAGACTATTTTTATTCAAGGCTGGTGCATTAGTAAATTTTGCAATGGATTTAGAACAAGTTTATATGACAACCAAACTTGAAAAAGATGCAACATTCTTTTTACCTTTTAATATGGGTAATGGTGAAGGTGTCAATGCAGGTGCAGGAAATCCAATATTTGAAGATAAATATAGTGTTTTCTATATGTGGGAAGATGTACTTACAAAGGATTCTATTCTTGAAATCATAAGCAAATTTATGTTTATTGAAGTGAAAGAAAAGGAAGATGAGGCTACTGGTAAAAAGAAGATAAAAGAAAATATTATTTTTCCTCGATTCCATCAAAGAGATGTATTACACAAGATACTTGCAGATGTATATGAAAATGGTTCTACACAGAATTATTTAATACAACATTCTGCAGGATCTGGAAAAACAAATTCTATTGCTTGGCTTGCTTACCGATTATCTTCACTTCATGATGTGGATAACAAAATTATTTATGATAATATCATTATTGTTACCGATAGGGTTGTTGTAGACAGACAGTTACAATCGGCAATTATGGGGATGGAGCATAAATCTGGACTTATAAAAGTTATGGATGATAAATGTAATTCGTCTGATCTTGCTATTGCTCTTGATGGAAATACAAAGATTATAGCAACAACTATTCAGAAATTTCCATATATTGTAGATGATGTGGCTAATTTGAAAAATAAGAAGTTTGCAGTAATCATAGATGAAGCACATTCATCAACAGCAGGAAAAGATATGGCGGCTGTGACAATGACACTTGGATCTGGTGAAGTAAGTATAGATGAAAGTACAACTGAGGATTTAATTGTTGAAGAAATTGCAAAGCATGGAAAACAAGAAAATGTATCTGTATTTGCATTTACAGCAACACCAAAGCCAACCACAATACAGTTATTTGGTAGGGTAAATAAGAAAGGGCAAAGAGAAGCATTTCATATATATTCTATGAAGCAAGCAATAGAAGAAGGCTTTATTCTTGATGTATTACAAAATTATACAACCTATAAGACCTATTACCAGATTAATAAAGCGATTACAGAAGATCCAAAATGCAAGACAAACAGTGCCAAAAGACAGATTGCAAGATTTGTTGAATTACATGAAACGAACATAGCACAAAGAATAGAAGTTATTGTTGAGCATTTTAGAACAACAGTAATGGATGAACTTGGTGGAACTGCAAAAGCTATGGTAATAACCAATTCAAGGGAAAGTGCTGTAAAATATCGTCAAGCCTTTGAAGAGTACATAGTCAAAAAAGGATATACCAATATTCGGGCATTAGTAGCATTTTCTGGAAAAGTGACCTTAAAGGATGATAAAAAAGAATATACAGAAGCAGGAATAAACGGATTTAGTGAAGATAAATTACCAACAGAATTTGATAAGGATGATTATAAGGTATTGCTTGTTGCGAATAAATATCAAACAGGCTTTGATCAACCTAAATTATGTGCAATGTATATTCTAAAAAAATTAAATGGTGTAAATGCTGTACAGACATTATCAAGACTTAATAGAATCTGTCCACCATATGATAAAAAGACATTTATACTTGATTTTGTAAATGACTATGAAGATATACAGGCGGCATTTTCAAAATATTACACAACAACCCTATTATCCAATTCAGTTACACCATCTGCAATTTATGATTTAGAAGCGAAGGTAGATGGATATACAGTAATTGATCCATTGGATATAGAAGATGCAAATGATATTTTATACAAAAATGACATTACAGCAAAGGAAAAGAAACGCTTAACATTTTTATTCCAGAAAACCAAGAAAAACATAGATAAACTTGATTATGAAGAACAAAAAGAGCTTGTAATGACAATGAGGCGGTTTGTTCGTTTCTATGAATTTTTATTACAAGTATCTTGTTTTGAAGATACGGAACTACACAAGAAATATAGATTTATAGCTTTATTGCTTGCATATGTAAATATAAAGCACCCAGGCGGTGGCTATAATTTAGATGGAAAAATAACAGCTATGAATTTTGTTCAGAAGAAAAAAGCAGAGCATAAATCTAAATTAAAATCTAATCCTGTTACGAAACTTCCGACAGCAGACCACTTTGTATTATCAGAAGATAAAGAGGAGAAGCTATCACAGATTATCATAGAGATCAACAGTATAGCAGGAAAAGAATATGATCATGATGTGGCAGTAAAAGCAATGCTTCAGATAAAAGACATTATGATGAAATCTGAGAAGCTAAAAACATCAGCAAAGAACAATACAGAAAAAGATTTTGAATTTGCATATTTTGACAACATAGATGATGCATTAATAGAAGGATTGGAGCAGAATCAAGACTTTTTCAGCTTATTACTTAGCAATGATGAAATGAAAAGAAAGGTACTTGGCATTTTTTCTGATGAAATATACAACAGCTTAAAAGAATTAGAGTAATGAAATGTACGTTGTACTATACGTGCTTTTTATAATTGAAAAACACTACAATATATGGTATCGTAGAAAAGGATAGACCACAATATTGTGTACAAAATTGGAACAGAGACGATAGAAATTTTGATTAGTGTAACGTGATAAATGCAAATTATGTAAAATTACTTGGGCAGAAAATGTAAAGAGGTGGAATAATGCAGCATGTTTTAATAGCGATTGCTTCTACATGTGTAAATGTGGCAATTCGATGTTGGATGAAAGATAAAGATACATATATAGTAGATAGTGTTTTAGATATTTCAGGATTGGCTAGGAAATTAGGATGTGATTTTTTTTCTGAACGTCACTTAGATAGAAATATAAACAATTATATCAATTATTTTGCAGAAAAATTATATTCTTCAAAATTGATAGAAGGGGTAGAAGAAGAGCGCAAAAAAGAAATATTGGCGCAATTGGATGCGGATTTAAAATCATTGAATTTGTCTAGTTTGGAGTTTGCCGAAATAATATTAAATGATGACAACTTAGGCAAATTGATTGCAAATAATTCATTAGAAGAAAGAAAAACGTGGAATGAAAAAGAAAAGGGAATATATAATAATTTGGTCAGATTTGTGTCTGATGCAATCAATGGTTTTGTAGTTGAATTGCCGGAATACTCCTCTGATGCAATAAAGGTATTGTATCAAAGTAATAGCTCAACCTTAGAAACAATTGTTAAGCAGCTTGATAAAATTGTTAAAATATTAGATTCAACTGGTGGGGTATCAAATGATTATCGAGGGTTTGAAACAGATTACCTAAGAGAAATATATAAAAAAAATCAGAAAATAGAAATATTTGGTTCGGGGTTAAATAGAGGAACAAAAAGATATGATATTTCTACTTCGTATATAGAATTATCATGTTCAGAAAGAGAATATGAGGATACTCACGTTGAACTGTCTAGTATTTTAGGAAAACATAAAGTTTTTTGGATTACAGGAGAAGCTGGGAGTGGAAAAACGACTTTTGTTCAATGGTTAACGACACACGGAATTTCAGATGAAAATAATAGCTTACAAGGGTTAGTCCCAGTATTTGTAAAACTTCGTAATTGTTCTTTTCCATTTGACTTGGAAGAATATATACAAAAAGAATTGAAATTAGAATGTCCAAATGGATGGGTTAAACAATTATTAGAATATGATAAGTTATTGTTGTTGTTAGATGGATTGGATGAAATTTCACCATATGATAGAGACAATATATATAGTTATGTTGAAGATTTGAACAATGAAATAAAAACAAAAAGTAAAATAGTTATTACAGCGCGACCATATGTTGATGATGTGTTGGAGATTGATCACGGAAATTATAAGATTTTGCGGATGAATTCAAAAAATATAGAAAAATTTGTGTACTATTGGCATAGAACAATAATAAATAATGATGAAGAAGGAGAATGTAAAGCAAGGACATTGATTGATAATATAAAGAAATCTTCATCGTTAAAATCTATTGCAGGTACACCTTTGTTATGTGCAATGATTTGTGCTCTAAATCACGTTAGTAATGAAACTATACCAACAAATAAAAATGAACTTTATGAAAAATGCTGTCAGATGCTTATTGAAGATCGAGATAAAGAACGGAGAATAGAAGTATATAATGAAGAGTTAAATAAGTTAGATTATACGAAAAAAACAATATTATTATCAGAAATTTCTTTATTCATGTTGAAGTGCGAAAAAGTTGAAATCGAGAAAAATGATGTGGTGTCATATATTAAAGAGTATATAGAAAATAGTACAATTATTTGTTCAGGATCAATAAAGGAAAATCCGCTTTTATTGATAGATTATTTGATTCAAAGGACTGGAATAATAAGAGAACCAGCAAGAGGAGAAATTGATTATATACATAAAACTTTTATGGAATATTTAGGTGCGAAAGCTATTGTTAGAAAGATGGCATGGGATTTGATTAATAAAAATTTAGTAAATCCTTTTTGGAAAGAAACAATAATAATGAGCTTTAATCAAATGAATCAGAGTATTGCGACAGATACATTAGAAACACTTTTGCAAGAGCATGATGAAAGTGGTAATGAGGAACTTTTATTTATGGCGTCACTGTGTGCGCAAAATGCTTCAGATATAAAAGTGGAAATTAGCAGGAAAATTGATGAGAAAATAAGAAAGTTAATTCCGCCATCGAAAAGAAATATAGATAGGTTGGCTTCAGCAGGAGCGTATATTATTCCTTTTTTAAATAACAAGGAAGAATATAATGATGAAGAGAGAATGAATTGTCTCGTATTGCTAGATTCATTATTACAAGGGGATTGTGAAATTGATGCAATTAGAGTTTTAATATCATATCTTATGCACGATTGTAATGCGGATAATGTAAATTATGTTTCTCACTTATTATATCAATATCCAGATGAGGTAATAGAAGAACATGATATTGGAGAATGTATTTATAAGGGGGTATGTAGGTCTATTTCTAATGATGGAAAATGTATAATTTCTTGGGATACACTTTATTTATGTAAAATTCCATTAAATGAAGAAGATAATCCAATTAACAATGTTAATAGTCTTACTATACAAAATAATTGTGAATGCATAGAAGATTATATTTATGATATAAGTGATAAAAACTATGCCGCTTTTACAAATGTAACGGAAATTAGTATTGAAAATATTAACAATGATGAAATGATTGATTGTATTAAAACTATGCCTAAAATTGAGAAAATTTCATTAGAAGTATCAGAGTGTGGAGATAATCTGTTAGAATATTTGGCAGAAATTACTAGTAATAAAAGCATTAAGGAATTGGAGTATAAGTCAGAAGAACTAAATTATATTTGTGATAGAGATTTGGAATCATATCGTGAATTAAGGAGGTTAAAGCTAGTAATTCCGAATACTCTTCTTGAATTTGAAATTTTTGAATGGGACTGTTTCCCACAATTAGAGCAAATAGAGATAGTTGTAGCAGAAATGGTATATTGGGAGATTGAAGAACGAGTAAAGAGTTGGCATTCAAGTTATCCTAATATAGTATTTAATGTATATATTGGTGAATAGTAAATGTATTTATCATACAGGACGAAAATAGTATCAGATTATGGGTGCAGGCAGAAATAATATAGAGGGTACATTTTATATATTGCTTCTAATCATAAAACAGTATGCACAGAAGAAAATAAATCTGCTCTAGGCGTGTAACTACGTTCAAAATAAAAAGTCATTATATCTTCAGATGCGGATGCTCTTGCACACGATAAAGAAATTACAAACCAGCAAAAATACATTTATTGCAATGATTTAAGTGTTTTCAATGAAACATATTACAATAAAGGATTACCCATGGGAACAAAAAACAACAACAATTTATTTTACACCTGTGCTCTTATCGAATACATAGGGAGACAGGTAAAATGCAGGCGCAGCGAGGTAGTGGACTTACTTACAATAGACCGTATCAAACGTATATATGAGTATGCAGATGTATTTCATTGTGAGCCGATAGAGAAGGTGGCATATGAATTTATCATGGAATGCAATATGAGTAAGGGAAACTATGACAACGTGGCAGAGTGTCAATATAAGATACCGGATTATTGGGATATCGGAGAAGTTTACGAAAGATTAATAGAGGATAGTTATGATGATGAAGATATTGTAAATGGTATATGGGCAGTATACCATTCATGGATAGATTCACATATTTCATACTACAACTCAGATTTCTACTATCAGCCAAGAGACTATATAGCAGCGTGTTTTGAGGAGGGGGATGTTTTATAGAATATTAAGAGAAAACACTAACACACCAGCTATGACATGTCATGGTGCAGAAAAAAGAGACTTGAAAAATCAAGTCTCTTTCTGTATAATTTACTTAGAAAGGTTATCGGATGTATTATCCGATTGCCCTCAGTTAGAAACTAATTTTGAAATAGCATCCGACTTTCCAGGGAGGGATGCTATTTCTTTTTATTATGATTATCTATGTAAGACAGAGCCGCAAAAATTACTAACAATAAAGTTAAAACTTCCATTGTGTTCATAGGGCATCACCCTCTCCTTATGTAAATTTGAGGGCATGATTATCGGAAACGCATCCACTTTTTCTATGAAATTATACAATTTCATTTTAACATGAATAAGTATAAGTGTCTATTTAAACCTTACGAAAATATTTATTATTATCTGCAACAGAGGATATCTTTATCACAAAGAATGGAAAAATAGTAGCAAAGCTGGCAAACCCACCTTGCAAGATATCCCATTATGCTTTAAAATATTTATAACTACGTGCAGATGCCTGATTCACGAATCATCTGCCTTTAAACCAGTCAAAATAAATATTTAAGAGGACGAAAACATGATAAACAAATTAGTAGACAAAATCAAAAAAACAAATGCACCTATAGTTGTAGGCCTTGATCCAATGCTTTCATATGTGCCGGAGCACATCCAGAAAAAAGCATTTGAAGAATTCGGAGAGACACCGGCAGGAGCAGCCGAGGCAATATGGCAGTATAACAAGGCAATCGTAGATGCTACATATGACTTGATCCCAGCTGTAAAGCCACAGATCGCCATGTATGAGCAGTTTGGTGTTGAGGGTGTAAAGGCATTCCAAAAGACAGTAGATTACTGCCATGAGAAAGACCTTGTAGTTATCGGAGATGTAAAGAGAGGAGATATCGGATCTACATCTTCAGCATACGCTACAGGACATCTTGGAAAAGTACAGATAGGAAGCAAGAGCTATTCTACATTTAATGAGGATTTTGCGACAGTAAATCCATATCTTGGAACAGACGGAATCAAGCCATTTGTTGACGTATGTAAAGAGGAAAAGAAAGGAATCTTCATCCTTGTAAAGACATCCAATCCATCAAGCGGGGAATTTCAGGACAGAGTTATAGACGGACGTCCATTATATGAATGGGTAGGCGAGAAAGTTGCTGAATGGGGAGCTGACTGCATGGGAGATTCATACAGCTACGTCGGAGCAGTTGTCGGAGCAACATATCCTGAGCAGGGAAAGATCCTTCGTAAAGTAATGCCGAAAAGCTTTATCCTTGTACCGGGATACGGTGCACAGGGAGGAAAGGGAGCTGACCTTGTACATTTCTTTAATGAGGATGGACTTGGCGCTATCGTAAACTCATCACGTGGAATCATTGCAGCATACAAACAGGACAAATATAAAGATATGGGAATCACACCTGAAAACTTTGCTGATGCATCACGCAAGGCGGTTGAAGATATGATTGAAGACATCGCAGGAGCGCTTGCAAACCGCTAAAAAGCTGGATTTTGTTGAAGAAAATCATAAAGACAATTAGAAAAAAACACAAACAGGTTCATTTTAAATATAACCAGGGAGAAAAAATGGCAGAGAAATTTGAGGAGATAGCGGTTGTAGTAGACCAGAATACGCTTGGCAGCGGGATCTATGACCTTACACTTAAGACAAAAAATATAGCAAAAGCGGCAAAAGCAGGACAGTTTGTATCAGTTTATTCCAATGATAAGAGTAAGCTTCTTCCACGTCCGATCAGCCTTTGTGGAATCGACAGGGATGAGGACACGATAAGACTTGTTTACCGCGTGACAGGTGAGAATACTGGAACAGAGGAATTTTCAAAGCTTGTTATGGGAGACAAGATAAGGATACTTGGACCTTTAGGTAACGGATTTACAGTAGAACCGGGAAAGAAAGCATTTCTTATCGGTGGAGGAATCGGAGTTCCGCCAATGCTTCAGCTGGCAAAGGATATAAATTCAGGTGTTGTTCAGACATCCGGTGCTGTTGATACAAATACTCAGGAAAAAGGGCAGACAGAGGAAAAGCAGATAAACGGCCATGGCAAAAAAATATGCAATATGAACATAATCATGGGTTACCGTGATGAAAATACATTCCTTCTCGATGAATTTAAAGAGCAGACAGATTCATTTGTCGCAACAGAGGATGGAAGTGTCGGAACAAAGGGCAATGTCATTGATGCGATAAAGGAAAATGGCCTTGAGGCGGATGTGATCTATGCGTGTGGACCAATGCCAATGCTTCGTGCATTAAAAGCTTATGCGATGGAGCATGATATGGAATGTTATGTTTCGATGGAAGAGCGCATGGCATGTGGAATCGGTGCATGTCTTGCCTGTGTCTGCAAGACAAAGGATAAGGATGCACACAGCAATGTAAACAACAAGCGTATCTGCAAAGAAGGTCCTGTTTTCAATGCGAAGGAGGTAGAACTGTAATGAACTCATCAGATATAAATAAAACAGATATCAATATGTCGGTAAAAATAGCCGGAGTTGAGTGGAAAAATCCTGTTACAGTAGCTTCCGGAACGTTCGGTTCAGGAGCAGAGTACAGTGAGTTTGTAGATTTAAACAAGCTTGGTGCAGTCACTACAAAAGGCGTTGCAGACAAGCCATGGGAAGGAAATCCTACACCGAGAGTTGCAGAGGTATATGGCGGAATGTTAAATGCGGTAGGCCTCCAGAATCCGGGAATAGAGCTTTTTTGCAAGAGAGATATTCCTTTCTTAAAGAAATATGATACAAAGATCGTCGTAAATGTCTGCGGACATTCAGCGGAAGAGTACATTAATGTCGTAAAAAGACTTGCGGATGAGCCAATCGATATGATGGAGATCAATATATCATGCCCGAACGTCAAAGAGGGCGGTATTGCTTTCGGAACAGATCCAAAGGGAGTTGAGGCTATCACAAAAGAAGTCAAAAAATACGCAAAGCAGCCTGTTATCATGAAGCTTTCTCCTAATGTCACAAGTATTGCAGAGATAGCAAAAGCAGCTGAGGCTGGTGGAGCGGATGCGGTTTCACTTATCAATACAATAACAGGGATGAAAATAGACATTAACAGGCGCAAGTTTGTACTTGCAAACAAGACGGGCGGCATGAGCGGTCCAGCGGTACATCCGGTCGCAGTCCGCATGGTTTATGAGACTGCAAATGCAGTAAACATCCCGATCATAGGAATGGGTGGAATAACAAATGCCGCAGATGCGATAGAGATGATCCTTGCCGGTGCAACAGCTGTGTCGGTTGGAACAGCAAATTTTGTAAATCCAAAGACAACAGAACAGATAGTTGATGGAATTACAGAATATATGTACAAATATGGTGTGAGAGATATAAAAGAGCTCGTAGGAGCTGTGAAATAAGAAAAACTGATCACGAATTTAAAATATCATGGTTGATGTTTTCTTTAAAAATATGGTGGAAATCGTGAAATGAACCACTGAAATTTCCGAGTATCCACATGATCTTTGTAAAGGCAGCCTCAAGTGTCATATCATACGTCTGGAGATATCTGAAGCGGTTTTGTATACGCTGGCCGACTTCATAAGTTGCGATATCACTTCCCTCGTATGTGACCTGGGTTGCCATTATTATTATCTTTTCATTTTCGGCATATTTATCTTTTAATCTCCCGAGATCATCGATCAGATTGATCGGTATACCACCGACACCGAAACTTTCTATAATAATGCAGTCATACTGCTCAAATAAAGTTTCAAGAATGTCGGAAGTTATTCCCGGGGTAAGCTTTAATACAAATACTTTTGGATCAAGTGAATGATAGAATTTAACCCCGCCTGTCACAGGTTCATTTATGAAACGGATGATTTTTCCGTTATTCTGGACAGATGCAATGGATGGATAATTAATGCTTGCAAAAGCGTCAAAACTGAAGCTCTTGTTCTTTTTAGCGCGGGTTCCTGCGATAACTTTTCCGTAAAAAACAACATTTACATTATTTGAATCAGGATCAGCTGCATATAAAATAGAATCCATGAGATTCTTTTTCGCATCAGTTATCTCCATGCCTATTGGTTTTTGGGAACCTGTAAGGACGATAGGCTTTGGGCTGTTTTGTATGAGATAAGAAAGGGCGGCAGCTGTATACGCAAGCGTATCAGTGCCGTGACATATGACAAAGCCGTCAAATCCTTCATAATATCTTTCAATCGCTTCTGAAATCATAAGCCAGTGTTTATAATATACGTCAGTACTGTCAAGGTTACAAAGCTGAAGAGTTTCTATTTCTATATCAGCTGGAATTTCTGGTATGAATTCTAAAATCTGTGGTGCGTTTAATCCGGGAATGAGCCCGTTTTCACTCTTTACGGAGGCTATAGTTCCGCCGGTAAATATTATAAGAATCTTTCGCTGTGCCATATGTTTCTCCTGTTATTTACACATATTTATAAAGTGTTCATGAATGACTGTATTGTCGCTCATTTCAGGATGAAATGCAAGCCCAATCTGGTTTTTATATTGTACGGCAACGATTTTATCGTCGACTGTCGCAAGAATATCGACATCCGGCGTACATTTTTCGATATATGGTGCGCGGATGAATACCATAGGGTATTCGCCGAAGCCTTTAAGAGGCGCATCTGTTATAAAGCTTCCAAGCTGGCGGCCGTAGGCGTTCCTTTTTACGGTTACAGGCAGTGTGCCGAAATATCTGGCATCGTCATTAGATATATTTTCTGATAAAAGTATAAGTCCGGCGCATGTCGCAAGAACCGGCATGCCATCTTCGATCATCTTTTTTATCGGGGTAAACATATCAAGCTGCTTTAAAAGCTTGCCCTGGACTGTACTTTCGCCGCCCGGAAGGATAATGCCGTCTATACCGTCAAGGTCAGATTTCTGACGGAGTTCGACACACTCGGTGCCGAGACTCTCTATCATTTTTTTATGTTCGATGAAAGCGCCCTGAAGTGCTAGAACTCCAATCTTCATTCTATTTACCTCTTTCTTCCATTATAAGAGAAATTTCATCTGCATTTATTCCGACCATTGCAGGACCGAGATCCTCTGAGAGCTTTGCGATAAGAGCAGCATCTTTATAATTAGTAACTGCCTGTACGATTGCTGAGGCTCTCTTCTTTGGATCGCCTGATTTGAAGATTCCTGATCCGACGAATACACCTTCTGCTCCGAGCTGCATCATAAGAGCTGCATCGGCAGGAGTTGCAACACCGCCGGCTGCAAAGTTTACTACAGGTAGTTTTCCGTTATCGTGTACATACTGTACAAGCTCATAAGGAACCTGAAGTTGTTTTGCCTCTTCAAAAAGCTCATCCTCACGAAGTGATGTGATCTTTCTGATCTGTGAATTCATTTTTCTCATGTGGCGTACAGCCTGAACGACATCACCTGTACCAGGCTCACCCTTTGTCCTGATCATAGAAGCTCCCTCGTTGATACGGCGGAGTGCTTCACCGAGATCCCTTGCTCCGCAGACAAAAGGAACCTTAAACTGTGTTTTGTCGATATGATAAACGTCATCAGCAGGTGAAAGAACCTCTGATTCATCAATATAATCGATCTCTATGGCTTCAAGGATCTGTGCTTCAACAAAATGTCCGATACGGCATTTAGCCATGACAGGAATGCTGACGGCCTCCTGGATACCCTTTATCATTTTAGGGTCGCTCATACGTGAAACACCACCGGCTGCTCTTATATCAGCAGGGATACGCTCAAGCGCCATAACTGCACATGCGCCTGCCTCCTCAGCGATCTTTGCCTGTTCCGGTGTAGTGACGTCCATGATGACGCCGCCCTTTAACATCTGGGCTAAGCCTTTATTTAATTCGTACTGTTTATTATCCATTTTAAAAATCCTCCTGATGCGTAGTCATTAGAAATAAATTTGATCAAATTAAAAATGTAATCTGTAAAAATGTAACGCGTTAACAATTTAAAACCTGCGATAAAGATAAAACAAAACTGGATATATTGAAATATCCAATTTGATAAAAAAATATAAGACCAAAATAACTTGTTGGAAATTGTTAACCGGTAAGTCCACATCCCGGACTGCACGAACAACAAGTTAAATGTGGGGAGTTTTAGGTATTGATACATTGAGAAAATATACATTGATATAAATTAAATTTATAACCGGCTAACAAATATTGATAACCCTAATTGCATTTACAAAATTAAATATAAGTGTTAACATACAATTACTTACAAATCATATACGAATAGTAGGATATGAAGCTGGAGATGCAGTTTATCATGCACAGCATATAGATCAGCGGATTCCACATATATTTATATAAAGAGGTAACAGATATGGCAAAGATAGCAAAACAGTTAACTGAACTTATAGGACATACACCATTGCTTGAGCTTACAAATTATGAAAAAAACAATGGGCTTGAGGCAAAGATAATAGCAAAGCTTGAATATTTCAACCCGCTCGGAAGTGTAAAGGACAGAGTTGCTGCGGCAATGATAGAGCAGGGGATAAAGGACGGAAAGATAGATAATGAAACCATTATAATAGAGCCGACAAGCGGAAATACAGGTATAGGGCTTGCATTTGTGGCAGCTGCAAAAGGACTTAAGCTTATCCTTATAATGCCGGACACAATGAGCGTGGAGAGAAGAAAGATAGTTACTGCACTTGGAGCACAGATCATACTTACTCCGGGACGTGAGGGAATGCGTGGTGCGATAGCAGAGGCGGAGAGGCTTAAGAAAGAATACGGCAATGCATTCATACCACAGCAGTTTGAAAACGAGGCAAATCCTGATATACACAAAAGAACAACGGCACAGGAAATATGGGATGACACGGATGGAAATGTTGATATCTTCATATCATCGGTAGGAACAGGCGGAACAATCACAGGAACCGGGCTTGGCCTTAAGGAAAAGAATCCTGATGTAAAGATCGTAGCGGTTGAGCCGGCAGGCTCACCTGTACTTTCTGGAGGAAAACCCGGACCACATAAGATACAGGGTATCGGCGCAGGCTTTATTCCAAAGGTTATGCGGATGGACATCGTGGATGAGGTCATTACGGTTGAAAATGATGCGGCATTTGATATGGCACGTCAGGCTGCAAAAAGTGATGGACTGCTTGTGGGAATTTCATCAGGTGCTGCGCTTTATGCGGCTGTCGAGCTTGCAAAAAGACCGGAAAACAAAGGGAAGAACATAGTTGTCCTTCTTCCGGATACGGGTGAGAGATACCTTTCAACACCACTGTTTACAGTAAAATAGATTAGAGATTACACTGGGAATAAAGACATGAAAAGAAGACTGATAATTGCGGCAGTTCTGTCATCAATGATGGTACTTACGGCATGTTCCGGAAAATCGGATGACGGTACTATTACGATAACAAATGTTTCGTATGATCCGACAAGAGAATTTTATGAAAAATATAATAAGATTTTTGAGTCATATTATGAAGAAAAATATGGCACAAAGGTGGATGTCATTCAGTCACACGGAGGATCAGGAAGTCAGGCACGTTCAGTTGTGGAGGGCTGTAATGCGGATGTGGTCACACTTGCACTAGAGCACGATGTGGATCTTATACAAAGGACAGGACTTATAGATGAGGGCTGGATAGATGAGTTTCCACAGGACTCATCGCCTTACACTTCAACAATAGTATTTCTTGTAAGAAAGGGAAATCCCAAAGACATAAATGACTGGGATGACCTCATAAAGGATGGTGTGGATGTTATAACGCCAGATCCCAAAAGCAGCGGCGGTGCATGCTGGAATTTCCTTGCAGCACTAAGCTATGCAAAAGAAAATTATGATGATGAAAAATCACAGAAAAGCTTTATGAAAAAGTTATATGAAAATGTTTCGGTTATGGATTCGGGAGCGCGCGGTTCCACCACAACGTTTGTTGAAAACGGTCAGGGAGATGTGCTCATTGCGTGGGAAAATGAAGCCCTTGCAACGCTTGATTCATATCCGGGCAAATATGAAGTTATAGATCCGTCGGTCAGCATACTTGCACAGCCGAGTGTTGCGATCGTGGATGATAATGCAAAGAGCAACAAAACAGAAGAAGTAAGCAAAGAATATCTGGATCATTTATATAGTGATGATGCGCAAAGACTCATAGGAGAGAGCGGGTACAGACCGGCAGACGAAACGATATTAAATGAGTTTTCTGATAAGTTTGATTTAAATATCAGGCTTTGGAGTATAGATGATTACGGTGGATGGGATGAAGCTTACAAAACATATTTTGATGATGGAGCAATGTTCGATGAAATCTACAGCAACTGATAAATCAATTAAATCAAAGAACATAAAGACAAGAGTTATCCCCGGATATCATCTGACATTCGGAATAGTAGTCGCAATGTTGTCGGTAATCGTCCTTATTCCGCTGGCATCAGTGCTTGTTTATTCCTTAAAGATTTCACCGGCTGAGTTTGTCGGACTTATTTTAAAGGAAAATGTAAGAAATGCATTTATAACAAGTATAGTAAGTTCGTTTATCGCAGCAGTGATAAATACAATTTTTGGACTTATAGCTGCATGGACACTTGTAAAATATGATTTTCCGGGAAAATGGCTGCTTGACGGACTTATTGAGCTTCCGTTTGCACTTCCCACAGCAGTAGCGGGAATCACGCTTTCAAAGCTTTATTCGGATACAGGATTTTTCGGAAAAGGTTTATCAAAGCTTGGGATAAACATAGCATATACACAGGCGGGAATTGTTATGGCGCTTGTATTTGTTGGACTTCCATTTGTTATAAGAGCAGTACAGCCTATACTTGAAAAGATGGACGGACAGTACGAGGAAGCCGCATTCATGCTTGGGGCAAGCCCACGGAAAACATTTTTTAAGGTTATACTTCCGGAACTTAAGCCGGCACTGCTTACAGGTTTCGGACTTGCATTTGCAAGGGGGATCGGAGAGTACGGAAGCGTTATCTACATATCAGGAAACAGCGCAAAGAACAGGACACAGGTCGTATCCTATGTCATAATGCAGAAGTTAAGCTACATCGACTATGAGAGTGCGACAGCGATAGCGCTTGTGATGCTTATAATATCATTTTTATTACTCTTATTTGTAAATATAGTACAGGTAAGACAGTCACAGAGAACAAACTTATTATAGAAAGGAGCCGGAAAGATGAGTGAACAGCAGAAACTCGAAAAAAGTAAAAAGCGTACAAAAATATGCATGATCACCATAACGGTTCTTTTCATTTTTATTATGCTTGTCGTACCGCTTGTGTCAGTCATGGCAAGTGCATTAAAAGAAGGATTCGGATTTTATCTTAAAGCGGTATCGACAGAATATGTAGTGTCTGCGCTTAAGGTAACACTTATAGCAACAATATTTGCTGTAGTCATAAACACATTCTTTGGAATATGTGCGGCATGGCTTCTGACAAGATTTTCGTTCAAGGGAAAACAGATACTGGCTACACTTATAGATATACCATTTTCTATTTCACCGGTTATCGTCGGACTTGCATATCTTATGACCTTCGGAAGGCTTGGATGGTTTTACCCGGTGATCAGGGCATTCAATGAATTTTTCGGAACAAACATAAGGATAACTTTTGCAATTCCGGGTGTTGTGCTTGCAACTATTTTTGTGACTTTCCCATTTGTGTCGAGGGAAATAATCCCGGTTTTAAATGCACAGGGAAAAGACGAGGAGGAAGCAGCAGCCCTAATGGGAGCATCTGGACTTACCATTTTCAGAAAGATAACACTTCCTCATATGAAGTGGGGACTTATATACGGAATCATTCTTTGTACGGCGAGGGCACTCGGGGAATTCGGTGCGGTAAATGCCTTATCAAAGACAAGGGGAGAGACATTTACACTTCCGCTTGAGATAGATGCGCTTTATATGTCTGGGACAGAAAGTTCGATAACATCGGCATTTGCAGTATCATCAATACTTGTTATAATAGCACTTATGATTCTCTTTGCCAGAAATATCATAGAGCACAGGTTCAAAACAGATCATTAGGATGCAGGAGGGCAGAACATGTACGTTGAGATGAAAAATATATACAAAAAATATGGAAACTTCCTTGCATCGGATAATGTAAGCTTTGGTGTTGAAAAAGGAAAATTAGTCGCATTGCTTGGTCCGTCAGGCAGCGGCAAGACAACACTTCTTCGAATGATAGCAGGACTTGAGACTCCGAATTCCGGAGATATATACATAGACGGAAAAAGGGTAAATGATATACCTGCAGCAAAAAGAGGGATAGGGTTTGTATTCCAGAATTATGCATTGTTCAGGTATATGACAGTTTACGATAATGTCGCTTTTGGGCTTGAACTTCAAAAGGTTCCGAAAAAAGAAATAAAAGAAAGAGTTATGAAACTTCTTGAGATGACAGGACTTTCCGGTATGGAAAAAAGATATCCAAACCAGCTGTCGGGAGGTCAGAGGCAGAGAGTTGCATTTGCCAGAGCACTCGCACCTAACCCACAGGTACTTTTACTGGATGAGCCTTTTGCGGCAATCGATGCGAAAGTCCGTGGAGAACTAAGGACCTGGCTTAAGGAACTTGTGGAAAAACTTGGGATCACAAGCATTTTTGTAACACATGACCAGGATGAGGCGGTCGAGGTCGCAGACGAGATAATAATTACTAATCATGGTACAATAGAGCAGATGGGAACACCGCTTGAGATATATAAATCACCGGATACACCATTTGTGGCACAGTTTATCGGACATTCAACGGTCGTTGAGGATTATGACAGACTGAAAGGCTTCGATATGATCGAAAATGCAAAGCGTGCTGTGATAAGACCAGAGTTTATAAAGATATCAAAGAGCGGCAACTTAAACAGGTATATGTCGGCCGCAGAGGAAGGAATCGTTACAGATGTCGTGTTCAGGGGAAACAGGGTAGATGTGACTGTAAATATAAACGGAATTGAGGTTACCGGTGAGAGATCGTTGGAAAAAGATCTGGTAAGTGTAGGCGAGCGTGTGCATGTCCTGATCTACAGATTGTACATATTTGATGATCACAAGACATATCTCATGGAAAACAGTGAGATGCAGGAGCAGGATGTATTCTATATTTAGTATAGCGTATTATGTTTGAGGTTTTGCGTATGTGTGGTATGATGCCATGAATAATGCAGATATAAAGGAGATAAATATGAAAATTGAGAGCAGAAAGATTTTGCACACTGACATTCTCATAATAGGCGGCGGAACAGCTGGATGCTATGCAGCGCTTACTATTCGTGAAAAATCAGATTATTCAGTTATAATTGCCGAGAAAGCAAATATCAAAAGAAGCGGCTGTCTTGCAGCCGGTGTAAATGCAATAAATGCATATATAGTAAAGGGCAGAAAGCCGGAAGATTATGTTGACTATGCTAAAAAGGATGCTGACGGAATCGTAAGGGAAGACCTTCTTATGACCATGTCAGAGGGATTAAACCGTGTTACAGCAAAGATGGAGAGCCTTGGACTTGTAATCCTGAAGGATGAAAATGGCGAGTATGTTGCAAGAGGAAACAGAAACATCAAGATAAATGGTGAGAATATGAAACCTCTTCTGGCTGCGGCTGTTGAAAAGCTCAAAGATGTTACTGTGATAAACAGGATAAATATCACGGACTACATAGTAGAAGATAACACGATAAAAGGAGCTTATGGCTTTTCTATAGATGACGGAACAGCCTATGAGATAAGAGCGAAAAAAGTACTCTGTGCGACAGGTGGTGCGGCTGGTCTGTACAGACCGAACAATCCTGGATTTTCAAGGCATAAAATGTGGTATCCGCCATTTAACACGGGTGCAGGATATGCAATGGGAATCAAAAGCGGCGCTGAGATGACAACGTTCGAGATGCGTTTTATAGCATTAAGATGTAAGGACACGATAGCACCTACAGGCACTATAGCACAGGGTGTCGGTGCAAAACAGATAAACTCAAAGGGTGAGGTCTACGAGACAAAATATGGTCTTACAACATCCGAGAGGGTTTATGGAACAGTAATGGAAAACTTACAGGGACGAGGGCCATGTTATTTAAGAACCGAAGGCATATCGCCACAGCAGGATGAATCGCTTAGAAAAGCATACCTTAATATGGCACCGAGCCAGACACTTAAATGGGTTGAGGCTGGCAAAGATCCAAGCAGACAGAATGTTGAGATCGAGGGAACTGAACCATACATTGTCGGAGGACATACGGCAAGCGGTTACTGGGTGGACACAAACAGGCAGACAACAATAAATGGTCTTTACGCAGCAGGAGATGTTGCGGGAGGATGTCCACAGAAATATGTGACAGGAGCCATGGTAGAGGGCGAGATCGCAGCACTCGACATGATAAATAAGCTTGATAAAGAAGAAAAAAATGCTGACTTCGAAAATGTAGGCGAAACCGAACAGAAAGCCTTTGATGAGAAAGTAAACGAATACAATAGTTTTCTTGCCGGTAAGACGCAGCAGTTTACAACGGAAGCTATCGAGGAAGCAATGCAGAAGGTCATGGATAATTATGCCGGCGGGATATCGACACATTATCAGTTTAATGAAAAGCAGCTTGAACTTGCGGACGAAAAGATAAGACAGCTTATAAGGCTTGTCGATGGACTTCATGCAGATGATATGCATGATCTGATGTTTGTATATGAGTTAAAAGAAAGACTTACGGTATGCCTTTCGGTTATAGCACATCTGGGAGCCAGAAAAGAAACAAGATGGCACAGCTTTGCTGAGAATCTGGATCATCCTGATAAAAGTGATGAATGGATGAAATATGTAAATTCTAAATGCATAGACGGAAAACTTCAGATAATATATAGAGATCTTGTCGGAAGGGAGGCACATTATGAGCATAATGATCGATAAACAAAAGTGTAAGGGCTGCGGACTTTGCACAGATGTATGTCCGGGAAGCCTTATTTATCAGGATGATGATAAAAAGGCATACATAAAATATCCAAAGGACTGCTGGGGATGTGCATCCTGTATAAAGGAATGCCATTTCGGGGCAATAGCACTTTATCTTGGAGCCGATATAGGTGGAATGGGAAGCCTTATGACAGTAAGATCGACACCGGACACGCTCACTTGGAACATAGAAAAGCGTGATGGAACAAGTGAACAGATTCTAATAAATAAAAAGGAATCGAATAAATATTAGATTAAGTTGTTAATACAAAAATAAAAAAGGATGGTAGAAAACATGAGTGAATTATCACATCTTGATGAACTTGAAGCAGAGGCAATATACATAATACGTGAAGTAGCTGCTGAATGTGAAAAACCTGTTATGCTTTATTCAATTGGAAAGGACAGCTCGGTAATGCTTCATCTTGCTATGAAGGCGTTTTATCCGGAGAAGCCGCCATTTCCATTTTTACATGTAAATACAACATGGAAATTCCATGAGATGATCGAATTCCGTGACCGTATAGCAAAAGAAAAAGGAATTGAGATGATCGAATATATAAATGAGGAAGGTGTAAAGCAGGGGATCAACCCGTTCGATCACGGTTCAGCATATACCGACATCATGAAGACACAGGCATTAAAGCAGGCTCTCGATAAATATGGCTTTACAGCTGCATTTGGCGGCGGACGAAGAGACGAGGAAAAATCAAGGGCAAAAGAGAGAATCTTCTCCTTCAGAAATGAGAACCACGCATGGGATCCAAAGAACCAGCGCCCGGAGATGTGGAAGCTCTATAATTCAAGGATCCAGAAAGGCCAGGAGGTCCGTGTATTCCCACTTTCTAACTGGACTGAGAAGGATATATGGCAGTACATAAAGAGAGAAAACATAGAGATACCTTCACTTTATTTTGCAAAGGAAAGACCTGTTGTATACAGAGATGGAAATATCATCATGGTTGATGATGACAGGATGAAGCTTCGTCCGGGAGAAGAGGTGCAGATGAAGAGCGTCCGTTTCCGTACACTCGGATGTTATCCACTTACAGGTGGATGCGAGTCTACAGCTACAACACTTGACGAAATCATAGATGAGACATTAAGCGCTGTATCATCAGAGAGAACAACACGTGTTATCGATAATGAGGCAGCAGGAAGCATGGAAAGAAGAAAGAGAGAGGGATATTTTTAAAATGAGCGGATTATTAAAATTTATAACATGCGGAAGCGTGGATGATGGAAAATCAACTCTGATCGGACATATCTTATATGATTCAAAATTATTATATGCGGATCAGGAAAAGGCACTTGAGCTTGACAGTAAAGTGGGAAGCCGTGGCGGAGCTATAGATTACTCACTTCTTCTTGACGGACTTATGGCAGAAAGAGAACAGGGGATAACAATAGACGTTGCGTACCGTTATTTTACAACAGATAAGAGAAGTTTTATCGTAGCTGACACTCCGGGACATGAGGAGTATACAAGAAACATGGCTGTAGGTGCATCATTTGCGGATCTTGCCGTAATACTTATCGATGCAAAGCAGGGCGTTTTAGTACAGACAAGACGACATGCAAGAATCTGTGCACTTATGGGAATAAGATATTTTGTATTCGCAGTAAACAAGATGGATCTTGTCGGATATGACGAGAAGCGTTTTGATGAGATCACAAAACAGATCGTTGAGCTTACAAAAGAACTTGGACTTGCGAATGTAAGGATCATTCCGGTTTCTGCAACAGAGGGTGACAACGTTACAACAAAATCAGAAAATATACCATGGTACAAAGGACCGGCACTCCTTCCTTATCTTGAGGATATAGATATCACAGAGGATGATTCGGAAGCAGGATTTTATATGCCTGTACAGAGAGTATGCCGTCCTGACCATACATTCAGAGGATTCCAGGGACAGATTGAAGCCGGAACGATAAAGGTCGGAGATGAGATCGTAACACTTCCAAGCAATGAGACAGCACACGTAAAGAGCATCCATGTAGGTGACAAGGAAAGCGATTCTGCAAAGAAAGGACAGCCGGTTACGATCCAGCTTGACCGCGAGGTTGACGTATCAAGAGGATGTGTACTTACTGTAGATTCAGGTGCACAGACAGCATCATCTATCACAGCAACACTTCTTTGGATGGATGACGAAGAGCTATACAAAGGAAAGAACTTCTTCTTTAAACTCGGAACAAAGACAATTCCGGGAATTGTCACAAGCATTGAGCATACTATCGATGTAAACACTGGAGAAGAAAAACCTGCTGAGACATTAAGCAAGAACGAGATCGCTGTCTGCAAAATTTCATTTGCTGATAAGATCGTTGTCGATAAATTCAAAAATCATAAGACATTAGGAGAATTCATCCTCATTGACCGTGTAACAGACATGACATCAGCCTGTGGTGTTGTAGAGGAAGTACACACAGAGGAAAGCGGCCTTTATGAGGGAAGAATTGACAGAAACGTAAGAGCCGCAATAAAAGGCCAGAAAGCGATTACAGCAGTATTTGTCGATGGCGTAGATGGTGTAAACCGTGGATTTGTCGAGGATGTAGAAAAAGCATTGAATATCGATGGAAGACACACATATCTGTATGCGCCAAAGGATGGCGAGGATTTCGTAAATGTTGTAAAACATTTAAGCCATGCAGGAATAGTTGTACTTCTCCTCATAAACAAGAAGCAGGAAAAAGTACTTGAGGCTGAGAACATCGAGTTCACAAAAGACTGGAACAAAGATGGAAAGGATGTTGAAAAAGCTGCTGAATTTATCAAAAAACAGTCAGTGTATGATGGAGTGATCGTAAACACAAGCGAGTACATCTAGAATGTTACAAAAGAAATTTTAGTGATTGTCTAAAATATAATTAATCGGAAAGATAGCTGATAATTCAAAGAGAACGAATTATCAACTATCTTTTCTTGTTTTTAATGTATAAAATATGAAAATATAAGTGTATTATTTTGTAAATATAGATGATAACATAAAAATACTTATATTAATTCGTATGAACATAAGGAGGACAGTAAATGCTGACAGAAACAATACAGATTAAGGTAGATGGCTCAATGCCATACGCAAGACTTAACACTTTTATATGGGAGGAATCCCCAGAGATTAAAAAGAAAAAAAGACCACTGATACTTATGTGTCCGGGTGGTGCATATGAGATGACATCGGACAGGGAGGCTGATCCGATAGCGCTTAAGTTTGTTTCTATGGGCTATAATGTTGCAATACTGCGTTATTCGACTAAACCGGCAGAATATCCGGTGGCACTGAATGAGGCATTTCACGCATTAAAGCTTATATATAAAAACAGTGAAAAATGGAACGTCGATATAAATAAAATATATATACAGGGGTGTTCAGCCGGTGGTCATCTTGCAGCAAGCATTGGAATGTTCTGGCATGAAGATAAGGAACTTGTAAAACCGGCGGGAATGATTTTGTGTTATCCGGTTATCACATCCGGTGAGTACGCTCACAGAGGCTCGTTTGAGGCACTGCTTAAAACACAGTATACGGACGAGATGCTAAAGAGAAATTCACTGGAATTACAGGTGACAAAGGATACACCGAAAGCATTTATCTGGCATACATATACGGATGACTGCGTGCCGGTAGAAAACTCATGGCTTCTTATGCAGGCGATGAAAAAGTACGGTATTCCAGTGGAATTTCATATGTATCCACAGGGAGGCCATGGCCTTTCGACGTGCGATGAACTTGCTATGAGCCCGGATGGATATGGAGTGCAGAAAGAGTGTCAAAGCTGGATTAATCTGGTAAAAACATGGCTTGATGCGGGGGAATGATCAGATATGGCAGGAGAGGTAAAAGATAACAAAGGAAACAATATCATCTGGTTTGAAAATCCTGCAAAACGCTGGGAGGAGACACTTCCGATAGGAAACGGAAAACTGGGTGCTATGATATGGGGATCGCCTCAGACAGAAAAACTGGGGCTCAATCTGGACACACTGTGGTCGGGAACAAAGCGTGATACAAATAATCATGATGCGATAAATTATCTTGAGCCGGTAAGAAAACAGATATTTGACGGACATTATAAAAAAGCGGCACAGATGATAGAAGACCATATGCTAGGAGAGTTTGGCGAAAACTATCTTTCTATGGGAAACCTTTACATAGATGTTTTTGCGTCAGATGCCAAGAGTAAAAGTGATACATATACAAGGAGTTTAAATCTGAGTAATGCCATCGCAGATGTAAGCTATAGAAAAGGAAACACAAAATATGAAAGGGAATATTTTGCAAGTTATCCTGATAAACTGATAGCGGCATCTTACAGTGTAAAATCCGATAGCGGATGCACCATGGATCTTGAATTTTATTTTGTAAGCGAGCTTAAAACAAAGGCTAAGGTATGTGACAGTGGGATAAATATAACAGGACAGTGCCCGGTGCACGTCGAACCATCCTACATAGAAAGTGATGATCCCATAATGCAGGGAGATGGCGGTATATGTTTTGCTGCAAAGATAAAAATCCTTTCAACCGATGGAAAAGTAATCGTATCAGACAGCAAAATGAGCATAAAAAATGCCACATACTGCCAGTTTTATCTAAAAGCAGAAAGTGGCAGCAGGGATAACCCCCAAAAGGTGCCAGAAATAAAAGATATGCAATACGATTACAAAACCTTAAGAAAACGGCACATAAAAGATTATAAAAATCTTTTTGACAGAGTGGATTTCTATCTTGATACGGATGATGCATCTGTGGAAAAAATGCCTACAGACAAAAGACTTAGTGGATTAGCTAAAGGAAAAGAGGACAATGCGCTTTATGCTCTTTTTTTCCAATATGGAAGATATCTTCTGATTTCATCATCGAGGGAAGGCACAGAGGCTTCTAATCTGCAGGGAATATGGAACTGGCAGGTGCGCGCACCATGGAGCAGCAACTATACAACAAATATAAACCTTGAGATGAATTACTGGCCTGCGTGGGTCTGCAATCTGGAGGAATGTCTAAGTCCATATTATGATCTGCTTTTTGAACTTGTTAAAAATGGAAAAAAGACCGCCCGGACACATTTTGGATGCAGGGGATTTTGCGTTGGGCACAATACTGATTTCTGGAGGATAACAAATCCTGTAGGGGTAAGGTATGGATCAAAAGACCACAAAGCGCAGCCTGACAGCAGCCTGTACGCTTTTTTTGTACTGTCAGGGCAGTGGATGTGCCAGGAATTGTGGAAAAACTATGAATATAGTGGCGACACGGAATTTTTACATGATTTTTCATATCCGGTATTAAAAGAGGCTGTGCTTTTTGCGATAGACTGGCTTGTAGAATATGATGGATATTATGTGACATGTCCGTCATCATCTCCAGAAAATTCTTTTAAGACGGATGAGGGAATATCATCTGTGAGCATGGGATGTACGATGGACATGGCTATAATCCGTGAAGTGTTTACGGACTTTGAAAATACCTGCAAAATACTCACAGAAAAAAATATGATGACTAAAAACGAGCTTGAACAGTCCAAAAGCATATTAAAAGAAATGAAAGAAAAACAAGAAAAGCTTCTGCCATATAAGATCGCGGATGATGGGCGCCTTATGGAATGGATATATGATTTTGAAGAAACTGAGCCGGGACACAGACATATATCGCATGCATTCGGACTTTTTCCGGGAAGAACCATAAGAGAGGATGAAAAGCTAAAAAGAGCCTGTGAAAAGTCGATAAAATACCGTCTTAAATATGGCGGAGGACATACCGGATGGAGCTGTGCATGGATAGCAAATCTCTTTGCAGTGCTCCATGATGGACAGATGGCGTATAAGTATGTCAATACACTGCTTACAAAATCAATATGTCCCAATTTGTGGACAAGTCATCCACCATTTCAGATCGATGCAAATTTTGCAGGAACAATGGCAATAGCACAGATGCTTGTATGTGAAGAAGGTGAAAGCATAATAGCGCTTCCCGCTATACCAAAGGAGTGGCAGAGCGGATATGTAAAGGGACTTAGGATAAGCGGAAACAGAATTGTTGACATAGAGTGGGATGAAAATAAAAAAGATATAAAAATCAAAGATTTAAATTAGAAATACCATAAAAAATAGAGGGGGAATACATAAAAATTCCGATATCAACCATAAAAATCTAAAAAAAATCTAATTTTATCTGAAATCTATCTGAAATTTTATAGGTATCTCCTTTTTGAGAGTAATGATAATATTTTGTTAAATCAAAAGGGAGGTATGGATATGGCAAAGCAAAAAAAGAAAGCCAGCAAAAGGGCAGCCGCTGAAGGAAAAAAATTATTTCTTTTGATACTGCCGTTTTTGATTCTTACATTTATGTTCTCCTATTTTCCGTTACACGGATGGATATACGCATTTTTTGATTACAGGGCACCGCTTAAGTTATCACAATGCGAATTCGTAGGACTTAAATGGTTCAAAACTTTATTTAGCAACAAAACACAGGTTGCCCAGTTGATCCAGGTAATGAAAAACACATTTGCAATGAGTTTACTTGGAATAGCAACATCATTTTTACCGGTACTGTTTGCAGTATTTTTAAACGAGATAAAGTGCAAATGGTTCAAAAATCTTGTGCAGACACTGACAACACTTCCAAACTTCATAAGCTGGACACTTGTATATGCAGTTGCATTCAGCTTGTTCTCAACAACGGGTATGATGAACTCAGTACTCGAGCATATAGGACTTATAACAGAGCCTATCAAGTTTCTGGACAGCGGGGATCATGTATGGCTGTCGATGATACTCTGGTCTACATGGAAAGGTCTTGGATGGGGATCGATCATGTATCTGGCAGCGATAGCCGGTATAGATCAGGAAATGTTTGAGGCAGCAAAGGTTGATGGAGCAGGAAGATGGGCGATCATCAAAAACATTACGATACCATCAATATTACCTACATATTTTGTAATGCTTATGTTATCGATCGCCAATTTCCTTAACAACGGAATGGATCAGTACTATGTATTTATGAACTCATTCAACAAATCATCGATCCAGGTACTTGACTTATACGTTTATAACATAGGTATGACAGGAAAGAGCTTATCACTCGGAACTGCAATCGGTATTTTAAAGAGCCTTGTCAGCGTAGTGTTACTGTTTATTGTAAATACAGCATCTAAGAAAACACGTGGCGAGACAATAGTATAGGAAGGAGAATATTATGGACAAACCGATCAAGATAAAAGTAAGTAAAGCAGACCATGTATTTAACTTCTTTAACTATTTGTTTTTTGCACTTATAACTTTGATATGTGCCTACCCGTTTTATTATCTGATCATCAATTCGATCAGTGCAAACGATTTAAGCGCAAATGGTCTTATAAACTTTTTACCAAGAAAAATACATTTCCAGAACTATATTGATGTTTTGAAGATGAGCGGAATCGGTACAGCTGCACTTGTATCTGTCGCAAGAACCGTGATCGGTACAGCATGTACAGTGCTTGCATCAGCATACCTTGGATTTATGTTTACACAGGAGAAGATGTGGCACAGAAAATTATGGTATCGTCTCTTTGTCGTAACAATGTACTTTAACGCAGGACTTATCCCTATGTTTATGACAATGAAGACATTACACCTTACAAATTCATTCTGGGTATATATTATTCCGGCAATCGTCCAGCCATTTAATATCATAATGGTAAAGACATATGTCGAATCAATACCGAGATCACTTCAGGAAGCTGCTGAGATCGATGGTGCTGGTGTACTTACAGTATTTTTCAAAGTAATCCTTCCTACAAGTAAACCAATACTTGCAACAATAGCTATCTGGGCAGCAGTAGGACAGTGGAACTCATTCCAGGATACTTTGATATATATAACAGACCAGAAATTGTACTCATTACAGTATTTATTGTATACATACATAAATCAGGCAAGCTCACTTGCTTCACTTGTTAAGTCAACAGGAAATGCGGCTGCGGTAGCAAACATTGCCACACAGCAGACACCGACATCGATCCGTATGACAATTTCTGTAATAGTTGTGCTACCAATATTGTTTATTTACCCTATGTTCCAGAAATACTTTGTAAAAGGTATCATGATAGGTTCAGTAAAGGGTTAATATTAATAAAACAGGAGGTTTTTATGAAAGCTAAAACTTTTAAAAAAGTCACAAGTCTTGCACTTGTAGGCGCAATGACAGCATCGCTTTTTGCGGGCTGTGGAAGTGACAGCGGTAAATCAAGTACTGCAAAAAATTCTAAGCACGGGGGACCATACGAAGATTTTATAACGGTTGATGTGTATGATTCACAGGCAAACTTCCAGGGCATCCAGTCAGGATGGTTTGCAAAAGTTGTAAAAGACAAATTTAATATGGAACTCAATATTATTGCACCAAACGTTGCCGGTGGTGGAGATACACTTTACCAGACACGTTCAGCAAACGGAAATCTTGGAGATCTTATCATTATAAACGCTGATAAGAGTAAACTTAAGGATATGGTGCAGGCAGATCTGCTTTATGATATGACAGACCTTATCAAAGACTGTGACAATCTTTCAAACTACAGCGATGCGATAAAGACATGTAGTGAACTTGCAGGAAAAGACGGCACATGGGCAGTTCCAAGTGAGATCACGCAGGGCGATCCTACAGAGCCTTCGGAGGCATCTGATCCAACAAATGCTCCGTCGCTTAGATGGGATGTTTATAAAGAAATCGGATATCCGCAGATATCTACACTTGAGGATCTTCTTGATGTAGGAGAGCAGATGCAGCAGGCAGATCCTACGAGTGATTCAGGAAAACAGACATATATGTTTTCATGGTTTAAGGACTGGGATGGTGATACAATGCAGAATGCAACCGGTATCGCAGCTTTATATGGCTACCGTGCAGTTTCAGGATTTGCATTCGGAAAGAGCGATGGATCAGATGTTCAGAGTGCTATCGACAGCGATTCAATTTATGTACGTGCACTTAAATTCATGTACGAGGCAAACAAGAGAGGACTTGTAGATCCGGAATCTACAACACAGAACTTTGATACTCTTGCAAGCAAATACACAGATGGACAGGTACTTTACTCACTCTGGCCATGGCTTGGTTCAGGATACTACAACACAGCAGATAACATTGCAGCCGGAAAAGGTTTCCAGTCAGCTGTTATTGATGATATGCAGTGTCTTGGATACGGCGGAAGCCCACTTGGTAAAATGACAAACGCTATCATGATCGGAAGCAAAGCACAGGATCCGCAGAGACTTGCAGACTTTATCGACTGGCTCTACAGCCCGGAGGGAGTTGAGATGAGCGCTACACAGACAGGTGGTTCGTGTGGTCCGGAAGGCCTTACATGGGAAATGGGAGACGATGGACAGCCTAAACTTACAGACTTCGGTGTTAAAGCATTTGTAAATATTGATGATACATTACAGGTACCGGATGACTGGGGCGGCGGAACATGGAAAGACGGAATTTCAGCGCTTAACTACAAGGCACTTGGAATCACAGCCGTAAATCAGGAAAACGGAATGTGCTACAATTATCAGACATGGGCTGATTATCTTGAAAAAACAGCATCTCCGCTTTCAGAAGACTGGGCAGCACATTTCGGAGTGGATAAGACAACTACAGCTATCGACTACTTGGACAGTGTAGGAAAGATTATCACAGAGCCTGGAACAAACTACGCAGTACCTGAGTATTCAACTGATATAGCCACGATCAAAGAGCAGTGCGCACAGGTTATTCTTGAGAAATCATGGCAGATGGCATTCGCTTCAAGCGATGACGAGTTCAACAGCCTTCTTAAGGATATGCAGGATACATGTAAAGGTCTTGGATACGATCAGGTATATGAGATCGATAAAGAAAACTGCCAGACACAGTTTGACGCATTCAATGATTCTATTGCTTCCGCAGCAGGTGAGTCTAAATAAATTAACTTTTCATACGACAATACAAAAGCAGCGGCCGGTTGGCCGCTGTTAGTTTTTTCTGAATTCTGCAGGACTTACATTTTTGATTTTTTTGAATTTCTGATGAAAGTAGTCTACATTTTTGTAGCCGACCTGGGCTGAAATTTCGTAGACTTTAAGATCGGTGTCTTTTAAGAGTCTTGATGCCTCTGCTATGCGGACAGAATCAAGATAGCTGTTGAAGGATGTGCCGGTCTTTTGTGAAAAAAGTTTTCCGAGATATGAACTGTTGTATCCAAAAAGAGGAGCGAGAGTTTCGAGCTTTAATGGTTTTGAAAAGTTGTGGTCAATGTAAAAGATGATGTCATCAAATACACTGTCGCTTGAGTTGTTTCCGATAGAGCGTATTATCATTTCAAACTGTTCCGAAAAATAAGAAAGAATCTCGTAAAGATAGTATTTTCCCTCGATAAGTTCAATTATAGAAGCATTGTGTGCAAATGGGATATCGGCGTTTGGAAACAGATGAAGGGTCATCTGTTTTATCTGCATGAAAATATCTGTGAGGAAATGTTTGATACTCATGATCTTTCCGTTGCAAAGGAATAGTTCATCGCTAAGCTTTGAAAGTTCCTGTGAGATCATTTTTCTGTTAAATGTCTGTATATAGTTCATAAGCCTTTCGCTGTAAGCATTAGCAGAATCCTGATCAAGGGATAAAGCAGAAACTCCCGGATCGGGAAGCATATCCGAAGAAAGCACGTGCTGGTTTTCGCTGCAGAAAAATCTTCTGCTCATAAGCTTAAGACAGATTTCATATGAATGATGGATCTGTGAAAGGCTTGAGACAGACGGACCATATGTAAGAAAAATAGTATCGAGAGGAGAGTTTTTCTCGGTTCCATTGTTATAATATTTAAGGCATGACTTAAAGCGGTCGAGGGCAAAATTTCCCTTTAACAGAATGATGTTTGAATTATCTATTGTTATATGCTCAAATGAATTGTTGCTGTTGTTTGTCACGCGAAGCATGTCTGCGAAATTGTATGACTGATAGTATGGTGTATAGCCTTCATACATTACGACCTGGTATATCGGTGCAGTAAGCCCAAGTTCCATATAGTTTATTGAATCGTTAAATTCATTGCCGAGGATCAGATCATGAAAAAAAGCAGATTTTGCTTTTTTTAAATACTGGTTCATTGAGTGTTCCTGTGAACGTTTTTTATTTATTTTTTCTTTTACAGAGAGAACGGAATTTATAAGTTCATTTTCATCTATTGGTTTAGTTAAGTAAAAAGAAGCACCATAATGAAGGGCTGTCTGGGCATAAGAAAAATCTGTATATCCGCTTAAGATAATAAAATCTCCGTCAAAGCCATCTTCTCTCACCTTAGCGATAAGGTCTGTGCCGTAAAGTTTTGGCATACGGATATCAAGAAGCACAAGTCCAGGATTGTAAAGTTTTATCATATTAAGGGCTTCTTCGCCATTTGAAGCTTCCCCGCATATGCAAAAGCCCAGATTATTCCAGTCGATAAGGTGCTTTATTCCCTCGCGTACAATCTTTTCGTCATCCGCAATTAGTACATTTATTAATGAATTTTCCATGATTTTCCCCCGTTTTATTCATCATATTCAAGTTCCTGTTCGAGATATTTATCGCGCATCAGATATATATCAAACAGTTCATTTTTGTCTATTATCTTAGACAAAGGAAGCGTCAGCGTGATCGTTGTTCCGTATCCGACACGGCTTTCAATGCCAAGCGCATATTCCTCACCGTACATGAGTGTAAGTCTCATATTTATGTTTCTAAGGCCGATGGATGAAGCAGTGTTTAAGTTTTTTTGATAAATGCGGTCCTTTAATTTCTGCAATGTTTCTTCATCCATGCCTTCGCCGTTATCATGTATTGTAATATAAAGGTTTGGTTCTTCAAGTATAAAAGATATTTCCACATGTCCATTCTGGGTTATTCCCTCAAGACCGTGTACGATTGAGTTTTCTACAATAGGCTGCAGTAAAAGCGGCAGTATATGAAACTGCTCAAGGTTTAGATAAGGCGGTGTGTTTATTTCATAATTTACGCGGTCACCGAATCTGAGCTGTTGTATTTTCAGATATGATATCACATGTTTTACTTCTTTTTCTATTGTCGTAGACTCAGTTCCAGTATTTTCAAGCACATAATGCATTGTTTTTCCGAGCAGATTTATTGAATCGGATACATCGCGGTTTCCATGCGAGATCGCCTGCATACGGATTGTCTCAAGCGTATTGTACAAAAAATGTGGATTTATCTGGCTGGCAAGCATTTTAAATTCCATCTGCTGCTGTGAGTTTAAAATCTGCTGTTCTTTTAATTTTGCCTGATAGTAAATCGTTTCTTTTTCATGTATGTAATTTACTGTAGTCTTCAGGTCGTTAAATGTATCCGAAAGTTCATCGTCACCTCTGAAAGTGTCTATTATATTATAATCTCCAAGGCTTGCCTGATGCATCGCTGTCTTAAGAATCTGGATTCTTTTGGAAAAATAATTAGAGAAAAATAAAATTATCCCAAGTGGGACGAGCGTTGCAAAAAGCAGGATCACGCTGTATAGGATCGTAATCTGATTTATATTGTCATAAGCATTTTTATCACTTACCAGTACATACATATGGTTGTCGGACTGGTATGGGATTGACTGATAAGGAATGAAAGTCATGATCGATGTCATACAGTCTTTGTCGTTTATCGTGACAGGCCCCGTGTATGAAAATGTCTGGTTTTTAAAGTCACTGTAGTGGGGCATATATTTCCACAGCCAGCGGGAGTCAGAAGAAAAAAATACACGTCCCTGGTCTACTGATGCCATGATTATATTATTATTTACAAGTATTCTGTTGCGCAGTGCATTTGAATCAAGCCTTGTCACAAGATATGTGCTGTAGGGGCTGTCGTTTGTCAGGAATTTTTCTATCAGGGTAAGTTCATACTGGATATTTCCAAAACGATCGACGTAGGGTGCGCTTGTCCATGTTGTATAGGTATCAGATGACATGTGAAGATACCATGGTTCCTTGTAAAATCCATCCGAAAGGCAGTATATATGTCCCCCTGATGGAATATCAGGATTGTTTGTATAGACATTTATGGCTTTGATCGTGGCAGAACTTTTGAAGTAAGTCTCAAGCTGCGAATTTATAAGATCATATGAGGCTTTTGTATTATCGTTGTACGATGTATTAAAAAGACTCCTGAAATTCTGGTTTTCTATTATACTCTGTGTATTTGTTCTTACCGAGGTTGTTATATCGAAAAATGTTGATTTTACACGTACTGCCTCTGTCTCAAGCTGTGTTTCATAGTGATCAAGCATCTGCTTGCGGGCATTTGTTATCGCAAAAAGACCGACAATGCAGATTGGGACAATGGAAGACAGCAGAAAAATCAGCGTTATCTGTTTTTTGATCTTAGAACCGGGAAGGAGGCTTTTTATCTTCTCAAACATTATGTATATTTTCCTTATGGTTTGTTTTATATTGGGAACTTTCCTCGCCCGCCGCAAGCTGGCGAGGAAAATTTATATACTAATATTATAGCATATGCCGCAACGAAAATAATATAGACGAATTTAGAGATAAAATACTATAAAAATCAGACATATTATACATAAAAAATTCTACACACTTCTAGCCCAAAGCCGGCACCTGACAATTTTTTTGCTACCACTTAATTTACAGGTATAAAAGGTAGAATTCTTGAGGTATGAAACATGATATTTTCAATATATACTATAGTAAAAATAAGAGGTTAAAACTATATCCGCAGCATTTACGGAAAGTTTTAATGGTCAGATTATAAGGAGGAACTATGAAATTTAGTAATGGTTGCTGGCTTCAAAAAGAAGGAATCGGATGTTTTCCGCCAGCTGAGGTATATTTTACAAAAATAGAGGATTCAAAGGTCACACTTTGTGCACCTACGCACAAAATAAATCACAGGGGTGATACACTCGGAGGTGCAAATCTTACGATAGAGATCACAACTCCGATGCCGGAAGTTATAAGAGTAAAGACTTCACATTATCTTGGAGTTAAGGATGACTCACCTAAGTTTGATTTGAATATCGATGAAAATGCAAAGGTTGATGTTTTAGATAGCGATGAAAAGATTGTAATAAAGAGTGGAAATGCAAGCCTTGTCATCACAAAAGAAAACTGGTCCATGACATATTATAATGGCAGCCAGGTAATGTGTAAAAGCAGCGGGCGTGATTTAGCTTACATGAAAACTGACTGGACAGGTGAAGCTTACGATTCAAGCTGTAATAAGAATGCATATATGCGCCAGGAGTTATCGATCGGCGTTGGTGAACTGTTATATGGAACAGGTGAGCAGTTCGGACCTTTTGTAAAGAACGGACAGTCTATTGATATATGGAATGAAGATGGCGGTACTTCGACAGACCAGTCATATAAAAATATCCCATTTTATATATCAAACAAGGGATACGGCATATTTGTAAACCACACAGATGAGGTTTCTTTTGAACTTGCAACAGAGGCTGTCACTAAGGCCGAATTTTCCGTAAAAGGGGAGTGCCTTGATTACTTCTTCATAAACGGACCGAAAATGAAAGATGTTTTAAGAAGATATACTGATCTGACAGGAAAACCAGCACTTCCGGCACCATGGACATTTGGTCTTTGGCTTTCAACATCATTTACAACAAATTATGACGAAAAGACTGTGATGAACTTTATAGACGGAATGCTTGATCGCGGAATTCCTATGAAAGTTTTCCACTTTGACTGTTTCTGGATGAAAGATTTCCACTGGTCAGATTTTTGCTGGGATTCAAGGGTATTTCCGGATCCGGCAGGAATGCTTTCAAGAATAAAGGCTAAAGGGCTTAAGATATGTGTATGGATAAATCCATATATCGGCCAGGAATCATATATGTTTAAAGAGGGAATGGAAAATGGATATTTCCTCAAAGAGCCGGATGAATCAGTATGGCAGTGGGATATGTGGCAGCCTGGAATGGCTATCGTTGACTTTACAAATCCGGATGCATGCAAGTGGTATCAGGATAAACTTGAAGCACTTATCGATATGGGAGTTGACTGCTTTAAGACTGATTTTGGAGAGAGAATTCCTACAAACTGTGTTTATCACAACGGAATGGATGCCCACAAGATGCACAATTATTATACATATCTGTATAATAAAACAGTGTTTGATCTTCTCGAAAGAAAAAAGGGAAAAGGACAGGCTGTTCTTTTTGCCAGATCTGCTACAGCGGGAGGCCAGAAATTCCCGGTACACTGGGGAGGAGACTGCTGGTCAGATTATGAATCAATGGAGGAAAGCCTCCGCGGAGGACTTTCACTTCAGATGTCAGGCTTTGGATTCTGGAGCCATGATATAGGAGGATTTGAGAGTACATCCACACCTGATGTGTACAAGAGATGGTGTGCATTTGGACTTTTATCATCACACAGCAGACTTCACGGAAGTACTTCATACCGTGTGCCATGGGCATATGACGAGGAAGCAGTCGATGTTGTAAGATTTTTTACAAGACTAAAGGCAAGACTTATGCCATACATATATAAAACCGCCGTACAGGCACACACAGAAGGAATACCTTCTATGAGAAGCATGGTGCTTGAGTTTACAGATGACCGTATGTGTAACTATACAGATAGACAATACATGCTCGGAGACAGTCTTCTCGTTGCACCGATCTTTAACAAAGACGGCATAGGTGAGTATTACCTTCCTGATGCAGAAGATGGAAGGACACAGATCTGGACAAATTTCTTTACAGGAAAGGAACAGGCAGGCGGCAAGTGGTATACGGATAAATATGGTTACTGTGATATACCTCTTATGGTAAGACCTAATTCCATAGTTGCGGTAGGCGCATCGGATGACGGACCAGAGTACGATTATGCAGATAATGTGCTGCTTAGGATATTTGCTCTCGAAAACGGCAGGGAGGCATCTACAACGGTATATGATATGCAGGGAAATATTGATCTTACCGTAAAAGCTGTAAAGAAAGATAACAAGATAACTATAAAAACAGACACAAAGAAACCTTACAGGGTAGAACTTGTGAATGTTGATATTTCTTCAATTACGGGCGCAAAAGTACAAATGGATGGTGACAGGGCAATACTTACAGAATGTAAAAATGAAATTATTGTAGAGATATAAAATTGCCGTTGTATATGGGAGGATAATATGAAACTCGAAGAAATGAACAGCAAAATAGAGGAAATAATTAAAAAGCTGACTCTTGAGGAAAAGGTCAAGATGATTCACGGAGATGCTCTTTTTTATTCAGGAGACGTCGAAAGACTTTCCATACCGGCGGTAAATATGTCTGATGGTCCGATGGGGGTCAGACAGGAATTCCCGAAAGCAAGCTGGATTCCTGTTGGAAACTCGGATGATTTTGTCACATATTGTCCAAGTAACAGTGCCATTGCTGCTACATGGAACAAAGACCTTGCATATGAAGCGGGAATTGTTATGGGACAGGAGGCGAGAGGCCGCGGAAAAGATGTGATTTTAGGACCTGGAATAAACATAAAAAGGGTTCCGGCAAATGGAAGAAATTTTGAGTACATGAGCGAAGATCCGTATCTTATCAGCCAGCTTGTTGTCCCACTTATAAACGGAATACAGGAAAGTGACGTTGCCGCATGTGTCAAGCATTTTGCACTTAATAACCAGGAAACAGAAAGATTATGGGTCAATGTCGAGATAGATGAGAGGGCGCTGCGCGAAATATATCTGCCAGGCTTTGAGGCTGCTGTAAAAGATGGTAAGACAGAATCCCTGATGGGGGCTTACAATCTGTTCCGCGGAAAACATTGCTGCGAGGATAAATCACTTCTTAAAGATATCCTGCGTGATGAGTGGGGATATGATGGAACGATAATCTCAGACTGGGGTGCTGTACATGATACAAAGGCGGCAGCAGAAAGTCCGCTTGATATTGAGATGTCAGTCACATATGATTTCGATGATTATAAGCTTGCAAATCCGCTGATAGAAGCTGTAAAAAAGGGCGGGGCAAAAGAAAAAGATATTGACGAAAAAGTATGTCATATACTCCTCATGATGTTCAGGCTTAAAATGATAGGCGCTTTGGCAGGGGAAAGAAAAGCAGGATGTTATAACACTCCAGAACACAGAAGCAAAGTAAAGGAAGTGGCTGATGAGTCGTTTGTCCTTTTAAAGAATGATGATAAAAGACTTCCACTTTCAGATAAAAACGTTAAGGAACTTCTTGTAATAGGGGATAATGCCGAAAGGCTTCATTCATCCGGAGGTGGAAGCGCAGAGATAAAAGCTCTTTATGAAATATCGCCTCTTATGGGAATAAAAAGTCATCTCGGTGGAAACACAAAGGTAACATACAAAAGAGGTTATTATGTTTCGCCAAAGGAAGAATCACAAGAAAGCTGGCAGGAAAAGAGTACAGATGAAAATCTCGACCAGAGCGCTGTAGTAAATGCCAGAAAGCAGGTAAGCGACGAGATAAGAAAAAAACGAGATGAGTTAAGAGATGAGGCGGTAAAAGCAGCGGCCCATTTTAAAGATGTAATACTTGTTGTAGGGCTTAATCATGATTATGATGTTGAGGGCTTTGACAGGGATGATATCACGCTCCCATATGAACAGGACCAGCTTATAGAGGAAGTCCTTAAGGTAAACCCTGACACCGTGATAGTTGTTATGGCAGGAAATGTCGTGTCGATGGGAAAGTGGAAAGATAAGGCAAAAGCCATTTTATGGCAGTGGTATTGCGGAATGGAAGGCGGAAATTCGCTTGCTGATATAATTTTTGGCAAAATCAATCCGTCGGGAAAACTTCCAGAATCAATGCCTTATAAGATGGAGGACTGCGGAGCACTTGCCCTCGGAGAATATCCGGGAAGACCTCTTAACGATGAAGAGAAAAAGCGGATGAATGCCCACATAACAGAAGAGTATAAGGACGGAATTTATGTAGGCTATCGTTACTACGAAAAATATAATGTTCCTGTGCAATATTGCTTCGGACATGGACTCAGCTATACTTCTTTTGAATACAGCAACATTTCTGTAGATCTGGATGAAACTGTAATTAAAAATGCAAAAGACAAATATTTTGATGGCGATGAAATAATTCTGGATGAAAAGATAAAAAATGATATTGCCGCAAATGTTTTTTGCAGTGTCAGAAATACAGGAGAGTATTTTGGAAAAGAAATTATAGAAATCTATGTAGGAAAAAACGACAGTCATGTAGACAGACCAATAAAGGAATTAAAGGGATTTAAGAAAGCAGCACTTGAAGCCGGCAGAGAGTGCCGCGCAAGCATAGACCTTCCTCTTATGGCATTTTCTTACTATAACAAAGAAAAAAGAGCATTTGTTGCAGAAACTGGAAAATACCAGATCTATGTTGGAAAATCGCTTCAGGATATCGTGAAAGTGTGCGAGATAGAGATCTAGTTAATTAAAAAACGCTATACTAGCTTCTAACCACAAAAATCCATGTGTTTGTAGAAATACAAACGCATGGATTTTTTATTCCTCGTATATGCTTTTAGTATGTGGCATTTATGCTTAATGTACATACCAGACATGGTGTTTCAGAGATTTGGTATGTGCCGCCGCTCATTCCTGCACATACTAAGTGAATTATCAGCACAATTTGGTATGTGTAATCTGTTCTTCAAACACATACTAAGAGAACTATTGAAGATTATGTAGGAAGTTCTAATATATGAAAAAATACTTCCCACACGGCACAAATCGTTTGTATATAAATTAAATAAGATGCTAAGTAAAATATTATACATAATGTACACGAGTACACAAGAAAAGATGGAAAATTGCAACAAAAATCATTTTGCAATATGTACAAAAACACCAAAATAATAAAAAGATGTTGACATGTTAAAGAAAAAATTATATGCTGATGCCACAAGATAAATGTACACGTGTACAACAAAACGATAAGATTTTTACCAGGGGTTACTTGACGAAGTAAAAAACCTGACATATTCAGAAATGGAGGATATATGAATAAGTTCAAAAAATTTATGGCATTGGGGTTATCAGCAATGATGCTTACATCACTTGCAGGATGTGGCGGATCAGCAGGAAAAAATAATTCAGAGAAATCTGATTCATCAGATGGAACAACAGTTACATTCTGGAACAGTTTTACAGGTGCAGACGGAGATATGCTGGTTAAGATGGTAGATAAGTACAATAAAGAAAACACAGATGGAATTACAGTAAAGATGGACATATCATCGGATTTTGACAGCCAGTTATCTACAGCATTCGCAGCTGGTGAAGGCCCTACTATGATACTTAGTTCAAGCGCATACAGATTTACATATGGGGATTACTTACAGGATGTAAGCGACGTATTTGATAAAACGGATCTGGATAAGGATGATTTCATCCAATCATATTTAGATTATTGTTCGGACGGTGATACAACTTACTTTGTACCATTCCAGATAGTTGGATATTATATGTACTGGAATAAAGATCTGTTTAAAGAGGCGGGATTAGATCCACAAACTCCACCTTCGACATGGGATGAGTGGCAGGAATATGCTTCGAAGATTACAGATTCAAGTAAAAATGTATATGGATCGGGAATATCATACGATTATGCATATCAGATAGCACATGTTATGCAGAGATTTGGTGGGTTAGCTGTAACCGATGATAATGGAAAGTGGAAAGCAAATTTTGAAAATAATGCAGGATATGAGAAATTCCTGAATATGTACAAAGATATGGTTGATAATGGAGATAATCCGCTCGAGGCAGATACAGATTCAATGGTCAGTGCAGGACAGATCGGAATGACTGTCGGAGGTCCGTGGGTAACGACGGGACTGGATACGGCAGGTGTTGATTATGGAATCGGGCTTATACCTCAGGGTGACGCAGGAGATATGAACTCAGTGGAGGTTATAGGTTTTGGCATAACTACTGCGGCAAGTGATGCCGAAAAAGAGGCGGCTTACAAGTTTATAGAGTGGTGGAATACATCCGATAAGGATGGAAGCAGTCCTGCTTTAGAGTGGTCGCTTGCAAATGGATTCCCTGCATACACATATTCAGTGCAGGATAATGATGAGTACAAAGCAAATGAAAAACTTAGTGCTATGTCAGCTGCCAATCCACAGGCACCAACAGACTTTATTGTAGATTCCAATTTCCCAGGTGTTAATTCCGTATTATCTGATGTCATTCCGGAGATGATTAATTCCGTAGCATTTGGAAATTCTTCAGTTGAAGATGCACTGGCTAAGGCGCAGGAGTCTGCACAAAAGATTGTAGATAAAAACAACTGATCATAAAAGTGGGCGGCTTGAAAAGTCGCCCTTTTGATAAAAAGTGGAGGACGTAATGGAAAAATTTAGAAAATACTGGAACAAACCCTCCAGAAGTGCATATGTTTTTATTGCTCCATCGATAATTCTGCTACTGCTATTTAGTATAATTCCGCTTGTGATGGCATTTGCGTTAAGCTTTTTTGATGTTCCCATTACAATGAATCATGCAAGTTTTATAGGATTGCAAAATTTTACAGAGGCTTTTAAAGATTCAAGATTTATAAATAGTTTAAAAGTCACTGCCATTTTTACAGGAATAGAGGTTCCGGTACAAGTGCTTGGAGCATTGATAGTAGCTGCACTTATCAGCAAAAACAATAAGAAAAATAAATTTTTGCGGGCAGTATATTTTTTGCCGGTAATATGTTCTGCAACGGTAATCGGAATAATGTGGAGGATGATCCTTCATTCAAATATCGGATTTATAACTGCTGCATTACAGTCAATGGGGTTTGGAAAAATAAATTTTATGAATACACCAGGGCTTACGATATTTGTGATTTCATTTATTTCGATATGGAGAAGTTTTGGAATTTCTGCAATTATCTATGTAACAGCTATTCAGCAGGTATCACCATCATTATATGAAGCTGCAAAAATGGATGGAGCAGGAAAAATACAGCAGTTTGTTCACATTACAGTACCATCGATCAGACCAACCTTCTGGTATATCATGATGACGCGATTTGCCGGGGCATTACAGATCTTTGATATTATATATGTAACTACAAATGGAGGCCCGAACTATACAACCGAGTCGACGGTAAGCTACATATATTCAAGAGCATTTTCATCAAATTCAAGCATGGGATATGCATCGGCGATGTCTGTTGTTTTATTTATCATTATCATGCTTATTACGGTATTAATGTATCGAAGAATGAATAAGGAGGACTAGTGGCGTGGAAAATAAAAAAATTTTAAAAATTAAAGATGCATTTTTTAAGATACCAATTGCGCTAGTGCTTATAATATTGGCTTTGCTTGTGCTTATTCCTGTAGTCTGGATGGTATTTAGTGCATTTAAGCCGGAAAAAGAGATTATTTCATGGCCGCCAACATTCATTCCCAAGTCATTAACGCTGGAAAATTTCACTGATGTCCAGAACAGGATAGATATAATCAAATATATCGCAAATTCGGTTATATATGCAGGCGGCACTACAGCATTAGCTGTTGTCGTAAACAGTATGGCAGGATATGCATATGCTTTTTATGATTTTAAAGGAAAAAATGGAGCATTTATTATGACGCTTGCTACGATGATGGTTCCATTTCAGGTAATTATGGTACCGCTGTTTCTGGTAGTCTATAAAATGGGAATGTATGATTCATATTGGGGACTTATAATTCCGAGAGTAGCAGTTGCAGGATCTATATTTATGATGAGAGCTGCTTTTACAGGGATTCCAAAAGAAATGGCGGAAGCTGCCAGAATTGATGGTCTTTCGGAATATGGGATATTCTGGAGGATAATGCTGCCACAGGTTAAACCAGCAATGATCACACTTATAATTTTAAGCGTAAATGGTTCATGGAATGATCTGCTATGGCCAATGATTGTAACAAGCAGTACACAAATGCGTACATTGGCAAATGGACTTGCTCTTTTTATAGGGCAGAATACAATAGAGTATGGAGCTGCATTTGCAGGTGCACTTATATCACTGTTACCAATGTTTGTACTTTATATGTTTGGACAGAAGTACTTTATTGAAGGCATGAGTAGTGGTGGATTAAAAGGTTAGGAGAAATAAACTATGAGCACAACGAAAGTCATAATTAATAAGGCGTTTAGGGTTGGGAGAATAGATTCAAGGCTCTTTGGCTCGTTTCTCGAACATATGGGAAGAGTAATTTATACTGGAATATATGAACCGGATAACGATAATTCGGATGAGGACGGTTTTAGAAAGGATGTTCTTGAGCGTGTCAGAAAAATGAATGTGACTGCCATACGATATCCGGGTGGAAATTTTGTATCTGCATATAACTGGGAAGATGGCGTTGGCCCTGTTGAAGAAAGACCCAGAAAACTTGAACTTGCATGGAGAGCAATCGAGACAAATGAGTTTGGAACAAATGAATTCATGAAATGGGCAAAAAAGGCCAAAGTAGATCCTATTTTTACGGTAAATCTCGGTACGCGTGGAGTAGAAGATGCTGTTCATTATCTGGAATATTGTAATTTCGCCGGGAAAACTAAGTATAGTGACATGAGAAGAAATCATGGCATACAAAAACCTTATGGGATAAAGTTGTGGTGTCTGGGAAATGAGATGGATGGAGAATGGCAGATCGGTCACAAATCGGCTGAGGATTATGGTAAGCTTGCTGCTGAAACTGGCAAAGCCATGAAACTGGTTGATCCGGATATTGAACTTATAGTATGCGGAAGTTCACTGTCAAGTATGGATTCATATCCAAAGTGGGATGTCAGTGTGCTGGAGAAAACATATGATGTAGCAGACTATCTGGCATTACATCAATATTATGCTGGTCAGGAAAAAGGGACGAAAGGTTTTCTGGCGCAGTCACTTGATATGGAGGAATATATAAAGACGATCCGTTCGGCAGCACAGGTTGTAAAAGCAAAGAAACGTTCAAAAAAAGATATGAAATTCAGTATTGATGAATGGGGAGTATGGGCTGTTCCAGGGAATACTGTTAATAATGAGGTAGATAAGAAGCCATGGCAGATAGCACCTGCGATCAGTGAACAGATATATACAATGGAAGATGCCCTGCTATTTGCAGAGATGCAGATGGTTATGTTAAGAAATGCAGATGTGATAAAAATAGCATGTCAGTCATTGCTTACAAATGTTAGTGCATGCATAATGACAGAAAAAGGTGGTGGGCACTGGGTACAGACAATATATTATCCATTCTATTATATTGCAAACTATGCAAAAGGAATTGTATTAAAGAGTCAGTGTGAAGGACCGGTTTATAGCTGTGATGAGTTTTCAAGAGTTTTATATGTAGATTCTATAACAGTGTGGAATGATGAAGATGATGAACTTGTTTATTTTTCAGTCAACCGCGATGAAGAAAATGTGCAGGAAGTTTCACTTGAGCTTTCGGATTTTTCGGTAAAAGGAATTGTGGAAAGTATAAGTATGACGGCGCCAGATAAGAAGATGACAAATCAGTTTGATCATGATGCCGTAAAACCTGAGTTGGTAAAAAATACACAGTTAACAGAGAAAGAAGCTAAAATCAAGCTGAAACCTTTATCATTTAATATGGTAAGGCTTAAGTTGTAATCTTGTACACAGTAACAGCAAATAGATAAGTGGAAACGTTATATAAAAATTGGTGTAGGAAGTTTATGCTAGTTATGCTATACTTAAGGCAATATGTAATCTCGGTTTTTGCTCAGACAGAATTTTAGAGCATATTAATGTACTCTCGGAATTCTTCATTTAGAAGATTCCGAGAGTACATATTATAAAATGGGGGTAAATTATGGCGATTACAGTAAATCAGATAGCACAACAGTGTGGCGTTTCAAGGACTACCGTGCTTAGAGCATTAAATGGTGGAAGTGTTGCAAAAGAGACAAAAGAGAGAATTTTACAGGTTGCCAGAGACAATAATTACCGCCCTAATCTTCTGGCACGAAGCTTAAATCATGGACGGACAATGTCCCTGGGAGTAGTTACTATCAATATTGAAAATATGTATTTTGTACAGTCATTAAATACGATTAATAAAGAGGCTGATAAAAGAGGCTATTTTACGAATATTGTGGTATGTGATGAGAGCCTTGAGTGGGAGAAGAAGCTTATTCAGGGATTAGCGGAACGTCAGATGGAAGGTATTATGATAAATCCTTTAAATAAAGGAAAAGATTTTGAAAACTTTCTTTTATCACTGCATGTTCCTGTAGTGTGTATAGGCAATCAGGTATCGGATAAAATTACAACGGTTCAGGTAAACGAAATGTCAGCAACGATCGATGCGGTTAAGTTGATCCACTCAAAAGGCTATGAAAAAATAGTATTTGTGTGTCCTCCGTTGGAGATAAAAGAAAAACAGAATGTCCATGTTCATGAGCAGAGGGAATTGGGCTTTAAATCTGCTATGGGAATATGCCCGGATATTGATATGCAGATCATAGGAAAGATAGAGTTTTTACAGGATGTGATAGATATCTGCAGAAATAATAAAGGGAAAAAAACAGCGTTTCTTTGTTCGGGAGACAGTTATGCACTTAGAATAATGAAATGGGCTGCAAAGGAAGGCATGGAAATTCCAAAAGATTTTGGACTTATGGGCTTTGATGATATAAGTGTTTTACAATACATTTCTCCAAAATTGACGACGGTATCGACAAATGTTGAAGGCGTTGCCTCTACTGCTGTTGTTGAGCTTATACAACAGATAGAGTCTGATGGATATACACCGAAATCTATTTATTTGAATTATCAGATTCTGGATAGGGATACGTTATAAAAATATATTCATATGAAAAGGGAAAGTTCTGACCTTTGATTTCCGAGACTAAATTTATACTGTCTAGAATATATAAGTGCTTGACGTACAGAAAACTGTACGTTATAATTTAAGTACAGAAAACTGTACGTTTGATAATGGAGGTGTTAGTATGTTTGCAGTTAATTATACAAATCTTCGTGATAATATGAAAACTTATATGGATAAGGTTACAGATGATTACGAAACTATGATTGTTACACGTAAAGACAATAAAAATGTGGTTATGTTGTCAGAAGAAGCATATAACAATCTTGTGGAAAATGCTTATATTATGGGAAATAAAGCAAATTATGACTGGTTAGTTGAATCAAAAAAGCAATTAGAAAATGGAAATTTTGATAAACATGATCTCATAGAGGAAGTTGTTCATGAATAAAGTTTTTACAGATAATGGCTGGAAAGATTACGTTTATTGGCAAACAGAAGATCGCAAAACATTAAAGAAGATAAATAGTCTTATAGAAGATATCTGCAGAAATGGAAATGAAGGAATCGGAAAACCTGAGCCATTAACAGGAAATTTAACTGGATTTTGGAGCAGACGAATAAATGAAAAAGATAGATTAATCTATAAGATAGATGATGAAAACGTATATATACTAGCTTGTAGATATCATTACAGTGACAGGTGATTCATGGTTACAGTACAATAAAACCTCTTATTTGTGCGTTGAAAATAGATATATTATGTGCTAAGATTATTGAGAATATTTTGATTTCTCTATTGCACAGGGAAAGGCAATGTGGGAAAATCTCTTAAGGTCAGAGAATTAGGCAAGAGAAAATCCCTATGACAAAAATAAAATTACAAATAGGAGGTTTTAAGAGACAATGGAAAGCTACAAGAGTGAATTTATAGATTTTATGGTGGAGAGTGACGTTTTGAAATTTGGTGAGTTTACACTAAAGAGCGGACGTAAATCTCCTTTTTTTATGAATGCAGGGGCATATGTGACAGGTTCACAGCTTAAAAGACTTGGTGAGTATTATGCAAAGGCTATACACGCAAATTATGGTGATGATTTTGATGTATTATTCGGACCGGCATACAAGGGGATACCGCTTGCTGTTGTGACAGCCATAGCATACCATGAGCTTTACGGGAAAGAAGTACGTTACTGCTCAGATAGAAAAGAGGCAAAGGATCACGGCGCAGACAAGGGCGGATTTTTAGGAAGCAGTTTAAAAGACGGCGACCGTGTTGTCATGATAGAGGATGTTACAACATCAGGAAAATCAATGGAAGAGACTGTTCCAAAGGTAAGAGGAGCTGCTGATGTAGAAATCGTTGGTCTTATGGTAAGCCTTAACCGCATGGAAGTAGGACAGGGCGGAAAGGTCAGCGCACTTGACGAGATCCATGAAAAATATGGATTTGAAGGCAAGGCTATCGTTACTATGGAAGAGGTAACTGAATATCTGTACAACAAAGAGCATAACGGAAAAGTTGTAATTGATGATAAGATAAAAACTGCAATCGACGATTACTATCAGCAGTATGGATGTAACAAATAATGACCGCCACAGAAAAGTGGCTGTAGGGATATTTGTGCTTTACATTATATTGCTGCTATACTTTCTGTTTTTCTCTGAAAATCTGGGGCGGACGGGAAGAATAGAGTACCGGTACAATTTTGTGCCATTTAAAGAGATCAAACGTTTTTTGTTTAACGTAAAAATACTCGGATTAAAAAATGTTATTATAAATCTCGGTGGAAATATAGTAATGTTTATGCCATTGGGATATTTTCTGCCGAGAATCGCAAAATATAAAAAGGGTATTGTTTATACAACGTTTGAATGTTTTGAATTTAGTTTTCTGGTAGAAATTTTCCAGCTCTACACCAAAAAGGGCTGCTGTGATGTGGATGATATAATTTTAAATACACTGGGAGGATTTTTAGGTTATATCGTTTACTATATTTGTTTACGGGAGAAAATCAAAAAGTGCCAAGAAAGAGAAGACGTAATAGATTTAAATTTACAGAAAAAAAACAATCAAAAAAAGGGATAGCAGCGTTTTTGTTAGCTGCTGTCTGTGAGATTTTTTATGGAGTTTTCGTTTTCTACTCATACAAGGGAAACGGAAATCTTTCCATGTATTTCGGAAGTGCCGGAATACTTATATTTGCCGTGGCATTTGTGGCATTTGTTCTTTCAATGAGAAGTCTGTTTGAGGAGGATTCCTTTAAGACATTCCCAAGACTTGCCATTATCATGTCACTTATAGCCTTATTGAGCTGGGGTGGAACCTATGTGAGAGGCTTTTTGTTATAGGAGAATAAAATGAGTTATAAAGAGATATACGAAAAGACAAATCAATTATATGAAGAAAGGCTTGTGCTTGTTGAAGACCGCATTGCGCAGATAGCAGACCAGCCGGCAGTAAAAGAGCCTTTTGCGCAGTATTTTAAAGATATTGCAGCATGTATTTTAAAGCTTAAGAATTTTAAAAAAGACAGTGGATTCAACAAGGAATTTTACAGCGGATTCTTAAAAGAAAACTATGGGAAAAACTATGCAGATCCTGAATATGCAGTAAAAATGCTTGGAAAAGATTATGGGCAGATCCTTTCTGCAGTCTATGCAAAGACCGCAGACTGCGTGAAGACAGTTTTTCAGGGAGATATAAAGTATCTGTGTATTTATTCAGAGCTCATAGTAGAACTGTATAATTATTTTGAGGATTCTGATGATGTAAACGCAGCAGAGATAAAAGCATGTGTGTATTCATTTATGCACGATTACGAAGAAATCTTTTCAGAAGATTCCATTGGAAAAATGCTCGACCCGGCATATGACTATTATGCAAGGCTTGTAGAGGATGCTGATGTTTCAAAAGATGATTATCTCTACGAATATGGTTTATATGTTGGTAATAATGAGCTTATGAGCCGTAAATATCTTGCGTCACTTACGGATGAGCAGATAAGATCCATGGCAGACACATATACTGAAGGATATCGTATCGGATTTATCACATGCAATAAGGATATAACAAAAAAATCCGTAGTGCAGATACATTATCCGCTCGGTTTTGAGCGTATGGTAAAAGCGGCCATCGAAAACTTCAAAAAGATGGGACTTTCGCCTGTTATGATGCCGTGCTCTACATCAGTGAATAAACAGTATGACTATGATCATAAAGAAGATATGGCTCTCTGGATGGACAAAGCTTATGTTGAATATAGGAGTGAGTGCCTTCACAATGCGCTTGAGAAAAATAAAGATATCGCATGTAAATGCGGTGGCCCTGCAGTTATAGAGATATTCGGGGAGGAGCCTTTTGCACCGGAGTCAAAGAGTGAGAATGCCTCATACAGCGATGAGCAGCAGAAGCTTTCTGTATATATGACAAGCAGGCGTTCGCAGCTTATAAACCAGTATATAAAAGGTGAAGAGCGCAGTTTTACGATCATAGCATATCCTGTTTCTGATATCGGTGACAGCTACGAGGAAATCTTTGCAGAGACAGTAAAAATAAATACGCTTGATTATATTCTTTACCGTGATATGCAGCAGAAGATAATAGATGTTCTCGACACAGCAGATCGTGTGCATATTGTGGGAACAAACGGGAATAAGACAGATTTATATGTAAAGATCCATGAACTTGAAAACCCTGACAAGGAAACTGCTTTTGAAAACTGTGTCGCAGATGTAAATATTCCTGTAGGAGAGGTCTTTACATCTCCGGTTCTTGAGAAAACAGAAGGAAAACTTCATGTAAGCCAGGTATACCTCAATGAACTTAATTTCCTTAACCTCGAAATCGATTTTAAGGATGGAATGATAGAAAAATACACATGTACAAACTTTGATGATGAGGAAGAAAACAAAAAATATATATCAGACAATATCCTTTATCATCATAAGAGCCTTCCTATGGGAGAATTTGCCATTGGAACTAATACGACAGCATACAGAATGGCTCGTGTGTATGATATTGCGGCAAAAATGCCTATTCTTATAGCAGAAAAGACTGGTCCCCACTTTGCAGTAGGAGATACATGTTACACATATGATGAGGATAATATGACATATAATCCTGATGGTAAGGCGATAGTCGCAAGGGATAATTCGGTATCAATACTTCGAAAAGAGGATATATCGAAAGCTTATTTTAATTGCCATACAGATATAACAATTCCGTATGATGAACTTGGAGCCATTACAGTGATACGCCATGACGGCTCAACATGTGATATAATACGTGATGGAAGATTTGTGCTGCCTGGTACAGAAGAGCTTAACAAGCCTCTTGATGAGCTCGATGCACAAAATAATAAGTAAATATCGGCTTAGCATACTGAACGCCTGTTTTATCATAATGCATAATATGTGTTGGGATAAACGGCTCATATATGCGGAGTCTGATTTAATATATCAAAACATACAAGGAGGATGAAATGGCAAAAGTAGGAATAGTAATGGGAAGTGACTCTGATCTTAAAGTAATGAGCAAAGCCGCTGATATGCTTGAAGAGCTTGGAATTGAGTATGAGATCACTATCATCTCGGCTCACCGTCAGCCGGATGCTCTTATCGAGTGGGCAAGAGGTGCCGAGGCACGTGATGTAAAGGTGATGATCGCAGGTGCCGGAATGGCAGCAGCACTTCCGGGAATGTGTGCAGCACTGTTTGCTCTGCCTGTTATCGGAGTACCCCTTTCAGGCAAAAATCTTGATGGAATGGATGCAGTGTTCTCTATCATGCAGATGCCGCCGGGAGTACCTGTAGCAACTGTGGCAATAGATGGTGCTAAAAATGCAGCGATCCTTGCAGCAAAGATCCTTGCAGCAAGTGACGAGACGATCCTTGAAAAGATAAAGGCATATACGGCTGATATGAAGTCACAGGTAGAAGCCAAAGATGCAAAATTACAGAAAATCGGATACAAGCAGTATCTTGCTGAAAAATAACATTAGTTATAAAAATGAGACGTAACCGCTTAACCAGTGATTACGTCTCTTATTTTTGTCTTAGGAAAGTATAGTGCAGGTCAACAGCTTTTTCGCTTTATGATTTCTGTGTTTATTTCAATTTTTACAGGATCAGAAGAGGTCGAATTTATGATCTCTGCCAGTCTTTTTACTGCCAATTCACCCATGTATTGTTTTGGAACATGAACCGTTGAAAGAGGCGGATTTATGTAGGTACACATTGGCATATCATCAAAACCGATCACCGATATGTCCTGCGGTATGTGATATCCCGCCTCCGTCAGTGCGCGCATCGCTCCGGCTGCGATCAGATCATTATCAGCAAAGTAGCACCGGGCAAGCTGATCGCCATTTTCTATCAGTGTTTTCATATCGCTGTATGCACCTTCAACAGTAGGAGACAGGCGGTGGACGATAGAGAGTGAGGTGGACATGCCGTTTCTCCTTATAGCTTTATAGAAACCATCTGATCTTTCTTCAAAGCCTGTTATCATATATGAAGAGTGCAGATATCCGGGCTGGGAATGTTTTTTCCTTATAAGGTATTCTGTGGCAAGAAAAGCACCCTGTACATTGTTTATCATCACGCAGTCTATATTTGCTGTTTCGAAATAGTTGTCTATCAGAACAACAGGAAGTCCACATTTCATAAATGGTTTCAGATCATGCTCATCCATTTCTGTTCCAAGCAGAAGTATGCCTTTTGCTCCAAGCCTTGTCCATTCATTTAAGAGTCCGTCGATATCATCGTCTTCATATATGTAGCTTACATTCAGATAGTAGTGGCAGTGACGGCATCCGAGATCTATTCCTTCAGAAAGCTGTGAAAAAAATGGCATATCCTGTACGGCAACTCCGTGTTCTTTATGTACATATACCGGTGAGTCGGGAACAACGGCACCATGCTTTCTGTATACTACAAAATAAATCGTACCATTTGGCACGGCAGCCTCTTCTACAGGTGAAAGCCTTGAAAAATCATATCCTGCGGCAGTGGCAGCTTCTATCACACGTTTTCTGGTCCGTGTGCTTACACCGGGTTTATTGTTAAGTGCCATTGAGATGGCTGCTTCAGAAAGATTAAGTTGTTTTGCAAGTTCTTTTGCAGTGATGGACATATGCGTTTTCCTTTTATTTATATTTTTATATAGAACAGTTATGATATAGCGCTATGCCGTATACAGATCACCTCATTTATATTGTTTAATGCCAGTGTCTGTGGTGCAGCGTAAACTGTTTGCCTGATATGATGATAGTATAGCATAGATAAACAGGTTTGAAACTGAAATTTAGTAAATTAAGTTACAGATATGACTAAATTTACTAAATATATCATATCAATTAAGTTAAAGTGGATATATACTTACATCATAAAGCAGATGCGGGAGCGGAAAAATTATCAGTGGCTGCTGATAATTAACTACACACGCACTGGAATTAACTAAATTGCCATAAAGGGCGCATGAGAGAAGGAGATTTACACTATGAATAACATTCCAAAAATGAAGATCGGTATCGTGGCAGTCAGCCGTGACTGTTTCCCGGAGAGTTTATCAGTAAACAGAAGAAAAGCATTAGTAGATGCTTATGCTGCAAAATATGACGCAGCAGATATTTATGAGTGTCCTGTATGTATCGTGGAGAGCGAGATACATATGGTACAGGCATTAGACGACATCAAGGCGGCAGGCTGTAACGCACTCTGCGTATATCTTGGAAACTTCGGACCAGAGATCTCAGAAACACTTCTTGCAAAGCATTTCGACGGACCAAAGATGTTTGTCGCAGCAGCAGAGGAGACACAGGACAATCTGATCCAGGGACGTGGAGATGCGTACTGCGGTATGTTAAATGCAAGCTACAATCTGGCTCTTAGAAATATAGGAGCATATATACCGGAATACCCTGTAGGAGATGCGCAGGACTGCGCAGACATGATCCATGATTTCCTGCCAATCGCAAGAGCCGTATACGGACTTAACAATTTAAAGATCATATCATTCGGACCAAGACCACTTAACTTCCTTGCATGTAATGCTCCTATCAAGCAGCTTTACAACATGGGTGTTGAGATTGAGGAAAATTCAGAACTTGATCTTTTTGAAGCGTTTAATAACCATGCAGGAGATGCAAGAATCCCTGATGTAGTAAAAGATATGGAAGCTGAGCTTGGGGAGGGCAATAAAAAGCCTGAGATTCTTGAGAAACTTGCACAGTATGAACTTACACTTTTAGACTGGGTAGATGCTCACAAGGGCTACAGAAAATACGTTGCTATCGCAGGAAAATGCTGGCCTGCATTCCAGACACAGTTTGGTTTTGTGCCTTGTTATGTAAACAGCCGTCTTACAGGAAGAGGAATCCCGGTATCGTGTGAAGTTGACATCTACGGAGTATTAAGTGAGTTCATCGGAACATGTGTCAGCGAGGATGTAGTCACACTTCTTGACATCAACAATTCAGTACCAAAGGATATGTACAAAGAGTCTATCGAGGGTAAATTCGACTACAAGCATACAGATACATTCATGGGCTTCCACTGTGGAAATACATGTTCAAAGAAGATCACAAAGCCTGAGATGAAATATCAGATGATCATGGCAAGAAGCCTTCCAATCGAGGTTACAAACGGAACACTTGAGGGAGATATCGTACCTGGAGATATCACATTCTATCGTCTCCAGTCAACAGCCGATAACAAGATCCGTGCATATGTGGCACAGGGTGAGGTACTTCCTGTTGCAACACGCTCATTCGGCGGAATAGGTGTATTTGCTATAAAAGAGATGGGACGTTTCTATCGTCACGTACTCATTGAGAAGAACTACCCACATCACGGAGCAGTTGCTTTCGGACATTACGGAAAAGCTCTTTTTGAGGTATTCAAATATATAGGAGTGCCAATGGAGGATGTCAATTACAACCAGCCTGCATCACTTCCGTACAAGACAGAAAATCCATTCTGTTAGAATATTTCTAAAGTACTTTAATGTACTCTCAGAATGCTTCTTTTGAAGAAGATTCCGGGAGTACATTTTATATAAAAGGAGGAATTACATGCTATATATAGGTATAGATCTGGGTACAAGCGCAGTAAAGCTTCTACTCATGGATGAGACAGGAAAAGTATTAAATATAGTTTCAAAAGAATATCCGCTGAGTTTTCCAAATCCGGGCTGGTCGGAGCAGAATCCATCAGACTGGTGGGCACAGAGCAAGGCCGGACTTAAAGAACTGACAGCAAATGTGGATAAAAATAGTATTGCTGGGATAAGCTTCGGAGGACAGATGCACGGACTTGTTGTACTGGATGAGAATGATGAGGTGATAAGACCGGCAATACTCTGGAATGACGGAAGGACACAGAAAGAAACAGACTATCTCAATAACGAGATCGGAAAAGAAAAATTATCCAGGCTTACCGGAAACATTGCATTTGCAGGATTTACTGCACCGAAGATACTGTGGCTTAAGGCGAATGAACCACAGAACTTTGCAAAGATCAAAAAGATCATGCTTCCAAAGGACTATATAGCATATCGTCTGACAGGAGAGTTCAGTACGGATTATTCTGATGCATCAGGAATGCTGCTTCTTGATGTGAAAAATAAATGCTGGTCAAAGGAGATGCTTGAAATCTGTGACGTAAAAGAAGAGTGGATGCCAAAGCTTTACGAAAGCTATGAGAAGACCGGGACATTAAAGCCGGATGTTGCAGAAGAACTTGGCTTTCCAGCAGAATGCATAGTTGCAGCAGGGGCTGGGGATAATGCTGCTGCGGCTATTGGAACCGGAACTGTAGGTGCAGGAAAGTGTAATCTTTCTCTTGGAACAAGCGGAACGCTTTTTATCACAAGTGATAAATACGGAGTAGATCCGCACAATGCACTGCATTCGTTTGACCATGCGGACGGAGGCTATCATCTGATGGGATGTATGCTTTCAGCCGCAAGCTGTAACAATTGGTGGATGAAAGATATCCTGCATACCGATGACTTTATAAATGAGCAGAAGCCGCTCGATGAGGAAGGAAGACTCGGTGAGAACCATGTGTACTTCCTTCCGTATCTGATGGGTGAACGTTCGCCTCATAATGATCCGTCGGCAAGAGCTTCTTTTATCGGTATGAGCATGGACACAAGCCGTGCTGATATGCTTCAGGCGGTTTTCGAGGGTGTAGCATATGGACTAAGGGATTCACTTGAGGTGGCACGAAGTCTTGGAGTGGCACCAGAGCGCACAACAATCTGCGGTGGTGGTGCCAAAAGCCCGCTTTGGCGAAAAATTGTCGCAAACATCATGAATATGAAGGTTGATACCGTAGAGGTAGAGGAAGGACCGGCATATGGCGGTGCAATCCTTGCAGCAGTAGCAGATGGGTGCTTCAATAACGTTGAAGAAGCCACATCCAAAATAGTAAAGAAAAAAGATACGACAGAGCCTGATCTGGTATTAGTAGAAAAATATGAGCAGGGTTATCAGAAATTTAAAAAATTCTATCCTGCACTAAAAGGGTTATTCTAGAAAAAATGTCACTGCGAAATGCAGTGGCATTTTTTTAGAATTCTAAATCGGGTTGTAAAAATAGGAAAAAAGATATAATATATAAATATATTGGCAGAAGGTTTTAACATTTTATTGGAGGGTTTTATGGCTGACACAAGAGAGGATTTCGAGAAACAGGCTGATGAATACTATGAGGAAGCTAGAGAGTGTTTTGATGATATAAAAGTATCACAGGCTGCGGGTTTACTGCACAATGCGGTAAGCATGTACAAAAAGGCTGAATGTCGGGAAAAAGTGGCAAACAGTCTTAATATGCTGGGTGTTGTGTATGCTGCTTTGGGCGATGGCGGGATGTCTATGGATTGTTATATAGAAGCACTGGATATTGCATTGGAAAATGGATACAGCGATATAATCATGCTTTTATATAACAATATAGGCTCTAAATATCAGGAGATAGGCAGACACGATAAAGCTATTGTGTATTTTAAAAAGTCGATCCTGGAACTGAAAAAACCCATAGTACGTGAAAAAAAGTCATACTACAGATGGCTTTTATTCTCAAATCTTAACTTATGTATTTCTTACACCGGAATGGGAGAATATGATCTGGCAGAAAAGTATTTAAATGAGGCACTTGCTTACAGCGAGATCGAAAAAGATGAAGATAGCATCTTTTTCATTGATATAGCTCAGGCACAGCTTTTCTGGGACATGGGACGAGAGGATGAAGTTCGGCAGCATGTAGATGAGCTTGTTGAAGGAGCGCTTGCACATGTAGGGGTATCGGACTATGTGCTTGAAATAAAAAACTTGTGCAATCTATTCATGGAGATGGGAGAATTCGATGCATGGGCTATGGTTGTATCCAGCTTTGAGCGCAATATATCAACAATGGGAAATATATATTACCGGATTTCCTGTGTAGAAATGTGGATGAAATATTACCGTGCGATCGGAGAAGTGGATAAATACAACGAACTTTGCATACAATATGTCAATCTGCATATCGAACAGGAAAATTACCAGACAGAGCGTATGTGCGAGATGATAGACTTAAAGCTTGAACTTCAGGAAAAAGAGTTTGAAAACAAGAAAGTTATGTCTGCAGCTAATACTGACAGGTTGACCGGTTTTGGAAACAGATATATGATGCTGGATGATTTTGAAAATGCGTTTCCGGAATGTACGCAGAATGGTGGTCTTACTATAGGCATAGTTGACATTGATTTCTTTAAAGCATTCAATAAAACCAATGGAAGAATGACAAGTGATGATGCGATAAAAATTATTTCAGATGCAATAAGAAACAGCATAGATGGAGTAGGGCAGGGTTATAGATTTAACGGAGATGAATTCTATCTGATATTGAAAAATACCGACAAAACACAGATAAAAGCTATTGCGGACAGGATAAGTGAGACAGTAAAGAAAAAGAAGATCATAAATCCGGGTTCGAAAATAGATAAATATCTTACAGTTTCGCAGGCTTATATAATAGCTGAAGATCTTGCCGTGCCAGATGAATACGGAAGTGTATTCAATAAGGTTGACACAGCACTTGACAGTGTAAAAGAAAACGGAAGAAACGCATATATAATCGATACATATTAATCATTGTACATAACTACCTGATTACGGCCATTGTTCTTAGCTTCATAGAGAGCAGTGTCCGCATTCTGGATAGTTTTCTGGTAATCACCACCATCATAGACAGCAACACCCACAGAAATAGTGACTTTTCCAATAGCAAATTTGGTGTTTTCAACCGCTTTGCGGAATGCATCAGCATGTTCAATAAAATTTCCACAGGATTCTTTCATAATTACAACAAATTCTTCGCCACCCCAGCGTATTAACAGTTCGTTTGGGTGTAGGATTGATCTGACGGCATTTGTAACACCTATGAGCACATCATCACCTGCAGTATGTCCATAGGTATCATTTATCAATTTAAATTTATCAAGATCATATATTGCAATAGCAATGGGAGTATCAGCGGTATTTTTAAATATGTGCTTCTCATCAGTGAGAGAAGATATTATGTTGCGGTTGTATGCACCTGTAAGCACGTCATGGCGCAGATGATCTTCTAATTTTAATTTCATATCCATCTGATCACGATAGGTCTTTTCGATAATTACATCAAATATAAATATTCCCATATATAGAGGAATGCCGAGTAAAAACATCATGGCAAAATCAGGATAATGTATAAAAGGTTCTGCAATAGAGATATCTAAAAACAATAGTCCATGACCTACAAAAGCCAATTTAAGGGGTGCAGCAATTCCTAAAACTAAAAATATAAAATTTATAATGATAAAACCTACACAAGCAAATCTTAAGTCATCCAGAAAATAGCATGCCCAGATAGTACACCACATTACACAATGAGCAACAAAATAACTCATGGGAACCATGATCCTAAAAGAATTTGTTTTATGGTTAAGGATCATAAATATGGTAAATGGCAGAAGTATGGAAAATCTTGGAATAAGTGTGGTAAGTTCAAATCTTCCGAAAAGATAACAATCGGATAAATAATATCCGATTGAAAGAATGCTGACAGCTATTATCATACATGTGTTTATAGTTCTATAATATTCAAATTTTGATTGATAAAATTTGTTTTTGTTCATTAAATCCCCCTGATATCCTGCAAAAAAATTCACATATGCAAAATACTCTGTGACTATTATACTATATGGGGACGCATATTACAATACAGACTAAAAAAATAAAGAAGCGAAATATGACGATAAATAAGCAAAAGAAAATAAAACAAAATAAAAACTATCACAGCCGGAGGGAAGTGGCGTGATAGTTTTTATTTAATAGTGTTTTGGTTTTTAACTATATGATTAAATAGGAAAATATGAAAAATGATTATTTAACATAATCTTTAACAGAGGAATAAATTCCTTCTGCGTTGAGACCGTATTTCTCAAGAAGAGCAACAGCTGGACCGGATTCACCGAAGCAATCCTGGATACCTATTGTCTTAACAGGAGTTGGAGCTTTACGTGAAAGTACTTCACAGACAGCTGAACCAAGACCTCCTATTACAGAATGCTCTTCGACAGTTACAACCTTTCCACATTCTTTGGCAGCTGAAACGATAAGATCTTCATCGATTGGCTTTATAGTATGGATGTTTATAACTTTAGCATTTATTCCATCAGCAGCCAGCTTTTCGGCAGCAGCTAATGATTCTGAGACACAAAGTCCTGTAGCAATAATTGCAACATCGGAGCCTTCCCGGAGAGTTACGCCTTTACCGATCTCGAATTTATAATCAGGATTATCGTTGATCACAGGAACGGCAAGACGGCCAAATCTCATATATACAGGACCATCGTGTTCATAAGCAGCTTTTACGGCAGCTTTTGCCTCAACATCATCACTTGGGTTTAAGATGACCATACCAGGAATTGTGCGCATGAGGGCAATATCCTCATTACACTGGTGTGTGGCACCATCTTCACCAACAGAGATACCGGCATGTGTAGCACCGATTTTTACGTTGAGGTGTGGATATCCTACGGAGTTACGAACCTGCTCGAAAGCACGTCCGGCAGCAAACATTGCAAATGAACTTGCAAATGGAACTTTTCCTGTGGTTGAAAGTCCGGCTGCTATACCTATCATATTACACTCTGCGATACCACAATCTATATGACGCTCTGGAAATTCTTTTTTGAATATAGCAGTCTGTGTTGCGGCTGCAAGATCAGCGTCGAGTACATATACGTTGTCATGTTCTTTGGCAAGCTCTACGAGAGCGTTTCCGTAGCTGACACGTGTAGCGATTTTCTTTACTTCTGACATAATGCTTCACCTACTTTCTCGAGATCTGCCATTGCAATGGCGTATTCCTCGTCATTTGGAGCCTTTCCGTGCCATCCGACCTGGTTTTCCATGAAAGAAACACCTTTGCCTTTTACTGTGTGTGCAATGATGGCTGTAGGCATACCCTTTGTGGCTTTTGCCTCTGCGAAAGCAGCAGCAATCTGATCCATGTCGTTACCATCTTTAAGATCGATAACATGGAAGTTGAAAGCTTTGAATTTATCAACAATAGGATACGGTGAACATACCTGATCTACAGGTCCGTCAATCTGAAGACCATTGTTATCAACGATTACTACTAAATTGTCAAGTTTGCGGAAACCTGCGAACATAGCTGCTTCCCATACCTGACCTTCCTGAATTTCTCCATCACCTAAGAGTGTATAAACTCTGTAACTGTCATTTGAAAGTTTAGCTGAAAGAGCCATTCCGACAGCTGCTGAAATACCCTGTCCTAAAGAACCGCTTGACATATCGACACCAGGAATGTGTTTCATGTCAGGGTGTCCCTGAAGATAAGAGCCAAGATGACGAAGTGTTTTTAAATCCTCTACAGGAAAATATCCTCTCTGTGCAAGTGTGGCATAAAGACCTGGAGCAGTATGACCTTTTGATAATACGAAACGGTCTCTGTCAGCCTTCTTTGGATCTTTTGGGTCGATATTCATCTCTTCAAAATATAAGTAAGTGAAAATATCTGCAGCTGAGAGTGATCCGCCCGGATGACCGGCTTTTGCAGCATGTACACCGGTAATGATACCTTTGCGGACTTCATTAGCTGTAATCTGAAGCTTCGTTTTGTTCATTTTTTGTCTCCTTTTTATGTATTAGGGTAAATGGTTATTACGATTAAATCCCTAATGAATATCATATATAATTATGAGGACTGTTTCAAGTCCCCATAATGACTTTATTTCGGGTAATTTAGATTATTCTCCAAAAACAGCTTTGTAGTCAGCCTGAAATTTAACAATACCCTGATCTGTAAGAGGATGTTTTGTCATCTGCTCAATAACTTTGTAAGGGATTGTTGCGATATCTGCACCGGCAAGAGCACAATCTGTTACATGGATCGGATTTCTGATAGAAGCAGCGATGATCTCTGTCTCATATCCGTAAATATCAAAAATTTCTGCAATCTGTCTTATAAGCTCGATACCAGGCTGGCTGATATCATCAAGTCTGCCAAGGAATGGTGAAACATATGTAGCACCTGCATTTGCAGCAAGGATTGCCTGGTTTGCAGAAAAGATAAGTGTAACGTTTGTTTTGATTCCTTCAGATGAAAGAACTTTTACTGCCTTAAGGCCTTCTACTGTCATAGGGATCTTAACTACCATGTTTGGGTGGATGGATGCGATCTGGCGTCCCTCCTTGATCATGCCTTCGGCATCAACAGTAGTAGCTTTTACTTCACCACTGATAGGTCCGTCAACGATGGATGTGATTTCTTTTATAACCTCATTGAAATCTCTTCCTTCTTTTGCGATAAGTGATGGATTTGTGGTAACTCCACAGATAACCCCCATATCATTTGCTTTCTTAATATCCTCTACATTAGCTGTATCAACGAAAAATTTCATTTCAAATACCTCCGTTCGTAATTGCCTACGTTTATTTTATGTTTAAAATATATCACTTATGAAAACTAAATGCAAGATAAAATTACAAAATAAAAGTAAAAACAAAAATAAAAACAAGTAAACAAAAGAATAAAAGGAAAGAATGCGAAAGTTTTACTGGATTTTCTAACAGAATTCATATAATATATTGATTATGGATAACTATTCAGTGCGGAAGTATGCGGTGCCGTATATTTCGCAGGAAAATTTAAGCTGTTTATTGGTTACTGGTCGCACTGCTAGGTGTGAACAGCAACGTTTATCGGATTTATGGAGGATATATGCTGCAATTAGACAGACAAAAACAAATACTCGATTATTTAAAAAAGAATAGAAAAGCAACAACAAATGAATTGAGCGAACTTCTGGGAGTTTCTACAACTACTATAAGAACTGACTTAAACCAGATGGACAAAGATTGTCTTCTTAAAAAAACCCACGGAGGTGCAGTCTATCGTGATAATAATATGGAGAGAGCTGAACTTACGGGACGTGCATACTATTTTGATGAGAGGGCACTGGAGAACAAAGAAGAAAAGGAAAAAATAGCAAACGAAGCGGTAAAACTTGTAAAAGATCATATGTGTATATTTCTGGATGCAAGCTCGACTGCGTATACACTTGGAATGAAGCTTAACGGACTGACAGAGCTTACAGTTATTACGAACGGAATAAATCTTGCACTTGCGCTGAAGGATGTGCCAGGGATAACTGTTATACTTACAGGCGGGATCGTGACATCTGCATCCGCATCTATAGAGGGACTTTTAGGTGAGGATCTGTTAAAGAAAATCCATACAGATATAGCTTTTGTATCAGCGAGAGGATTTTCGGTTGAAGATGGTCTGACAGATTTTAGTATTTATGAAGCCGACCTTAAGAGAATGTGTATAAAGGCATCGGCAAGAACTGTTGCGCTTGTGGATCACACAAAGTTCGATTCCACATCTATCTCAAGCTATGCAACACTTGACGATATAAATATGGTAATAACTGATTGTGGAATATCAGGCGAAACAAAAAAAATATACGAAAGTGCGGGAATTGAGCTTGTGATAGCAGAGTAATGCGGACGGTGGATGTTTTCATATAATGCCTGAAAGCCTTAAAACTACTACAATAAGAATACACATAATATCAAGTATTATGCCGATACCGGCACGCAGGCGGATACCATTTATTGTGTCAGCATCTATTTTATTGTCTTTTTTAGAAATGTATCTGGAACATGCAATACATGTTCCGGCTGTTATTGCGATAAAAATAAATATTGTGATTATCAGTATAAAGATTTTCATGGCTGCTCCTGTTATTAAATCATTCTATGTGATACTTTAAATAGTTTGCGATCATTGTTGTTCACACTTAAGTGGTACAGTAGCATATTATATAGCATAACATTGAAAAAAACAAACATATATTATTGTGAAGCAGTTATGCTTGATATAAAATGGTAGGGGAGCCAAAATTATCTTGGCTTTAGCAATTAACAGAAGCTTAATGAATCGCTTAAGATCGAGCCGAGGATTATTATGAAAGATAATGAGCTTCAGATCGATTTTAAGGTTGGCAGTACAAAAATGTTTAAGATCAGTGATCTGATCCACTTTGTTGAAAATGTTGGAATAAGCAATCTTTCAAAGGAAGATCTTATGGAACTTCTTGGAATATAACTTTCTGGGATATGACTTCATAAAATATAACTTCCTGGAATATAAATGATCGTCAGCGATTACAATAATTATAGTAATAAAAGAGCCATAGGGCACATTATTTAAGTGCCCTATGGCTTTTTGTGGATAAAATTATATGCTGTTTTAGTTGAAAATTATTTTATGAAATGAGGAGCATATGGTATTTTGCCACTTTAATCATTTTATATAAAAAGTTGCAGCATCACTTTTTGAGTTTGTAAGAGCCAGAATGTCATCTTTTATACAAAGATACATACCTTCCTGCGAAACGCTTTCGAAAGTGACACCATCTTTGTCATCAAAACCTTCGAGAGTTTTAAATGTCTGCTTTTTGGCGGTTTTATCTGAACCATCGGTATCCTGGGCAAGTGTTACAGAGCCATCCTTATTTGCAGTAATGTATAGCCCGGCTTTGTTTTCTGACTGGATAGATACATATGGATCCTGCGAAGAATCTGCCTTTCCAGCTGTTATTACCCATTTATTGTCATTCTCGCTGTCTCCGATATCCAGACCGATTTTTATTTTGGTATAAGGATAATCACTGTCGGCAGAAGAATTTACAAAGCCTTCGTGTGACAAAGCTTTGCCGGAATCAAGAGTGATGGTGGAGGTGGTGCCGGCAGGTCCGGCAGCTGTTTCTTCAAATAAATCTATGCTGCCATCATCGTTGAAGTTAAGCTCTGTGACACAGGCTGATCTTCTATAACCATTTCCGCCCGGAAGAGAACCATTATGGTATACAAAATAAGTTTTTCCTTTGAAATCAAAAACAGCCATATGGTTTGTATTTGATGTTGCGTTAGGCGTCATAATAATGTTTCCAAATTTCCAGTTTCCACTTGATAGATCATCAGTTGTCGCATATGCCATATTTTCCCGCCATCCGTTGGCATAGAAAAGGTAGTAATCGCCGTAGTAGTTTCCATCCTCGTCCTGTCTGCGGTAAAGCCATGGTGCCTCTGTATAATTCTCAAGTCCGTTTTTCTGATATGCGATATCTGCTTCTGCAAAATTGTTACCGCTTGTGATCTCTCCGTCGCCGTTTTGGTCTTTGACTGATATCATGTCTTCATTGAGCTCGCATATGAAAAACATTCCGTTTCCCCAGGCAAGATAGCGGTGGGTGGTGCCGGTTTCGTCAGTTTCGATCCATACTGTAGGGTCAATATCGTTAAAGGATGAAAGCTGTGGTTTGGTGACATTGCCTTTTACAAGCGGCTGGCCTATATCGGTAAATGGCCCTGTCGGACTGTCTGATGTAGCAACACCGATTGACTGTTTTCCGGTTTTGTCCCAGCTGCAGTAATAAAGATAGTATTTACCATTATATTCTGCAACCTGGCTTGCCCATGCTGACTGGTCATCCTTTGCCCATTTTACAGTATCCATGGTCATAACTGTGCCCTCGGATTTCCAATTCACCATATCTGTCGAGGAGTAACACAGATATTCAGGAATGTTGTACACCGAATCTGCGACTTCTTTGTCGGTTGATGCATCGTGCCCTGTATACAGATATACTGTATCACCATTGACAAGAACAGATGGATCACCCCCATAGATCAGATCGGATCCGCTGTCAGAATTTATGTTATTTCCGACCATAGGATTTGTGATCTGCGATTTTTCGATAGTTTTCTCTTTCCCTGCCCCACAGCCTGTGACAGAGATTGCCACAAGCATAACCAATACGATTTTTTTCTTCATAATACCTCCAATACATTTAAAAAATTGTCTAAAGCTTTCCGCATGTATAATGTTGATGGTGCCGTCCGGGGTGCGGGCGGCACCTTCCCACAATAGAATGCGGAAAGATTAAGTTTTATTAAAATATTTTAGAATTTTGAGAAAATATAAAATATTTTAATAAATCATAAAATATTTATTGTATTATGTCAATATATCTGATATCATAAATTTATAATGCTGGGCGGAAAAAATAAAATACGGAGGTATTTGAGATGGGGAATGGGAAGAAAAAGGCCATTTCAGGAACGATCGTAGCAGCGATGACACTTGCAATATCGGCTTGTGGTACAGAATCGCAGGACTACACTGTAAGCTATAAAGGAATTAAAACCGCAGATGTATCATCTGGAGTATCGGTTCATGATCCTTCCATTTTACAGGTAGATGATACATACTACATTTTTGGTTCCCATATGTCAGCAGCAAAGAGCACCGACCTTTTAAACTGGGAAAAGGTCGCAGACGGATACAGTAAAACAAACCCGGTTTACGGACAGATATATGAAGTGGCAGATAAGGCTTTTGCGTATTCCGGAAATAAAGACAGTCTGATACAGACTGATGATAAACAGACCCATGTGTGGGCGCCGGACGTTATTTACAATAAAACAACCGGGCTTTATTACATGTATTACTGCACAACGTCTACATGGAACGCATCGAATCTGTGCTATGGTACATCAGAGACACCGGAAGGACCATATGAATGGAAGGGAGCACTTATCTATTCCGGATTTAACAGAAAAACTATTTCAGGAACGGATGTGCTTGACTATGTAGATGAGGATTATGCATACAAAAACTATATACAGGGTGGTCAGTACAATTACAATGATTATCCTAATGCGATAGATCCGACAGTGTTTTATGATGAGGATGACCGTATGTGGATGGTTTACGGATCGTGGAGCGGTGGAATTTTTCTTATCGAGTTAGATCCGTCAACAGGACAGGTCATCCACCCGCAGGCAGATCCGGACAATAATGTGGATCCATATTACGGAAAACGTCTGTTAGGGGGCGGACATATATCGATAGAGGGGCCTTATATCACATATGACAAGGAAAGCGGATATTATTATCTTTATGTTTCATATGGAGCATTGACCAGCAATGGTGGATATCAGGTCAGGGTATTCAGATCTGAAACAGTAGATGGTGATTATGTGGATATGAATGGAGAATATCCGCAGAAGAGTGCACAGCATCAGAATTTCGGACTTAAGCTTACAGGAAATTATAAACTTCCGAGTCTTGAAAAAGCATATATGGCTACAGGACACAATTCGTCGTTTATAGACGAAAAGGATGGAAAAATGTACCTGGTATACCATACCAGATTTAATGATGGCGGTGAGGGACATTCGCCGCGTGTACATCAGATGATAGTAAACGAGGACGGCTGGCCATGTGAACTTCCATATCAGACCCAGGGCGAGACTATAAGTGAAGACGGGTACGATAAGAATGATGTTGTCGGAAGATATTATGTAATAAATCAGGGAACTGATATAAGCGATAAGATCGCTAACCCAAAGATACTTTATCTTAACAAGGATGGTTCTGTCACAGGTGAAAAATCTAAAGGAACATGGACATACAATGATGGCTCATACTACATGGACATAACAATTGATGGAGATGAATTTAGCGGAGTTTTCTGCAGGATGAAAGATGAAGCAGGAACAGATGTTATGACATTTTCTGCCGTAGGACAGAATGAAAGTGTATGGGGAGTGAAATATTTTGACTAAAGCATATAAGGAGAATGGGATATGGACAACACATTAGTATATAATAAACCATGGATTTTGCAGCGTGCAGATCCATATGTATACAGACATACGGACGGAAGCTATTATTTTACAGCATCTGTTCCGGAATACGACAAGATAATACTTAGAAGATCAGACACACTGGCAGGGATCAAGGATGCTAAAGAAATAGAAATATGGCATAAGCATGAATCGGGACCGCAGAGCATACACATCTGGGCTCCGGAAATTCACTATTTGTTTGGAAAATGGTATATATATTATGCCGGTGGAGATAAGGATGATATATGGGCTATACGTCCATATGTACTGGAGTGTCAGGGGGAGGATCCCCTGAATGATCCATGGGTTGAAAAAGGAAAAATGCACCGGGCACAGGATGATGAGTTCTCATTTGAGGCATTTTCGCTGGATGCAACAGTATTTGAAGTAAACGGAAACTGGTATTATATCTGGGCGGAAAAGGTCGGAGTCGGAAAACAGATATCAAACCTATATATTGCCAGAATGAAAAACGGATACACACTTGACACGGTGCAGGTTCTTCTTACAACACCGGATTATGATTGGGAACGGCACGGATTCTGGGTTAATGAGGGACCGGCAGTTATAAAGAGAAATGGAAGGGTTTTTGTGACTTATTCAGCTAGTGATACAGGGATCCATTATTGCATGGGAATGCTTTCGGCTGATGAAGATTCGGATCTTTTAGATCCGCTTTCATGGAAGAAAGAAAGATATCCGGTGCTAAGCTCTGATGAAAAAGCAGTGGTGTATGGACCGGGGCATAATTCGTTTACCATAGATGATGAGGGAAATGATATCATGGTTTACCATGCAAGAACGGAAACAGAAATAATAGGTGATCCGCTTTATAATCCTAACCGCCATGCGATGCTTATGAAAATAAAATGGGACAACGGAAGACCGGTTTTTAATTTTGATTGATCGGGAGAAATACACATGGAATTGATATGCAAAAAGTGTCTGCTTAGGGAGATGGCGCAGGCTGATCAGGCAATGATAAAAAAATATACAGAAGCAATAAAAGGAGCAGACCGTGTTGCAAAAGAAGAATACGAGCGCCGGCTTTCTATCTGTAAGGAATGTGAAAAGCTAAATGCCGGAACATGCAATGCCTGCGGATGCTATGTGGAGCTTCGTGCATTGACAGCTGTGTCACATTGTCCGCATAAAAAGTGGTAAACAGATATAAACCGCAGACTGCCATATATGCAGATATGTAAAATATAAAAATCCCCGGAAACGGCTATTGAAGTAATTCCAAAGCCTGCTTCCGGGAATTTTATATTGATAGTTAACAGTATTTAAGACTACTCATCCTCGATAGGAGTATAGTTTATTGCAACCTTTATATCCTGATCGTAGTTTCCGAATCCTTTTCCAAAGAGTGTTATGCCGCCGACATGCGCAGCGTTTTCCTCTACTGCGATTTTTAAATGAAGGCTGCTTTTGTAATCCAGATCAAGCGTATTGATCGTTACATCAGATATCTTAAGTCCGTCGATAAAAGTTCCTTTTCTGTTTATAACAAGGAGTTTCAGAAGTCCATACTGGTTCCAGTTTGCAGGCCACCATTCAGGTGTGAACATCCCGCGTACATCACCATAATCGCCAGGTGAAGTCCATATGCCAAGCAGCGTGTCGTTAAGATAAAAGCTGATATCGGAAGGCCAGTTGCTGTCCACACCCGGTGCTTCAGAACTTATTTCTGTCGAAACTGAAATCTGTGTGATTATCTGGTTATGAGGGATAAGATTTGGAATAATGTATTCCACATATCCTTTAGTAAACCACATTATATCAGCATTGAACCTGTCGGGATGGTCAAAATAACGTATGTCGTCCAAAGAACCTATGACAGACTGGCGGGTAGCCATACCGCATGTAGGACATACATCATGCGATGAAAACTGTCCGACCTTTATCTCCGTATTAAATATGTTGGTATTATCAACAGGTGCTTCAATATCTACTATTATACGATCCTGAATGAGAGAACACATCTTCTGGTTGCCGTGACCGGACGAGTCATTGGCAGTTGTGATGAGTCCGCATTCTTCTAATTTTTTTATATGGCCTGTAAGTGCTCCGTTACTTATATTAAGCTCACTGGCGAGCTGGTTCATGCTCATCTGATCATTGTCCAGAAGAATATTCAATATCTGCATACGGACCTCTGATCCCAGTGCCTTAAAAAGCTCAAGCCCTTCATCAAGATTTGTAATATGAATCATAATGAAGTCTCCTTTAATTTATTTTTTAGATGAATCTTAAATATTTTAATCGATATAAGTATATGTTTATTATAGTCTTTAGATGAAATTCAGTCAATAAAAACACGCAAAAGAATAAATAATTTTAGATGATCGAAAAGTTATTGTGCAATTTGTACAAATGACATGGCTTTATCGAACGTAAAAAAACGAAAATTTAGACATATTTAAATAAAACATAAATTAGTTTAAAAATATCTAAAATAAATATTGACATTTACCCATGGAAAATGTATATTATGTACATAAGCGAAACACATTAAATGTTCTTTTTAGTCAAATAGCTAATAAGCCCAGCATTCGACATAGAACTTATGTGGGGGTCTTAACAACAATTTCATTTTTAAAGGAGGAAGGAAAATGAAAAAGAAATTAATCAGTGCACTTATGTGTGCAACAATGGTTTCAACAATGCTTGCCGGATGTGGATCAGGAAGCGGCGGAAGTGCTTCTGGTGGGGATACAGAATCAGAGGCAGCAGAGTCAGAGGTGGTAACAAATACTTATGGAGATTCAAAAGGAACACATCTTGAGATGTGGACATTCGTTGAACTTCATGCTCAGCATTACGGAACAATGGTTGAGCAGTGGAACAAGGATCATCCGGATAAAACGATCGAGATCACATGTACTACATATCCATATGCAGACATGCATACAAAGCTTATCACAGCTCTTCAGGCTGGCACAGGAGCTCCTGATATCTGTGATGTAGAGGTTGGACAGTTCCCTAACGTTGTAGCTGGTAAAGATGAGTGGTTAGTTCCACTTGATGATTACATGACAGAGTACAAAGATTCAATGGTTCCTGCAAGACTTGAGGTTTACTCAGGAGATGATGGAAAGATCTACGGAGCTCCTTATCATGTAGGTGCTACAGTAATGTACTACAATGTAAAAGCTATGGCTGATGCAATGGGAATCTCAAATGATGATGTTATCGCAAAGATTGATAATGTTAAGACATGGGATGACTATGAGGCACTTGGAACAGAATATGTTGAAGCAGCCGGAGAAAAAGGAACAAAATACTGGACATCTGTTGATACAGGCGGAACAGACTGGTTATGGCTTGCTATGGCTGAGTACGGAGATGACTGGACAGGTGGATTTAAAGACAAAGCAAATGTAAAGCTTGATTCAGTAAAGAATATGCTTACAATGCAGCAGAGATGGTTAAAGAACCAGGTAGCAGAGGTTTCACCGGATGGACATGTGGATCTTGAGGCTGGTTTCCAGAATATCCTTGATCATAACATCGTTTCATTCCCTAAGGCAATGTGGTATATGAGCCGTTTCACAAACTACATGTCAGAAGAAAAAGGTAACTGGTACATTGCAAAATGTCCTGTATTTGAGGAAGGACAGAAATGTTCAGTAGGTATCGGTGGTACAGGTACAGTTGTTACACAGCAGTCTAAATCGCAGGAGCTTGCAGCAGAGTTCCTTTGCTGGGCTAAGATGTCAGAGGTAGGCGAGCAGAACATCTGGGATACACTTGGATTTGATGTATGTAACACAGATTGCTGGACAATGGACAGCTTTGCTAAGGATGAGAACAACCAGTACAACCAGTTCTTCATCAACAAACCATATGACGTACTTAACTCAATCGGACTTGATAACATCGGAAAGATCTCTTCTGTAGTTATCAGCCCAACAATCAATGAGTACGCATGCAACACAACTCTTAATGAGGTACTTGAAGATCCTGATTATAGTGTAGATGATGCACTTCAGGAATTACAGGATGCAGTAGATGCAGAGCAGAATTAGTCTATGACTTATAGAGGGGGTTCAGGAGGGTAATCCTCCAACCCCCTTTTTTACATCATTAATGACGGAAAAATACATTTTGACCGTCATATAATTATATAGGTAGATAGGTAGAAATGTAGAAAGAGGTGTGTGATTTGAAGATAAAAAAATTCTTATATTCACAGAAAGTTGCACCATATATATTTGTAATCCCGTTTATTCTCAGTTTTGCTTTTTTCTGGATTTATCCGTTATGTTCATCAGTAACTATGAGTTTCCAGAAGATCGGGGCAATAGACTGGAGCTGGTGTGGACTTGAAAATTACAAAAAACTTTTGACAGATAATGTTTTCCATATTGCTATTAAAAACAGTGCAACATATATGTTTTGGACACTTGTTTTACTTATTCCGTTCCCAATGCTTTTTGCAGTTCTTATGGACAGTAACCTTGTAAAAGCAAAAGGTGTATGGAAAGCGGTACTTTATATGCCGGCGCTTACATCAGTAGTTATTTCAGGAACACTGTTCCGTCTGATGTTTACAGAGTATGGCACAGGTCAGATGAACCAGCTTACTCAGATGCTTGGACTTGGTACCTTTAAATGGTTGAAGATGGGCTGGTCAGGAATGGCAGCACTTCTCGTAGTTGCATGCTGGAGATGGACGGGTGTAAATATGCTTTATTTCCTGTCAGGACTTAAATCAATTGATACATCGCTCTACGAAGCTGCTGAGATTGATGGAGCATCAGGATGGCAGAAATTCCGCTATGTAACATTACCATTACTTAAACCTACAACAATTTACGTGCTTACAATTTCAATCTATGCAGGACTTGCTATGTTCCTTGAGTCATACATGTTATGGGGTGGAAACAACTCACCGGGAAATATCGGTCTTACAATTGTAGGATACCTGTACAAACGTGGTATTGAGAAAAACGATATGGGTTATGCATGTGCAGTAGGTATGGTACTCTTAGTGATCGCACTTGTTATCAATATCGTACAGCTTATATTAAGCGGTACATTCAAGAACGAGGAGGAATAAGACAATGGCAGATAAAAATAAAAAAGTACGTTCTGTGTCTGACACTCCAAGACATAAAATTGGCGTAGTGCTCGGAACAGGTTTCTTCCTTATATTATGTGCAATAATAGTTTTCCCGGTATTGGCTGGACTTTTAGCATCATTTAGACCAGGTAAAGTACTTATCCGTAGAGGTTTGGCGCTTGATTTTGACATATCAACAATGAACCTGGATAACTACATATATCTGTTCTCCGGAAACGCAGATAGCCAGAAGTATTTTATGTGGTACAAAAACTCACTTGTTATTACAATTGTTTCTGTAGCACTTACACTTATTATCTGTTACTTCGTTGCATATGGACTTACAATGTACAATTACAAACTTAAGAATTTCCTTTTCTTCTTAGTTATCGCTACTATGATGGTTCCATTCGAAATTCTTATGCTTCCTCTCTATAAAGAGGTAATTGCACTTAACATTGTGGATACATATTTTGGTGTGATCGTAACCGGATTATGTTCAGCATCGACGATATTCTTCTTCAGGCAGTATTTGTCAGGACTTCCTAAAGATCTTCTCGATGCAGCAAGAATTGATGGAGCTACAGAGTATGGTATTGCTACAAAGATCATACTTCCACTTACAAAACCAGCATTCGCATCAATGGGTATCCTTAGTGCGATGGGTGTATGGAATGCAATACTCTGGCCGTTGCTTGTTTTAAAAGGAGCAGAGAAGTTTACACTTCCGATCGGACTTAATACACTTCTTACACCATACGGAAATAACTATGACGTGCTTATTGCAGGATCAATGTTTGGTATTTTACCAATATTTATCATTTTCCTGATCTTCCAGAAGTACATCATCGATGGTATGACAGCCGGAGCTGTAAAGGGTTAATAAATAATGCTTATGGTCAGGCTGCGCATATTGCGTGGCCTGGGATTAGCATAATAATGTATTTGGATAGGAGAGAATATGGCTAAATTAATAATAAATAACGAGGCAAAAAAGAGCACGATTGCTCCTGAAATTTATGGACACTTTTCAGAGCATCTTGGAAGATGCATATATGAAGGATTGTACGTTGGAGAAAATTCAGATATTCCGAATGTAAATGGAATGCGTACAGATGTTGTTGAGGCTTTAAAAGAAATGAAAATACCGGTTCTCCGCTGGCCTGGCGGATGCTTTGCCGATGAGTATCATTGGATGGATGGAATCGGACCAAAAGAGAATCGTAAAAAAATGATAAATACACACTGGGGCGGAGTTGTCGAGGACAACAGCTTTGGTACACACGAGTTTTTCGAATTATGTCGTCAGCTGGGCTGCAAGACGTATGTAAACGGAAATTTAGGAAGCGGAACTGTCCGTGAGATGAGCGAGTGGGTTGAATATATCACATTTAATGGGGTATCACCGATGGCTGATCTTCGAAAAGCAAACGGACATGAGGAACCATGGACTATTGATTATTTTGGTGTAGGAAATGAAAACTGGGGCTGCGGCGGAAATATGAGACCTGAGCATTATGCAGACGAATACCGTAGATATCAGACTTATGTAAGAAACTATGCCGGAAACCAGCCAATTCAGAAAGTATGCTGTGGACCAAACGTGGATGATTATGAGTGGACGAAAAAAGTTATGGAGACATGCTTTGACCATTGTGAACCTAGATTCCATGGTCTTATGGATGGTCTTTCACTCCACTATTATACTTTACCTGAAACTGAAGATAACTGGGATATAAAAGGAAGTGCTACTGATTTTACAGAAGATATATTCTACCAGACGTTAAAGAGAAGCTTTTTCATGGAAGAACTCATAAACCGTCATGGAGCTATCATGGATCAGTATGATCCGGATAAAAATATCGGACTTATAGTTGATGAGTGGGGAATCTGGTCTGATGTGGAGCCGGGAACAAATCCTGGATTTTTATATCAGCAGAATACAATGCGTGATGCACTTGTAGCAGGAATTACACTTAATATTTTCAATAAACATTCTGATCGTGTAAAGATGGCCTGCATAGCACAGCTTATCAACGTACTTCAGTCAGTAATGCTTACAGATGGCGAGAAAATGATAAAGACACCGACATACTATGTATTCCATATGATGCGTCACCATCAGGGAGCCTCACTTCTTGGAAGCGAGCTTGTGGGATCAGGAACTGTAGGAAAAGATAAAAACGAACTTCCTAAAGTTATTGAGTCTGTATCAGAGGATGCTGACGGAGTTATTACAGTAACACTCACAAACAACTCTCTCGAAGCATCTGAGGAGATTGAAATCTCACTCACAGCTGACAGCGCAAGCTATAATGTAAAAGAAGCAAGATTCATAGCAGGAGCAATGAATGCGCACAACACATTTGAGCAGCCAGAGGTTGTAGAAGAAAAAGACTTTGATGCATTTGAAAAGAATGCTGACGGAATTAAAGTTACTATTCCGGCATGTAGTGTTGTTACACTTCGTCTTGCAAAATAAGTAATATTTAGGAATGTAGATAAGGACTTGAAAAAGGAGACTTGATATGGCAGGCAGATTTAAATATGACAATAAAGTTTTTGAAGTGATAAATGCGATAGTTGATTTACTTGTTTTGGGTTTTTTCTGGATAATAACAAGTATTCCCATTTTTACTATGGGAGCATCAACAACAGCACTTTATTATACAGTAAACAAATCAATAAGAAATAAAAAAGGATATGCATACAGAGAGTACTGGAAGGCATTTAAGCGCAATTTTAAACAGGCAACATTATGTTTTTTGATGTGGTTTGTTGTGGCGATATTTCTTGTAGGTGATGTCATTATTACAAAGCAGGTATTGCGTCAGGATACACAGCTTGGAGCGTCATATTATTTCTTCCTTGTACTTGCAGGCGCAGCGCTTGCATGGGAGTTTTATTTATTTTCATATATAGCAAGATTTGAATGTACCGTAATGGAAGCAATGAAAAAAAGCCTCTTTATGATGCTTGCTAATCTTGGCTGGTCCGCAGCACTTGTGGCAATATTCATGGCATGTCTGTTCTTGTGCAGAGATATGATGAGTCTGTTTATATTATTGCCGGGTGGATTTTGTGCGATCAAAAATTATATTCTGGAGAAAGTATTCAAAAAGTACAGAACCCCGGAAGATATTGCAAGGGAACTTGAGATGAACAGAACATTCTCAAGATAGCAAAAGGCGGGGCTATCCCGCCTTTTTGCACTTAGAGATTTGTTGGGATGAGAGGGGGAGATTGTAAAATGGATTCAAACGAAAGCAGGGTTGATTTAAAAAATATAAAAATTACAGATGATTTCTGGAGAGGCATGCAGAATCTTGTGACAGATGTTGTCATACCTTTTCAGGAGAGGGTTCTAAATGATGAGGAACCTGATGTTGAAAAAAGCCATGCAATCGAAAACTTCAGGATAGCGGCAGGTTTAAGTGATGGCGAATTTTACGGAATGGTTTTCCAGGACAGCGATGTTGCAAAATGGCTTGAGGGTGCAGCCTATTCACTTATTATAAAACCGGATAAAGAACTTGAAAAAAGAGCGGATGATATAATAGGGATAATAGAAAAGGCACAGCAGCCGGACGGTTATTTAAATACATATTTTACGATCAAGGAGCCTGATCATCGCTGGCAGAATCTTTTGGAGTGCCATGAACTTTACTGCGCAGGTCATATGATGGAGGCCGCTGTTGCATATTATGATGCGACAGGAAAAGACCGGCTGCTTAAGGTCATGGAAAGGATGGCAGAGCATATCATAAAACGCTTCGGTACTGATAAAATTACCGGTATTCCGGGACATCAGGAAGTTGAGATAGGTCTTATGCGCATGTACCATGTGACGGACAATGAAGAGTATAAAAAGATGGCACGTTATTTCCTCGAGGAAAGGGGTAAAAATCCGGATTTTTTCAAGGAGGAAGCACAAAAGAGAGACTGGAAGCATTTTGGGATGATTCCGGAAGATACGAAATATAATCAAAGTTATGCCACAATATATGAGCAGGATGAGGCGGTAGGACACAGTGTAAGGGCAGTATATATGTATACGGCCATGGCTGATCTTGCAGCAACAGATAACGATGAAAGATTATACAAGGCATGCAGACGCCTGTGGGACAACATGGCACAGAAAAAAATGTACATAACAGGAGGCATAGGCTCAACGGTTGAGGGTGAAGCTTTCACAAAGGAGTATGAGCTTCCAAACGATATGGCATATGCTGAGACATGCGCTTCGATAGGACTTGTATTTTTTGCCAAACAGATGCTTAGGATGGATAAAAGTGGTGAATATGCAGATGTGATGGAACGTGCACTTTATAATGGGATCATAAGTGGAATGCAGCTGGATGGAAAAAGATTTTTCTATGTAAATCCGCTTGAAGTGAATCCTGGTGTGTCAGGGGAGATATTTGGATATAAACATGTTATACCGCAAAGACCGGGATGGTACGCATGTGCATGCTGCCCGCCAAACCTTGTCCGTATGGTCACTTCACTTGGAAAATATATATGGGATGAGGATGAAGATACTATATATTCACATATGTTCATAGGACAGGAGGCTAAGCTCAATAAAGCTGATATTTCAGTAAAGAGCAGTTATCCATGGAAAGGACAGATTGCATATACGATAAATCCGAAGACATCAGATAAATTTGCTGTTGCGATCCATATACCGGGATATCTGAAAAAATATACTGTTAGGCTGAATGGTGAAATTATAGATGCGTCAAAACAGGTGAAAAATGGATACATGTATATAGAACGTGTATGGTATAGTAATGATACGATTGAAATTACATTTGATATGGAAATCAGAAAGGTCTATGCGAATACAAATGTCAGAGAGGATATTGGCTGCGTGGCGCTTATGAGAGGCCCATTTGTATATTGTTTTGAGGGGGTTGACAACGATTCGGATGTTCAAAGCCTTATACTTGAAGCGGAAAAGATAGACCAGGCTAAGGAAGAGATTATAACAGATGATCTGCTGAAAGGAATGACATCTATCCTTGTTCCGGCAGTAAGGCTTGAAAGTGATGATGGACTTTATTCGGAAAATCCTCCTAAAGAACGAAGTGTTATGGCAAAGGCTGTTCCGTATTTTGCATGGGGCAACAGAGGACTTAACCAGATGCGTGTGTGGATGCATAGCAGATAGATCAAATATCCAGTGCTCAGATGATTTGAGGTTTGGATAATATGGGAATCTGTTGATTTAAGTACCGGATAATCTGGATATCTGTTGATTTAAATACCGGACAGTCTCGGTATCAGGTAATTTCATATGAGATAATTTAGCAGCATAGAAATAATTATAAAAATAGAAGGAGACAAATTATGTTAGCAGTTAAAAATTACAAATTTTGGTTTTGTACAGGATCACAGGATTTATACGGAGATGAGTGTCTTGCAAATGTAGCAGCTCATTCAAAGGAGATTGTGGCAAAGTTAAATGAATCAGGAGTTCTTCCTTTTGAAGTTGTCTGGAAGCCGACACTTATAACAAACGAGCTTATCAGAAAGACATTCAATGAGGCAAACACAGATGACGAGTGTGCAGGTGTTATCGTATGGTGCCACACATTTTCGCCTGCTAAATCATGGATCTTAGGACTTAAAGAATTAAGAAAACCATTACTTCATTTACATACACAGTACAATGAGGAAATCCCTTATGATTCTATCGACATGGATTTCATGAATGAGAATCAGGCAGCACACGGAGACCGTGAATGGGGACACATTGTTACACGCATGGGAATTGAGAGAAAAGTTGTTGTCGGACACTGGTCTGATCCGGTTGTACAGGGCAAGATCGCATCATGGCAGCGTGTGGCAGTCGGAGTTGTGGAGAGCAGCCATATCCGTGTAATGCGTGTAGCTGACAATATGAGAAATGTTGCGGTTACAGAAGGTGATAAGGTAGAGGCACAGATCAAGTTTGGATGGGAAGTTGATGCTTATCCTGTAAATGAGATCGCAGAGGCTGTTGCAGCAGTATCACAGTCAGACACAAATGCACTTGTAGACGAATACTATGATAAATATGACATTTTACTTGAGGGCAGAGATCCTGAAGAATTCAAAAAACATGTTGCTGTACAGGCACAGATAGAGCTTGGATTCGAGAGATTCCTTGAGGAGAAAAATTATCAGGCTATCGTTACACATTTCGGAGATCTTGGCGCATTAAAACAGCTTCCGGGACTTGCTATCCAGCGTCTTATGGAAAAAGGATATGGTTTCGGAGCAGAGGGAGACTGGAAGGTTGCCGCAATGGTACGTCTCATGAAGATAATGACTGCAGGCATGAAAGATGCAAAAGGTACATCAATGCTTGAAGATTACACATATAATCTCATGAAAGGAAAAGAGGGAATCCTTGAGGCACACATGCTTGAGATCTGCCCGACTATCGCAGATGGTCCTATCAGTATCAAATGTCAGCCGCTTTCAATGGGTGACAGAGAAGATCCAGCGAGACTTGTATTTACATCAAAGGAGGGCACAGGTATCGCAACATCACTTGTTGATCTTGGAGATCGTTTCCGTCTTATCATCAACACGGTTGACTGCAAAAAGACAGAAAAACCTATGCCAAAGCTTCCGGTAGCTACAAACTTCTGGACACCACAGCCTGACCTTTACACAGGAGCAGAGGCATGGATACTTGCAGGTGGAGCACACCATACAGCATTCACATATGACCTCACAGCAGAGCAGATGGGTGACTGGGCTGCAGCAATGGGAATCGAGGCTGTATTTATTGATAACGATACAACAATCAGAAATTTCAAGAAAGATCTTATGCTTGGAAATATTTTTTACAAATAAATCGCACACCTCTAATTAATATTAACCTATATAATGAAAGACCGCCGCACATATGTGTGGCGGTTTTTCTATCACTTTATAACTAATATTATGCTATATATGAAGTTTCCTGAATTGTGCTGGTGTCATTCCTGATAATTTTTTAAACATGACTATAAAGTGGCTTGCATCGGAATAACCGACATCTAAGGCGATATCCTGTATTTTGCGTTTACTGTTTAGAAGCAATAATTCTTTTGCTTTGTTGATACGATAATTTGTCAGGTATTCGTAGACAGAGCAGTTTAGAAATTCGGAAAAAATGCGTGAAAGGTATTGCTGTGATACAAATACACTGTTTGCAAGCTGCTGTGCGCTTATGTCTTCCATATAATGATCTTCGATAGTGTCTATGACCGGTTTTATAAATTTAGAAAAAACCGGATCGTCTTTTCCGTGAGAATGATTTGTCTGATCTGCAAGCAGAAGCATTATATTATAGCAGTCTACGGAAAGAGTACGTGTATCGTTTCCACGTTCCTTAAAATGCTGCATTGCCCTTGAAATGGCTGCAGAAATTTCTTTCCCCTTATATTCATCTATGATCCAATATCCATTTTCAGTGAATATATCTTTAAATGCAGGCTCCATTGAGCCTGTGAAGGTCGCAAATTCTGTCTGCCATGAGTGTAAAGGGGCATTTTTGTTGTGGTAAGAGTGAGGAATATACGGAGCAATAAGGATTCCCTGACCTTTTGAAAGCTCTATTGTCTGACTGATCTTGTGGTCAGAAGATAATTCGTCTTTGTAATATATATTTATTATACCGGTTCCTTTTTGGGTCTGTAAATAATGGAACAGAGGAAAACCATTTGTACGGTTTACACTTTCCTGTTCCCAGTTGTTGCCCACAGAGTCAAATTGAAATGGTTCTTTTGTGAAATTGTTTCCAAAATAAATTGGCATAGTTTCTCCTTTTGTTTCAAAATGTTATATAAAATGGTTTATGATGTTATACAATTCTGCTTTAAAATAGTATATGATAAGTGCATAAAGAAATGAACTTATTGTTTAAGAATATCATAAAAAATATATAATTTCTATATGGGAGGTAAGACATATGCAGTCAAAATTCAAAAGAATCCTTTTTGGAGGAGATTACAATCCTAATCAGTGGCCGGAAGAAATCTGGAAAGAAGATATGACATATTTTAAGGAAGCACATATAAACAGTGCTACAATAAATGTTTTTTCATGGGCAAAGATACAGCCGTCAGAAAATGTGTATGATTTTTCGCAGCTTGACAAGATCGTTGATATGCTTTCAGATGAAAATTACGATATTGTCATGGCAACATCTACAGCAGCACTTCCTTCATGGATGGTAAAGAAATATCCGGAGACAATGAGTACAGACTTTGAGGGACGCCATCATAAGTTTGGCGGCAGACACAATTTCTGTCCAAACTCCTTAGTGTATCAGAAATATGCAAAGGCACTTGCGACAGAGCTTGCAAAGCGATATGGCAGCAACAAAAATATTTCTGTATGGCATATCAATAACGAGTACGGTGGATACTGCTACTGCGATAATTGCCAGAAACAGTTCAGAGTATGGCTGAAAGATAAATACAAGACAATCAATGCAGTAAATGAGGCATGGAACACAGAATTCTGGGGACATACTTTCTATGACTGGGATGAGATCGTTGTTCCAAACCAGCTTAGTGAAGAATTTTTACCGGACATGACTATGTTTGCCGGAATTTCAATAGACTACAGACGTTTTTATTCAGACAGCATGTTAAACTGTTACAAGATGGAGCGTGATGCGATAAAAGAGATCTGTCCGGATGCATTTATCACAACAAACCTCATGGGTACTTTCAAAGGTCTTGATTATTTCAAATGGGCAAAGGAAATGGATATCGTTTCATGGGATAACTATCCTGCATACGATACACCATGGAGCATGGTTGCCATGACACATGATCTGATGCGAGGCTTAAAGGATGAACCTTTTATGCTCATGGAGCAGACTCCAAGCCAGCAGAACTGGCAGAAATACAATTCACTCAAGCGTCCTGGACAAATGCGGGCTCAGAGTTATCAGACAGTAGCCCACGGTGCCGATACTATCCAGTTTTTCCAGCTTAGGAGAAGCGTCGGCGGATGTGAGAAATTCCACGGAGCAGTTATCGCACATGTCGGAACAAACAATACAAGGGTATTTAAAGAGACTGCACAGCTTGGAAAGGAGCTTGAGAGCTTTGGAACAAAGACACTGGGATCATGCAACAATTCGCAGGTTGGTATCATTTTTGACTGGGATAATTACTGGGCACTTGAGTACACAAGCGGACCTACACAGGATTTAAAATATGTTGACCAGATACATCAGTATTATGAGTATTTCTACAACAATAATATCTCAGTTGATATGATACCTGTTGACGCTGATTTTTCAAAATATAAAGTAATTGCCGCACCTGTACTTTACATGATAAAAGACGGAATGAAAGAAAAACTTGAGAAATTCGTTGAAAATGGTGGAACTCTTATCACAACATTTATGAGCGGTATTGTAAACCAGTCAGATAACGTATATCTCGGCGGATATCCTGGACCACTCCGCAAGATGGCTGGTGTATGGGTTGAGGAGATTGACGCACTGGCACCTGAGCAGTCTAACACAGTAAGATTTGCTGACGGAACAGAGTACAAATGCAATCTTCTCTGTGATCTTATGCATACAGAAGGAGCAGAGGTATTGGCTTCATATGAGAGTGATTTCTATGCAGGAATGCCTGCTGTCACAAAAAACAGTTATGGAAAAGGCAAGGTATACTATGTCGCCACACAGTTTGAGGCTGACGGTCTTGCCAAAGTGCTTGACGAGGTGACAAAGGAAAGCTCTGTATCAGGTGTTATAGCTGAAAAGACTGGACTTGAGATCACATGCCGCGAGAGTGATACAACACGTTTCTATTTTGTGATGAATTTCACTGACGAGGAGCAGGTTCTCCCGGTAAGTCTTGCAGGAAAGACAGATCTCATAACAGGAGAGACTGCAAAAGAAGGTGAAGTCATGAAGAAGTGGGATGTAAAGATACTTCAGGAAGCATTGTAATTTCATATCGGACACTTAATACCGGATACCTGATAATTGATACTTAAATATAAAAACGGTTGCAAGCATAATAAATGATGGCTTGCAACCGTTTTTTTAGATTAAATAATAGTTCCGCTGTTATTTCTATTTAAAGAATCCCCCCAGCTGCTTTTTGAACAGCACCACAGCAAGCACCGCTGTAAGAAAATCGGAAACAGGCTGTGCCGCTATGACTCCGTTATAACCGATTGCCTTTGATGCCACAAAAATAACTACAGCAAAAATGAGACCCTGCCTTGAAACAGACAGCCAGAAAGCACCGGAGGCTTTTCCGGCAGACTGGAAAGTACAGGTTGTTACGAGGACAATTGCTATAAATATCATTCCAAGCTGTTGAAAACGCAGCATAGAAACACCGGCAGATACGATCTCGGGCTGATCCATGAATATCTGGATCAGAGGCTTTGCGGCAACGCAGAGTATCACTGCAAGTACGGCTGCCAGTCCACACTCGAATTTGTAACAGAATGCGAGAATATCCTTAAGCCGCTTTTTATTGTTGGCACCATAATTGTAGCCGATAAGAGGCTGCCCGCCAAATGCAAAGCCTACGAGTACGAGCACGGCTATCATATTTACTTTCATGACGATACCCATAGCTGCGACCTTTTCATTGCCGTATGGTAGCAGAAATCTGTTTGTCATCATGATGCCAAAACTCTGCATCAGGTTAGTGATAGATGCCGGAATACCTATTGCAAATATAGGCTTAAGCTCATCCGCTTTTATATAAAAGCCTTTTGGATTTACGGAAAGCTTTTTGCTGCGCTTCAGTAAAAACCATGTGAAATAGGCATCTGTAAAAATATATCCGATAACAGATGCTGTGGCTGCACCGCCTGCTCCAAGACCAAGAACCGAGATAAATATCGGATCGAGGATGATATTTATAACGGCACCGAGCACAGAACCTATCATGGCAGGATTGGCAAAGCCTTCCGTGCGAAGCTGGTTAGATGGTGTAAAGGAAAGTATGATAAAAGGCGCACCTAAAACTATTCCGGTGTAATACTGACTTGCGTATTTATAGGTTGATGCGTCAGCACCGAGTACCTTAAGTATCTGTGGTCGGAAAAGCATCATAACGATTATTACAAGTATCCCGCATAGTATTGCTCCGTAAAAGCAGAAAACACTCATTCGTTTTGCATCGTCATCCTGTTTTTTACCAAACATACGTGATATGACGGAGCTTCCACCGAGACCAAAAATATCTCCGAGGGCGATCATAAGTGTAAATACAGGCGCCCCAAGTGATACGCCTGCAACAAGATCAGTGTTTCCTGTTCCGGCAATAAAGTAGGTATCTACCATGTTGTATACGAGTGAAATCACCATACTGAAAACAACAGGTAAAGCCATAGTGAAATAGGCTTTGGGAACAGGCGCTTTTTCAAAAAGTTCATTATCCATTTGTTATTTCTCCATCTATTATTTTTACTGCATATTTCTTAAGATCCACTTTCCCGGCTATGACCTCAATTCCATCTGTCATAAGGCGGTTGGCCTGCTCACCTGGACCGCCGAAAGCAAATGCACCGGACAGCTCGCCTTTTGCATTTACAACTCTGTAGCATGGGATAGTCGAAGGATCGGGATTTTTGTGCAAGGCATTTCCTACCGCACGGCACATTTTCTTATTGCCCGCAAGCTCGGCAACCTGGGCATATGTAGCAACTTTTCCTTTGGGAATCTTTTTGACAGCTTCGTAAATGCGCTTGGTCGGGCTGTCGGTCACTATGGCATAACTGTCTGCGATCATATTTCTGATCGCATCATCAGGTACTGTGCCATCGAGGATTATGGTATTCCAGTTATCCTTATTCTGGTGCCAGCCGGGGATCACGGATGCAAATGCATCACGCCAGAAATCACGCCATGCCGGGCTTACTTTTACATTTAAGTTGATAAATCCATCACGCTCATATGTCCACAAAAAGGCTTTTTTAGAACCTTTTACCCTGACAAGCTGCCAGTTTGAATCGTGGAAGGGAGCTTCCTGATAGGTGTCCGGAAATGATAATCCGTATGCTAATGCTTCTTGTCTTGTATTCATAGATTTAGTCTGGTTACTGTTCAGACGCAAGCTTGACACTGTGCTGTCAAGCTATGCGCCATAGTGCTGATCATAAAGTGATTACAGCCCCTGCCTCGTAGAGGCACTTTAAATGGGCTGTAATCGTTGCTGGTCACACTGTTAGGTGTGAACAGTAACTCGAACGCAAGCAGGATCACAGGATGATCAAAAAGGGCACTTGATTTCTCAAGCACCCTTGTGTATAATCTATTTAGAAAGTGAATCGGATGCAACTCCGATTTGCCCTCAGTTGAATTAAACTATAAAGAATAGCATCCTTCACATTGAGCCGTAGAGGATGCTATTTCTTTTTATTATTATGATCGTCTATGTAAGACAGAGCCGCAAAAATTACTAGCACTAAAGTTAAAACTTCAAGCGTGTTCATAGGGCATCACCCTCCTTTGTAAACTAGAGGGCATCTGATAATCGGAAAATCACATCCTGCTTTCTATTCAATTATATCAATAAATTATATCATGTCGCAAACATATGTTCGATAATAAAAGCAACAAAGGAAAGAGATTTATATTTCTTAAGGCGTTTAAATATTTACTTATTTTTGTTATTGATTTATGCGGGAGTTTTAGCAGTATATATAAGATAGCATTGAATTATAAAATTTTGATGGTTTTAAAATTGTATGACTTATGATATAATGAGCGGAGCGAATTATATCCGCGCGAATGCGCATAGGCATCAGCCGCAGGCAAAGGTTTAAAAAGAAGAGCGTTTGGTATAGGAATATGCCAGCGAAAAGACGGATTATACACAGCTAGATTTGTGTAGTAAAATAACATAGAAAGGCGAAAACCCTATAAAATAAAGGATTTTTGAATAGGTACGATTTGAAATGAAACTTGGTATTGTAGGACTTCCAAACGTCGGAAAGTCTACATTATTTAACTCACTTACAAAGGCAGGAGCACTTTCAGCAAACTACCCATTTGCTACAATAGATCCAAATGTTGGAATTGTGTCAGTTCCTGATGAAAGGATAGTAAAGCTTGGAGAACTTTACCATACAAAAAAAGTTACACCGGCTACAATAGAGTTTGTAGATATTGCAGGTCTTGTAAAAGGTGCGAGCAAAGGTGAGGGACTAGGAAACCAGTTTCTTGCAAATATCCGTGAGGTGGATGCTATCGTCCATGTTGTGCGCTGCTTTGAGGATACAAATATCATTCATGTAGATGGATCAGTTGACCCGGCAAGGGATATAGAGACAATAAATCTTGAACTTATTTTCTCTGATGTAGAGATCCTTGACAGAAGGATTTCAAAGATCGCAAAACAGGCAAGAATGGACAAGACTCTTGCGAAAGAACTTGAGCTTGTTGAGGCAATAAAGGCACATCTCGAGGAAGGCAAGATGGCGAGAACTTTTGAAGTGCCGGATGATGATGACGCACAGATATGGTTTAAGGGATATAATCTTCTTACAGCAAAGCCTACAATATACGCAGCAAATGTTGCAGAAGACGATCTTGCGGATGATGGTGCTTCAAATCCACATGTTGCAAAAGTAAGAGAGATGGCTAAGGCAGAAGGCGCAGAAGTATTTGTGATATGTGCACAGATAGAACAGGAACTTGCAGAACTTGATGAGGATGAGAAAAAGGAATACCTTGAAGATCTCGGAGTTGAATCAAGCGGACTTGATAAGCTTGTAGCAGCAAGCTATTCACTTCTTGGACTTATATCTTTTCTTACTGCAGGAGAGGATGAGTGCCGTGCATGGACAATAAAAGAAGGAACAAAGGCGCCACAGGCAGCAGGAAAGATACATACAGATTTCGAGCGCGGATTTATAAAGGCTGAGGTTGTAAATTATCAGGATCTTCTTGACAATGGAAGTCTTTCAGCTGCAAGAGAAAAAGGAATTGTCGGCATGGAAGGAAAAGATTATGTCGTTAAAGATGGGGATGTTATTCTTTTCAGATTCAACGTTTAAAATGTATACCGACATTTCAATGATATAGATTTGGAACATAAAGTCACATAATAAATGTGAAACGCATAAAATAGTCTGTAAGGAGGTCTGTTTTATGCGTTTTTTGGATTTGTGCGACAAGGAGGTTGTAAGTGTCGGTGAGGGTCGCTACATAGGGCATGTAAGGGACATGGAATTTGATCCGGTATGTGGTAAAATATGTGCAATAATAGTTCCGGGACCGGGAAAATATCTTGGATGCTTTTGCAGAGATTATGAATATTGCATTCCATGGGTTAAGATAGTAAAGATCGGACCCGATATAATATTGGTAGACATATGTGAAAACGATATGCAGCGTAAAATTTAGCCGGTTTCGCACCTGAAGCAGGTTAATGTTCACACTTAACAGTGTGACCAGCAACTGAAGCAGTACTAAAATAAACAAAATTATCAGTATTTTATTGACAACAAATAGTAGTAACTATATACTTTAGATATATGTTTAATTGACGGAGGTACTGGATGAAGTGTCCATTTTGCAGCAGTGATAATACAAGAGTTATAGATTCGAGACCGGCAGATGATAATAATTCTATCCGCCGCAGACGTATGTGTGATGACTGTGGAAAAAGATTCACTACATACGAAAAAGTCGAGACAATCCCACTTATTGTAATTAAAAAAGATAATAACAGGGAACAGTATGACCGTACAAAGATAGAAGCCGGTGTACTTCTGGCATGTCATAAAAGACCTATTTCAGCTGACCAGATTTCTAAACTTGTAGATGACGTTGAGGTTGAGATATTTAACCGCGAAGAAAAAGAGGTTGAGACAGCACTTATAGGTGAGCTTATTATGGACAGATTAAAGGAACTTGATGCAGTTGCATATGTCAGGTTTGCGTCAGTTTACAGAGAATTCAAAGATGTAAACACATTTATGAATGAATTAAAGAAAATGTTAGTATAAAATTGAGGTAGAAGAGTATGAACATTTCGGGTATCAGACCGAGTGCTGATTTTTATTCATACAATTCCATAAAGTTAAACGAGCTTAGAAACCAGCAGATAATGGAATCTAAGAAGGCAGGTCAGGATAATAATGACGTAAATTCAGATGATAATACCAAAATCCAGAATGATCCGCAGATAGATCAGAGCTTTTCGTCATTTGATTATGCAAAAGGGTATAACCCGGAGGAAACATTTGAGCTTAAAGGAGTTGACAGCGATATAGCATCACTTGATATCCAGAAAGCCGTTTCTGATCTTGACAAGGATAAAGTACTTCAGCAGTATCAATTCTTCGTTGGCGATGAAGCTTTTACAATGCAGCAGAAAGATAGCATTACATCGATAGCACATTCTGGAGAAAATTTTTTACTTTAAAGGATTTATTTATGAGTTTTTTATATCCAAAAGAATATAAAGATTCCACATACAATATAGATTTTGAACAATTATATAAAGAAGGGTACAGAGGGATTATTTTTGATATAGATAATACATTGGTTACCCATGGTTCGCCTGCTGATGAGCGGGCGATTGCTTTGTTTATGCATTTAAAAGAAATCGGTTTTAAATGTCTGTTACTTTCAAACAATAAAGAGAAACGTGTAAGATCGTTTGCAGATCAGGTTGGGGCAAAGTACATATATAAGGCGGGAAAACCTAAACCATCAGGCTATAAAAAGGCTATGGAAATACTTAAGACAAAAGCTGACAGTACGGTTTTTGTCGGTGACCAGATTTTTACAGATATAATCGGGGCTAACCTTGCAGGGATAAGATCTATTCTTGTTGAACCGATAGATCCGCATGAAGAGATACAGATAGTCTTAAAGAGATATCTTGAAAAACCCATTATATGTCTATATAAACTGAAAAACAAAAATAGCATATCAAAAGATAAAAAATAAACATACAAAATATTTAACAGGAGGCCGATTATGAAAATCGCAATTGGAAATGACCATGCAGCAGTCGAATTGAAAAAAACAATTATGGAATATGTTGAAAGTCTGGGACACGAAGTGACAAACTTCGGAACAGATACAAACGAAAGCTGTGATTATCCTGTATATGGAGAAAAAGTAGCAAATGCAGTTGCTTCAGGAGAGTATGACTGTGGGATACTTATATGTGGTACGGGTGTAGGGATTTCTATTTCAGCAAATAAGGTAAATGGAATAAGAGCGGCAGTATGTTCCGATACAGCTACAGCACGTCTTGTAAAACAGCACAACAATGCAAACATAATCGCATTTGGCGAAAGGATTGTTGGTGTTGAACTTGCAAAAGATATCGTAAAAGCATATCTTGAGGCTGAATTTGAAGGCGGAAGACATGCCAGAAGAGTAGCAATGATATCAGATATTGAGTCAAGAAACTAATTTATACTTGAAATGTATTGTCATTTATTGTAAAATGGACGAATGAGAGAGTTTACGCTCGCATGATTTAAGGAGGAAGAATCTAATGATTTCAGCAGGAGATTTCAGAAATGGTGTTACTATCGAATACGAAGGAAACATCTATCAGATTATCGAATTTCAGCATGTTAAACCAGGAAAAGGTGCAGCATTTGTTCGTACTAAGTTAAAAAATATCATCAGTGGAGGTGTTGTAGAGAAGACTTTCCGTCCTACAGAGAAATGCCCTACAGCTCACATTGATCGTAAAGATATGCAGTATCTCTATGCAGATGATGATTTTTATCATTTTATGGATGTTGAGACATACGACCAGATCGATCTACCAAAGGATGAGGTCGGTGATGCACTTAAGTTTGTAAAAGAGAATGAGATGTGCAAAGTATGTTCACATAAAGGAAATGTATTTGCCGTTGAGCCACCTCTTTTTGTAGAACTTACAATTACAGAGACAGAGCCGGGATTTAAGGGTGATACAGCTACAGGTGCTACAAAGCCTGCTACAGTTGAGACTGGGGCTACTGTATATGTTCCATTATTTGTTGAGACAGATGATGTTATCAAAATCGATACAAGAACAGGTGAATATCTTTCACGTGTATAATTTCTTTTTGACCATTTTAGAACCAATAAGAAAAGTCTATATTATAAGGCAGAATGAAAAGACCGGAGTTATTTTCCGGTCTTTTTTTGTACCAGGAAAAGGACAGCGGCAGTAAGGAAGATCCACGAAGCCAGAAGTGCCCATAAATATGCATCTATGCCATTAAGAGGAACAAGCAGGGCAATCATTGATATCCGTATACAGCAAGATAAAAGATTGACAAGCAGAACCTGTTTTGCCATTCCTAGTCCGTGAAGTACACTGCAAAGCATCCCGCTTATATTAAGCATAGGGCACAGCCAGCATAATTTCCTGATAAAATAACCACACAAATCAGAACCGAAAAGAAAATTCCCGATAAAATCTGACAGGCAAAAAAATATAAAAGTAAAAGACAAACCAAAACACATGCCAAAGCTTACAGATCTTGTGACAGTCTGTGATACGTGATGCTTCTGGCCGCAAGCATTTGCTTCAGATATAGCCGGAAGGATGAGGACACAGGCACAGCTGCACAATACCCCGGGGAAAAGCAGTACAGGAAGGGATAATCCTGTCAATGTTCCGAATAAAGATAGTGCGTCAGATGAAGAAAGCCCATAGCGGACTAAGGTTTTTGGAATGAGCATATTTTCGACCGAAGATGAAAAACTTATCAAAAAATAATTTAATGACATGGGGATAAACAGCACCGCAAGATTTCTACAGGACTGTTTAAATAAACGGCTGGCAGGCGTGGGTACAGGATCATACAAGACTTCACATCTGCTTATTGAAAAATGTGCTGCAGAAATTGAAAATAAAGCAGCTGCAAATTCCCCGGCGGCTATGCCGCAAATAGAGTGGACGGGCAGAAAACTTTTATTTTCACTTTGAAGAATTATGTATACAAGATAGCACGAGCCAATCCGGGCAGATTGTTCGATAAGTTGTGTGATAGAAGGAACGGCTGTTTTTTTCAGACCATAGTAATATCCGTTTATACAGGAATGTATACAAGCCGGAACAAGTGAAAATGAAATCATCCGTACAAGTGGGATGCATCTTTGTTCACCTAGCATATAAAGGCTTATCATCCGTGCGTTTGTATACATTAAAAATGATACAATAAGTGAAAGGACTGACGACATAAAGATTGCTGCTGATAATATGTATTTCTGGTCAGAAGGATGTTCGGCGACAAGCTTTGATGTGGCTGTCTGGAAGCCGTTGCAGCATGCAGCAAGACATAAAGACATAAGCGGAATAGTAAGCTGATAAAGTCCAAGCCCTACCGGTCCAAGAATATCATTGAGGAAGATCCTGAAAAAAAAGCCCATAAAGCGGCTTGCTGTTCCGGCAAAAGTAAGAAACAAAGTCCCTGTAATAAGAGGGTTTGACAAATATTTTTTGAGATTCAAAAAGGCACCTGCTATATGAATTTATATAAATTCTATGACAGATGCCATTTTTATATTACAATGAAAGGAAATGATATATAGCTTTTGCAACACCATCATTATCGTTTGTGTCAGTTATGTAGTCGGAATCAGCTTTTAGCTGTTCTGTTGCATTTCCCATGGCAACACCGATATGTGCGGATTTAATTATGGCAAGGTCATTTTCCGTGTCACCGATCGCCATTGTCTGGTCGAGGGGGATATTTAGAATCCCGGAAAGCTTTTTAAGACCAACACCTTTGTCTACACCGGCTTTTGTAAATTCCAGGTTGCCGTATCCGCCGCTTACTACAGTAAGAGCAGGGTTGCCGGTCAGGTATTCAAAAACTTCATCACGGCAGTAATAGTTCCCATTTTGATCTTTTGGAAAATTTATAGTCATTTTCTGAACATGCCCTTCTGTTTTAATAAGATCAACAAGGCTGTCCACACGTTTTCTCGTATTCATTATATATTTGTGTAAAGAAGGCGGCATGGAAAGCTCTTTGGCATCTTTTAAACACTTAACTGGAGAGTAGCCCTGCCCTTTGATAAATGCATCCATGTGTACACGCCGGGTAAGAAGATATTCGATGACGGGAATAACAACATCATCATCGAGTGGATCTTCAAAAAGGCATTCACCTGTGCTTATGCGGTATGCACTGCTTCCGTTTGCATTTATTGAATAATCAATACCAGATCCGCTGATCTGCTCAAATGGATCGCCGCAAAAAGGCCGTCCGGTAGAAATAACGATATTCACACCAGCATCCGATGCTGCTTTGATTGCTTTTATATTTTCTTTGGAAATTACGCTCTGACTGTTAAACAATGTGCCATCGAGATCCAAAGCGATGAGTTTTATATCCTGGGATAAATCCATAATTGAAAAATAGTTCCTTTCTTTTTTTTATAGAATAATGTATTATATTGGTAATTGTAAAGATGTGCAATGATTCCGCACGTTTTTATAATAAATAAAAGTATAGGAAAAAGCAAATGACAAAGAAAGAATTCAGAGAATATTTAAGTAAAGGTGCAATAGTACTCGATGGTGCCACCGGAACAAATCTTATGGCAGCAGGAATGCCGATAGGGGTCTGCCCGGAAGCGTGGGTTATGGAACATCAGGATGTACTTTATGATCTGCAGAGTGCATATGTAAAAGCCGGAACCAATATAGTGTATGCGCCTACTTTTACAGGAAATAGGATAAAGCTGGAAGAGTATGGGCTTGAAGACCGCATAGAGGAGATAAATACAGAGCTTGTCAGATTATCAAAGCGTGCAGTGGACGGAAAAGCACTTGTCGCTGGGGATATGACAATGACAGGAAAGCAGCTTTTCCCGCTTGGGGATCTTATGTTTGAAGAACTGGTCGATGTATATAAAGAGCAGGCATCGATCCTTGACCATGCGGGCGCAGATCTTTTTGTTGTGGAAACGATGATGAGCCTGCAGGAATGCAGGGCTGCGGTCATTGCAATAAAAGAGGTAAGTGACCTTCCTATAATGGTAACTCTTTCTTATAATGAGGATGGGCGTACATTATTTGGAACGCCGCCGGAAACTGCGGTTGTTGTATTGCAATCACTTGGAGTGGATGCAATAGGGATCAATTGCTCTACAGGACCTATGGAAATGGTAGAACTTGTAGAAAAAATGGCGCAGTATTCAACAGTACCGATCCTTGCAAAACCAAATGCAGGGCTTCCGGAACTCGAGGACGACAAAACAGTATATAAGATGACGCCGCAGGAATTTGCGGATGCTGCAGTTGCGTTAGTAAATGCAGGAGCTTCAATCGTGGGCGGATGCTGTGGAACTACACCTGAACATATAAAAGCACTTTCCGATTCTGTAAGAGAGCTTCCGATCAGAAAGCCGCTTGAAAGACACAGAAGAATACTTGCATCAGAAAGAAAAAATGTTGAGATAGATCTCGACGGCGGATTTATTGTTGTAGGAGAGAGAATCAATCCTACTGGAAAGAAAAAACTTCAGGCTGAATTAAAGGAAGGAAAGCTTGATCTTGTGCGCCAGATGGCAATGGAACAGGAAGAAAATGGTGCAAAAATTCTTGATATAAATATGGGAATGAATGGAATTGATGAAAAAGAAATGATGAAATCGGTAATATATGAGGTATCATCAACAGTGGATTGTCCGCTTTGCATTGATTCGAGTCATGTAGATGTAATAGAGGAAGCCCTTAAAATCTATCCGGGGCGGGCGCTTATCAATTCAATATCTCTTGAGAGTGAAAAGATTGAAAAACTCCTTCCTGTAGCTGCAAAATATGGAGCAATGTTTATACTGCTGCCACTTTCAGATGAGGGGCTTCCAAAGGATGCAGCGGAAAAACACCGTATAATAAATACTGTATATGATAAGGCTATGGCACTGGGGATGGCTCACGAGGATATAGTGGTTGATGGACTTGTTGCTACGATAGGAGCAAATCCGGATGCGGCAAAAGAATGTTATGAGACTATTTCATATTGCAAAAATGATAAGAAACTTCCGACTATATGTGGTCTTTCAAATATTTCGTTCGGACTGCCGGAGAGAATGTATGTAAATACAGCGTTCCTTACAATGGCAATATGTAATGGACTTACAATGGCAATAGCAAATCCGTCACAGGAACTTCTCATGAACGCTGCATTCTCATCGGATATGCTTCTTAACCGTCCGGATAGTGATATTGCTTATATAGAGCGCATGAATATGCTTGCGGAGAAAAAGGCACAGTATGAAACTGTCGTTGTAAAAAAACAGCCGGATAGTGCAGCTGGAGACAGCGCGGGAACAAATACAAATGGTGGAAACGATGCTATATTTCAGGCGGTTTTAAAGGGCAGCAAAGGATCGATCCTCGATGAGGTAAAAAAGGTTATAGATGCAGGTAAAAAACCGGATGAAATAATTAATGAAAGCCTTATACCGGCCATCAATGAAGTAGGTGAGCTTTTTAATAAAAAGAAATATTTCCTGCCGCAGCTTATCGGAAGTGCAAATACAATGAAACATGCGATAGATTACCTTGAACCGCTTCTTGAAAAGAATGATACAGGTGAAAATATGCCTACACTTGTAATCGCAACGGTTGAGGGAGATATCCACGATATCGGAAAAAATCTCGTTGTCCTTATGCTGAAGAATTATGGATATAATGTTATAGATATGGGAAAAGATGTTCCGTGTGAAGATATTGTAAATAAAGCAATAGAGGAAAATGCAGCAGTTATCGGACTGTCTGCGCTTATGACAACTACGATGCTCCGCATGAAAGATGTGATAGAATTGTGTAAAGAAAAAGGCTGCAGCAGCAAAGTGATAATCGGAGGTGCCTGCATTACACAAAGCTATGCGGATGAGATAGGGGCTGATGGTTATTCTAAGGATGCAGCAGAATGTGTTAAACTTGTTGAAAAACTTTTACAGAAATAGAAAATGCTGTGTAAGCCTAGTGTAATGACCTGTCCATATTTAGCTAAATAGCAACATGCCATTACACTAGACTCTAGGCGATGTCTTGTCACAAAGGAATATGGAAAGTTTAAGTTATAAAAAAGTTACAAAAAAATATGTAAAAAAGTGTTGACAATTATGTGCCGTCTGTATATAATAATCAAGTCGGTTGATGAAACAAACGGCACAAGACATGGGATCTTAGCTCAGCTGGGAGAGCATCTGCCTTACAAGCAGAGGGTCACAGGTTCGAGCCCTGTAGGTCCCATTTCATAAAGCCAGTAATGCCGGCGTGGCGGAACTGGCAGACGCACAGGACTTAAAATCCTGCGGGACTTACCTCCCGTACCGGTTCGATTCCGGTCGCCGGCACTAAGAGAGAATTTCTTATTGAGATAAGAGATTCTCTTTTTTTGCATAGGAATAAAATTCAAAAAGCATTTTCAGGAGGAAAGTGATGCGAATCAGGAGAGAATCTCTTCGGCTGTACGGTGTGACAGATCGAAGCTGGTTAAATGGGGAACGGCTGTATGATCAGGTGGAGAAAGCGCTGAAAGGCGGGGTTACTATGATCCAGCTGAGAGAAAAGAATATGGACAGGGAGAGTTTCATTGAAGAAGCAAAAGAGATCGGCGCTTTATGCCGCCGGTACGGAGCTCTGTTTTTGATCAATGATCAGGTGGAGATTGCCAGGCTTGTGGATGCAGATGGAGTACACGTGGGACAGGGAGATATGAATCCACGGGAAGCCAGAGCGATCTTAGGAGAGGATAAAATTATCGGTGTTACGGCAAGGACTCTGGAGCAGGGCCTTAAGGCCCAGGAAGATGGGGCAGATTACCTTGGAGTGGGAGCGGTATTTCCAACCAGCACCAAGAAGGACACTTCTCCGGTCAGCAGAGAGCTGCTGAAGGAAATCTGCAGCAGCGTTTCGATTCCTGTGGTGGCAATTGGAGGGATTAACCAGGAAAATATCCTTCAGCTTGCCGGCTGCGGTTTAAGCGGAGCTGCGGTGGTCAGCTCGATCTTTGCTCAAGCTGACATAGAACGTGCAGCGTCCAATCTGCGCTGTCTGGCAGACAAAATTGTACAGGAGGAAGGTGCAATGAAAACTGCATTGACGATCGCCGGAAGTGATTCCAGCGGAGGAGCCGGCATACAGGCGGATTTAAAGACGATGACAGCCCTTGGCGTTTATGGAATGAGCGCGATTACGGCCCTTACTGCCCAGAATACCATAGGGGTAGCGGGAATTCAGGAGACTACCCCGGAATTTCTGGGGCTGCAGCTGGACTGTATTTTTACGGATATTTTTCCCGATGCGGTGAAAATCGGCATGGTTTCTTCATCGGGACTGATTCAGGTGATCGGAGAGAAACTTAGGGAATATAAGGCAGAGAATATTGTAGTAGATCCGGTTATGGTGGCCACCAGCGGTGCCAGACTGATGGAAGATTCGGCGGTCCAGGTGATGAAGGAAACGCTGTTTCCCATTGCTTCAGTGCTGACTCCCAATATACCGGAGGCACAGGTTTTAGCAGGAGTGGAGATTAATTCGCCGGCAGATATGGAGAAGGCGGCAAGACTGATCGGAGAGGCTTATGGCTGCGCCGTGCTTTGCAAAGGCGGGCATCAGCAGAATGATGCCAATGATGTGCTGTATCATGACGGGAAAATTCAGTGGTTTTACGGAAAGCGTGTGGAAAACCCCAACACCCATGGAACCGGCTGCACCCTTTCCAGCGCCATTGCGTCGAATCTGGCAAAAGGCCTTAAGCTGGAGGATGCAGTGGCCGGGGCCAAGGAATATCTGTCCGGCGCCCTTGCCTATGGGCTGGATCTGGGAAAAGGGCAGGGACCTATGAATCACGCTTACCGGATTCCCTGAGATTTTTAGACAGCCGGAGCTTCAGGCGGTCCAGCATGAGGCCGGCAAGTGCCGGCAGACAGGTGCCGGCAGCGGCATAAAGGGGCCATAGAACTGTGCTGTAAGCCTGAGGAAATGCTGAGTAGATTTCCGAACTATCGCCCAGTAAGATTCTGCCGTACAGCAGATCTAAAATTTTAAAGAATAGGAAGTGAAGGCACATAATGTCAAATGAGTACCTTCCAAATAGTGAGAAAAGTCCGCCGGCCAGGCGGCTTTTTTCAATTATGGAAGCCAGCCACATGCAGCAGTAAATGCCAAGAATGGCCAGAAGGTAATATTCCCATCCGTTTCCGATCCGGCCCAGGGAAAGATCAATGTAAAGATTACGGGAGCGGATCCAGACCGCAAGGATTGCGGCGCAGGGGATGGCCATGTACCATTTTAAAAATTGCCGATAGTAAGGACAGCTTTCTTTCAGCAGCCAGCCGATGCCGAAAAATGGCTGAATCAGGAGAGCCAGATGAAACTGATAGGACAGCTGCAGATTGCGGAAAACGAAAAACATACCGCAGACTCCCCAAAAAAAACTTACTGCGGCAGTCAGGCGGGCCAGAGAAGTCTGCCGGCTGGATACACGCAGTTTCAGAAAAACTGCCACATGGCTGCAGAGCCAGACGGTACCGCCGAAAACACCGCAGGAAAGGACCCAGAGGGGAATGAACCACATGGCTCCGCCCATATATTCTGCACCTTGGAAGGTGACACTGTTTCCTATGTACATAAGCATCTGGCTGCGGCTGTAGTAAACGGAAGGTGGATTGATTCCCATGTCTTCAAAAAAGTTATGGCATAAGATGAATATGGTCATATAAAACATGTATTTGGGCCATGAACTTTTCAGCTTGGCGGCTATGTGCCCGAACGGATCTGTGCCGTATTTTTTATAATTATATAAAAATCCGGATACGAAAAAAAAGATGGCCAGATGATAGGCGTAGACATAGGGAATCGCAGGTCCCCAGCTGTGGCCGATGACAATGGACAAAATTCCCAGTCCGCGTACCACATCCCAGAATTTTGAACGAGAGGTATTGGCG
>OLQH01000090.1_pt1 | contig 108993 bp, 74 predicted proteins | sample 1672671 | NCBI WGS metagenome assembly OLQH01 (sample SAMEA3136712, study PRJEB25190) | human gut metagenome | reverse complement strand
ACTCATTGACGGCATTGCTTTTCCTGATGTTATATGATTTATATATCCTTCCGAATGTCCCATATCTAAACTCATACATCTTTCTGATACGTTTTTTCTCATCCGCAATTCTGTTATTCTTTCTCTTATAAAATCTTCAAACATTTATATCCTCTCCTTTTTCTATTTTTGTTTTATAAAAATTATAATAACATAAATTGATCATAAAGTGCTTTTCTGAGTATCTATAAGTACTGCAAATAATTTCTAGGAGGAAATATGAGGGAACTTGATACATTTGGAAGAATTTTAATACCTAAAGAAATAAGAAAGGAATTAAATATAAATGAAGGAGATAAACTTCATATAAGTTGTATAGATAACACTGTAATATTGAAGAAAGTTGATAAAAATATTTGTGATAAATGCGGAGAGAAATCATATACAAAGCAGTTAAATTTGTGTCAGGAATGTATGGAAAAATTATTAATATAAGTTTGTTATATATTGAACACTATGTGTTCAGATGATAGCTCACCTAACGCGGCGGCCGATGCCGCCCTACCGATGTTCGCTGAACCCCAACTTTTTTGGTGAATTAAATTAATGGGAACTCGGAACAGCTTTCTAGTGAATTAAAATAATCAAATAAAATTTGTATTGTAATTTAAAATTTAATTCTCGTATTTTTAAGGTAAGTGTGTTACAATTAACCTATCTACATAAAGTGTGGTGTTAACACCGCGTATAAATAAAATATGAGAACGGAGAAAAATAATATGATGCGTGACGCAGAAAAAACTATAGGTAACCTTATTGATAAGCAGGGAGTTTCATATATTGCGTCTATTTCAGAAGACGGTTTTCCAAATATAAAGGCAATGCTGCCGCCCCGCAAGCGGATAGGTATCAAGGAATTTTATTTTACTACGAATACTTCTTCTATGAGAGCAGCACAATATAGAAAAAATCCAAACGCCAGCATTTATTTTTGTGATAAGCGCTTTTTCAGAGGGGTTATGCTTGTCGGCAGTATGGAAGTTTTAGAAGATTCTGAGAATAAAGAAATGATTTGGAGAGAAGGCGACACTATGTATTATCCTTTGGGAGTAACTGACCCGGATTATTGCGTGCTTAAATTTGTGGCAACCAGCGGACGTTATTATTCCAACTTTAAATCGGAAACGTTTGAAATTAATTGATTTGTATATTTAAAATCTAACCGGCGAAAATTATAGCTGAAGGAAGCTTTGTGTTTGTAGGAATACTAAGGTTTTAATTATGAACAGAAATAGTGGTTGACAAAAAGAGTTTTATATATTAAATTCATATTTAAGGAGCAAAATAATGGTTAAGGTTAGAAATGAAACAGAAAAAGATTATAAAATAGTAGAAGAAATCACCAGAAAGGCTTTTTATAATTTGTATGTTCCGGGCTGTGCTGAACATTACCTGGTTCATATTATGCGCCCGCACAAAGACTTTCTGCCTGAGCTGGACTTTGTTATTGAACTTGACGGACAGGTTATCGGAAATATTATGTATACAAAAGCTGAATTAGTTGACGAAAATGGAGAAAAAAAGGAAATTCTGACTTTCGGCCCGGTTAGTATATTGCCTGAATACCAAAGAATGGGATATGGAAAAATACTAATGGAACATTCGTTTGAAAGAGCGTTTGAGCTTGGATACGATGTTATTGTAATATTCGGAAATCCGGGCAATTATGTATCCCGTGGATTTAAAAGCTGTAAAAAATATAACGTCTGCCTTGAAGACGGGACATTTCCATCGGCAATGCTGGTGAAAGAATTGAAGCCCGGTGCTTTGGACGGAAGAAAATGGATTTATCATGACAGCGAAGTTATGCAGCTTGATGAGAAGGAAGCTCAGCTCTTTGACGACGGACTGGAAAAAATGGAGAAGAAGTATCAGCCAAGCCAGGAAGAATTTTATATTCACAGCCGTTCTTTTATAAAGTAGCCTTTTTATAGAAGTTAAGAAAAGCAATAATTTAACTGAATTTATTTATATTAAAAAATAGGTCACTTCATATTTTAGAATTAAATTAGTAATGCTTTTAATATTTACTTTTTATATAAACCTATGATTATTTATTAAAACTTTACACGTTTTGCTATATAACTGATTTAATAGTAATAAATGTAGTCAGCAATAATATTTTTACTGTTTAAAATGGTCTGTAACTTATTCAGTTATTATATTATAGGATGTGTTTCATATTTAAAGAATACAATACAAACAATTCAGCTCAAAGAGACAGAATATATTGTTCATATAAGCATGAGCAATGACATGAAATATCTGTTTAATATATCTCCATAAAGATATGTAATATGTTGATAGTGTTGTGCATTTGACATAAAAAGCATGATTAAAATATGATGTCGGTTTTATTATATAGATAATATCAGGTTATAAAAAATAAGGATGTATAGCTGCAAGGGACATATATTGTACAATTGGGAGAATAAATCATATGCCGGAATTAATAAAAGATAAGTATTATAATTACAATTCGTTAAGCGAATTAGCTTTTCGTTTAAAAGACGTATATCCCTCGTTTCAGGCTGATAAATTTGTCAGCGATGTCATGGACGACGATTGGGACGCGTTAGAGCTTAAGGCCCGTGTGCGCCGAATTTCTATCAATTTGGGGAAATATCTGCCGTCGGAATACGAACAAGCAATCGGCGTTATTGATAATGTTGTTGCAAGTTATCCTGACGGGTATAACGACTATTCTTTAGTATACTTCCCGGACTTTGTTGAAGTCTATGGGCAGGATGAGCGCCATTGGGATTTGTCAATATCCGCGTTAGAGAGATATACCATATGCTCAACTTCCGAATTCGCAGTTAGGCCGTTTATTATAAATAACGAAGAACGTATGATGCGGCAAATGGCTCTTTGGGCAAAACATAACAATGAGCACGTACGAAGGCTTGCCAGCGAAGGGTGCCGGCCTCAGCTTCCATGGGGACAAGCACTGACCAGTTTTAAAAATGACCCGTCTCCGGTTATTGGTATTTTGGAACAGCTGAAAGCCGACCCGTCGCTGTACGTCCGCAAAAGTGTGGCCAACAACCTGAATGATATATCCAAAACACATCCTGATTTGGTTGTAAAAATCACACGGGATTGGTATGGCAAGAATGAATATACTGATTGGATTGTTAAGCATGGTTGCAGAACTCTGCTTAAAAAGGGGAACAAGGATGTGCTGAGCGTTTTCGGGTTTGCGGATACCGATTGTATAATTGTCGACGGTTTTGAACTGGGTGCTCAATCTGTTTCGATTGGGGAAAATATGACCTTTTATTTTAGAATCAAAGCGAAAAGCGCGGTTAGGGTGAGGCTGGAGTATTGTATTCACTATATAAAGGCAAACGGCAGGAGAAACCGCAAGATATTCCAAATATCCGAGACGTCATTAGAGAAGAATCAAGAAAAGAAATATAAAAAGACCCATTCATTTGCAGATTTAAGCACAAGAAGACATAATCCGGGAATTCATTCAATTACGCTTATTGTTAATGGCGCTGAAGCCGGAACACTGGATTTTGACCTGTTGCCTGCTAAATAGCTGGCGTCTTTGGAGCTGGTGCGGCGGCTTAAAATTATATTTTAAATGTTTATTTTAGATAATTTTATAAACAAAAAATAGAAGCGGCATATCACCTTGAATGGTATACCTCTTCTATTTTTTTGTTATTGATTAAATTCCCCAGCTCATAATCCAGAGCGCTATATTAAAGAAGATAATAACAGAGCATGTGTCTACAATTGTAGTAATAAGAGGCGACGCCATAAGAGCAGGGTCAAGCTTGCACAGCTTGGCGAGTATGGGGAGCACTCCTCCAAGCATCTTAGCTATTACTACCGTTGCTATCAGACTTAATCCTGTGACTGCCGAAAGGAACAGCGGGTCCTGACCACTGTACATAATATATATTCTAAGAGTGTTGACTGCTGCAAGAATAAGCCCGACAACTACTGCTATTCTTATTTCTTTAAACATTATTTTCATAATATCTTTTGGGGTTATTTCGTCAAGCGCCAAACCGCGTATTATCATTGTGGAGCTTTGCGCTCCGCAGTTTCCTCCGGTGTCCATAAGCATTGGTATGAATGCGACAAGTATCGGAAGCGCTGTAAAAGCCGCCTCATAATTTTCAATTATGCTTCCGGTTATTGTGGCCGAGAGCATTAGGAGAAGCAGCCAAACTATTCTGTTTTTGGCGTGTCTCCAAACAGGCGTCTTAAGATATGTTTCCTCAATCGGCTGCAAGGCACCCATCTTTTGAATATCCTCAGTGTTCTCTTCCTGGATAACGTCGATAGCGTCATCGAATGTTACAATACCAACCAGCCGGTTTTCTTTATCAACAACCGGCAGAGACATAAAATCGTACTTGTCGAACATGTTGGCAACTTCTTCTTTATCGTCAAGAGTTTCAACACTGATTATATTTTTTTCCATGATAGTGTTGATAACCGTATTATATGGTGACAGCAAAAGCTCTTTAACCGTGACCAAACCAATAAGTTTGCGGTCGGTGTCAGTAACGTAGCATGTGTAAATCGTCTCTTTGTCTACTCCTGTGCGGCGTATTCTGTCAAATGCTTCAGAAACGGTCATGTCTTTTTTCAGGCTGACATATTCTGTGGTCATTATACTGCCGGCGCTGTCTTTTGGATACCGGAGTATCTCATTAATGCTGTTACGCATTTCAGAGTCCGTATGTCTGAGTATACGCTTTACCACGTTTGCCGGCATTTCTTCAATGATGTCAACAGCGTCGTCGACAAAAAGTTCTTCAACGACGTCGTGAAGTTCCCGCTCACTGAATGCGTTTATCAGAAGCTCCTGCTCGTCGCTGTCCATTTCAACAAAGGTTTCAGCTGCCAGCTCCTTTGGGAGTATTCTAAATAATATAGGGAGGCGCTGTTCATCAATCTCGCCGAGCAGTTCGGCAATATCGGCAGGCTCCATAGCAGTAAACAAGACTCGTATTCGTCCAAATTCCCTGCTGTCTAAAAGCTCGTTCACATTGTTTCTCATTTCGTCCAAATTAATCTGTTCTGCCATATGAAGCACCTCTCTTTCCGGGTCTCAAAATCTATCATTCCTGTCTGTCATTTTGCAAAAAACAATTATAACATAACTCGCCGGTCAGTTCAAGGTAAAATCAACCAAAGATTTACGCAGAAATATGACTTATTATTAATCTGAGTCTTTTTTTAAATTATTATACAGTTTTGTGATAACAGAGGCGTATAGCCGTTTAAAAAAGCCATTGTGACTGTCATGCGCTGAGTTATACGGCTGAAGAGATACAATGCTCTGCCGATTAATTTTTTCAGAGATAGCTTCCCGGAGTAAAACCTCCTGACAGTTAATTTTGCTCTGAACATTAGGTTTCAAATCATAAGTCCCGTCGCTTTGCAGAACACGGGCTTTGACCGTGTCGCTGAGACATATGCGGATATAGTGGTTTATTGCGTCTTTTATATCTTGTGAATATATGGGGCAGCCAACCTCAACTCGGTTATCCATATTTCTTGTCATTATATCCGCTGACGCAATAAACAATTTCTGTTCCTCACCTTTTCCAAAGCTGTATATGCGTGAGTGTTCAAGGAATCTCCCGACAATACTATAAACTTTAATGTTTTCGGTAAGCCCCGGAATCCCAGGCAGTATACAGCAGATTCCGCGCACCAGCATAGTGATATCTACCCCGGCCTTACTCGCCTCCTGAAGTTTGCAGATTATTTCCTTATCTGTCACAGAGTTGACCTTTATAAATATCTGACCGTTTTTTCCCTTTTTCATCTCATTGTCTATATAGCTAATTATACGGTCTTTCATTGCGTTGGGAGCAACCCACAAATGCTTATATTCGCCGTCAAGATTAGAAATGGATATATTATTAAAAAAGTTTACAGCGTCTTCGCCAATTTCATGGTTTTCGGTTATAAATGAAAAATCGGTATACAGTTTGGCTGTTTTTTCGTTGTAGTTTCCGGTTCCTATCTGTGTGATATATTTCATTTCTCCGTTTACATTTTTGGTTATAAGGCAAACTTTTGAATGAATTTTATAGTCGTCTAATCCATAGATGATATTACAACCGGCCTGTTCCAGCCGTTCTGACCAATCAATATTGTTTTGCTCGTCAAATCTGGCGCGAAGCTCAATAATGACTAAGACTTCTTTGCCGTTTTCCGCGGCGGTACATAAATGTTCTATAAGTTTGGCGTTTTTAGCCAAACGGTATATGGTTATTTTTATAGACACAACCTGAGGGTCAGCCGCCGACCTTTTAATCAAATCAACAAACGGGTCCATGCTCTCGTATGGGTATGACAGAATAATGTCGTCGTTGCGTTTTCCGCTCATAATATTCGTATGGGTTATCTGCGGTTCAAAATCAGGATAGCATAAGCTGTCGTTCTGATCCTGATTAAACTTGCTCTGAAGCCCAAAAACATAGCCGAGAGACAACGGGGATTTTGTGGCGAATATTTGGTTGTCAGTAACGCTGAGTTTTGTACACAGAAGATTTTTTGTGTATTCATCAAACTCATTCAGCGATTCCAGCCGAACTACTGCCAGACGTTTTCTTTTTTTCAGAAGCTTTTTCATCTTGCTTCTAAAATCCTCATTTATTTCATAAGCCTCATCGTTTGGATTTATATCCGCGTTTCTGGTGGCGCAGAATATATTTTTATCACTCACGGTATACCGCTCAAAAATATTTTCAAAGTACATAAATATAATGTCTTCTATATGTATGTACCTGATTTTTTTGCCCGGCATATAGAGTATGGGCGGAAGCGCAGGCGGAATTGTCACAATTCCCAGCGAAACTGATTTTTTTCTCTGAACTTTTCCGACTACGCATATTTGTTTTGAGGCAATAAAAGGAAACGGGTGGTGTTCATCAACCAACTGGGGGGAAAGTATTGGCTGAACATAATTTGTAAAGTATTCTTTTACAAATTTCAGTTCGTCAGCCGTCAGCGCTTCAGGGGTGAGATGAACAATACCATAGTTTTTAAGATTTTGAGAAACAGAGGAATAAATAGCGTCCTTTTCTAAATATAACGGCCGAACGGCGGAGTATATTTTTGTCAGCTGTTCAGTCGGCGTCATACCGGTTTTGTTGTCGGTTGCCTTTTTGTCGGCAATAGAAAGGTCGAACAGACTTCCCACCCTTACCATAAAAAACTCGTCGAGATTACTGACAAAGATAGAAACAAATTTTAACTTCTCATACAGCGGAACCTCAGCGCTGACAGCTTCATGCAGGACTCGCTCATTAAACCTAAGCCAAGATATTTCTCGGTTTTGCATAAATTTATATTCCGGTTTAGAAGAGTTTTGACTCATAAATTATCACCCCAGCCTATTAAAAATAGTTTGTCGTTTAAACGGATTATTATGTATATATTATACAGCGAAAAAGGTCAGATTGTAAAGTAAAATGTATGTAAAATATTACTAAAAAAGTACTGATTAAAAAATAAAGGCTCCGGCGAAAAAAACGCCGGAACCGCAAGGCATGTATTTGCTTAATTAGCAGCCGCATCCACAGCCGTTGTCGCAGCCGCAGCCGCTGTTGTCATTGCCGCAGCAGCAGCAAATTAAGATAATAAGAATAATTATCCAAAGACATCCGCCGCCTCCGCCAAATCCGTTACCGAAGCATCCCATCTGTGTGCACCTCCTTCTGTCCTCGCTGTCAGTGGGTGGTGTGCAATATGCTTTCCGCCGTGAAATAAAAGCATACTGCACACCGCCCCACATGACAGTCAAAATTAAAATCAGTTATATAAGTACATTAATGTTCTGTGGTAAGAAACAAAGCCGGGAATTTATTAGCAGCATCCGCAGCCATTGTTGTCGTTTCCGCAGCAGCAGCAAATTATGATTATCAATATGATAATCCAAAGACATCCGCCGTTTCCTCCAAAGCATCCATTCATTTAATAAGCACCTCCTAAAGTGTTTTCACTGTATACTATGACAAAATTAAGAATTGGTGAAAAGTTTTTAAAAAAGATTTACATAATTTCAATATTATGATATTATTTCATGTAGTGAAAAGGATTTTTGCATATATGCTCTTACAGAGCCGAACATTATGCGATGGCGTAAAATATGAAAGCGGAGGGATCAGTTAATGAAAACCGATATTGAAATCGCTCAGGAGTCCGTTATGCAGCCTATTGCTGAGATTGCTGAAAAACTTGGCATGTCTGCAGATGATATTGAGCTTTATGGAAAGTATAAAGCGAAACTCAGCGAGGATTATATTGAAAGTTTAGAGGACAAGCCTGAAGGAAAACTTGTTTTGGTGACAGCTATAAACCCTACGCCGGCAGGCGAAGGTAAAACGACTGTTACGGTGGGGCTGGGAGAAGCAATGCCCAAGATTGGTGAAAACGCTGTCATTGCTCTCCGTGAACCGTCGATGGGTCCGGTTATGGGGATTAAGGGCGGCGCAGCCGGGGGCGGCTATGCCCAGGTTGTTCCTATGGAAGATATAAACCTGCATTTTACCGGGGATATGCATGCAATAACAGCCGCAAATAATTTGCTGTCGGCCGCAATAGATAATCATATCCACCAGGGAAATAAGCTGATGATAGACCTGAGACAGATAACCTGGAAACGCTGTCTTGATATGAATGACAGGGCTTTGAGGGAAGTTATTATAGGGCTTGGCGGAAAAATCAACGGATTTCCGCGTCAGGATGGTTTTAATATTACTGTTGCAAGTGAAATAATGGCGATATTATGCCTTGCTAAAAATATTGATGATTTAAGAGAAAGAATTGGAAGAATTGTTATAGGCTATAATTTGTCAGGCGAGCCGGTAACTGCAAAACAATTGGAGGTAGAAGGCGCGATGACTCTTCTGCTCCATGACGCTATAAAGCCGAACCTGGTGCAAACCCTTGAAAATACCCCATGTCTAATGCATGGAGGTCCGTTTGCCAATATAGCGCACGGATGCAATTCTATCAGAGCAACCAGAGCGGGACTTAAACTGGCGGATTACTGTATAACTGAAGCCGGATTCGGAAGCGATTTGGGCGCTGAGAAGTTTTTTGACATTAAATGTCGTTTTGCCGGATTGAATCCTGACTGTGTGGTGCTTGTGGCAACTGTTAAGGCACTTAAATACAACAGCGGTCAGATAAAGGGAGAAGCGCTGAAGTATGAGAATTTGGAAGCCTTGAGCTTAGGTATAAACAACCTTGGCAAGCACATAGAAAATATGCGGAAGTATGGGGTTCCTGTAGTGGTTGCTATTAACAGATTTGATACTGATACTGACGCGGAGCTTGATTTTATAGAAAATTACTGCGCTGAGAAAAATGTGAAGTGTTCAATGTGTGAAGTGTTTGCAAAAGGCGGAGACGGAGGAGTGGATCTCGCAAAGAAAGTCGTTGAGACTATAAAGTCTGAGCCTTCTGAGTTTAAGCCGATTTATAACGTTAATCTGCCGATAAAGGAAAAGATTGAGACAATAGCACGGGAGATATACGGAGCGGATGGAGTAACTTATACCGCCACCGCTAACAGGCAGATATTGAATCTGACAAATTTGGGGTTTGATAAAATGCCGGTGTGTATGGCGAAGACTCAGTATTCGCTGTCTGATGACCCGTCACTTTTGGGGCGTCCTTCCGGGTTTGATATAACAATCAGAGAAGTAAACGTATCGAGCGGAGCCGGATTTATAGTTGCGCTGACCGGAGCGGTAATGACCATGCCGGGGCTGCCGAAAGTTCCGGCTGCAAATAATATGGATATTGACAGAAACGGAACAATTGTAGGATTGTTTTAAGCAATAATATATAGGAGTTGAAATCAGTTGTTTACATCAAAGGATATATATGACGTTATCGTTGTGGGCGGAGGCCACGCTGGGATTGAGGCCGGGTTTGCCTCGGCGCGTCTCGGAATGAAAACATGTATTTTCTCCATAAGTCTAGACGCTGTTGCGAATCTGCCGTGTAACCCAAGTATTGGGGGGACGGCAAAGGGGCACCTTGTCAGGGAGATAGACGCCCTGGGCGGTGAGATGGGGAAAGTCGCTGACAAAACCTTTATCCAGTCCAGAATGCTGAATAAGGGTAAAGGTCCGGCGGTGCATTCTCTGAGGGCTCAGGTGGACAGACGGAATTATCAGATGGAGATGAAGCACCGCATTGAGCTTGAGCCAAATCTAGATTTGAGACAAGGTGAAATAGTTGAGGTAAAGACAGACGATAATAATAACGTGAAATCTGTTGTCACAAGAACCGGCGCAGAGTTTTTGTGCAAGGCCGCGATTGTATCAACCGGAACCTATTTAAAATCAAGAATAGTAATAGGCGAGTTTTCTCAGGAGAGCGGACCGGACGGAGTGTTTCCGGCAACCGAGCTTTCAAAAAATCTGCAGAATATCGGAGTTGAGCTAAGACGTTTTAAGACCGGTACGCCGCCTAGAATAAATAGGCGGAGCATAGATTTTGATGAGCTTGAAGAACAGATTGGCGATGATGTGATAATTCCCTTTTCATTTGAGACGAATGGAGAGGGATTGGTCAATAAAGTTTCTTGTTATATTACCTATACCAATAAAGAGACGCACAGGATAATAAATGATAATCTTCACAGATCACCGTTATACGGTGGCGGTGGAATCGTTGGAATAGGACCGAGGTACTGCCCGTCGATTGAGGATAAGGTGGTGAGGTTCAGTGACAAAAACAGACACCAATTATTTGTTGAGCCTATGGGGCTGGATACAGAGGAAATGTATTTGCAGGGATTTTCCAGCAGTATGCCGGAGGATGTGCAGATAGATATGCTTCATTCCCTGCCGGGCTTTCATAACGCTCAGGTCATGAGAAACGCATATGCTATAGAGTATGATTGTGCCGACCCGCTTCAGCTTTACCCAACGCTGGAGTTTAAAAAAATAGGCGGGCTTTATGGTGCAGGACAGTTTAACGGCACATCAGGGTATGAGGAAGCTGCTGCCCAGGGCTTGATTGCAGGAATAAATGCGGCTCTAAAAATTAAGGGAAACGAGCCTTTTGTTCTGGACCGCTCAGAGGCTTATATTGGAACGCTCATTGACGATTTGGTTACAAAGGGAACCAACGAGCCGTATAGAATGATGACCTCAAGGAGCGAATACCGTCTGCTTCTAAGACAGGATAATGCTGATTTGCGTTTAACTCCTTACGGTTATGAGCTGGGCTTGATTTCATCGGAGAGATACTCAAAGTTTTTGACCAAAAGGCGTATGATAGAAGAGGAGACGGCAAGGCTTCAAAATTTGATATTCCCGCCGTCAAAAGAGGTCTTAAATTATTTGGAATCTGTCGGAAGCACTCCGATTTCAACAGGGGCCCGTGCGGCGGAACTGCTTAAACGTCCTAATATAACGTATGAGGGCATGAAGGAGATAGACAGGGGCAGACCTGATATACCGGACGACGTTGCCGAACAGGTTGAAATAAGTATAAAATATGAGGGATATATAAACAGGCAGATTAAACAGGCAGAACAGTTTAGAAAACTTGAGTCTAAAAAGCTGCCGGAGGATATTGATTACAGCAAAATAGACGGTCTGAGAATAGAAGCCAGACAAAAGCTCGAGAAGATAAAACCGTCATCCTTAGGACAGGCTTCCAGAATATCGGGAGTAAATCCGGCAGATATTGCCGTTTTAATGGTTTATTTGAAAAAATAGTAAAATTGAAATAGAAAAATAATATAAAATTTATAAAATGTTTAAAATGCGGACATAGTATAAAAATATTTTTGTTTTATAATGTGTAAAGTAATTTGTTTTAAAATATAGAATAAAAGGAGAATTGTTATGAAGAAGATATTATGTGCAGCTGTCGCTGCAGTTTTAGCGGTCGGAGCATTAACTGCCTGCGGAAATAAGCCGAGCGAGCCGTCGGGTGCTGACGCCGGTAAAAATTCACAGCAGAATGTGACTACCGCAGAACCGGCTTCGTCACCGTTTGTGCCGGAGGAGGTTCCAAGCCAGTTTAAGGCGAACGGCAGTAATATTACCGAAAAGGAAGGCGGAGGCGTTTCTGTGTCTGTTGCTCCGAGAGAAGGAGACGAGAGATATAATTTTGAAAATGATGATTTAGGATTTGTTGACACTGAGAGCGGAGCTTTACTGAAAATCGGCATGTCATCCGAGGATGTGGAAAAACTTATAGGCGCTCCAAGAACAGTTGACCGTGACGGTTTTAGAATATACAGCGGAATCGTTATAAAATATGATGATAACGGAAACGCTTCACAAATGATTGTTGCAGCCGGCAATATGGAAGGCGATGATAATCCAAATAGATTTGTTTCACCAAGAGGGGTTAAGCTTTCAACAACACTTGATGAGTTTAAATCAGTATATGGTGATGAGTACAACGAACCAAGCCAAGCAGCGGAAGGCGATGAATCTATAAAATCGTCTGCTATGATGGCTGTTAGATATTATGCAAAGAACGGTGATACTTTTAACTATTTGGGCGGAAGCTATACTAAAGAAAATAAGCCTGAAAACGACGCTGACTTGATAATGCAGACTTTCTTATTCTCAACTGAGACAAAAACAGTCAGCGTTATGTCGGTAGGAAACGGAACAGCAAACTAAAAAACAGCCGGCTTGTTATTTGTTTCAAGCCGGCCTGTTTTTTTGGCCGAATTTTTTGATAAGAAGTTTTTTTCGTATAGTGTGCGACGTATTTCGACAAAATAATCGAAATTATTCACAAATAGTTAATTTTTTCTTTACAGATTATTCACTTACCAATGCAAAAAGGTGGTATAATATGTATTGTAACAAGAAATTGTTACAGAGTTAAAACATAACTCCCTCCCTTTTAATTTGTAAGACCGTTCCCCCAAACGGTCTTATTTTTTTGTTTATAATTAAAAATATGATGCAAAGTTTAGATATTATTAACGGAAAGAAAGCGATTCACTGCAAGAGAGTGATTCACATTCTTTAAAGACGTTATTTTTTTGAGTGCTGCACTCTTGCAAAAACAATGGTTGGCGACATAATACTTTCTGAATTCATAAAAATCACTTCGTATAATTGCAGTGTCATTTTGCTCTTGAAGAAGAGCTGAATTATTTAGACTTTGCGGATTGGTTTAATTTCCTTTCCGCGATATGGTTTTATTGGATGAGCCTTTTTGCGTTTTTTATACGGGAAACTATAATTTTTAGAAAATAATTTGTTCCGCAAAGAGGGCGGCAAAATTATTGAGAAATATCAGACATTCTTTTTTTGCATAAAAAGTTTAATTCTTTAATGTTGATTTTATGATGTTTACCAACCCTTTTATAATAAAATATTTGCTGTAAGTTTCTTTTATTATTGACGTACATATAAAGTATCTTATTTAAATACACTAATTTAATAATTAATACAAGACTTGAATTATTCATGTTTTTGTGGTAAGGTAATGACATAAAATGATAAAAATTTTTAAATATTTTACATAAAGCTGTAAAGCAGAAAATATATTTGATTTGAATATACGTATTAATGATGTATTGATTTCTCCATATGGTATAGTTCGGTTAAGATATTTCTTCTGAAGTTCACTAAAAAAACACTGTATATAGAAAATAACTATAAAAAAATAAATTATAAAAGATGTGGTTTTGCAAGCATCGGAGGGCAGATGAAATCTGCCACGTAAGGCGCGCAGTCACGGAAAAATTTAATAATTATATTACAATGAACTATTCTAAGTATGTTCACGCTACGCGTGAGATGGCAGCTCACCTAACGAGGTGTGCATAAGCACACCCTACCGAAGTTCACTAAAAAACACCGTGTATAGAAAAATAACTATAAGATAATAGATTATAAAAAAGATTGGTTTAGCAAGCATCGGAGGGCAGATGAAATCTGCCACGTAAGGCGCGCAGCCGCGGGAAAATTTAATAATATTATTACAATCAACTATTCTAAGTATGTTCACGCTACGCGTAAGATGGCAGCTCACCTAACGAGGTGTGCCTACGCACACCCTTCCGAAGTTCACTAAAAACACTGTGTATAGAAAAATAACTATAAAATAATAAAATATAAAAACGAGTGGTATAGCAAGCATCGGCAGGTGTGATTGTGACCACACCTGCCGATGTTCACTAACAAACATCCTTAATTTTTCTGTATAGCTTTCTGTAGACCTTCCGGTTATACTAAAATAAGTAATTAAATATCACATATTTTACAGGTAGGGTCACAATTTGAGTGTTCAAAAACTGATGCGTATAACTAAATCATATTTTATCTGTTTTGAGATATAGTCCGTACCGGTAAAATTTAAGTTTCATATATTATGTTGATTTAAGAAAGGATGAAATAAAATGGCTGATAAAAAGATTAAAGGCGTGCTTTTTGATATGGACGGCACTATGTTTGACACAGAAACAATGTCAATTTATATTTGGGCGGCAACTGCTAGATATTACAATATAAATATTTCCAGAGAGTTTATGATGGAATGTATGGGTCTCAGCACGAAGGCTATAGGAGAAAAATTTGATAAGGCGTTCGGAGATGTTCTGAATTATGAGACATTTCGCAGCGCTAAAAATAAAGTTATGGAAGAGATTGTGGAAGAGGACGGAGTGCCACACAAAAAGGGTCTGACGGAAATCCTTGATTATATTAAGGAAAACGGGATTAAAGCTGCTATTGCTACTTCTACATCTAACGAGAGAGCCGTGTATAATCTTGAGGAGGGAAAAGTTATACAGTATTTTGACGAAGTCATAAGCGGAGATATGGTGGACAAGAGCAAACCGGAACCCGATATTTATTTGCTTGCCGCCAAGAAACTCGGTCTAAGACCTGAGGAGTGTATGGTTTTAGAGGATTCAAAAAACGGCATAATCTCTGCCAGGAGAGCAAATTGTTTGGCGGTGCTTGTTCCGGATATAATACCGGTCGATGATGAAATGATTGAAGCCGCTGATTATGTATGTGAGGATCTTTTAGAAGTTATTGATTTGATTAAGAGAATAAATAAATAATAAATATCAGGGCTTAAAAAATATAGTTCAATTGTTATGTAGAATGAAAATATTTAAAAACCATTGTAAAAGGCTTGTTCTGACGTGAACCTAAAAATCGGACTTTTTTGGGTTTGTTCATTATAGTCAAAACACAATGGTTTTTTGCTTATTTTTAATAATAACTCTTTTATAACACATTTTATCTAAAAAAATAAGACCGTTTGGGGGAACGGTCTTACAAATTAAAAGGGAGGGAGTTATGTTTTAACTCTGTAACAATTCCTTGTTACAATACATATTATACCACCTTTTCTTGTTTATGGGTGAATAATCTGTAAAAATCAAATTAACAGTTTGTTAACATAAAAAAAGGTGTTATTTAACATATTATAGTAATTTTATATTCATTATTAAACGTTTGAAATGTGACGATAATAATAGTTTAATTTTGATGAAATTTATTAAAAAAATAATTGGTTGATTTATGTAATGTATTAAGTCATATAACTTTCTTCCGAAATAATAAGTTGTTATGTAATATAAGTGTAAAGTCGACAGAAAACTATACAGAAAAATTAAGGATGTTTTTTAGTGAACATCGGTAGGGTGTGACCCCACCTGTGAAGGTGTGGTCACAGACATTGTAGGTTTTTCAATACAAAGTAATTTGTATAACACACACTTTTAAAAAAAGTGTGGTCACAGCCCTGCCGATGCTTGCTAAACAACAGTTTTATATAATTTATTTGTTATAGAATTATTTTTTATATTTGAACCTTAACATTTGTGGCCGCTTGATTGTAAACTTTTTATATTTTTGAAAAATATATAACAAGTTATCGGAAATATATTTATTCTAAAAAAATTTTGGAAATACTTCAGGAATAAAATTTTAAAAACTAGAAATCAGACGGAAATAAAATATCTTTTAAACAAGTCGTACTTAAATGCTCTTGCTGGAAAAACAAAAAGTCCTTAGTTTAAGCGTTAGCTTAATTCTAAGAACTTTTTTTATTTATATTATTTAAAGTTGTTTGCTGTTAAACAATATAGAAAATTATGATAAAACTGCGCCGGTGCTTCCGGAACTTACAAGTTTTGAATATCTTGCAAGATAACCGGTTTTAATATTCGGTTCTTTTGGTTTCCAGTTTTTGCGTCTTTCCTCGAGTTCTTCATCAGAAACTTCAAGCTTAATCTTATAGTTCGGAATGTCAATGGTTATAATATCGCCTTCCTCAACCAACGCAATTGTGCCTCCTTCGGCAGCTTCCGGAGAAACATGCCCAATAGCTGCGCCTCTGGTTGCGCCGGAGAATCTTCCGTCTGTTATAAGAGCCACGCTGTTGCCGAGACCGCTTCCAACAATTGCAGCGGTGGGGTAGAGCATTTCTCTCATTCCGGGTCCGCCCTTAGGACCTTCGTATCTGATAACGATTACGTCACCGGGATTTATTTTGTTGTCATAAATAGCGTTTACTGCGTCTTCCTCACAGTCAAAGACTCTTGCTTTTCCTGAATGTTTCATCATCTCATCACATACAGCCGAGCGTTTTACTACGCATCCGTCATCGGCTATATTGCCTTTGAGAACCGCCAGTCCGCCTGTTTTGCTGTATGGATTATCTTTTGAGCGTATTACTTCGTTGTCTGTGATTTCACATCCGCTTATGTTTTCACCGACAGTTTTGCCGGTTACCGTAATGGGAGATTTATCAATAAGACCCATTTTGTCAAGTTCATTCATAACCGCATATACGCCGCCGGCCTTGTTAAGGTCGAGCATAAAATGGTTTCCTGCCGGAGCCAAATGGCAAAGGTTAGGAGTCTTTTCTGAAACAACGTTTATGGTGTCAAACGGCAGGTCTATTCCGCATTCGTGAGCAATGGCCGGTAGATGCAAGGCGCTGTTGGTGCTGCATCCCAAAGCCATATCGACGGTAAGCGCGTTAATAAACGCTTCATTTGTCATGATATCTCTTGGTTTTATATCATCTTTAACGAGTTCCATGATTTGCATACCGACTTTTTTTGCGAGGCGGAGACGCTCAGAAAATACCGCCGGTATAGAACCGTTTCCTTTAAGACCCATTCCAAGCACCTCTGTCAGACAGTTCATACTGTTTGCAGTGAACATTCCTGAACATGAACCGCAGGTAGGACAGCAGTTTTCCTCACAGACTTTAAGTTCGTTTTCATTTATTTCGCCGACTTTAAAACGGCTTATAGCTTCAATCATGGTCGAATAGCTTGCAGACTCGCCGTTCCAGTCTGAACCTGAAAGCATAGGTCCGCCGCTGACAAAAATTGAAGGAACATTAAGTCTGGCTGCAGCCATCAATAATCCGGGCACGTTCTTGTCACAGTTGGGAACCATAACCAGACCGTCAAAAGGATGAGCTGTTGCCATGGCTTCTGTAGAATCGGCAATTAATTCACGTGTTACAAGTGAGTATTTCATTCCCTCATGGCCCATTGCTATGCCGTCGCATACCGCAATAGCCGGGAATACTATAGGAACTCCGCCTGCTAAAGCAACGCCCTGCTTCACTGCGTCAACAACCTTATCTATATTCGTGTGTCCCGGAACTATATCGTTCTTCGAGCTTACTATGCCGATAAGCGGCTTGTTTATCTCTTCCTCGGTCAGTCCCAGTGCATAGAGCAGAGAACGCTGAGGCGCTGCGTTAACGCCTTTTTTTATCCTGTCACTTCTCATTTTATTTCACCCTCCTGTATGTATTTGTATATTAATCTTCTGACCTTAAATTATATCTTAGATTAAAGTTTATGTCAACCTGAAAATATCACAAACCGACCTTTTTATACATGCTGCAGATTATATTATATTTTTAAAATCAAAGCCTGTATTGTACTTGCCCAATGAACTTATTTATGCTATAATTTAGTAAATATCTGTCTGAAAGGACGGTGGAACTGTTGCAGGTTGGAATCATCAGAAAGATTATCGGCTGTGCCCTGGCTATTTTATTGGTTTTGGGTATAGTTCCCGTCGGCCTTCTCTACTTTACAACGCCGGTAGTTGCTGAGGGACGAGTGGTTAAAATTTCGCCGGGCGCTGAGACCTTTGTATACAGTGACGCCAAAAATAAGAACAAATCCAGACTGGATGAGGATAACCTTCTGGTCGGTAATTACTGGAACACTTATTTCCGGTTCGACTTGTCGGCAATCGGAAACGCAAAAAAGAGCGATATAAGTCAAGCAAAACTGAGACTTGCGGTAATCTGGGACGGAAGAAATGAACCGGATGAAACAGACTGTTCGTTTAACGTCAGCTACCTTGATAATAATAACTGGGGAGATAACATGACCTGGTCAACCAAACCGGGCGGTGAGGAACAATATCTTTGCACAGCTGCGGGCAATGGTTCGGACAGCATACTTGAAATTGATTTGTCAGAGTTTATAAGAAAGGCTGTTGGCAATGATGAAAAAGTTTTTACGTTAAAGCTTAGTCCGAGCGTGAGCAATACTGCGCCGGTTCAAATAGCCTCAACAAGATACTCTGACCCGTCATACCGGCCGTATTTAAAAATATTGGTGGGTGACGCTGTGGATACTGATACCAAGACGTTAAACAAAAGTTATTTGGATACCAACGGTTATGTATCAAAGGCGGAACCAAATACAAACTCAAACGAGCTGCTTTATAAAAATAACGGAAGGCTTGCGGTTGACAATGGCTCGGCCGTATACTTAAAATTTAATATCGAACCTAAAAATATTCTCGGCGCTGTTGAGGACGCGCGGATTTTTCTCAGGCCTATCGGTAAATCTGTGAATACAAAAATCGATATATATTATTTGGAAAATGACGGCTGGAACAGTGGAGAATTATCTTACAATAACCGTCCGGAAGGTGAACTGTCCCTTATTAAGTCCTATAACGGACTTGAGGTTTCAGGAGGTTTCAGCGTGGATGTGACGGATTTAGTCTATAAGCTGGTCAAATCAGGCAAATATACTGCCAGCTTTTTGATAGACGGAACACAAACCGACCCGGCTTCAACAGACAGTCTGGAACTCTATTCGTCATACTCTCATGAGTTTGCCCCAAGCCTTTCAGTATCTGTAACAGACGATAAAAATATGACTGCAATTCGTGAGGCCATTATGGAGTTAAAGGGAAACAACAGTTCATTTGATAATGTCACGAGCGATTTGCCGAGCAGCTATATAGCTGAAAACGGAGAGAGAGTAACAATAAAGTGGGATTTTAATGATAATTATTCATTGGGAAATATACTGGGATTCAGAAAGAGTGTAATAACAAATTCCGGTCAAATAAACCCTCCGGCATTCTTTGAGGATGCAAAGACGATTCAGGCGAAGGCGATTTTGTCATCAGGCTCCAGAACTCTTGAAAGATTTGTAACGATGACTATACAGCCTGAGTTTGGTGTGCCAAACCGTCTGCAGATTCTAAAAGACGCGGTTTTGGGAGATTAAATAAAGAGTTTGATTTTAAATAAATATATTGGAGGAGTTTTCATGAACAATAATCAATTTAGAAGTTTAAAGCGTGTGTTGTGTGCTTTGACAGCCGTTATAATGGTATTTGCGGCGGCAGGAGTTTCTGTTTTTGCAGCGGATACACAATTTGAAGATTTGAGCGGGGACAGCTGGGCTTATCCGTACATTGAGTATTGTATACAAAACGGCTTGATGAATGGTGTGAATGAATCAGAATTCCAGCCGGACGGAATTGTCAGTGATGTTATGGCAAAAACTGTGCTGCAGAGGTTAGTGCCATCTTGTGACTTTGACAGTTATATATGGTCTGAGCCGGTTGAAAGGGAGGATATGGCGGTTCTTGTGTATACGGCCGGAGGTTCTGCTAATACTGAGGATATTGCAGTAGCCTATTCTGACGCGGAGAATATTTCTTCTGAGTGTTATACAGCAGTAGCTTGGTGCTCGGTGAACAATATTATGTCGGGCAAGGAGAACCAAACCTTTGACCCGTCGGGATATATGACCCGCTCTGAGCTTGCCGCTGTGGCTATGCGTTTGGCGGAATACCTGAATGCGGATTCTTTGACCATAAATATTATTCATACAAATGATATTCACGGCTATGACGTGGGCGATAAATCTGTGATTGGAATGGATGAAATATCTGCTCTGAAAAAGCAGACGGATAATGCTGTTTTGGCAGACGCAGGGGACGCTACTCAGGGAATAGCTTTTGTCTCGCTGGATAAGGGGGCGAGCGCCATTGAGGCTATGAATTTAGCCGGTTATGATGTGATGGCGTGCGGAAACCATGAGTTTGACTACGGACAGGAGACAGCAAAGAAAAATGCGGCAGCCGCTGATTTCCCGATTATATCGGCGAACACCCTAAAAGACGGTCAGCCGTTTTTTAAAGGCAGTTATGCCGATGGAACAAAAGAGAATAATGGAGAAAATGCAATTATAGAAATAGACGGAGTGAAAGTCGGATTTTTTGGCATATTGACGTCAGATACAGCGTCTTCAACAAAACCATCGGGCATCTTGGGCATTTCTTTTGAAGATGAGACAGAGACCGCAAAAAGACAGGTTGAGGAGCTTCAAAACCAGGGAGCAGATGTGGTTATAGGCTTGTTCCATGTCGGTGTTTCTCAAGCGTCATCCGTCACCACTCCGGCTATTGTAGACGGGCTTTTGGATACGTCAGGTCTTGACGCGGTCATAGACGGTCACAGCCATACTGTGTATAATAATACTGAAAACGGCGTATTAATTGCTCAAACAGGCTCATATTCAGAGAACATAGGTATTATGTCAGTTTCGGTAAAGGACGGAGAGGTAATCGGAGTTAAAGAAAATATGCTCAGCAGTGCTGAGGTTAAAGCAAAAGTCACTCCTGACCCTGAGGTTACTGAATATTTAGAAAAGGTAACGGCTGAGCAGTCGAAACTGCTTGACAATAAAATTGCCGAGACAAAGACAACGCTCTGGGGCGGTTATGTAAATAATTTTGCTGTGCCGCGTGCGGTTGAGACAAATTTGGGAAATCTTATATGCGACGCAATGATAGACGAGGTTAAAAATAATATAAGCGCCGAATACAGCGGCCTGCCGATTGTCAGCGTTCAAAATGGCGGAGGGGTTCGCGCTTCTGTTAAGAACGGCGATATAACGGTTGGCAGTATATTTAATGTTTTGCCTTTCGGAAACACGCTGTTTGTTAAGGAAATAACGCCAAACATTTTATATTCAGTCATGGAGAGAAGCGTTAAAAATGCAATCGCCCAGGACGAGGAGACGGGACTGCTTGACCTTTATCCAGACGGAGGTTTTTTGCAGATAGGCGGAATGAGCGTAAAGTATGACCCGTCAGGCAAAGAGGGTGAAAAGGTTATTTCTGTAACATTAGGCGGTCAAACAGAGCCGCTTGACAGGACTGATTCCGAGACGAAGATTCTGCTTGCAACAAATGATTTTGTGGCAATGGGCGGAAACGATTATGATATGGTGCCTGGCCTGCCTGAGATAATGCAGGGAACTGATGTTGAGCAGATAGTCTGCGATTATATATTGAAGCTTACTGATAATGGAGTAAAACCGCTTGAGGTAGAAAACACAGAAGGGCGTATAGTTGAAATGAGCGGATATACGGCTAAGGATTATACCTCCAGCCTATATCTTAAAGATATAAACGGAAACCTTTTGACTGATAAGACTGTTACGGTTTATGTAGACGGAGAAGCTTTTGGAGAGTTTACATCCAATAAAGATGGAATAATAAAATTAACTTTAACAAGCGGTCCGCATTCTGTTAAAACAGCCGAGAATGCGGAGGAAGCATATGTTAACAATATTTGCGGACAGGGAACTGTTGAATATAGAGGAGAGGAAGAAGTATTATTCCCTACACTTGTGTTAGAATAATGATATAATGTCTGCCGGGTGTCTAGCCGGCGGCGAATGTTTAATATTTCAGCTGCGGCATAAGCCGCCGCTGAAATTTTTGTGATGGACAAGATAGCTATTGAATTTGATATTGGCATAGGAAGGCGGATAAAAATGGTTTTGGCAATAATAGATTTGGGCTCTAATTCTATAAGAATGGATATAGTTGAAATTGATGAAAAAACCGGATCTCATAGATATATAGAAAGGTGCCGTGATATGGCGCGGCTGAGCGAGGGTATGAACCTGGACGGGAATCTCCAGCCTGAAGCTATAGACAGGACTATCGCGGCGCTTAGTGAGTTCAAAAAAATTATGAAAGAAAATAATACTGATGACGTTATCACTGTGGCGACAGCAGCAGTCAGGAAAGCGGGCAACAGCCAGGAGTTCATAAAACAGGTTGAGGATGAGACCGGAATAATCGTGAGAGTGATAAAAGGCGAGCAGGAGGCCGAATATGATTTTCTTGGCGTGACCAGTTCGCTTGATATAGAGGATTGTGTAATAGTAGACACAGGCGGCGGAAGCACCGAGATAATATTGGTAAATGACGGAGAGCCGCTGGCAAGAACAAGTATACCTGTCGGGGCCGTAAACATGACTGAACAGTTTTTGTTTAGAGGAGAAACTGAGGAGGCGCTTAGTGCGCTGACTGATTATATTGACAGCCAGCTTGACAAAATACACTGGCTGGAGGACGCTTATCAGCTTCCGATAGTTGGAATGGGCGGCAGCATATATAATCTTGCGATAGTTGAAAATAATGTTCCGGGAGCAGACAGAAGCCAGCTTCACGGCTGTGTAATGGCAGGCGACTGCGTCGCTGATGCGTTCGGCAATATCCTTGAAATGAATGAAACTGAAAGAGGCGACGCAGGGATAGAAGCTTCCAGAACAGACACTATAATTGCCGGAGTGCTGCCGATTGTGGAGCTTATAAACAAAATAGGCTCTGAGGAAGTGATAGTATCCTCTGCCGGATTAAAAGAGGGAATTTTGGCTGAGTTTATCGAAAGTATAAAATAACGGCGGAGAAAGATATGACGAAACTTGAAATTTTAAAACAATATTTTGGACATGAGAAGTTCAGGAGCGGACAGGAAGATATTATTGACAATATACTGTCCGGAAAAGATGTGCTGGGAATAATGCCGACAGGAGCGGGAAAATCGGTTTGTTATCAGGTTCCGGCTATGTTGATGGACGGAATAACTATTGTTATTTCTCCGCTTATATCCCTTATGAAAGACCAGGTAAGGTCTCTTACGGAATCGGGTATACCTTCTGCATATATTAATAGTTCTTTAAGTTACCGCCAGCTGCGTGAGGTGTTTAAGAGAGCGGCGGAGATGCAGTATAAAATAATTTATGTTGCCCCCGAGCGGCTTGTGACTGATGATTTTTTGGATTTTGCAGAAAACTCAAAAATATCTATGGTAACCGTTGACGAGGCTCATTGCGTGTCCCAGTGGGGTCAGGATTTCAGGCCAAGTTATTTAAAAATTTCAGAGTTTATCGATACTTTGTCATATAGGCCTGTGGTTTCCGCTTTTACGGCGACGGCTACTAAAAGGGTAAGCGTGGATATCTGCAATATTCTTAAACTCGATAACCCGTTTAGGATGGTTACCGGATTTGACAGAAAAAATTTATATTTTGAGGTTCAGAATCCAAAGTATAAGCTTAATGCTTTGGTGGATATACTCAACCGTCCGCAGAATAAGGAAAAAAGCGGAATAGTTTATTGCATAAGCAGAAAAGGCGTTGAGGAAGTATGTGACGAACTGATCTCCAGAGGTTTTGCGGCTACCAGGTATCACGCAGGTTTGGATGATGAGGAAAGGCGCATAAATCAGGACGACTTTATATATGACAGAAAAACAGTTATGGTTGCCACTAATGCGTTCGGTATGGGAATAGACAAGTCCAACGTTTCATATGTTGTTCACTATAATATGCCGAAGAATATTGAAAGTTATTACCAGGAAGCCGGAAGGGCAGGAAGAGACGGCGAACCGGCTGAGTGCGTATTGCTTTACGCCCCGAAAGACGTCAGAATCAATAAGTTTCTGATAGAAAACGGAAACGAAAATTTAGAAATGACAGAGGAAATGCGCCGGCAGGTTATAAAAAAGGATTTAGAACTGCTGAAGCATATGACGTTTTATTGCAATACATATGATTGTCTCAGAGGTTTTATTTTAAAGTATTTCGGTGAGACAGCGCCGATATGCTGTGACAGCTGCTCAAACTGCAACACTAGGTTTGAAACAGTGGATATAACCGAGGAAGCGCAGAAGATTCTAAGCTGTATATATAGGATAAAACGTCAAGGACGCGCTTTCGGCAAAAACATGGTGGCTGATGTTTTGTGCGGCTCAAAAAATGATAATGTTATTTCCAGGCATTTAGACGAGTTAACTACGTACGGGATAATGTCCGGTATGACCAAGACCAGAGTTATGAATATAATTGAATTTTTGGTTCAGAGCGGTTATATAATAAAAGACGAGGATAATTTTAATATTTTAGTACCGACTGAGAAGTCAAAAAGCATATTATTTGGCGGGGATCGGCTTTCAATGAAAGCACCGAAGGAGAAAAAGGCTAAGAAGAAGCCGGTGCAGGCTGAAACAGTTAACGAGGGACTGTTCTCAAAGCTGAGGGATCTCAGAAAAGAGCTGGCTGAGAGAGGCAGTGTTCCGGCTTATGTTATATTTTCAGATGCGTCGCTCCGTGATATGTGCAGGATACTTCCAAAGACTTTGGATGAGTTCGAGACAGTATCAGGTGTAGGAAGCGCGAAGCTTCAAAGGTATGGGGAACTTTTTGTCAATGAAATAAACGACTATTTAAGAATTGATAAATGAGAAAATTACGCTTAAAGGCTGCGAACAATAATGTCCGCAGCTTTAGATTTTGTAATCTTATTTTCTATAAATCAAATATCTTACAGAGTATTTAAAATCGTTTAGAGCATAAATAAAAAAATAACACTTAGTTCTAAAAATAAAATATTAAATATAGATAAAAATTTATCATCATAATATGTGTTATTATAAACAAAATAAAAAAGCTCCGCAAAAATTATATGCGGAGCAAAACCTATATTATTGCGATAAAACGGCATGTTTTATATAACTATCCCATACGGACTGCTCATTATGTCGAGCGGGTCACCGTCCCATATAACAATATCCGAATCCTTTCCGTCATCTATAGAACCAACTCTGTCTCCAATCCCGCAGGAAACAGCTGGATTTATAGTTATTGCCCTTAATGCTTCATCCCTTCTAAGCCCATGCTTGACAGCCATAGCCGCGCATAGGGTTAAATACTTTTCAGGCGTTTCAGGGTGATCAGTTATTATTGAGATTTTCAGTCCAGCCTCTGATAGTACGGCAGGAGTTACTTCACTTTGATTTTTCAGTTCCGGCTTACTTCGGTCAGTGAGTATTGGGCCCAGCAGAACCGGGTAACCATCATCTGCCAGCTGCTCAGCTATTAAATGCCCCTCTGTGCAGTGAACCAATATCAAATTAAGATTAAATTCTCTGGCAATGCGAACGGCCGTGAATATATCATCCGCTCTGTGCACATGCGCATGCAGGGGTATATCACCATTTAAAAGCGGTAACAGCGATTCTGACTTTATGTCATATTCGGGAGGGTCTTCCTCATCAGAGTTATTTTGGTACTGCTCAACCTGCCTTTGGTATTCCTGAGCTTTTTTAAACGTCTCCCTTATCAATGCTGCTGTTGCCATTCTGGTACTGGGCGACTGGCTCTTGTCGTTATAGGTAGCCTTTGGGTTTTCACCAAAAGCAATTTTTATCCCAACAGGAGCTTTTATTACCATATCATCTATACGCTTCCCGTATGTTTTGATTGCCGCCAGCTGTCCGCCGATAGGATTAGCGCTTCCCGGGCCGGTTATAACAGTCGTTATACCGGAAGCAAAAGCTTCTCTAAAAGACGCCTCCATTGGATTTATAGCGTCTATCGCCCGGAGCTGAGGAGTACAGGGATCGGTATCTTCGTTCCCGTCATCACCCTCAAAATCCAAACCGTCCTCCCACATTCCCAGGTGTGAGTGTGCGTCAACCAAACCGGGAGTTGTAATTCTCCCCTCGGCTTCAATTATCTCGGCATCAATATTGCTATCTGAAAAGTCAGACATTTTTCCAACTTCTATAATTTTATGGTCTTGAATTTTAACATATCCGTTTTCTATATTGCCATATTTTTCACTCATGGTTATTAGGTTGGCATTTTTAATTATTTTCATTAATATTAATTGCTCCTTTGTTTTATCCAATACGTTTTTGCGTTAAATTTATTTGCAAGCTTCGTGCCGTCAGTTTCTCCGAGAACCAGACAGGCGGTAGACAAACAGTCCGCTTCAAGTGATGATGAAGAAATAACACTGACACTGTCAAAACCGCTGTCAGAAGGCGTTCCGGTCGATGGGTCGAGAATATGATGATAGTTTTTGTTGTTATAATAAAAGTGCCTCTGATATGTGCCGCTTGTAACTATACTCTCCCCGGAAGTTATATCAACCATTTCAGAATAACTTCCGTTTGCCGCAAAAGGTTCCTGGATTCCGACTGTAAAACTTCCGTTTATTTTTTTGGGATTTTGACCGTAAACGTTTACGTTACCGCCAAAATCAAGTATAGCGTATGAATCGGGATAGTTTTCTTCTATATATTCCAAAGCTTTTTGACAAGCGTAACCTTTGCCGCATCCGCCCAAATCAATTTTTACACCGTCAATGGTTTTAGTAAGAGTTTTGTTTTCAGAATCAAGTATCAAATTGTTATACCCGACATATTTTAAATTTTCATTTATCAAATTCTGTTCAGGAGGAACCGGACTTTCTGATTTGAAATCCCATAGTTCCTCAACCGGAGCAATTGTTATATCAAAGGCTCCGTTCGAAGCTTTGGAAACTTCAAGAGCCTTTTCTACAATAGTATATGTGTCCGGATCAAGCGCTGCAGGAACACCAGCAGGCGAACTGTTAAATATGGAGACGGTAGAGCCGGAATCATAATAGCTTATATTGCTTTGAATTTTATATACGACATCAAAGGCGCCTGAAATCAATTCTTTTGTATTTTTCACACCGCCGGCGGTTATGGTACATACGGTATCTAATATAAATTGGGTGTCAGATATGGTTTGATACTGGGCCGAGCAGCCTGAAAACATAGTTATTATGATAACTATTAACAATATATATGTCATGTATTTTTTTATTTTATGTTTCTTTGTATTCTTCATAAGCACAATTATATACGATTTACATAAAAAGTCAATTACTTTTGTATTTTCAGAAAAACTTTTATTATTTTTTAAAAAGGGGTTGATTTTTTTGAACATTCGTTGTATAATACTAACGTATCATAATAGTGAAAAATAAATAAAATGCGTTATTTATCAGTTTGAACCTATTAGCCGGATGCACATTTCCGGTTGTTTTGGGTGTTTGCCTAAGACTTAAAGGTTATGTTCTGTGATCCGCATTTCTTACACATTTTTGGGGAAAGGAGGATAACCTCGAATTTTGAGATTGTAGTTTAAAATTGCAGATTTAATTGGGAAGAAATCGACGATTTTATAAACAAACAAAATTAGGAGGAAAATTAAATGAAGAAGAGAATTTTTAAGTTTGGCGCAGCTCTTACAGCTGCATTAATGATGTTTTCAGCAACAGCTAGTTTGGCTTTCGCTGAGGGAGATGTTGTTGACAATAATGCAGACGCATCTGTTACAGATACAGTTGAAGCTCCAAAGCCTACAGCTATGCCTGAAGATGTGGAAGCACCTGAAGAAGACGTTAAGGCTCCTGCTGAGGATACAGATGCTCCTGTTCCTACAGAAGCTCCTGTAGATTCAGAAGAAGTAAACGTACCGCTTGACACAGCGCCGGTTACAGAAGGCGATGTTAATCTTGAATCTAAGATTGATGACGTTGACACTGGTTCAGTAGTTAAAATAGGCAATATTTCAGCTTCAAAAGACGATGCTAACGGATACTATAATGTAAACGTTCCGTTTACAATTGCTTCCGGTACAGAGGTACCAAGTCAGATGACATTCTTTGTATATGATATCACAAGTATCACAGGCGATCAGAACAATACAGTTGGTTTTACATCTACAACACCTGTAGGTTATATCAACCAGTATGACGGTCAGGCTTCTGGTACATATTCATTTAAGCTGTCACAGACTGACTACAATGATGATTCAATTATTATTGTAAAAATCGGAGGAACCGGTGTTTCAACACCTGACGCTAAGTCATATTCATTAAAAACAGCTCCTGGAGTTGTGTATGGTGATGTAAATATGGATACTGATATTAATGCAGGTGACGCAATACTTGTTATGCAGTATGCAGCTGGTAAAACAGAGCTCAGCGATGATCAGAAGACTGCTGCTGATGTTAGCGGTACCGATGGTATCAATGCAGGGGATGCAATCCTTATAATGCAATACGCTGCTGGAAAAATCACAAATTTCCCCGTAGAACAATAAGAGAAATTTATTTAATAACTGACTCCCGGCAATCTGTCGAGAGTCAGTTATACAATACTACTTGAAATATGTTATTTTCATGGAAGGAGTTTTAATTAATGAGAAATTTACGAAAGATCACAGCAATTACTGTTGTGGTAGCCATGGTTCTCAGCCTTATGTCATTTGGTTCAGTTTTCGCTGCAGAATATGATAATTCAGTAGTTGTAAGCGCAACACCATCTGCAGAGTTTGTAGAACAAGGCGGAACTGTAGATGTCACTGTTGATTTGACAACTGCAAAGGCATTTAAATCAGGTATAATCGGATTTAATTTGGTATTCGATACAGATGTATTTGAATATCAAAATGTTGAGTTTACATACTATGATGATGATCTTGGTAATAAGGCATCAGATTGGGAAGCAAACTCAGGTTTTAATACTTCAACAAACAAATTTGTGTTCGGAACTCTCGGCACAACAGTATACACAGCTGACAATGCAAAACGTCAGTCACTGGCTAAAGTTACTTTAAAAGTAAAAGATACTGCTAAAGACGGAGTTCAGAATATATCTATTGAGACTTTTAACGGAGCTGACAGTAACTTGGATTTGGTTTCAAGCACTTTAAATTCTGCAAAAGTTGAGATAGGTAAAGCACCGGCACAGACTGTTAAGATTGATGTTACACCATCTGCAGAAAATGTTGCACAAGGTGGAACAGTTGATATGACAGTTGATATGACTTCTGCAAAGGCATTTAAATCAGGTATAATCGGATTTGATTTAGTATTTGATACAAATGTATTTGAATATCAAGGTGTTAAATTTGCTTATTATGAAGATGATTTGGGTAACCAAACATCAGATTGGGAAGCAAACTCAGGCTTTAATGCTTCAACAAATCATTTTGTATTTGGAACGCTTGGAACAACTGTATATACAGCTGACCATGCAAAACATCAGCCGATAGCTGTTGTTACTTTGAAGGTTAAAGATAATGCACCTGACGGCGCTCAGGCTATTAATTTGACAACATTCAATGGTGTTGACGCTAACTTGGATAAGGTTGGGGCAACAATGAATTCTACAAGTGTTACTATTGGCGGAGCAGTAGTTCCAACAGCTACAGCTGTTCCTGTTCCAACAGCTACAGCTGTTCCTGTTCCAACAGCTACAACTGCACCGGTTGAAAACTATATTGCTACTTTGAATGTAACAAATGGTACAGGTACTCTTACAAATGCAAGCGGAGAGGTTTATCCGACAGTTGCCCCGGCAACAGAAGCTCCTGTTCCAACAGATGCACCTATCGTTACAGACGCACCGGTTGTTACTGACAAACCAGTAGTTACAGATGCACCTGTTCCGACAGAAAAACCAATTGTTACAGAAGCACCTGTTCCTGGTAAATCAGTTGAATGGACATTCGCTGACGCACCAGAAGGAACAAAGCTTGTTAACAATACTAATAAAGAAAAAGAGTGGTATGTAGGTAATGTAGATTTAGGTAATGGTTTAATGTCTTACTCAAATGGTACTGTTAATGCTGAAAAGCAAGAGTATGCAAATGCGTTTGAGGTTGACAGAACAAGTGATACAGAATTTACATTAGAGAATGGCACAACTGAGACTGTAACTGGCGCTCTTAAGTTTGGCGGTAAGACTACTGCAGATGCTAGATACTTCACTTACACACCAGCAGCAGATGGTACAATAACAGTATATGTGAAGCATGGCAGTCCTAACAAAGAGAATACTAATATTCGTAGATTAGTTGTTACTCAGGGAGCTAATGAAACAAAAGTAGATACAATTGGAACTGATGCTCCTTATGTAGTAAAGACTATTTCTGTAGTTGCAAATCAAGAAGTTAAAATTGGTTGTGATGATAATGTTGCTTTAGCTAAATTAGTTTACACACCAGCAGCAAAATCTGCAAGTGTTGCTGCTGATACAGCAGGCGCTCAATACATCATTCCTGCCGGTGATACAGTAACAATCAATGCAGTATCTAATATCGCTGGTGCAACAGCAGTAGTAACTGTTAAAGCTGCAGACGGTACAGATATTCCAGTATCAGACAGTAAGTTTGTAATGCCTGAGCAGAATGCTTCAGTTGATGTAGTATTCGGAGGTTCAGTGCCGACACCTTCTGCTGATCCGGCTACTATAACAACAATTGCTGGTTCTATAACTGCCCCGGCTTCAAATAGAGCGGTATCTTATGATATCACTGCACCTGAAGGCGCACGTTATAAACTTAGCGACGTTTCTTGGAATCCGGCTGTAGAGTCAAGATATGCTTATAATACAGTTTATACAATTACATTTACCGCTACAGCTGATGAAAACTGCACAATTAGCGCAGATGCAGTTGCAACAGTAAATTCTTATGATGCTGACAGTATCACAGTTAGCGCTGATGGTAAGACAGCAGTTGTAACATATGAGTTTGCTAAGACATCTAAGAAGGGCTCAAGCAGCGGTCCTAGCGGTCCAGACACAGGCAATACAGGTAAAGCTACAGCAACACCGGCTCCGACAAAGGCTCCAACACCTACAACAGAGCCAGGTAAGCAGGTATTTGAAGATGTTCCGTCAACATACTGGGCTTACAGCTACATCATGGATCTCTATGATGCAGGTATCGTAAACGGTGCTTCTGCTACAATGTTCTATCCTGAGAACAATGTAACACGTGCTGAATTTACTAAGATGGCAGTTGTACTCTTCGGACTTGATTCTAAATCAACTGAATCTCAGTTCACTGATGTTCCTGCAAATGAATGGTACGCTAAGTATGTAGTAGCAGCAACAGAAGCTGGAATCGTTACAGGTATATCTGAAACAGAGTTTGCTCCGAATGATGATGTAACACGTGAGCAGATGGCAGCAATAATCGGACGTTATCTTGATATAACATCTAAAGCAGCTATGAAGTATACAGATTCTGCAGCTATTTCAGATTATGCAGTTCCGTATGTATCTGGTTTAACAGAAAAGGGTCTGTTAACCGGTGAAGAAGACGGTACATTTAGACCGGCTGCTTCAGCAGCACGTTCTGAAGCCGCTGCACTTCTTTCAAGAGTAAAGGCAACAATGTCAACTCCTGAAGAGACAGCAGCACCAGAGAAAACAGCTGCTCCGGAAGCAACTGCTAGCGCAGAGCCGGAAGCTACTGCCAGTGCTGAGCCAGTGGCTACAGCAACAGCAGCACCGGAAGCTACTGCAACACCTTCTAAGTAATTTGAGGTTAAGTTAGCTATAAGGGAGACCCGAATCTCGGGTCTCCTTTTTAAAATTTTGCTATTTTGCTATATACAATTAATTTAACTGCGAGAGGAGAACCACTTATGAGAAGCATGAAAAAATTATCTATATTTGTTTCTATAGTTATGATTTTTAATTTAGTTGTTATTCCCGTATTTGCTGACAATTCTGATAAATCTATAACTATAAATATGATATCATCGACAGATACTGTACAGCCCGGAGATACGTTTGAGGTGGACGTTAATTTATCATCAAATGAGTCGTTTCATTCGGGAATAATTGGATTTGACTTATCATTTAATTCAAATATATTTGAATATAGTGATGTAAATTTTTATACAAGCATAGACGAACTTGGTAACAATTCAAGCGATTGGGAAGAATTATCGGGCTATAATGAAACTACAAGACATTTTGTTTTTGGAACATTAGGAACCACTGTTTATGCAGAAGGAGAAAACACCTCTAATACTGTTGCAAAAATCTTTTTTAGAGTAAAAGACAAGGATGAATATGGAACACAAACAATAAAGATTGAAAAATTTAATGGTGTAGATAGTGAACTGAACAATCTTGAAGCGTCTCTTCCAACAATTCAAATTAGCGTAGTAAGCGATATTGTGCCAACGCCTAATCCAACGGCAGAGCCAACAGAGGCTCCAACTGCTAAGCCAACATCTAAACCATCAGGAAATACAAATAATAGTACTGATCCAACATCGACTCCAACAGCAACTCCGGCAGTATCAGAAAGTCCTGTGCCTACTTCAACACCTGAAGTAACTGTTGCTCCTACAGCGTCACCTTCAGGTCAGATATTTGGGGATGTAACCGAAGGCTACTGGGCTTACAGCTATATTATGGATTTGTATGCTAATAATATAGTAAATGGGGATAAAGACGGCAATTTTTATCCTGAGAATAATGTTACACGTGCTGAATTTACTAAAATGGCAGTTTCGTTATTTGAAATAGAGTCTTCGAGTACTGAATCAGCGTTTACAGATGTTCCGGCAGATGAATGGTATGCTGAATATGTTGCTGCGGCTGCTGAGGCAGGTATAGTAACAGGTACAAGCGAAACAACATTCTCACCGGATGAAACAGTTACACGTGAACAAATGGCAACAATCATAGGAAGAAAGCTCAATCTTATATCTGAAACTGCTTCTGAATATACTGATGCAGATACCATTGCGGATTATGCTTTAGGATATGTAACAGGTTTGACAGAGGCAGGTTATCTTACAGGTGACGACAGTGGAATGTTCAGACCACAGGCGACTGCTACAAGGGCGGAATCAGCAGCGTTGCTTTCAAGAGTTCGTACATCAAATACAGCTGAATAAGATTATTGAATATTGATGTATTTATAAAATTTGTTTAAACTTATATCCGGCGGTATTCCGCCGGATATTTTTGTTTAGCGCTTTAAAGCGTTGGAATTCCGTTAGTTATATGTGGATAAAAGTTTTGGCAAAAACTAGAAATTCACAATAGCATAATCAGTAAAGATATAAAAAAACACAATGAAAGAGTATTAAGAAAGTTCAAAATAAAAAAGAAAAAATTGATAGAAGTTAAAACCATAGTTCATTTTAAAAAATAGATGCAAATATTTAATAGCATTGTGCTAAAAAATAGCTCCAAATAAATCTATGGTAAGTTAAAGAAGGTTACAGGCGGAACGTTGAAGAAGGTTTAGCAAGCATAGAAGCATAGAAGCATAGAAGCATAGAAGCATAGACATATTCCAATCATTTTTATATGCTGATGAACATTCACAAATTTGACTATGATATAGTTTATGTAATATCTAAAGGAAAAAGAGCTCATTAATGATATTATATGAACATGGAAATCTAAGTTACAAAAATGTGAGTAAATATGTTAGATATATAGAATACTATGTAGATACAGTATGAAGTGATAGAAGTCAATATTTGACTACATCAAAGACCAGTTAGAAGAATATAAACCGGTTGGACAGATTAGATGTTCTTAGATCCGTTAACTGACAACAGAAATAAGTAGATAAAAAAGACAATTATACGTGAACGGTTGCTTAAAATCATAAAAAGTTATACTTAGTAAATCATTTAGAAAGGTCAGTTTCTCATTTTATGGTCTGTATGAATTCTGGTATTGACTTTAAACGGTTTTTGTAAATAATTTTAAGCCGCTCATGCTTTTAATTATTGAAAGCTTCTAAATTTTAATTTTGAGATTAATACGATGGATATTGAGGGGCTCTTAAAAGTTTATAAAAACGTATAAGTTCGAATTTAGAAAAATATTGTTTCTGAAAACTTATACAAAAAATTAAACTGTTGTTGAATTTTATAAAAAATGTGGTATAATTATCCTAGTGCTGTATACTCTTTTTGTTTTTAAGATTAATGTACCATATTAATTTTTTAAATATAGGGATATACTCTTGCAAAAATATATTTTTTAATGCAGTAAAAGCAATAGTGTTTTTATAATTGCACAATAATTGTTTTTGTTTTGTGTAAGAAGATTTTAATTTATAACAGTTGATTAAAAAACTATGCGTTATAAATATTTGGTGTAATTAGTTTTTTATGTTTTGTAATAAAGTATTCTAGGATGAGGGAATAAAAACATGATTAGAAAATTTATATATTATCTGATACTGACTGCAGTTGTCTTCTCTTGTGTGACGGTTCAGGTACCGGCATTTGCTGATGAGGCGACAGAAGATTATACTGATATAACGCATTCATTAAGCAATGAGCAGAGAAATTCTCTTAGTGATTATCTTTGTAGGTTCGGCGCGTGTTATACAACAGATTTTGAGGGAGAGAACGGCGGCAAAATTGTATTGGATCCTGGTAATTGGACTAAAAAGATGTCTGAGATAATTTGGTGGCAGTTTTTGGCTTACAGCAAGCGCGACAGGCAAAACCCTAACGCTCCTATAGACGGAAATACTAAAACGGTTACTCCATCAACTCTTCGGCTCTGCGTTAAGAATACTTTTGCGGTGTCAGATACTCCTGACGCGGTGCGCAGTGTGGCTGATGATTATTACATAGACCATACAGATGGAAACTATCATCCGCCGCAGCAGGACCCGAGCGGAACTATGTGGACAAGATCTCCGGAAAGCTGTAAAATACAATACTTTGTTAAGTTGAAAGACGGAACGTTTTTAGTACATTATATTCCGGAATATTTGGAATCAGCTGAAGGTATGCACAATGGTTCATTATATTATGCAAAACTGAAAACTGCTGATACTAGCTCAGGATATGTTGCAACGGAGCTCGGTACTGTTTCGGCAATTGATGATAAATACATTAAAATGGGATTTTTAGACGCTGCCGATAAAGGTTCGGAGGCTTTGTCTAATATAAATATTGACTATGAGCGTACCGGCGGGTTTACAACCATAAAAGAGTATGGCGATTATTTAACAGAAATTCTCGCAGGACTTGGAGAAAATTCTCCTAATGGTCCGGGTGTAAACGATATTGCGGCGTATATATCAGCGGCTTGTCTGAGAAATTCTAAAATTGAGCTTAAAGCTGAGAATAATACCGTAAATATTAATTTGACTAATATCAGAGACTCGGCTGTTGCATCTGCTGCAACCAGTCAGGAATTATGGAAAATTGCAGGAGAAAAGGATATAAAACCTAACAAAAGTATTGTTGTTCCTATACAGATAGTTATAAAAGAATTAAATGACGCTTTGCCTCCAAAAATTATTTTTGACAGTGATTTAAAAGATGATGATTTGGGAATATCTAACATGCGTATACTTATAGGCGATAACAGTCACAGTGTTATCATGGACAAAGCAACTTGTAATAGGATAATTGATGATAATGGCGAATTTACTGTTGAAATGGGTTCCGCAATCGGCGGCGGATATATAATAAACTTTTTTGATCAAAATAATGAGAGGATAGAAAAACTGCCGGCTAAAGTCAACTTTTCTATCCCCGCTGAAAACGCTTATGACAGCGTGTTTACAACCAGCGACGGCAGGGACTTTAATATAGGAGGAATATTTGACTCCAGTAATAAAGCTCTTGAGTTTAAGACAAACACTTCCGGTCTATTTAAAGTGAAAGCAAGTGTTCCTGAGATTTCTGACATTGGTGATTTAAGTGAAGATGAGCAGAAGCATATAAAACTGCTGGTCTCAAAAGATTACTTTGCAACGGTAGGCGGGCGTTTTAGACCCTATGACCAATATACCAATTATGATGCCGCCAGAGCGGTTTCCGGAATATTGTTTACGGTGGATACTGAAGCGAGGGCGCAATATAATGACGTTGACGAGTCGGACCCACAGTCTATGTATGTGGCGTCTATAGAAGAGGCGGGGATAAAGCTTTATTCCGACCAGGGTGGCCTTAGATTTAACGGTAATTCCGCTGTGGGTCTCGAAGACACGTTTACAATGAGTTTGGCGTTGCTTGTTGACTATAAGGGATATTATCTTCCTGATTTAGGGAATGATACAGACAGACCGTATGCAAGTATATATTTGAATTATCCTGATATTCAGTATATGAAAAAAGCATCATTGGGAAAACTTGCTCTTGGTGCAAGAGAAGGTATTATTAATGACGGAATGTCGCTTACAAAAACTGAAAATAGATTTGACCGGAGTTCTGCCGCTGAGTTTTTATATAGACTTTTTGAACGTATGTGCGAGGTTGCGCCGGCAAAATTTGACGCAGGGGAATCCGGGTATAAATCAAGCGCCGCTTTTTATAATCCGCTTGCAACAATGAGATTTGATCCCCCGCCAATCGTTTATTTATACTTGGGGTGTTTTGCTGTTGGATTAATTTTTGCGCTTCTTCTTTGGTTTATGGAGAAAAAGCATAAGATTGTTAATGAAAACGCGGCCGACGCCGGCGGCGACGATGATTATTGGAATGAATACTAGGTTTGACTGAAGGGAGACTGCAACATGACTATATATAGTTTTATTTCCACGATATTAAGCTATGTTTTTACAGTTATAATATATGTGTTTATTATTTTTGTCATCAGGCTGATCTATCTGGATGTCAAAAAAATGAGCCGGTTTGAGGACAATAGTATAAATGATGCGGCGTGTTCAAGCCTGAGACCGATAAAGTCAAAGGTTGAACTTTCAGCGCCTCTTAAACATAGGTATAATATTTATGGAGAAGCAATTTTAGGCCGAAGCCGTGAGTGCGATATAATTATAAATGAGAAATTTATTTCTCAGAAACATTTAATTATTTGGTATGAAGACGGCGAATGGTATCTTGAGGATTTAGGGAGCCGGAACGGCACATATGTTAACGGGCAGAGAATCCGGCAGGAAGTTATACTTGATACCGAGGATCAGATTACGGTCGGCGGCTTAAATTTTATATTTGAGACATAAATTATATTTTTAAGAATTGGCGGTGAGAAAATGGGAACAATTAAATCGGCTAATTACAGAAAGCCGGCTTATCTTTTGATTTTATTGGATATACTCGGATTCGGACTGCTGTATATATCAAAAAGTTATAATATGAACGTGGTATATACCGGGATAGCCGTTCTTGTTCTTTTTCTTGTCATGTATACAGTTTTAGTGATATGCCGTATGGGGGACAAGTTTATAATGCTTATGGCGTTTATGCTTATGTCTATTGGGGTATTATTGCTCTGCCGCATAAACCTCGATTACGGTTTCAGGCAAATCATTTGGATACTAGTAGGCGGCGCAGCTTTTTTTGTAGCTTATTTTATTTATTATAATATTAAAATATGGGACAGATTTTGGTATATTTATTTTGCAATCGGTGTAGGATTGTTTTTGTTCACCCTGGTTTTGGGAACTACTATAAACGGCTCAAAGAATTGGGTGTCATTTGGACCTATTACTTTTCAGCCCTCAGAGATAACTAAAATTATGTATATAATGTGCTTAGCGTGCTATTACTCGGGAGCATGGTCTAAGCCTGTGCTGGGAAAACTTTCTCCGAAGTGGATAACTTTGGCTATTACTTATATTTTTGTGGGATTTTTGGTGCTTCAAAGAGATTGGGGAACTATATTGGTTCTTTTCTCTATCTATTTGTTTATGGTGTATGTATATGAGAAAGACAAAAAATTACTGTTTTTAAATATAGGTGCGCTTGGAATTATTGGTATTTTGGGATATAAGTTTTTGTATCATATACAGGTCAGAATATCAACATGGCTTGACCCATGGTCTGATATAGCCAGTAAGGGCTATCAAATTACACAGTCGCTTTTTGCTATTGCGTCAGGCGGTTATTTTGGACGCGGATTAGGAAACGGTTCGCCGTATTATATACCCGAAGTTCACTCAGATTTTATATTTGCTGCTATCTGTGAAGAAATGGGAGTTTTCGGAGGAGTTGCAGTAATCCTATTGTTTTTCTTAATTGCGTACAGATGTTTTAAGATTTCAATTATGGCCAGCGACCCTTATGATAAAGCTGTTAGCTTTGGCGTTACGGTTATGTTTGCTATTCAAACATTTATCATTATAGGCGGAGTTACAAAAATGATACCTCTGACGGGAATTACACTGCCGTTTGTCAGCTATGGAGGTACGTCTATAGTTATAAGTTTTGCTTCGCTGGGAATAGTTCAGGCAATATCCGCGAAGACAGAAAGAAAGGGGGAGATGACCGAAAATGAGGACGAATAAAAGAATCATACGCGTCCTGATTGCCATCTCGCTGCTTTTTTTGGCGCTGGTTACTTATTTATTGTGGTTTAATATGTTTCGTGCCAAGGATGTGTATACAAACTCATATAATAAACGCCAGTGGGAGAGCGAACAGCAGGTTCAGCGCGGAGAGATATATTCTCAGGACGGGGTGCTGCTTGCCGAAACAGAGATAGACGGTGACGCTAGAATCAGGAAGTATCCAAAGGGAAGATTATATTCTCACATAATCGGATATTGTTCTCAGGTGTATGGAAAAACTCAGCTTGAAATGAGCCATGATGATGACCTTATTGGAAAAGGCACAATAAGCTTGACTTTGAATGAGATAAAGCACGGTAATAATCTCAATCTTACTATAAACGATGAACTTCAGGAGTACGCATATGAACAGCTCGACGGAAGGGATGGAGCTATTGTGGCTATGGAACCTACTACCGGACAAATCTTGGCAATGGTGAGTCTGCCCGACTTTAATCCGGAAACAATTGAAAAGGATTGGCCGTCAATGATGGAGGATGAGAATTCACCGTTTTTAGCAAGGGCAACACAGGGATTATATCCGCCGGGATCGACATATAAAATTGTTACAGCTGCAGGAGTGTATGACAACGGAATGACCACTGAAACTTTTGACGATGAAGGATTATTTAAAAAAGACGACGTAACCGTATATAATTATAATAAAGAATCTTTTGGAAAATTAGATATAAAGACCGCATTTGAAGTGTCTAGTAATTATGTGTTTTGTACTTTAGGGTATGAGATGGGTGCGGACGCGGTAAAAGCTGAAGCTGAAAAGTTTGGGGTAAACAAATCATTTGAGTTTGATATTCCGGTTTCACAAAGTCAGATTCAATATAAAAAGATGACAGATTTAGACGGCGCCTTGGTGTCTATTGGACAGGGTGGGCTGGTTATGACTCCTCTGCATGTGGCAATGATGGCGAGCGCCGTTGCTAATAATGGAAAGATGATGAAACCGTATCTCGTGGAGACTGTAACAACCGAGAACGGGACTGTTATAGGACAGACAAAGCCTTCAGTTTTATATGACAGCATTGGAACTGCATGTGCTGACTATATCGAAGATATGATGATAGGCGTTGTTGAGGATGGAACAGGTACAGGGGCTCAAATCAGCGGTATAACAGTGGCCGGCAAGACGGGAACAGCTGAGAATGAAACTGATAAAGACCATGCATGGTTTGTAGGTTATGCTCCTGTAGAAAACCCGACTATATGTGTTGCTGTGGTTCTTGAAAATGCGGCAACTTCGGGAGGAAAGTCCGCGGTTCCTATAGCCAAAAATATAATTAGAAAGTTTTTAAAGTGATTGTGCAGAACGGATAATATTAATTAGATCGAAACGGACGCCCAAATTAAAAGGCGTTAGTTTTGTTAAGAGCAGATATTAAATTTTGTGTGTTTAAGGTTTGTATTTGTTCTCTGCGATCAGTTGCGGCAATAATTTTTATTTTACACCGCGCATGCGTAAACACACATGGAGTAGTTTGTCATAATTCTTTTATAATAAAAATAACCGTGACTGCGCGCCTAACGCGGCAAACTGCGTTTGCCCTGCCGATGCTTGCAAAACCACAATTTATAATAAATTTGGTTTAGAAATATTATTCTATAAATAGTGTGTTATAGTGAACATCGGCAGGGTGTGACCCGACCTGTAAAGGTTGGTGTGATACAAAGTGACCTGTTTTAATTAGCCTTCAATGTCAATAAATTGCTTAGTTGTGATGTATTGTGTGCTTGCACACCTCGTTAGGTGAACATTCATCTCACGCGAAGCGTGAATAAAAATAGAATAGTTTATCATAATTCTTTTATAGTAAAAGTAACCGGAACTGCGCGCCTAACGAGGCAGATTTCATCTGCATATCACAACCAAGTTATTTATATATGACAACTAAGTTAATTATTGGCGTTTAAAGTATATATAACATTATATGGTTTGTATAACATACACTTTCAAATAAAAGTGTAGCCACAATTGACATTGAAGGCTAATTAAAACAGGTCACTTTGTATCACGCCCACCTTGCAGATGGGGTCACAGACATTACAACTTTATCAAAACAATTGATTTGTATAACACACACTTTAAAAAAGTGTGGTCACAGCCCTCCGATACTTGCTAAATCATATTTTTATGTTTATAATACTTAAATTTAATATTTCAGTCCGATTTAAATGTAATCTTTTTATTCCAAGTCTTAGTTTACATGATTTAAAGTATAATATGTTAATATTGTATAACACACGTTTAATATAACATAAGCATAGTCAGAGCTTAATAAAACTTTTGACTATGCTTATTTTTATACTACTTTTAAAAATATATTAATTTTAAATAATTGTAACCGCGTAAACTATTGCATATCAATAGTTTAACTTTTACTTAATATTTATATTATAACACGATGTTATCTAACTTCTGCGTTATCCCAGAGTTTGTCTGCATCTCCCATTTTGCCCAAAAAGTCTGAAACTTTTGATTTAAACTCTGATACATCTCCGCTGACAGCGGAAGTAACAGCAGATTCAAAACCGGCCATTGCGTCATAAGCAGCTGTGGCAGCATCTGATATTTTTCCGTAAGATTCCTGATATTCCTCGGGGGCGTTTGCTATAGTGTCTGAGAGAGTTTTTGTTTTTTCCTCTAAATCATTTTTAATATCAGAAAATTCTTTGCCCCATGCGGCTATGTCCTCTTCAGAACTGAGAGTAGACGCTTTTCCAATAAGAGCTCTGAGGGATTCGCGGCTCTCTTCGATAGCTTCGGCCTGTTTTTTTACATCATCGACATTATTTCCGATTTCATCGCTTGCCGAAGGTTCATTTGTTACAGCCGAATCTGATGCTGAGGTCGGTTCAGTTTGCTTCATGGTATCAGTCGCTTTGTTTGAGTCGCCGTTTCCGCATGACGCTAAGCTTAGTATCATTGCACACGCTGCCGTTATGACTAATAATCTTTTTACAAATTTCATATAATTGCCTCCTTTAATTTTGTACGAGCACAGTATAACACGATAAAATATTTATGTCAATATAGTTTATAAAAATAAAAATTACAACGATATAACAATTTTTAAGAAAAATGTCGAATTATTTCGTTTGATATATAAATGTTTATAATAAAATATTTGTTCTTAACAAATGCGTAAATATGATTGACGGAACAAAAGTTTTATTGTATAATAATAGTATAAAAGGAAGTTATATATAATAAAAGGGGGCAGTGTTATGAAAAAGGTATTTTTTAGCTTTTTGGGGTTTGCAGCAATGGTTTGTCTTATTTGCGGAACAGTGTTTGCTGATTATAACAATGTAACTATTTATGTAAATGATAAAGTGGTTCAGTCTTCGCAACCGGGCGTAGTTATAAATGATACTACTTTTGTTCCGGTCAGAATTGTATCTGAGACATTGGGGTGCACTGTTGAATGGAACGAGGCAGAACAATGCGTTACTATTACTAAAGAAAATATAATTTTAAATATGACTATTGGAAGCGTCAATGTTACGGATGGAACAGATGCAGTATACCAGCTTCCTGAAGCTCCTTTTGTTTTAAATGACAGCGTGACAATGGTCCCGGTTAGATTTGTATCTGAGAAGCTGGGAATGAGTGTGAAATGGGACGAGACTTCCACCACAGTTTTTATTAACAGTGATTCATCTTATAATAATATAACAAACTTACCGGTTTACTATAAAGCATCGTTTGAGGATAAGCTAACTAATATTATAAATTATAATTTTAACGGTGATTTTTATCAGGCACAAGCTATAATTGGTTTGGTGACAGATAGTGAAATAGAATCCGCAAGAATTATAAATCCTATTGGTCTTGCTGAGTTTTATACTCAAAAAGAAACAACTGAGCGAAATATCCAACTAATGGCTAATGGACTGCCTAACGAGATTGAACAGCAGCTGGCTGATACAAGAGCATATCTTGATAATGCTATAAATTTGTATAATCAGGGACTGTATTATGAGGCGGCTGACGCTTTGAGTGATTTTTATTTGTACAGAACTATTCCGGCGTTGGTTGACGAATATAACCAACTTGTTTCAGATATTAAGGAACAAATTAATTATTTGCCTTACCGTACTCTAAATGATATTAGAAAAATGGTAGAAAACGGTGACTATTATGGAGCTTATGCCAGAGTGAACGCTTTCCTTGAGCAAGGGAATCTAAGCGATGACGTGCGCAATACCGCTGAAATACTTAGGGGAGAAATTGAGGATGAGATTGCAGCGTATGAGCGTTCTCAAGAGGTTGTCGGATATAGATATGTTACAAATGTGGCGAATGCAGTAAATTTTAGACAGAAACCAAGCGCATCATCAACAATTATAACTACCATTCCTTATGGAACACGGATAGGATATGTTGAGGATGCAAACAGCGAATATGCTCGTGTAAAATATGACAATATGTATGGATATGTAGCTAAGTTTTACTTGTCGAATTATTCTCCGCCGAAACAATATTCCGCTGTCAGGTATGTTTGGCGTTCCGGCGCTGTAGAGATGCTTGACCAGCCAAGAAGCGGAGCAGGCATTATTCTAACTCTTGCGGCTGAGACGCCTGTTGGTCTTGTGGAGATTGTTTCTGATACCTATGCCAGGGTAGATTATGATGGAAATCAGGGATATATAAGAAGAGATCAGTTGGTGCTTTCTGTTCAGTAAAATAAATTTTGAAGTTAATTATTTTATATTATAATATTGTAAATACGTCTCTTTTATGGAGACGTATTTTTTGTATAATTGACATTTAATCATTGAAGGAGTATAATTCAGGAAAAGAGTTGGCTGGTATAAATGCGGAGGTAAGTAATGGTAAAATCGATAACTGAAAAATGCAGCGCCAAAATAAATATTGCAATAGATGTTCTTGGAAAATATCCGAATGGCTATCATGAAGTTAGAATGATAATGACTCAGGTTGGTATTTTTGATGTGATAACCATATCTTTAAAAGATGAGAAGGGGATAGAAATTGCCGGAAGTGATATAAATATGCCCGTTGATGAGAGCAATTTAGCATGGAAAGCTGCCAATGAGTTTTTTAAAGCCATAAAATTTGATGGCGGCTGTGATATATATATAGAAAAGCATATACCAATGGGAGCAGGAATGGCAGGAGGCAGTTCCGATGCCGCAGGAGTTATAAACGGGTTAAATAAGCTTTTTGATTCTCCGTTATCTTTGGAAGAAAGAATGAAAATGGGTAAAAAGCTTGGCGCTGACGTTCCGTTCTGTGTTATGGGAGGCTGTGCTTTGGCTGAGGGCATTGGTGAAAGATTGACGGTTTTGCCCGAACTTCCTGAAGTTTGTTATTTGATAGCCAAACCGAGACAGAGTATTTCAACAAAGTGGGTCTATGAGCATCTTGATTATAATAATAAGCCTGTAAATTTGGATATTGACAAAATTATTTCCGGTATAAAGTCTGGAGATTTGAAAAAGATTCAACCATTTATGGGAAATATACTTGAGAATTCGGCGGTACAGATTTGTCCGCAGGTTAATGTATATAAAGCTGAAATGCTGAATTTGGGAGCTGATATTGCCATGATGAGCGGAAGCGGAAGTGCTGTTTTTGGAATGTTTGATGATAGGGAATTGGCAGTAAAGGCATATAAGGAGTTTAAATTAAGACATAGTGATGCTGATGGAGTTTGGGTTCTAGCTTAGAAAAGAGGAGAAGAAATGAAAATTAATGGAGTGAAAGCAATTTATTTTAGCGCTACGGGTAATACAAAAAGTGTTATAGAGCTGTTCTGCAAAGCTTTTGACGAGCCGGCGGAATATTTAGATGTAACCGACAACGAGGAATATGGTTGTGAGACTGACAAAAATACATTAGCAGTTATTGGAGTTCCGTCATTTGGAGGAAGGGTTCCGGCTATTGCCGCCGAAAGAATTAAAAATATTAGGGGAAATAATACTCCTGCATTTATTTTAACTACATATGGAAACAGGGCTTATGATGATACTTTAAATGAGCTGAGAAGCATTGTTGAAAGTAACGGATTTGTTGTTGCAGGAGCGGCTTCCATAGTTTCAAGGCATTCTATAGTTACTGATATAGCGGCTGACAGACCTGATAGTAAAGATATTAAAGAAATAAAAGATTATGCGAAAGAGTTTAAAAACAAACTTTTAAATTCACATAATATAAATGGAATAGAAAATATACCCGGAAATGAGAAGTTCCGTGATTTTGGCGGGGTTCCATTTTCACCTCAGCCAACTAAACAATGCGTATCTTGCGGCATATGTGCTGAAAAATGTCCGGTTGGAGCTATAGGAAAAGATTATAAAGCAGATTCGGAAAAGTGTATTGCCTGTATGAGATGCGTTTCTGTTTGCCCTAACGGAGCCAGAGCTGTTTCCAAGCTTGCTTTAAAGATGGTGTCTTTAAAACTTCATAAGGTTTGCGCCGACAGAAAAGAGAACGAACTTTTTATATAAAAAGTAAAAATATATCAAGATTTATTGCATATTATTTGCAAATTTTGAATATATTTTACGTTTACAGAACATGTTTTTCTGTGGTATAATATTAAAATGTAAGAGACACGGAGTGCCGTGTCTATTTTCTTGTTAGAAGGAGTAAAATTTATGGTAAGAGAAGATTTGAGAAATATTGCGATAATAGCACACGTTGACCATGGTAAGACGACGCTTGTTGATGAAATGCTGAAACAGGGCGGAGTTTATAGAGAGAACCAGGTCGTTGAGGAACGCGTTATGGATAACAACGATTTGGAACGTGAACGCGGTATCACTATACTTGCTAAAAACACGTCTGTATATTACGACGGTATAAAGATGAATATAATTGATACGCCGGGTCACGCTGATTTCAGCGGAGAGGTTGAGCGTATTCTGAAGATGGTAAACGGTGTTATTTTGCTTGTTGACGCTGCTGAAGGTCCTATGCCTCAAACGAGATTTGTGCTTCAAAAGGCTCTTGAAATGAACCATCGTGTTATTGTTGTGGTTAATAAAATAGATAGAGCCGACGCCAGACTTGATGAAATCCCTGATGAAATTCTTGATCTTCTTATAGAGCTTGACGCCAATGACGAACAGTTGGAAAGTCCCATACTTTTCTGTTCAGGCAGGGCAGGAACCGCTTCGCTTTCCCAGTATGAAGAGGGAAAAGATCTTAAGGTGCTGTTTGAAACAATAAAAGATTATATCCCGGCGCCTGAGGGAGATGCTGATGGCCCTATGCAAATGCTGGTGTCTTCAATAGATTATAATGATTATGTGGGCAGAATCGGAATCGGCAGAATTGAGAGAGGCTGTGTAAAACAGAATCAGGAAGTTATGGTATCTGAATATCATAATAACCATGAACCCTATAAGGCAAAAATGGTCAATCTTTATCAGATAGACGGTCTTAACAGAACTGCTGTTGATGAGGCAAAAGTTGGGGATATTATATGTTTTTCGGGTATTCCTGAAATAACTATCGGAGATACAATAGCTTCACCTGAGGACCCGGCTCCTCTTCCGTTTGTGAAGATAAGCGAACCTACTATTGAGATGACGTTTTCTGTAAATGACAGTCCGTTTGCAGGCAGAGAGGGTAAGTTTGTAACTTCACGCCAGCTGCGCGACCGTTTGATGAGAGAACTTTTAAAGGATGTTTCATTGAGGGTAACAGAAGGAGAGTCAACAGACAGTTTTAATGTTGCCGGCAGAGGTGAAATGCACATTTCTATATTGATTGAAACTATGCGCCGCGAGGGATATGAGTTTTCAGTCGGAACTCCAAGAGTTCTGTATAAGGAAGTCGACGGAGTAAAATGTGAACCTATAGAAAGACTTATTATTGATGTTCCTGAAGAGAGCGTAGGCGCGGTAATGGATAAAATCGGACAGCGTAAAGGCGAAATGGTTTCGATGACTCCTCAGGGCGGAAGAATGAAACTTGAATATTTAATACCTGCCCGCGGGTTGCTGGGATACAGAAATGAGTTTTTAACTGATACAAAGGGCGAGGGTATACTGAACTCGGTTTTTTATGAGTATCAGCCATATAAGGGTGAGATAAGCAGCAGGCACACTGGTTCTTTGGTGGCGTTTGAGACCGGTGAAGCCGTAGGATATGGTTTGTTTAAGGTTCAGGACAGAGGCTCGCTGTTTATTACTCCGGGAACTAAAGTATACGAGGGTATGGTTGTTGGAATAAACCCTAAAGCGGAGGATATGAACGTTAATGTTTGTAAGAAAAAACAGCTGACAAATACCCGTGCTTCCGGAAGCGATGACGCTCTTAAACTGGTTCCGCCCGTTCAGATGAGCCTTGAGGCTTGCTTAGAGTTTTTGGCGGAGGATGAACTTCTTGAAGTTACACCTGAAAGTTTAAGAATCAGAAAAAAGATATTGAATAATCAGCTTCGTGCCAAAGCTAGAAATAAGAATTAATTTAACAATATTTTCAATGGCGCAAGTAATAAAAGATGATTTTAAAATGAAACAATAAAAAAGATGGCGAACACAAAATGTGTTTGCCATTTTTTATCCAAATATAAAACGATATAAATGTTGCTTAAATATAAAAGCTTAATAAAAACCGCACGTTCCTTATTAACTGGAATAAGCGGTTTTTATTTTTATATATCAACTTACTGTATAATTTTTTAAAAGAATTTTATATAATGTATCTTATAGAAACAATGATTTTTGGCATTCTCCGAAAACTATATCAACCTGCATTGAAATAAATAAACCTTTGATGCTCATCCGCAATATGATAATTCTCTTTCTAAGAACTGCTTAATATATGGATTGTTTTCTTCGCTTAAAGCGGGCATAAAAGCCATATAACGGCATTTTTGATATTGCTCGCCGTCCAGTTCAAAAGAATAACCGGTTACACATTTTGGATTGCAATCATCAGGATTGAGCAGTCGTTTACAGACAGACGCCTTCCGTATATCCTTTTTCATTTTCTCAGGAAGTGTGTTTAAAAAGTCTTGGTAATTATTTAGGTGTTCAGGATAAATTCTAATCTTCATGCCGGTTTTGCGGGTTACAAAGTTAGCTAAAGTCCTTTTTGGTTTGTTTAAAATATAGGAAACAACATATCCGCTTTTAGCTTCTTTTATGTCACACTTACATCCTTGATCTGTTAAATAGTTGTTTATTTGGGTTACAAAATCTTGAAAGCGTTCATCAACCGTTTCAAGAAATAACATAAATTGATTATCCATAGTTTAACTCCTTATTTTTTAGTTATAAGTATCTGTACTTTATATTGGGCGTTTTTCTCGGGGCATGGTTCAAATATACTTCAATTGTTTAATCTTTCTATCCAGTCCTTTTCTCTCCTTTTCAATGATAATTATAATATTTGCTGCAATGGTTGTCCTCTCTTTATCTGCACGAAAAAGAGAGGTAATATTTTATATAAGTTCATATATTATTTTCTGGTATCAGGATAATATTAATCAGTTTTCCGTTCGAAGGTTGAATTTATAAGGCAGATAAAAGATGTGATTATCACTCTCTGTTATTTTTCTTGTAAAGAAAATTTGAAGCGTAATATAAAATGGTTTATAAAAGCGGTATATTTTTCGTGAGAAAATGGGATGCCAACGATTTGACAGTATAAAAAAGAACCGCCTATAATTTATTATATCATAAGCGGTCTTTTGTGTCATTGTTAATTTTTACTTTTTTTGTTTGAATTGCTGATAATGTTATTAATTATTAATAAGTGAGTGCTCTTATCCTATTTTATAATTTGTATAAACATCTATAAGATTGGAAAATTATTATATAAGCTGGTCAGCCAGTTTATAAATCATCGTTTCGGTATCTTTCCAGCCCAAACAAGGGTCTGTAATAGATTTTCCATAAATGCTGTTTTCTCCTATTTTTTGATTACCCTCTTCGATGTAGCTTTCAACCATAAAGCCTTTTATCATTTTCCTAAGAAGCGGTTCGTACGCCATACTGTGCATAACTTCTGAGGCTATCCGAGGCTGCTGATTAAACTGTTTTGCAGAATTATTATGATTGGTATCAATAATTACAGCAGGGTTTTCAAAACCTTTCTCATCATACTCGCTGGCTATTCTAAGCAGGTCTTCATAATGATAGTTTGGTATGTTTCTGCCGCGTTCGTCTATTCCGCCTCTGAGGATAGCGTGAGCGTATGGATTTCCATTTGTAGTCACTTCATGGTTTTGGTATATGAAGTCATGACCATGCTGCGCAGCATAAATTGCGTTAAACATAACTCCGGTATCGCCACCGGTACCGTTTTTCATACCGATGGGCATATCAAGTCCGCTGGCAACAAGTCTATGCTGTTGGTTTTCAACTGAGCGGGCTCCTACGGCAACATATCCTAAAAGATCGTCTAGATATGGGTGGTTGCCCGGATAGAGCATTTCATCAGCAGATACAAAACCTGTCTCTCTAAGAACTCTAAGGTGCATTTGACGTATCGCTTTTATACCTTCAAAAGCGTTGGGCGCTTCATTAGGGTCGGGCTGGTGCATCATGCCTTTATAACCCTCTCCTGTGGTTCTAGGTTTGTTGGTGTATACTCTCGGCACCAAAAGAATTTTATCATTCACTTCATTCTGAACAGAGGCGAGCCGTGATATGTAGTCGCAGACAGAATCTTCGTTGTCAGCCGAGCACGGACCTATTATAAGAAGTATTCTGTTGTCTTTGCCGGACAAAACAGCTTCTATTTCACTTATGCGTTTAATACGGATTTCTGCGCTGTCAGACGGTACCGGTAAAAGTTCTTTCAAGTGTTCCGCTGAAGGCATTTCTTTTTTAAATGTAAAACTCATATAAAAACTCCTTTTATTTACAAAAAAAGCCCGAAATTTTCATTTCAGGCTATTTATTGGCAGGGGTAGTAAGATTTGAACTCACGGCACGCGGTTTTGGAGACCGCTGCTCTACCAACTGAGCTATACCCCTAAATTCAACTTTGACATTATAACATGATTTTTTTTATATGTCAAGCCTGAATTTTAAATTTTGCTTATTATATTAGTTAACGCCATATTAATTAACGTCGTCCTCAAAATACCATAACATGCTATAATATTTTTTGTGTCTTATATTGTAATTTTATGAATATCATGGTATAATAATAAAATGCTTTATAATTTTATAACATAAGAAATAGGTTGGAGGGTTATTTAATTAAAGTAAATTAAATTTCTGTCAGAGGTGTAATTATGAAAAAGTTAAAAAGTATCGTATTACTGCTCGTTTTTGCTATTGTGATAACTGGATCCGGATATGCTGAGTCAATCGGTGCTGATGTTATATACAGCGGCGGGATTGTAGCTGAACAGACCGGCGCATATCAGGATTACCTTAAAAATCCATCGGCTTATACAGTCATTCCTGAGCCTGTGGAATTTGGAAAAAGCGAATCTTCTGCTTATCTTGAAGAGGTTATGCCTGAAAAGTATAATACTGAAACGGATGCAGGAAAAGACAAGAAAGACTTCCCTGCGGTAAGGGACCAAAATATTGACGGTGACTGCTGGGCGTTTGCAAATACTGCTGCCCAGGAATATTCTAATGTTGTTCTTAACAACAAGAGCTATAAGAATGATAATGAAATACTTTCAGAATACCACATGGCGGCTGCAATGAATTATACCAATGATGAGGGATATAAAACTTTTACATGGGATAACAAAACCGGCGGTAATACTGCTATGGCGGTTGCGTATATGTCGAGGGAGACCGGCGGAGGTTCTGTATTATTAAAGGATTTTGATAATAGTAAATATTTAAAGTATACCGGGGACAGAACAGATTATTCATCTCTTTTGGGTATCGACAGAGCCGGAAAGCTTATTTCGCAGGAGAGTATTACAAATTTATACGAGGGCAGTTCTGTTCTAGATTATAGTTATGAAGACGGTTCTATAAAGAATATTAAGTATCATAAAAATGAATCGGTTATAAACGCGATAAAAGCCGGGATTATGAAATACGGCGCGGTGGCAGTGTCCTATCTTTCTAATGAAAGCCATGACGGATATTATAATTCGAAAACCGGAGCTTATTGCGGAAGCTGGAGTGATTTGCTTAATGGAACAGCTCCTGATAATAACAAAGTTAGCTTTTATCAAAATGACGGTTCTATAAAATATAAATTTAATACGCCTACTAATCACGCAGTAACGCTGATAGGCTGGGATGATAATTATTCATACACAAACTTTAAAACTAAACCTTCATCTTATGACGGAAAAGATTATAATTATGAGAATGGGGCTTGGATAGTAAGAAACAGCTGGGGAAGCGATTGGGCCAATGATGGATATGAGTATATTTCTTATATGGATCCAACTATAGGTTTTTCGGCTTCCGGGTATAAATTTTCAGATGAAACTGATGAGAATATTTATTCTTATGATTATGTTGGCTTGATGGGAAGTATTAGTCTTAAGAATAGTTTTGGCTGTACGTATCAGGCAATACGGTTTGAAACGAGCGGCAAGGAACCTTTAAAATCTATTGGTTTATATGCGTTAGATATGGATGATACTTTTGAAATAATGGTTGACAGCAGTCCTAAAGATACTTCGCTGCCAATGAACCTTTCAGAAAGCGAGTTTAAAAATAATAGGGTGAATTTGAAAGATCCGGATACCGGCGTAATTTCAAAATCAGTACAATTTTCTTCACCCGGGTACAAGGTTTTAGATTTAGCTGCCCCTATTGATGTTAATGGAAGCTTTTATATATATGTTAGACAGTCTAATGATTCGAAGACATCCACTGATGAATATAGAATAGCCGGATGTACTAAAGGCGTTAATGCTTCGTACTATCAGCCTGAGAAAAATGTATGTTTTTATTCCTCTTCGAAGAGGGGCGATACAATTAATGGCTGGGGTGATATATATTTGAGCGGATATAATTGGTGTATTAAAGCTTATACCGGCTCAAACAGCTTAAAGCCGTCCGCTTCGCCATTGCCAACCACATCTCCGACTCAAGAGCCAATAGCGTCTGAATCACCGAGTCCAACGTCCGCCCCAACGCAAGAGCCGGTAGTTTCGGAATCTCCAAGTCCAACGTCCGCCCCAACGCTGGAGCCGATAGTTTCAGAGTCCCCGAATCCAACTTCTGCTCCGACGCAGGAACCTATAGTAACAGATTCGCTAACTATGACCCCAACTTTTGCTCCGGTTGTTTCACCAACGGCAGAACCAATTGTGTCTCCTTATCCCGAAAAGTTTGGAGAACCGGAAATCGTAGTAAATAAAGCTGAACAGACCGTAGATGTGACTGTGACGCGAGTTGACGCAAGCTGTGAAGATAGCGCTGTATTAGTTGGGATCTATAACAGTAACGGAATTTTGGTAGGATTTAGAAAGATAACTTCTGTGTTTGATGAAAACGGAACTTTTATGATAAGCGGAGTTGAATACGGCGGATTAAATGCCAATACATTAAAAGTGTTTATTTGGAGCGATATGGGAGACATACCATATCTTGATTCTCCACAGAGTGTTGATTTAAATTAATATAAAGTTTTAGATAATAGAAAGGCCTCCATTTTTTAGTATGGAGGCTTTTTGCTGTATGTGTTAAAAATATTAAGAGTTTTATTTAAGTAAAGAGCGTATATAAGGATATAATAACATTTATCAGAGATATTTTTTAAACTTTTATTATTTAGTTGTTTTCGGTTTCATCATTCATACATATATCATACATTTCGCCTGTTTTTATAAGTGAAAACTGAAGTCTTGCATCGGCTTCACTGATTTGGCCGTTACGTATCTGCTCAATCGCTTTTTCAATATCTTTGCGCATAACAAAGTACGCTCTTTTATAGTTAATCAAAATATCACCTCAAACTGTTTTGATGTTACATATTATGTTATTAAGTATAACATATATTCTGTGCTTTTGTCAACATATAATTTATTATGAGGTGATAACTAGTGAAAGAGGATAAATTAAAAATATCCAAGAGAAGGCTGAAGGGGGACGATGGATTTAAAGTCTTTTCGGTAAGACTGGAACAGGGGCTCGTTGACAGAATAGATAATATTGCCGAATATACAAATAGGTCGAGAAATGAATTAATTGGTATTTTGCTTAGATATGCTGTAGAAAATTGCGAGATAACAGACTAAACATCTGAATTTAAGTTATTATATTAAGTACGCGTCTTATTTTTAAACAGTCTAAATTGTGCTTGTTGTACAATTTGAAGCTGCTTATTTATAAGACGTGTTTTAATGTCTGAATTAAACTTTATAATTTATTGTACTTTGCTTTTGATTTGGGGAATTTTTGGAAATCTTTTATTTATTGATTTGTGTATCTGTCAAATTGACAAAGTGTAAAAGTTGTGCTATAATTTACACTCGTTTCATATAATATTTTAGAGTGAGACAAGATATAAAATGTACATAGGAGGAAACGTAATGAAAAGATTTGATTTCAGTATGAAACTGATAGTTTTAGCGGTTTGTGCCGCCATTGCGGTTAACCTGTTCTATACACCGAAAACTGATATAGTTTCTGCTGAGGACACAGAGATGAGGGGAATTTGGGTGGCGTCGGTCGGAAATTTGGACTATCCGCAGTCGCCTACTGCTGATGCATGGCAGCTTAGAGTTCAAATGGACGAGGTTCTGGACAACTGTCAGGATATGGGGTTTAATACAGTATTTTTACAGGTAAGGCCGTCAGGAGACGCTCTTTATAAGTCGGATATATTTCCGTGGTCGCGTTATCTTACAGGAACACAGGGTACGGCTCCGAGCGACGGGTTTGATCCTCTTGAATATGCTGTTAACGAGGCGCATAAGAGGGGAATGCAGCTGCATGCATGGATAAATCCATATCGAGTTACCAACTCGTCTAATGATAATGGCAAATTGGCTGCAAATAATCCGGCTGTATTAAGACCTGACTTAGTGCTTACCGACAGTTCGGGCAAGATGTATTTGAACCCGGGCGAAGCTGATTCTATCGACATTATACTTGAAGGAATCAGAGAGATTGTAAGAAATTATGATGTCGATGGAATTCACATGGACGATTATTTTTATCCGAGCAGCGGATTTGACGATTCTGCGGCCTATTTTAAGTATCAGGATGCATATCCAAACAAAGCGGACTGGCGCAGAAGTATGGTTACTACTTTAATCTCCTGTGCCCGTGACGCAGTAAAGGAAATTAAACCAAACTGTATGTTTGGAGTAAGTCCGAGCGGTATTTGGGCGAATGCCGGCGACACGCCGGGAGGCAGCAATACAAATGGAAGCAGTTCATATCATAGCTTGTATGCGGATACCAAACTGTGGGTTGAACGGGAATATCTTGATTATATAATGCCGCAGATATATTGGTATAATGGCCAGCCAAACGCTGATTATAATACTTTAATAAATTGGTGGGCGGGTGTTTGCGCCCCGAAAAATGTTAAGCTTTATATTGGCGAAGCGGCTTATAAGGCGGCTTCCGGTTCTGAAGCTGCTTGGAAAGGGCAGAATGGTATAAATGAGCTGTCCAACCAGGTTTCAATGTGCAGGCAGAGCCAGTATATAGGTGGTTACAGCATGTTTGAGTATTCTTCGTTTATGGGAAATTCAAATCTGTATAACCTTATAAAACAGCTTCATTCCACACCTGCCGCTGCTCCGACGCTGGGAGAAATTAATCAACCTAACCCTCAGCCTGAGGTAACTCAGGCACCTGAGGACAAGCCTTCCGAGCCAACTCAGGAGCCGGCTTCCGCTGACCCGACAAACGCTCCGATTGCTGCTGATCCCACGAGCGCACCAACGAACGTTGGAGACGCCTCAAAGTTTACTGATATGGGTGAATATGGCTGGGCAATGCCGTATATTGAAGATCTTGTAAACCAGGGAATAGTTAAAGGTATAAGTGAGACAGAGTTCGGACCCGATATATTTATTTCCCGCGCCGACGCTACGGTTTTGTTATATAGAATATTAAAGGAATCAGATATAACTTTCACAGAAAACTTTGATGATGTATATCCTGATAAATACTATTATGATGAAATAGGACAAGCCAAAGCAACAGGGGTTGCATGGGGAATTGGAAATAATCTGTTTGATCCTGACGGAACTATGCAGAGGCAGGATATGGCTACACTTGCTTATAGAGTTTTGAAAGCCCGTCAAATTTTGACGGCAATTCCGAACACGGCAAAGGCGCTTAATAATTATTGGGATTGGCGTGATATTGACTTTTACGCCAGAGACGCTATAGCGGCGTGTGTTGAAAACAACCTTATGGGAGGATACGGCGACGGAACTATCCGTCCAAAAGATGACGCTACAAGGATTGAGGTTGCTCTCTTTGTGCAGAGAATAAAAACTCTTATAGACAGCAAATAATAACAATAAAGTATATAGCCGCGGAAACATGTTTCGTTTTCCGCGGCTTAAAATTTGTTAAAAACCACAATAAAGACTATAAGAGACGAGCCAATTAAGATTGATGTAATAGGCAATTTTTACAAAAAAACATAAAGATGTCAGATACAACCTTATTTTTGTGCGATTTGACTTGATAAAATTGGAATAATAAGGTACAATAAATAATGGAGCTGTATTAGAAGGATGAATAATATTATAATAATACAGCGATTATATGCACAGGAGGGATTTTATTTATGGCAAACAATACTTCTAAGGCAGAGACGCAAGATAAAACGGCAAAAAATGTTGCTGAGTATCATAGACAATTAAAACCCGGAACGCCCGAGTTTGATATGAAAAAGGACTTTATAAAGGATGAGATTACCGGTAAGGTGAAACGCTATTTTGGAGAAACAATAGCAAAAGCAGGCGACATGGAAGTCTACCGTGCTGCAGCGCTCACTATACGCGACGAGATAATGGAAAAGTGGGTAAGCTATCAGGAAAAATGTGAGAGAAAGCCACAGAAAGAGCTTTACTATTTATCTTTTGAGTTTCTAATGGGCAGAGCTATGGGAAACAATTTAATGAATATCATGGAGACGGAAGTTTATAAGAGCGCATTAAAAGAGCTGGGATTTTCGCTGGAAAATATTGAAGAGGTAGAGACTGACGCAGGCTTGGGTAACGGAGGACTGGGTCGTTTGGCGGCTTGTTTCCTTGATTCTCTCACCAATTTGGATTTGCCGGCCTTTGGCTGCGGTATAAGATATGAGTATGGACTGTTTAAGCAAAAGATAGTTGACGGATATCAGATCGAGATGCCTGACCCGTGGCTGCAGAGCGGAAATGTTTGGGATATAGCAAGACCTGAGGACACTAAAGAAGTTCATTTTAACGGCCGTATTATTGAAAAGTGGGAAGACGGCCATATGAAGTTTGAGCATGTTGATTATAATACTGTCATAGCGGAACCGTATGATATGCCTATCACAGGATTTGATACAGACACGGTTAACACTTTAAGACTTTGGAAAGCCTGCTCGCCTGAGATTATGAATATGACAGAGTTTAACAGAGGAGATTATGCTAAAGCCAATGAAAATAAAGATTTGGCTGAAGTTATTTCAAAAGTGCTTTATCCTGAGGACAATCATTATGAAGGCAAGCTTTTGAGATTGAAGCAGCAGTATTTCTTTGTATCAGCCACAATCCAGTGGATAATATCCAAACATAAACAGAAGAATTTGTCTATGTTTGATATTCCTGAGTATGTGCAGATTCATATAAACGATACGCATCCTACCATAGCTATACCTGAGCTTATGAGACTTCTGATGGATGAAGAAGGGATGTCGTGGGACGACGCGTGGAGTATAGTCGGCAGAACTTTCGCTTATACAAATCATACCATTCTGTGTGAAGCGCTTGAAAAATGGCCGATGGACATGGTGGATTCGCTGCTTCCGAGACTTGGTCAGATTATTCATGAGATAGACAGGCGGCAGAGAATCGCCCTGAACGAACGTTTCCCCGGTGACACAGGCAAGATTGAGTATATGGCTGTAATTAGCAGAGGACAGGTAAGCATGGCGAATTTGTGCTTGACTGCCTGCCATAGTGTGAACGGCGTGGCGGCTTTGCATACTGAAATCCTAAAGAAAGAAACTTTCAAGGATTATTATAGCATTTATCCGTATAAGTTTAAGAACATGACTAACGGAGTTACATTCAGAAGATGGCTGTATAAGGCGAACCCTGAGCTTTCTTCGCTTATTTGTGAAGCGATAGGTGACGGCTGGGTGAAAGATTATACACAGCTGGAAAATCTGCTTCCGTTTGCTGATGACAAAGCGTTCAGAGATAAATTTGCAAAGATTAAGCTTAATAATAAGGAGAAACTTGCAAAATATATACTGGATCATAATGGTATAACTGTAGATCCTGCATCTTTATTTGATGTTCAGATAAAGAGACTGCATGAATATAAAAGACAGCTGCTCAAAGCCTTTCATATAATATATAGGTATAAATCTATTACTGAAACACCTGAAAATGCAAATAAGATGCCCGAGACATTTATATTTGCTGCAAAGGCAGCACCGGGCTATCATATGGCAAAACTGATAATCAAGTTTATTAATAATATAGCTAAGGTTGTTAATAATGACCCCATGACAAAGGATATTTTAAAAGTTGTATTTATTGAAAATTACAGCGTATCTATTGCTGAAAAGATTGTTGCAGCTGCTAACTTGAGCGAGCAAATTTCAACAGCCAGCAAGGAAGCTTCAGGAACAGGAAATATGAAGCTTATGCTGAACGGCGCTTTGACAATAGGAACAATGGACGGTGCAAACGTTGAAATACGGGAGCAGGTCGGCGATGATAATATATTCATTTTTGGAATGCAGTCAGATGAAGTTTTAGGGCTATATTCGACAAACCGCTCGCCGAGCCCTGAATTGTATGCTACAAATATGGGGATTAAGAGCATTGTCGACACACTGATAGACGGGACGTTCTCCGGAGACGAGCATAATCTGTTTTATGATATATATAGGTCTTTGGTTCAGGGAAATAACGGCAGTTTTGCAGACCCATATTTGCTTTTGCCTGATTTTGAATCGTATGTTCACACTTGCCAGCAGGCAAATAGTTTATATAAAGATAATCAGGATGAATGGAACAGAAAAGCTGTAATAAACACGGCAAAAGCCGGATTCTTCAGCAGTGACAGGACAATTGAAAGTTATAATAAAGAAATTTGGCATTTGAGATAAAAATAAATAATTAAGCCCATGGCATTTGTCATGGGCTTTTGTTTAATATATAAAGAAAAGTGATCTTTGCTGATATTATGCAGTTTGCCTTAGTAGTTAATTAGTTTATTTTGTATTAGTGAATTTAACACTTATAGAAGTTAATATATAAGTGAATTTTTTTCACATATATTTAATATAAATATTACACCGCAACGTTTTGCGAACTAATATATATTTATTTTTGTTTTTTATTTTATATTCCAATAAAAAGCGTAATATTTATATATTTATTATATTATCATTTATTTATCAAAAATATATGTTCGAAATAAAAATTGTTAATAATTTAGCCACAAAAGTATTGCGCTTTTGTTACAAATATGCTATAATGTAAACATTAAATGTATTATATTTACAGCATATTTGAGTTACGGTACATATATATTGTGTATCGGTTGTTGTGTTTATGTTTTTAGATACAACAGGTAGTAATTACATATGTAAAAAAAATTAAATATATAGGAATTTTATATTCCAAAAAACACAAGGAGGGGTTTTTTAATGAGAACCTTTAAGAGAAGTTTGGCCTTAGTATTGGCCATCGCTATGGTTTTGACCACCTTTGGTATGACCGTTGTTTCAGCGGCTCAGTACAATGATACTGAAGGTCATTGGGCTGAGAGTTATATCAACACTTGGTCTGGCTATGGCGTAATCCAGGGCGACGGCGGTTATTTCAGACCTGACGACGCTATTACGCGTGCAGAAGTTGCACAGGTAACCGATAATGTTATCAGTTATGAAAAAATTGCTGATAATATGTTCACAGACGTATCAACTACAGACTGGTTTGCTGACGCAGTATTAAAGCTGGTTGCCGCTGGTACTCTCACAGGTAACGGGGACGGAACGATGACTCCGAATAACTACATGACCCGTGAAGAGGCTATGACAATGCTTGCGCGTGCGTATGGTCTTACAGTTGAGAATACTCAGGCAGGCATTACCCAGTATGCTGACTATCAGAACATTTCTGACTACGCTACAGGTTATGTTGGAGCTATGACCGCTGCCGGATATGTAGGCGGATATGAAGACGGAACAATTCGTCCTAAGGATTATATCTCCAGAGCAGAGTTCGTTAAGATTATTGATAATATGATTAAGCTTTACATAACAGAGCCTGGTTCATACGGTCCAGAATATGTTGGCGGTATAGTTATGATAAAGACAGGCGGCGTTACCCTTAACGGAATCGTTGCAGGCGGCGTTGTTGTATCACCTCAGGTGAGCGGCGATGTTACTATAACAGGTTCACAGATTTCAGGGGATATCGTTAATCTCTCTGAAAAAGCAAACGTTACATCAAACACAGGTAATGTTACAAACCCAAGCGCAACCACAAAGCCTAACAATATTGTTATAGGCGGCGGTGGCAGCGGCGGTGGCGGTAACGGCGGCGGACCCGCATCACTTACTGTTAAATTCCACTATGGTGAAAATTACGGAACTGTTAAGACTAGAAGTGTAACAAAAGGCAAGAAGTTGTCAGAAAGTTCTGTTCCTACACCGACCGAAAGCAATTGGGACGGTCTTTGGTACACATCTAAGTCAGCAGCAGAGAAATGCAGCGGTACTACATTCGATCCGACTGTTTCAGCTGTTAACAAGAATTATGATTTGTATGCAGGACATATTAATAACTATGATCTGAAAGACGTGGAAATAGCTGTTGATAATAAGACTGATTATGTCAACGTTTATGTTGGAGATGTTTTAACAGCTACGAATCTTGCTCCGGCAGCTGCTAAGAATTATGTATCATATCAATGGTACAGAACAAAAGAAAGCAATGGAACAGGAGACAAGATTTCCGGAGCAACAAAGAGCACATATACAGCTGTAGAAGCCGATAAGGGCATGTATCTAAAAGTTGTAGTTACAGGTGATGGAACAAACTATAATGGAACTGTGTCTGATGTTTCAACTATAGTTTTGGCAAAAGACGCTCCTTCTATCTATCCTGAAAAGACAACAGCAGCATTTGGAAATGACGCAGCAACAACTGTAACTCTGACAGAAGGTCAGACAATTACTGGAGTTAAGACTGAGAGCGGAGAAATGCTTACAGCTGATCAGTATACTTTTGATGCTGAAACAGGAAAACTCACAATCTCAAAGGATTATCTTGCAGGATTGACAGACGGACAAAATGTATTCACAATTGTAGTATCTGATGATGCTGCTTATAATGTAACATTTGTTGTTACAACAACAGGCGGCCCTACAGAAGGACCGGTTCCTACAGAAGAGCCTGAGCCGACAGCAACACCGGTAACACCGGATAAGCCGACAGCAACACCGGTAACACCGGATAAACCAACAGCAACACCGGTAACACCGGATAAGCCGACAGCAACACCGGTAACACCGGATGAGCCGACAGCAACACCATTACCAACAGCAACCGTAGCACCGATTCAGAAGTATGTAGCAACGGTTAACGTAACAGGTGGTAAAGCTGTACTTAAGGATGCGAACGGAAATACTTATCCTTTAGTAGAAGTTTCTAATCCTACAGAAGAACCTGTTCCGACAGCAACAGCTTCAACAGAGGAGCCAACAGAAGCCCCGGCAACAGCAAAACCGACAATGCCGCCGCTTACAGAGATTACAGAAAGCTACACATTTATAGCAGATGATTTCAATTCAGCAGGAACTTTGCCGATCAGCGAAGGTACAATGCTTGATAACGGAAAAGTATATTCACCAGCTGGAAACAATGCTGCGACAAACAAGAAATCTTCAGAAATTAATGGAGCTAGTCATCTTAATTCAATGCGTCTGAAGGGCGCTCAGAACTCATTGGTATTTAAAACAGCCGTTGACGTTGCGGTAACTGTATATGGAAATGCTCATGATTCCAGAGTATATGCAGCAGGCACAACAAACGGCGGAGTTGAATTGGGTAAAGGCCAAACAGGAAGCGGAGTATTTACATTTAATGCAAGTGCTGGAACCACTGTATATTTGACAGCTGTTAACGACGCTGACAATTCGGGCGGAGACTTGTTTATAGCAGGATTTACTGTAGAACCTACAGCCAATGCAGCGGCTGAAGATGGTGCGGTTCAATATTTAATCCCGGAAGGCGATGTAGTAACAGTAGACGCAACACCTGATACAGCAGGTTTGTATCCGATAGTAACAGTTAAGGGTGCAGACGGACAGGACATCGCGGTAAGCGATAACAAGTTCACAATGCCGGGACAGAATGTAACAACGGAAGTAACATTCGGTGACGCACCGGCAACAGCAACACCGGCTCCAACAGCTACTGTTTCACCGGAACCGACAGCCACAGCAACAGTTGCTCCTCCGACAGCTACACCTGTATTCCCAAGCTATGCTAACTGGAATATCGGTCAAGCAAAAATCGATACCACAGATGGCGCGGCAGCAGAAGTAGTATATCCTGCTGAAGGCGGAAAAGCAGCTATCGAAGTAACGAGCAGAAATATTTACACAACTTTGGATCAGGAAGTCTCAGCAGGTCAGGCTAATGTTTCATTAGATGTATATATTGACCCGGCAGTTCCAAAGAACTTTAGAATTTATTTAGAGAGCGGAACAGAGAACTATCAGAATCCTAATGGTGAATATGTATTTGCAGAAGTAGCAAATAACAACAATTCATCTGTAAATTATGGACCTAATCCGGCAGAAGAAAATAAGCTGTTTGATTATAGTCAAATGACAGCCGGCTGGTATAAGTTTAATATCACTCTCGACTATGAAGGAACAGACTTTATTACTTTAGAAGTTACAGCTCCGGATGGCACAGTGGCAGGCACAGCAAAGATGGGCGCAATTGCAGGTAAGTCTACAGCTTTAAGACAGGTTCGTCTTATTCAGACAGCTGCAGCCGCACAATTTGCAGATATGGCTATAACCGTATCAGGTCAGCCGACAGCTACCCCGGCTCCTTCTACACCAAGTCCGACAGCGGTTCCGGTATCTTCAATAGTAGTTCCTGCTAATGATTTGACTTTAGACGGCGGGGCAGTGCTTAGCGATAACGCTGGTCAAAATTATACATGGACTGAAAAAGCAACAGATGAGATGAAATCAACATTTGGCGATCCAATCGATAGCGTTAACACAGCAAAGTTTGCTTTAATGAACGGCGATGGAAGAAATGTATCTAAGACAATCAATATTCCGGCTGACGGCGAATATAAGCTGATGGTTATGAGTATTGAATATAATAACAGATACTTTACAGCGAGTGTTGATAATGGCGCTGCAATTGAACCCGAGAGTCAAACTCCAGGTAAGATGGCAACAAATAATGCAGGTGGAAGCAATGTTGATTTGACTGTGACAGAATATAATTTAGGCACTTTAACAAATGGAGAACATACAGTTAAGGTAATATCTGCAGCTAATAACAGCAGAAATATTTTGGCTATAGCTGTAGTTCCGGTTGCTGCACCGGCAACACCTGATCCGTCAGCAACACCAGAACCAAATAAGTATATTGCAACAGTTAACGTAACAGGCGGAACAGCTGTTCTTAAGGATGCAGAAGGAAATGTTTATCCTACATATGCACCTGAAGCTACAGTAGCGCCAACCATAGAACCTTCAGCAGAGCCGTCAGATGCTCCTACAGCGGAACCGTCAGACGCTCCAACAGATGAGCCTGCTGCTACAGCAACAACAGCTCCTGTTACACCTGTAACATATAAATATACATCAACCTCAGAAATTAAGGGTGGAAATTTGTGCGAAGGCGATACATGCACATTTGTTGATGAAGCAAGTGAAGAGATTAGAACTTTGTTTGCGGATGGAAGCGATGCTGCTAAAGTAGCTCCTGCATTAACAGCTAACTATAAGAATTATGTAGGTGGAACAGGCAGTAAGGCATCACAGCCATACATTGAAGGAATAAACTTAGAGCCGGGTACGTACAACGTTTATTATTTGGGCTATAACAACGAAGTTGCAATTGATGCTACTATTGGAGACATAAGTTTCTCAATCCCTGCAGCCAGCGGAGTTGCGGTAGCTAGGGAAGATAATAATGCATCTCGTGTATTAAAGGCATATAAGTTTACATTTACTGCAGAAACAGCTTTAACAAACGCTACATTAAAATTTAACACAACAGAACAATGGTTGCCGGATATATTCTCAGTTATTTTGACAAATACAACAGTTGCAGCTAACGCTGCTGGTGTTGATGGTGCAGTTCAATATCTGATTCCGGAAGGCGATGTAGTAACAGTTGACGCAACAGCTGAAACTGCCGGTCAGGTTGCATCAGTTACAGTAACGGGTGCAGACGGACAGGACGTTAAAGTTGAGAATAACAAGTTCACAATGCCAGGACAGAATGTAACAGCAGACATAACATTTGCTGAAGCACCTGCAACAGCAACACCGGAAGCAACAGCAGCTCCTACAGCTAAACCTGCGGAAGTTATGATTGCCGGTGATATGACTCTCAACGGCAGCGCAAAAGTTTATAATGACGCACCAAAAGAGCCGACAGCTGCTTACACTGAGGAATATTCGAATATCTTTGGTGAAAACTTCTCTAAGGCTGGAACAAGCAAAGTTGGATTCCTTGGTTCAAACTTTGGCGGATATGTAACAAAGAATTACACAATCGATGAGACCGGATCATATAAAGCATATATTATGGTATCATATGCACAGAGCAATAACCAGTTTGCGTTAAGCAAGGATGGTACACAGGTTGTTCAGGGAACATTGGTTGACAAGAGTGAAAAGGTAGGAACAAACGGTCAGGATTTGTTTATCTATACATATGATATAGATAACTTAGAAGCCGGAACATATGAATTTAAGTACTATTCAGAACTTGGTCAGTGTTCAGACTTCGTAGCTGCTGCTATAGTTGCCGCTGAAGCACCTGCAACAGCAACACCTGCACCTGCAACAGAAACACCGGCTCCAGCTACAGCAACACCTGAAGCTACAGAAGCGCCGACACCGGACCCATCAGCTACACCTAGTGTAAGATATACATATACAAAGGGTGCAACAACAAACGGTTCATTTGACGTTCAGAATGTATCTCATCCGGAGTTAGTTACAAAAACAGCTGACACAGCTAATAAAGTTAAGTGGACAGCAAAAAATGACCTAGCAAAATTTGAGAATATAGTAGATCCTGAGCCAATTACCGTAGGTGATATTACAATTGATCCTCTTAATAATGCTACAGGCGGAGCGTCAGATTTCTGGAAGCATAACACAGATACAGTTGACGGTATCAGCGGAAATGGTAATCCTCGTCCGTCTTCGTTGACTGGTACTCCTTCAGATAAGGACTTGCCGACAAATGGAACAGTTTTAAAACTTACATCTGCAAAGAGCGGTCAGGCAGTAGTTAACTATATGACTAATGCAGGTAAGATATTTACAGTTATTGAAGCTAAACAGGGCGAAACAACCGGATCATACTTATATCAGGTAACAGCTCCGTCAAAAGCTGCATATACATCTGATCCTATTGAGATGAAGGTTGGATACGATTATTATGTATTCGTTCCGGCTTCTAAGATTGCAGTTGGATATATCGAGTTTACACCATATATTGAAACTACCGAGGCATTTGCCGGTGATACAATTAAAGTATTGCCATCTGCAAACGATGGATATTCAGTAGACGAAGTAAGCTATACACCTGAAAACGGAAATAAAACTGTTGTTTCTCAAAATGCAGAAGGTTATACATTTAGTATGCCGGAAGCAAATGTGGAGATAAATGTTGCATTCAAAGAAGGCGCAGAGCCAAGTGAAACACCGGCTCCTACAGCAACAGCTGCACCTGCAACAGAAACACCGGAGCCAACAGAGGCACCAGCAACAGAAACTCCTGTTCCAAGTGCAACAGCAACTCCAACAGAGGCACCTGCAACAGAAACACCGGCGCCTACAGATGCACCTGTATCAACAATAGCTCCAATACCAGCAAAGGGAATGACTTTACCTAGCGGAGTTAATACAACAGATAAGTCAAGTAAGGTATATAATTGGAATGATAAAGCAACAGATGAAATGAAGGCAGTATTTGGTGATCCTTTAACAGGAGTTAATACTGAAGCTTTAGTTCCAATGGGTGCTGCAGACAGAACTATTTCAGCAAAAATAAATGTTTCAGCAGAACAGGCTGGAAGTTATAAGTTAATGGTTTTGGGTATCGAATACAGTAACAGATACTATAATGTAAAGGTTGATTCAGGAAATGCGATTGCACCTGAGAATACGAATCCAGGTAAGGTAGCATTGATAGACCCGACAGAAAGTAATTCAGACTTAACAATAACGACTTACGATTTGGGTGAACTAACAGAGGGTGAACATACAATTTCTGTAATTTCAGCTGCAAACAACAGCAGAGATTTCTTTGCAATGGGTTTTGTAAAATATACACCGGCTCCGGCAACCGAGACACCGGCTCCAACTGAGGAGCCGGCAACGGCTACTCCTGAACCGAGTGCAACAGCAGAACCTACAGAAGCACCAGCAACAGAAACTCCGGCACCATCAGCAACAGCTATGCCGATTGATGACTATATCAAAGCTAATATTGATGATGTTAACAATCAGTTAGTAGACGGAGACGTTCAATATGCACAATTGGTACCTAACTATGATAACAGTACTGTTGATGTAGAAGTTCTTGACGGAACAATAAAAAATATGAGCGTTGTAAAATCTATTGAAGCAGCTATAGGTCTCGTAAATAAGTATGACCCGGTTGCAAAGTATGCTGTTCATTATGATGGTTCTGATTATGCAACAGTAAGCGCTGCAAATGAAGCAGCAACAAACTTTGATACGGTTGATAACAGACCGGATGGTTATAAGAGCTACAATCCTGTAACAGTATTCGGAAAAGACGATTCTCCTTCAGCTATTGCTATAGGAAAAGCGGTATCAGCTTCACTAGGATTAAATACAGAACAGTTTAATAGCATTTCAACAACAGACCTTGCTACATTCTTAGGATATCTTGAAGCAAATTCAAAATATTCTGTAAATGTAACAGCTTATGGTGCAGATGGAAACTCAATCTTCACATATAAGTTTATATTTGCTGACAAACAACCAGTTCCGACTGCAACAGCAGAGCCAACAGCAACACCAGAGGCGACAGCGACAGCTGCACCAATTGTTGTAAATATGTTCGATAAGAGTGCTGTTGCAATTTCTGCTGGAAGCCAGGATACTGGATTATACTGGGATAATACTAAGAGTGGAAACATGGCTCTTATAAAATCATCGGTAGTTGGTTCGTTTGAAGGTGCTCAAGGTATCATACTTCGTGAAGGAACTAGCGGTGCAGTGTCTGTAAATGTTTATAAGACAAAGGCAACTACAGCTACTGATGTTGATGCAACTCAGATTGCAACCAGAGAAATTAAAATGACTGGTGGTTATACGCCAAATTATGATAATATCATTTCATTTGAAGATGGAACAACATTTGAAAGTGATGATAATATTTTAATAAAACTTTCAGCAATTGATCATTCAAGTTATTGTGGTAATTATAGCACTTGTACAATTTCATTTGATATGCCAAGATATGATATAGCTCTTGATACATTTGAAAACGGTGTTGCTTCAATTAACTCAAAATCTAATCCAACTGTTGCTAATGCAATAACAAAAGCGGCAGAAGGTGAACTCGTTTTTGTTACTGCAACAGCTAATGCAGATTATGAACTTGCAGATGTTCAGTATAAAGGAGCAAGTGAATCTGATTACACAAAATCTGCTAGTATTGCTGGCGCAAAAACTACAGCTGTTGCATTTGAAATGCCTGGTGAGGCGGCAACAGTTAAACCTATAATTAATGCGCTTACATATGTAACAGCTTCTATTTCCGCTGATAATGGTTCTGTAACGTTTACTGATGGAGTAGCATCAGATACAAACAGAGCTATAACAGGTAAGAATGTTTCATTTACTGTTAGTGCCAATGATGGATATGCAGTTGAATCTGTAAAAGTCATGGCAGGTAATGATGATGTTTCAAGTAGTGTTGGATTAGTTGAAAACCTTGGTGTATATTCGTTTACTACACCTTTAACAGATTTTACTGTAACTGTAAATTATATAGAAGCTAAAGCCATAACTGTTGCTTCTGTATCTAATGGTAGTGTTTCAGTAGAAAACGTGACAAGACCTGAGCTAATAAAAAAGGAACTCAATACTGCTGCTTCAGTAACATGGAAAGCCTATGATGAAACAGCAAATGCTATTGCAGCAAACGCAACAGACCCTGATCCAATTACTATAGATGGTGTCGGCGTTGTTGATTTGCCAAATAATAATGATAGTGCAACAGCAACAGATAAGAAGTGGACACGTGGTACTAGTTATAAATTTGATTCATCAATAGGTAATTTTACTGGAAGTATATCCGGTGGAGGAAATCCACGTCCGTCATCTTTTAGCGGAACTCCGAGTGCAACAAATCTTCCGGCAGCAGGTACCGTATTTGAGTTTACGGCAGCCGCAGACGGACAGATGCAAATTGCATATTTTGCAGGAAGTGGTAAGACATTATATTTGTTAGAGTCTGAACCGAATGCAGATAAAGGAACACAACTTGCAACATTTACAGGCGCAAATGCCAATGCTATTACAGACGTATTTGAAGTGAAGGCAGGAAATACTTATTATTTCTTTGGTGGAGCAACAAAAGCTCAGTATTTTGGATTTAAGTTTGTGCCTTATAATTATACAATTTTAGGTGTAGCTGGTGATACTATTAAAGTAAACGCTACTCCTGAAAGTGGAAATTATGTAGTAGATACTGTAACATATGCTACAGCAACAGAACCTAGTAATTCTATACCAGTTGTTGATAATGGTGATGGTTATACTTTTGAAATGCCTAATGATGCCGTTACAGTGAATGCAACTTTTGTTAATTCAATTATTTAACAGTTTAATAAAAAACAACCCATAAGGGTTGTTTTTTATTGATATTATTGGTGTAAATAATTGGTTATATAATAGCTATAAAAAATTTATTCGTTTATACAAAACAAATATGATAAATATGTAAACTACTAATTTAGACTCAAGATTTTTATAGTAGCTCTATTATATCAAGGGACTGCATTTGCAGTCCCTTGATTTTTATATTATTGTTACTTTAAAACATAATATTCTACTAGATATTCAGTTCAAAACTAAAAAATTTTTTTATTCTTTAATACCCTATAGCGTTTTGAAGCATAAGCTGGTTAATTCTTTCCTCTGTTAAACGGTTGTTCAGTCTTTCAGAATTTAACTGGTTATTAATAATTTGGTTGTAATACTGCATATATATTTGTTTCATTACATTATCCATTCTGGAATCCTCTATATCCAAATTATTTTGTGTTGATTCCTGACCGTTGAGTACCTCGTTCCAGTTATAATCCTGAGAATTATTGGCTTCTGTCCAGCGATAATCTTGTTCATTTTTGTCATATTTTTGTTGGTTAAAAAGTGTGTTCCAATAATTTTCATATGCCGCTTTGTCTCGGTCTGTATTTGAAGCGAGAACTGAGTTGATATTAGAAATAGTTTTGTTGTTGGCTCCATATGCGTTGCTGTAGGCTGAGTTGTAGGTGTCCAGCATGTTTTCTAATAAGTTTATGTCCGTGTTATAGCTGTCCGCATAACGTTCATATGCCTGCTGTGCAAGCTCCGGCACCATTTCTCCGAGTTTGCTCATATAGTATTGGTTGGTTTGCGCTGCGGCAGTAGCCGCGGCGGAGTTCCCATAACCGCCGGTAAGCCCCGCATAATTCGCCATAGCGTCTTGACTTGCTCTATTACCCTCAGTGAGGTATTTTTCTTTATAAGCTTGATAAACCGGATCATCGTCAGGGTCATACTCAAAGTCTTTTCGGTTCATTATAGACCTGCTCAGGTTTGTGATTGAATTTAAATAGCGGTTGTTGTACTCATCTAATATTTCGTTTGGAGTTGAGACCCCAAGGGTGTTAAAGTAATCTGATGTTAGGTCCTCAATATCGTTTTGATACGCCCATGCCTTTCCGTTTTCATCTGTATATAAGGTGTTTAGCGGTCTTCCCCCTATAGTGGCCGAGCCGTTACTGTAACCTAACGCGTCTGCTGATACTCCATATTGTCCCGCATATTTTGAATATGCGTCTGAAACCTGTACTATTGGATTATTAGACTTGGAGTAATAGCTTACCAGACTGTTCTGTATTTCAGACGGGCTCGCATATGAAACTCCGGCGTTTTCATCCATATATGATGGTTTCATCAAAGTTCGGCCGCCCAAGGTGACGGTTCCGCTCCTGTCGTCATAGCCAATCAGGTCATTGCTTATCCCCATGTTGGTCAGAGTGGAGCGGATTCCAACAGTACCGTCCTCCCTGGACGGTACTGTCTGTTTCTTTGAAAGGGAGGGGGATTTGTTTGCTGCCGCCAATTTGTTATCTGTGATATATTTATCTGATGTGTTTGGCATTTGTTCTACCTCCTGTGTATGTGATTATCTCTATGTCGTGCACTGCCGCCTGACCTGTGCCCTCAAGCATTATGCGAAAACTGTCGCATTTTTTGAATCTAACCGGCACTTTGTGAACCATAAAGCCATTGCCCTGAATCTCACCGCAAAACTTAAAATCCTCATTGTCCCAGGCTGAGTATATTTTAACTTTGGAGCCTGATTTTAAATCCAGGCGGAGATATACTGTGTTTATTCCCTTGAAATCAAAATCATCAAGGGTAAATTTTTTGGATACCACACACCAGTTTATCTCTTCATCGCTCTCTCCTGAAAATTTATATATATCGGTTTTAGTAACGCCGTAAAGATGTTTGTTATAGCGAACAAAGTCAATGAATTCCGTGTTGTCCTCTTTATGCCAAAGACTATAAAGGGGGTCATATACTAAAAGCTCGGTACCGTTTGAGTTTCCGGCGCAGGCATAGTAACGCTGTCCGTCGGTTCCGCTTTTACAAGTGAAATAGTTGGTTTTTATACAACTGCTGATTTTCTCAGGTTCACCGCCGCTGTACTCATAAAAGCCGTCGGCTCCCATATAGTAAAGTATGCCGCCGAGTTCAGCAATGCTTTTTCCGTCTATTGCACCGCCGCAGGTTTGCTTGGGTATAGAAAAATTTTGCGGTGAGTCTCCGTAGATGTGGTGTATATAGTTGCTCTTAAAAGCGACGACGGCTGTTCTGTAGCTGACTATACCTGTAAACTCGCCGGCAGTGCCGATTTCACTGTACCAGCTGTCATCTGCTAGACCCCTAAAGGAATTAAAATTGAAACAATCGCCTAGTTTGGACGCATATATGTATTCGCCGCTGGTTCCTGTTCCAAACAGACGGTTATTATGAACGCATGCCCAGCTGATATCAGGAATACTTATTTCAATAGTCACAGAATTGCTGTCAGTAGTGTTTTTGAATAGCCCGTAACTGCCGTTTTTAGTATATAAAAGAAGTGAAAGTTTAGATGTTGTGGCCTCGTCAACTACCGCACTGACTATTTGGCTGTCAGAAGCATAATCTTTTTTTGAGTTTATTACATGGGTGTTGTTTTGGTCTTCACTGCAGCCGCTTATGATTACACTGTCTCCTACCTTAAAAATGTCGTCAAATTCCGCGCCGCTTTTCTGTATATAAGCAGTATATACTCCGCTTATTTCATTATGACTTGAGTAAAATTTTGCGTCTGTAACAGTAATCTGACGTCCCATCTTCTTTAACTCATTCCCTATTTCCCCAGTGTCAGGGTCAGGAAGATACCTATAGTACACCTTGTCAGGGAAAATACATATGTTCCCATTAAAGTCCACTATAGATTTTTCACCGTCCAAGAGCTTAATGTTTGTGACAGAGCTGCCCTTGTAGTAAAAATAGTTTTCTGCTACCCCTGTGAATGAGTCAAGACTTCCCGGCTGGTATTCCGGAGCCGTAACCGCTGATATTCCGTTTAAAGAAACAATGTGTTCTCTCGGTTTACGCGGCGAGGCGGCAGGAATAGAATCGGATGACATATTATACATTTCAGACATTTGTCTGTCGTCAATTTTTTCTCTTTGATCATATCCAAAGAAGTTTAAAATATCCACTTTTTTTGTGTTGCTGCTTGTGGACGAACCGCTGGGCGGCAGATACATATTCCTCACCTCCTACCAGAAATTTTTGAACCTTGCCAAATCGTTCAAGGGATTTCTGGTTTTATAATCTTTTTTGTATTCGCTGTACAAATTGTTGTATTGGGTCATATGGGCAGAATACGCGTCGTAATCATGCTGATAGAGCGCCATTTTTGCCAAAATATATTCTATATACAGTCTGTCATATGGAGGGTCTGCCTCTGTTTCGTCGTCTATGACGCGCCGAATTGCCAAATGTGCCGCGGTTTGCGGAGTAAATATATCATCTGTAAGATAGACTGCTTCACCGTCATTTTGATATACATAGCTATCCAGGCAGGAGTCCCAGTTGGGTTCATCATCTAAGTTTTCGAGAAGTACGCATTCTATGTTGTCCCCCTCAAAAAGTGGAAGCTCAGAGCCGAATATGATATTCTCACTCAGTTTATAAGTACCTTTTACCTCAATGTTTCTGATGTTATCAGGCTTGGTGAGATACACTAGTTTAAGTATTTTAGGAGCTGAATTGCTGAATGCTGAGGTCAGTGAACCGCATAGATGAGGCAGGCTTCTTAAATCTGCTTTATCTATTAACTTACCTGCCACATACGCAGCTTCAATATCGTCAATAGAAATATCGTCAGGCAGTTCAAATTCATCAGGGCATGTTACTAAAGTTTCAATAACGGAGTAATATTTTTTTATGTCCCGTCTTAAAGCGAGTGAAACTTCGTCGCACCAGTGCAGCTTTTCACTGAAAGTAAATTGATTAGGGCTGAGAGCGTCTGCAGCTGAAATTGCGTTTATGATTTTCATGTATCCACCTGCCCTCTAAGCCTCTTTAAGGCTTTCAATATATTTTTCAGCCTCAATTTCCTGTTTATTACTTCTTTCAATGGCGAGAGCAACACTTCTAGGAACCATTACTTCAACGCCGCGTTTAATTTGATAATTGGTTCCGTTAACGGTAACGGTCAAATCGTCTTTTTTCTTCCAGTTATCTTTAATTAATGTCACAGGGACAGGTTCATTATAAAATTGTTCAAGTTCATCTGTAACAGTTTGTTTTGTATTTGCCATGTTTACCTCCTAATAGCTGCAAGTTGTTTCAACTCTAACCATAAACTCCGGAGAGAGTATTTCTGCTGTCTGAGTTGCTTTCCATCCGACAGTGCTTCTCTGGTCGAGAGGGTCTCCGGTTCCTGCGCTTCCCTTCTGTTTGATTATTGTCTCAAGGCCGCCGCCTGTTATATTAGTAACCCCATAAGCATTCTGACCAATAAATAGAGTAGAGTATATGTCCCTGCCGTCCTTTCCGGCTCCTGCCGGATATATAGTTGTTCCAGGAACAATAGTAGCGCTTGGAGTTTCAGACAGCGTGATGCTTGCGCTTCCGGCGCTTCCGGCTGCCGCTGAGATGATAGAGTAGTCAAATCCGTTTATCTGTACAGCTTTGCCGGACAGAGCAGCAGCGTCCTTTGCGGCTATTTCTTCTGAAACAGTAATGGTTTTACCGTTAACCTTTGCAACAGTAAGGCTTTCAGGGTCTCCGGTCTCGATGTTTTCAACGGTTCTGAGCGGAGCTGCCCTGAATATTTTAGCTTCTGTGGACTCAACGAATACAACGCCATGAATTTTGCCTATTGTGCCGTTGTACCAGTCTTTTGGGTCAACATTCTGCTTTATTTCTTTCCAGTCCGGGTCGTTTGTCAAATCGTTGGCAACATCAGGGTGAATTATAGCCACGTAACAGCCGTCTTTCATTGGCTGAGCGTTATTGCGTTTCAGTGTTGCTACAGCTCTTTTAACAGCCGCCACATTTAAATAATCGTTATCCTCATAGTTTTCAGCACCGCCTACCAGCAGATTTCGGTCAGACTTGCCGTTTCCGTACTGCACATTGGTTCCGGCATTTACCTTTTCTCTTATTACTGTGTCAAGAGTTCTTCCTGCCTGATCGCCTAAAACATTTTGTGTTTCTACTATAACGTTGTCAATAGCGGACAGGGTTAATATGTCAGAGAGTGTAACATAATCACCGTATTGGTCAACAGTGGATTCAACTGTTGTGACATTGAGCTGGTTGCCCTTAGGCGTTACTCCTTCGGTTAAAGGTTTGAGCGCTTTAGGCAGCGGGCTGAATCTGCGGAATTCAATAGTCTTTCCTGAACCCTTTGGGATAGGCTTGTTCTGTCCGAACTGTCCATGAACCAGTTTTGGGCTGGCAAACCTAATCATCTGTCTGTCGTAATACGCTTTCAATTCAGGAGTAACGTTATTTCCAAGATTATTGGTTGATGTAGTTTGTGTATTATAATTTATACTCATTTATTATCCTCCTTGTGTTTACTTATTTTATAAACTCTTAAAATGAAATTTTTTCACCGTTTCTGACTCTCTTAACTATTTCGTCAAGCTCATCGTCAGTTAATTCCTCAGGGTTCTTTTTAACCATAGCTCCGCTTCCTGCCTTGCCTGTACCGTTCTCGGTGATTCGCCTTTCGGCGGACGGCTTTTCTCCGCGGCTGCGGTACTGGGAATCACCGTAGTTCTGTTCTTCCCTATGACAGAGATAGTAGGCGTCTTCAATGCTTAGTCCATTTCCCCAAACATAATTGCAGAATTTAGGGTTTTGCATTTCACGTCTCATATCAAAATTAGGATTTTTTTCTGAAAATTCCTTGACCTGAGCGTCAATTTCTGAAGTTCTTTTATTGATATAATCCTGCAAATCCTGCTGGTCTTCACCGTATCCGGCAAACTGCCCCATTTGCTGGGCGTTTTGATAACCGCCTGGATATTCCGCCGTTTGAGGCTGACCCATTTGGGTGTTTTGGTAACCGCCTTGATAACCTGCCGTTTGTGACTGCGGTGGGGTATAGTCGTTTCCTTGTTCCCTATATCCGCCGGCCGCCGGCCTTTGTCTTTTGTTTCCGAATCCGAGCATATTTTTGCTCCTTTCATATTTTATTTTGTGGAGATTAAGTGTCTTCCACAATTAAAATTATAATAAAAATATAGTGCAAACGCGTGCCATTAAATTAGTGTACATTATTACTAAAAAAAATGTATTTTTTCTTCTAGAAAAGGCTATATTATTAGTAAAAATGAATGAAAATGATTATAAATGCTTGTTTGTGAAATATTTATGACCGAAAACGCTTGACAATGATTGAAAATGGTGATAATATTACGGTGTAAGATAAATAAATGAAAAATGAAGCTTAAAAATCAAATCTTAAAAATGAAAAAGAGGGGTTGACAGGTCATGCTTACGCAGGAGCGTCATAATAAAATATTGGAACTGCTCACAAAGCAGGATACGGTCACAGTCGGCGAGTTATCACAAGGGTTAGAAACTTCAGAATCAACTATCCGAAGGGATTTGGTAACTTTAGACAAAATGGGCAAGGTAAAAAAGGTGCATGGAGGAGCGGCGGCTATTCATATGGTGAGCACTGTTTTTGAAGAGGATGTCACTACAAAATCAGCACTGAATGTTACTGAGAAGGAAGCGATAGGCAGAGTTGCAGCCGGGCTTGTTACTAATGATGATTTTGTTTTTATAGACGCCGGAACAACGACGGCGGCAATGATTGATTTTATTTACGACAATGTCAGAGCCACTTTTGTTACTAATGGTATAGTTCATGCAAAAAAGCTTATTCAAAAAGGGCTTAAAGCCTATATTATAGGCGGACAGATAAAACTTACAACCGAAGCGGTTGTTGGAACAGAAGCTATAAATAATTTGAGAAAATATAATTTTACAAAAACTTTTATAGGAACAAACGGTATCAGTGTTAAAGGCGGATACAGCACTCCTGATGTTGAGGAAGCTGCCGTAAAGTCAGAGGTATTAAAAAGAGGGAGAAACAATTTTATTTTAGGTGACCATACCAAATTTGACAAAGAATATGCGGTAACATTTGGTATACTTAAAGACGCTTGTATAGTTACTGATGAGCTTGAGGATAATGAATTTAGGGAATACGCGGTTGTTAAGGAGGCTTTTGCATGATTTATACAGTGACATTTAATCCGGCTGTAGATTATGTTATACATCTGGAAGATATAGAACTTGGCGCTGTTAACAGAACCGAGAGCGAAGAGATATTTTTTGGAGGAAAAGGCATAAATGTTTCTACTGTGTTAAGTAATTTAGGCGCTGAAAATATTGCGCTTGGGTTTATTTCGGGATTCACTGGGAAAGCTATTGAGAGCGGTCTTAATAAAAACGGTATAAAAACCGATTTTATAGAGCTTGAAAATGGTATCACAAGGATAAATGTTAAGATAAAATCAAAAGAAGAGACTGATATAAACGGTCAGGGCCCGGTTATAAGCCATGAGGCGATATCAGGGCTTCTAGATAAACTAAAAGTTTTGCAGAGAGGCGATTTTCTGATTCTTGCAGGAAGTATTCCTGCAACAATGCCGGACGATATATATGAAAAAATAATGGAGCGTTTAAAAGACAGCGGTTCCAATATTGTAGTGGACGCAACCGGAGATTTATTAAAAAATGTTCTAAAGTATCACCCGTTTTTAGTTAAGCCAAATAACCATGAGCTGGGAGAATTGTTTGGAATTGAAATTAATACTGAGGAAGAAATTATTGAATATGCGGGAAAACTCAGACAGATGGGGGCAAGGAATGTTTTGGTGTCAAGAGCTGGAGACGGCGCTGTATTGTCTGCTGAAAACGGTGAGGTTATAAAAATGGGAGTGCCGAGCGGTAAGGTTTTAAACTCAGTGGGCGCCGGAGATTCTATGGTGGCAGGATTTATTTTTGGATACTTGCAGAGCGGAGATTACAGAGATGCGCTGAAATTGGGAACTGCCTGCGGAAGTGCGACGGCTTTCTCTGCAGGTTTAGCTGAAAAAGAGAAAGTTGAAGAACTTATGAAAATCTTGTAACTTATAAATTATAAATTTTTTATATAATAAAGAAAAGGAGAGGTAAATATGAAGGTTATTGATTTGCTGAAGCCGAACGCAATCGCGCTAAACTTCAATACGGATTCCAAAGAAGCTTTGTATGATAAACTAATTGACTTGCAAAGCAAAGCCGGAAACATTTCAGACAAGGCCCAGTATAAAAAAGATTTGTTTTTGAGAGATGAAGAGGGACCTACTGCAATTGGCGATGGAGTGGCTATTCCTCACGCAAAAAGTGCCGCTGTAAAGAATCCAGGATTAGCGGCTGTGACAGTGCCTAAGGGGATTGACCTTGACGCTATGGATGGTGGAAAATCTAATTTGATTTTTATGATAGCCGCACCGAAATCAGGCGGAGATGTTCATCTTGAAGTTTTATCCAGACTGACGGTTATGCTGATGGACGAAAAATTTAGACAAAAATTGCTCAGCGCAACGTCCGCAAAGGAATTTTTAAAGTATATTGACGAAAAAGAAATTGAGAAGTATGGAAATGAACAGCCTAAGGAAAAAACGCAGGCTTCAAGCAGCACAAGCAAAGGTATTAAAATAGTTGCCGTCACAGCTTGTCCTACAGGTATTGCTCATACATTTATGGCCGCTGAGGCTCTTGAACAAAAGGCCAAAGAAATGGGAGTAGAAATAAAAGTTGAGACTAACGGCAGCGGAGGCACAAAAAATGCTTTGACAAGCCGTGATATTGCTGATGCCGACGGAGTAATTATAGCGGCTGACAAGAATGTTGAAATGGCAAGATTTGACGGAAAACATATCGTTCAGACTACAGTTTCTAATGGTATCCATAAGCCGGAAGCTCTAATAGAGAAAATAGTTAACGGTACTGCCGGTGTATACTCACATACAGGAGGAGCTGAGACTACCTCAGAAGGCGGCGACGGAGTAGGGCACTCAGTATACAAACACCTTATGAATGGTGTTTCACATATGCTTCCTTTCGTTGTAGGCGGTGGTATTTTGATAGCGCTGGCATTCCTGCTTGACGACTATTCTATAGATCCGTCAAACTTTGGTATGAATACACCTGTAGCCGCTTTCTTTAAGACGGTCGGAGGAGTAGCGTTTAACTTTATGCTTCCAATACTTGCAGGATTTATCGCTATGAGTATATCTGACAGACCCGGTCTTGCAGTAGGTTTTGTAGGCGGAGCTCTGGCAGTGGCAGGAACTACGTTTGCTTCACTTATGAATCCTGACGTAAATGTAGTATCAGCCGGATTTTTAGGCGCATTGTTCGCCGGTTTTGTGGGCGGCTATTTAACTCTCGGACTTGAGAAGCTTTGCTCTAAACTTCCGGAGTCACTTGAGGGTATAAAGCCTGTGCTGATATATCCGTTAATAGGTATTTTGGTAATGGGACTGATAATGTTCCTCTTCAACCCGATAATAGGTGGATTAAACACATTGCTGAATAGTGGTTTGAAAGCGATGAACGGCGCCAGCAAGATAGTTTTGGGATTAGTGTTAGGCGGAATGATGTCTATTGATATGGGCGGTCCATTTAACAAGGCGGCTTATGTTTTCGGAACCGCTTCAATAGCTGAAGGCAACTATGACATAATGGCAGCTGTAATGGTTGGAGGTATGGTTCCTCCTTTGGTAATAGCTCTTTGCACAACTTTCTTTAAGAATAGGTTCACGCCCAGTGAGAGAAAGTCGGGAGCTGTTAACTATATTATGGGTCTCTGCTTTATAAGTGAAGGCGCTATACCATACGCCGCTGCTGACCCGCTTCGTGTAATTCCCTCATGTATAGTAGGAAGCGCAGTTTCAGGTGCTTTGTCAATGGCGTTTGGTTGTACTCTTATGGCTCCTCACGGAGGAATATTTGTTTTCCCGGTTGTAGGAAACGTATTGGGATATATAGCAGCGCTTGTTATAGGTTCGGTTGTGGGAGCGCTCCTGCTCGCATTTTTAAAAAAGCCTTTGGGCGAAAAAGCCGGATTAGTTAAAAAAGGTGATAAAGTTACGGTAAAATAATTTAAATTATTATTGACATTGCTAAAATATAGTGATAATATTATAGTATATTTAGTGAAAATAATTAAAGGAGTGTATATTATGGTTTCAAAAACGGTTACTGTTACGGATCCTGAAGGTCTTCACATGAGACCGGCAGGAGTGTTTACCAAAGAGATGTCAAAGTTTGATTCTGATGTGACAATAAATTTTGACGGAAAGAGTTTTAATGGAAAAAGCATAATGAATGTTATTGCCGCTTGTATAAAATGCGGCAGCGAAATTGAAATAGAATGCAGCGGAAGCGACGAGACTGAAGCGCTCGAAAAGGCGGTTGAGCTGGTGCAGTCCGCAGGGTAGGTGATGAAATGTTCAAGGGAATAGCAGGCTCCGAGGGGATTGGTATAGGAAAAGTCGCAATGATAAAGGAGCAAGACTTGACCTATGAGCCAAAATCAAAATTGTCGGTTCAGGATGAAACAGCTCGTTTTGAGCAGGCGGTTCAGGAATTTACTCAGAGAACTGAGAAAATGGCAGAAGAAATGCGGAATAATGTGGGTGATAAAGAGTCTGAAATCCTGATGGGGCATGTGCTGATGATCAGCGATCCTGCGATGACAGATGAGGTCAAGGAAGGTATAAGCGGCGGGCTTACTTCCGAAGCGGCTACAGAACAAGTTTTTGAGGGTTTTGCCTCAATGTTTGAGGCTACGGGAGACGAATTGACTGTCCAGCGTGCAGCAGACCTTCGTGATATAAAGACTAGGCTGATTAAAACTCTGCTGGGGGTGGAAGAGGTGAATATAAGCGCCCTTCCTGCCGGCAGTGTGATAGTTGCCAGAGACTTGACCCCATCCATGACGGCCGGGATAATAAGGGAGAATATCTCAGGTATAATCACAGAAGTGGGAGGAAGAACTTCACACTCCGCAATTTTGGCAAGGGCTCTTGAGATTCCTGCAGTTTTAAGTATAGATAACATAACAAAAGAACTCATTGACGGTGAAGTGGTAATAGTAGACGGAACGGACGGCAGCGTGATTGCTTCGCCGGGTTCTGAAGAAGTAGAAAAGTACCGGGAGCTTAAAAAGAGTTTTGATGATGAGAAGAAAGAGCTTTTGAAACTGGCGGGCAAGCCCACAGTAACAGCCGACGGCAGGAGAGTAGAGCTTTTGTGCAATATTGGCAAGCCGGATGACTGCGCTTTAGTTATTGAGCGTGACGGTGAAGGTGTGGGACTGTTTAGAACTGAGTTCCTATATATGGACAGTAAAGAACAACCCGGTGAGGAGCAGCAGTTTGAAGCTTATAAAAAGGCCGCAATGACTCTGAAGGGAAAGCCTGTAACAATCAGAACTTTGGATGTCGGAGGCGATAAGGATATTCCGTATTTGGGCTTGGAAAAAGAAGATAATCCTTTTATGGGATTTCGTGCAGTAAGATATTGTATTAAGAATCAAGACCTGTATAAGACTCAGCTGAGAGCTCTGATGCGTGCAAGCGCCTTCGGTGATATAAGAATAATGATTCCGCTTGTCACTTGTGTTGAAGAAGTCAGAGCTGTTAAGAAGCTTGTAGCTGAGATAGCGTCTGAACTGGATCAGAACGGAGTGGCATACAATAAGGACATAAAAGTCGGAGTTATGATGGAAACTCCTGCCGCCGCTGTAATAGCTGACCTTTTGGCAAAGGAAGCCGATTTTTTCAGCATAGGCACCAATGACCTCACTGGATATACAATGGCTGCAGACAGAGGAAACGCTAATGTTGCTTACCTATATTCTGCATATAATCCGGCAGTGCTTAGGAACATAAAAAGTATTATATATTGTGGAAGGGCAGAAGGTATTGAGGTAGGAATGTGCGGCGAAGCCGCTTCTGATCCACTGTTGATACCGCTTTTGGTTGCTTTTGGACTGGAAGAATATAGTGTGAATCCGGTTTCTGTTTTGTCAACAAGAAATGAAATATCAAAATGGTCAGTAAAAGACGCTCAAAAAGTTGCAGAAGAAGCTATGGCATGTTCTACAGAAGAAGAAGTTAGAAATGTCCTGACAAAATATAGAAGATAATAAGATATATACTTATTTCTTATATTATATATACAATTAATAATATTGTATTTATTTTTAAAAGCCGCAGAAATGCGGCTTTTTTTCTCATATTGGCTATAAAATATTAAAACCGCGCATAAACTGCATTATTGTAATGTAGTTTAAAGTAAATAGCAATAAACTATATATTTTATAGGTGAAATTTTAGTTGATTTATATAAATAATGTGATATAATTAAATAAAGTTATAATGGGGTATGTTTATACAATTAAATTTTTCTGAGTGCTATGCCATGAACTCAAAAAATTTTTTTGTTTTTAAAATAAAGTATAAAGTTATTCAATAATCGACATTTCTTTTTTTACAATAGATATTTTGATTAGAAATATAATTGTAGATTGATTGCGTATTTAATAGAATGATTTTCAAAACGTCAGGAGTGAGCAGCTAATGAGAGATATGAAAGAGCAGCTGAGCTATTGTAAAAAAAGACATTTATTTAAGTTTGGCGATATTCACAGAGTGTGTAAATCTGTTGGTGCATGGGCAGTAATTTTATTTATCTTTCTTTCATATTGTCCGGCTGTGGTTGCTGAAGACGTGGAAGAGACAGTTTTGACTGTTGCGTTTCCTGTCAGTCCGGGAATAAATGAGGTTTATGAAGATGGAACTTATGGCGGATGCGTTTATGATTGGCTTAGAGAAATTTCTAAGTATACCGGCTGGAAATATGATATAAAAACCGCAGATGAATCAAATGATGAAGCGACCACTGAATTACTGGACGGAATGATTGAAGGAAAATATGACATCATGGGCGGAATGTTTTATCAGGAGGAATACGAGCAGTATTTTAACTATCCGAAATATATTATGGGTTCAAATTATTCACTCTTGATGTACCAAAAGGATAACAGTGATATTAAAGGTTATGATTACAACACTCTTAACGGTAAACGCATAGGAGTTTTTGGCAAAGCGGCCAGTAAAATAGAACGGTTAAAAAAGTTTATTGAATATAATAATTTAACTTGTGAGCTTGTGTATTATGATGATAGGGAATTATACGAAAAATGTATCGATTCGGGAGATGTCGACCTGATTTACGGCAGTGACGTATATATGAAAGACGGGTATAATGTTGCCGTTAAACTTGACAGCGACCCGTATTATTTGGTTACGTCAAAAGATAAGCCTGAATTATGTGAACAGTTATCAAAGGCGATGGAAGAAATTTATGCTGCGAATCCAAATTTTGCAGAGGAACTCTATAATAAATACTTTCCTGATAAATATATAAATTCCATAACTTTTACTGATGAAGAAGATAAATTTATAAAGGAATGCGGAACTTTAAAAGTTGCTGTTATAAGAGACCGTTATCCTCTGTTTTATGAGAGCGATGGGAAAAAAAGCGGAATCGTACCGGAATGTTTGAAACTAATTTCTAATCGGACGAATCTTGATTTTGAATATGTGTATGCTGATACATATAGTGAACTTGTTGAAATGGCAGCATCCGGAAAGGCGGATATAATCGGAGCCTTTATGAATGACGATACATCTGCGGATGATTTGGGGCTTATAAGAACTGCCGGATATGCTGATTTAGACTCAATTATTTTGAGAAATAAACAAAGTTTTGACAAACAAGACGGTCTTACGATGGCTGTACCCGAAACTCTATCCTTAAAGACTACGGGAAAAAACGATTCTATTATCAGGTATCCTAAGTATGAAGACTGTATGGAAGCTGTAAACAATGGCTTGGCGGATTATACAAGAATGCCTGCTTCTTTTATAGAAGGTTTTTATACAAAGGATTATTATGCTAATATGACCATTGTAGCAGATACAAATATTCAGGAAACACTGACTCTAGCAATGAAAGCTCCTGCAAATGTGCAAATGTATTCTGTCCTGAGTAAGGCTGTTAATAGTTTTAACGATGAGGATAAAGCCCATATTGTGTCACAGCCAAATTTAAGTTTACCTGACGGTGTAGTTACACTTAAAACTGTCCTTTATACTAATCCTGTTCTCGTGATTGGTATATGTGTCGGTTTTGTGTTTATTTTGTCCTTAATGGCTGTTTTGTTTATATTCTACAGTATGCGTACAAAAATGATGGCTGTAAAGCTTGAAAAAGCGGAGGAGACCAGCCGGGCAAAATCAGACTTTTTATCCAGAATGTCGCATGAGATACGAACGCCTATGAATGCTATAATAGGGCTGACAAATTTGGCAATATTAAGCAGAGACGCGACTCCCGCATTAAAAGAGGATTTAAATAAAATTGATTCATCCGCTAAATTCCTTTTGTCTATTCTTAATGATGTTTTGGATATGTCTAAAATTGAAAGTAAAAAAATGACGGTTGAAAATTTGCCTTTTGATATGTATGAATTAATTGAGCAGATAAAAATTATGTTCGTCCCACAGATAAGCGAGAAGAATTTAAATTTTGACGTAACTTGTGAACTTGAAGATACATGTTATTTAGGGGATAAAATGCGTATAAATCAGGTGCTTGCGAATTTGATGTCTAATGCTTGTAAGTTCACCGACAGAGGGGGCAGTGTTTGGCTGTCAGTTACAGAGTCAAGAATTAACGAGAATAAATCAAAGCTTAAATTTAGTGTAAAAGACACAGGCGTGGGTATAAATGAGAAAGATATTGATAGGGTTTTCAATTCTTTTGAACAGGCGGAAGGAAGTAATTTAAGAGCTCCCGGAACAGGACTAGGTCTTTCTATAAGTAGCAGTCTTGTAAGTTTAATGGGAGGAGATTTAAAAGTAAAAAGTGAGCCCGGCAAGGGTTCGGAATTTTATTTTATCATAGAACTTCCAATATATAGTGGCAAATTGAGTGAACCAAATAACGTAGCTGATAAAACAAAAAATATTGTTTTAGATGAAAATATTTTGAAAAATATGCGTGTTCTGTTAGCAGAAGATAATGATATAAACGCCGAAATTGCCACAGAGCTGTTAAAAATGAAGCAAATATCCGTGGATAGAGCTCCAAATGGACAGGAGGCTGTCAATATGTTTGCAAAAAGTTCGGACGGCGAATACAGTGCTATTTTGATGGATATAAATATGCCTGAAAAAGATGGATTGACTGCTGCAGCTGAAATTCGCAAAATGAATAGAAAAGACTCGGCTGAAGTTCCTATTTTGGCAATGACCGCAAATACATTTAAAGAGGACAGAGAGAAAGCGGCAGAAGCTGGAATGACAGGATTTTTGCCAAAACCATTTGACGCTGAACAGCTTTATAAAACATTAACAGATTCAATCTTAAAAAAGTAAAAATTAAGCCCGCTGCCTAAAGGCTGCGGGCTTTTTTCGTGGAGCCGATAAGCGGAATCGAACCGCTGACCTATTCATTACGAGTGAATCGCTCTACCGACTGAGCTATATCGGCAACAACGATAAATATTATATATTATTTTGTTTAAAATGTCAAGTGCAATTTTTAGATGTCAAAATCAGCTTATTTTAGAAATTTATAAAGTTATTCGTCCAGCTTGTCTTTAACATAGTTGGACACAAGTTCTTCCAAGATTTCATCGCGTTCCAGTTTGCGGACCAAACTTCTTGCGCCGTTGTATGACGTTATATAAGACGGGTCACCTGACAAAATATATCCCACGATTTGATTTATAGGATTATATCCTTTTTCAGACAGCGCTTGGTATACAGACAGTATTATTTTTTTAGGGTCAGCACGTTCTGTTTCAACATTAAATTTAACTGTTTCCTGATTTTCCATAGTTTTCACCTGCCTTTATATTAAATATATTATATTGATTATCTAAGTTCAGCGCCTAAGCAATTTTTAAGTTTTTCAAGTATATTATTTAGGACGTCATTTATTTCGTTATCAGTAAGTGTTCTGTCAGGAGCTCTAAAGGTTAGAGAATACGCAACGCTCTTTTTATTTTCTCCTACCTGCTGTCCTTCATATACATCAAAGAGTTTATAACTTTCTAAAATTCCGTGTTTTGTGTCATTTAATATTTTCTCTATTTTGCCAACGCTTATTGACTTATCTATAACCAGCGCAATGTCACGGTTTGAAGCCGGGAATTTTGGAAGAGACTTATATTCTCTTTCGAATGTTGAAAATTCCATTATGGTGTTAAAATCCAGCTCTCCGCAATATATATCGGTGTCAAGCTTAAAGTTCTCGGCTATGTCAGGGTGAAGCTGACCGATTGTTCCGATAATTTTTCCGCCCGCGCATATTTTAGCACATCTTCCCGGATGGTATGCCGGCGACTCTGTGTCGGCTTCAAACTCAGCGTTTTTGATACCAAGGTCATCAAGAAGATTTTGCACTATTCCTTTAAGATCAAAGAAATCTACATCGCCGTACATACCCAGCGCCACAACAATTTTCTCGTCAGGAAGTTTTTGATTTTCAACCGGAATATAGGTCATACCCAGCTCAAATATTTTTGCTTTCGGAACCCGGCGGTTATAATTAATCTTTAAAGTTTTGATTACCGACGAGAGCATATTGGTTCTCATGATACTGTTTTCTTCGCCAAGAGGATTGATTATTTTGACAACATTATCGGCCGGTACCTTTGTCATTTCAAATTCCTTGGGGTCAATAAAAGAGTAAGTCATGGTCTCATACATACCATATGCAGTCAGAAGCTCTCTTATGCAGTCTTCGGTTTTTTGTTTAAGTGTTTTTCCGCCGATTGTTACTCTTCCCTTCATCATGGTAGTAGGAAGATTGTTATATCCATATATTCTGGCAACTTCTTCGGCTATATCCGCCATTGTTTCGATATCTCCGCGGAATGTCGGAACTTCAACATTTGAACCGTTAACCTCAAATTCCAGTCTCTTTAAATATTCAGCCATATCAGAGGCCGGTATATCAGTCCCCAAAAATTTGTTCATTTTTTCAGGTTCAAAAGGCAGAACTGTTTTAGTCTTTTTGATTGGATATATATCTATACAGCCTCCTATAACTTCCCCGGCGCCCATTTCCTCAATCAGTTCACAGGCACGGTTTATAGCGTTTAAACAGTTTTCAGAATCAAGTCCCTTTTCAAACAGAGCTGAAGCGTCAGTTCTCATTCCCAAAGATTTTGCTCCACGCCTTACAAGTATAGGATTAAAGTTCGCGCTTTCAAACAGAACGGTTGTGGTAGTATCGGTAACTTCAGTGTTGGCTCCGCCCATGACTCCGGCCACGCCTATTGCCCTTTTTTCATCAGCTATTGTTATCATACCGGATTTCAGTTCTCTCGGCTGTTCGTCAAGAGTTTCAAGCGTCTCACCGTCTGACGCGTCTCTGACTATTATTTTTTTGCCTTCAATATTATCTAAGTCATAAGCATGCATCGGCTGACCATATTCAAGCATGATATAGTTTGTTATATCTACAATGTTATTGATAGACCTAAGACCACAAGCAGTCAGTCTGCGCTGAATCCACTGGGGCGATGGGCCGATTTTTACATTCTTAACAGCTCTTGCCGTATAGCGCGGACAGATGGAGGGGTCGGCAATTTCAACCTTTGCATAATCATTAACGTCTTCATTGTTTCCTGTTGGTTTTATTTCAGGTATTTTAAACTCTCTGTTAAAGGTTGCGGCGCTTTCGCGGGCAAGACCGATGATGCTCATACAGTCAGGTCTGTTGGAGGTAATCTCAAATTCAGCAACGCTTTCGTTAAGACCCAAAGTTTCGGTTATGTCCTCGCCTATAGGTGTATCATCCGGTAAAATCAGTATTCCGGAAGCACGTTCCTTTGAAATGCCCAATTCATCAGTTGAACACATCATACCATAACTCATAACGCCTCTTAGCTTACCCTTTGTGATTTTAATACCGCCGGGAAGTGTGCTTTTATGTTTTGCAACAGGAACAACAGCGCCTTCAAATACGTTGGAAGCTCCGGTAACTATCTGTATATCCTCGTCTTCTCCGACGTTTACTTGGCAAACAACCAGCTTGTCTGCGTCTGGATGTTTTTCAATTTTGTCTATTTTCCCAACAACAACGTTCTTAAACTCTGCACCGGGGTTTTCAATGCCCTCAACTATAGAACCGCTCATGGTTAGTTTGTCTGCATACTCTTTCTCGCTGATGCCGTCTGTATTCATATAATCCTTTAACCAGGATAATGGTAAATTCATACTTGTTTCCTCCTAAATATTAGAACATTGGTTCTCAGTAAACTTCTGAACCTGCTTCGGGTTTTTAAATATAAGTATTTGTTTCCCCGGATATTTCCTGCCGGCTTCATCAAGACGGCGGAGGTATTTTTTTCTGTTTTTCCTTCCTTTGTGAAGTACCCAGCTTACAAATTCAAAATCAATTTTTTCATCGCAGCCTTTACCCATATCTTCACGGGTTCTGCCTTTGTAGTTAAAATAGCGTTTGAGTATTCGTTTAAAACATAAAAATCGGTTAAAGTCCAAAAATATAATAGTATCCGCCAGCTCTAATCTTTTATCATATAGAACCTTTGAATAATTTCCATCGATTACCCATTTATCTTGATTCAGCACATTTTGAAGAGTCTCAGACTCAATTTCAGGAGTATTTTCCACCCAGCCCGGAAGCCAGTGGAGCGAATCAAGATGCGTAGGGGTCGTCCCTATTTTATTAGCTATAAACCGAGCCAAAGTAGATTTTCCTGCGCCTGAAAATCCAATTATCATTACGCGTTTCATAATTAAAATTGCTTTAAGAACCCGAGATCGTTTTCATAGAACAATCTTAAATCGTCTATACCATATCTGAACATAGCAACACGCTCAAGACCTATTCCAAAAGCGAAACCTGAGTATTTCTCAGGGTCTATATTGCAGTTAGCCAAAACTTTGGGATGAACCATACCGCATCCAAGTATCTCTATCCAGCCTTCGCCTTTACATATTCTGCAGCCTTCGCCTTTACAGCTGAAACAAGATATATCAACCTCTGCACTAGGTTCGGTGAACGGGAAATGATGAGGGCGGAATCTAACTTTTGTGTCCTCTCCATAAAGTCTCTTTATAAACACTTCAAGAGTACCTTTTAAATCTGCCATAGTTATGCCTTCGTCCACAACCAGCCCTTCAACTTGATGAAAAACTGGTGAGTGTGTGGCGTCAACCGCATCGCTTCTATATACTCTGCCCGGTGAAACTATACGTATGGGGGGCTGCTGTTTTTCCATAACTCTAACCTGAACTGAAGAGGTCTGTGTTCTAAGCAAAGTATCTTCATTGATGTAAAATGTATCCTGGGTATCTCTTGCAGGGTGGTCAGGCGGAAGATTTAAAGCCTCAAAATTATAGTAATCCAGTTCAACTTCAGGACCTTCGGCTATAGTGAAACCCATTCCTATAAATATATCCTTTAAGTCATTTAAAACAGTAGTAATGGGGTGCTTTTTCCCGTGTTCGGGTCTGTTGCCAGGCAGACAGACGTCAATGGTTTCAGAAGCGAGTTTTTTGTCTTTTGCCAGCTTTATGAGAGCTTTACTCTTTTCCTCAAGTATTCCTTCGATAAAGCCTCTGACCTCATTGGCTAACTGTCCTATAACAGGGCGTTCCTCCGGCGTAAGTTTGCCCATACCCTTCATCAGAGATGTGAGCTCGCCTTTTTTGCCAAGATATTTGACTCTGAGATTCTCAAGCTCAGTCAAATCCAGTGCTTTTTCGAGCGCTGACTCGGCGCTGGTTTTGATAGCGCTAAGCTGTTCTTTCATATATATAATACCTCCCATATAATTATACAACGTTATTTCAAATAATTTTAACACACAATTCCTAATATTTCAAGGCTTTTAAGGTATTTTTTAAGTATGCAAGTTTATTTTACTGTGATTTTAGCTTGTGTTTTATACGGTTTTGGTGTATTATTATTCCAATAGATACCTTAGGGGGAATCATAAATGAAGAATATTTTAAAATTTGCCGGTGCTGTGATTGTAGTTCTGATGTCGTGTATAACATTAGTATTTGCGGCAGGACAAGCCCAGCCGGAAGTAACGGTGAAAAATCAAAACGGATTGACATTAAGAAATGATGTTTTTTCGTACTCAGATAAGTTTATAACAAGTGAAATTAAGAATACTGACAGTGCGGATTCTTCTGAGGTGCTATTAATGGCAGCGTATGATGAGGAAGATAATATCATAAGTATCAGCAGTACCGGTGATTTAAATATTGCTCCGGGGGAAACGGCAGAATGCGTTCTTAGTTTGGACAGTGCAGATAGAACTGTAAAATCAGTACGAGTCTTTGTTTGGAGAGATTTTGAGAGTGCAGAACCTATTTCGGAGATGATAGTACTCACTAACGAACTTTATACTTACAGAGATGATGCAAATTCAGTTTTTGTATCTGTTGAAGGAAGTGATTCAGACGGAGACGGAACGTTTGCAAAGCCATTCAGAACGGTTGATTTTGGTGTGTCAAAATTGTCGCCTGGAAAAACCCTTTATCTTATGGAGGGAACCTATAAAGAAAATATATATGTGGGCGTAAAAGGCACAGTGGCAGAGCCGATAACAATAAAGGCGGCTCCCGGCGCGCATGCGGTGATAGACGGAGGCGGAAAGCTGAACGAGAATATAATTGAACTTGAGTCTTCGTCAAGCGATATTATAATATCAGATTTAGAGCTTCAAAACGGCTGGGGCGGAATATACAGCGAAAATTCAACCTCTAAATCAGGAAAGAATTTTGCGGTATGCAATAATAAAATACATGATATAGACGGCAATAATGACGATACCTTTGCAGTGGTCTTTTATGCTAAAAATGTAAACCCGGTAACAAATGTGATTATTGACGGGAATGAAATATATAACTGCAAAACTTATACGAGTGAAACGGTTACTCTAAACGGAAACGTGGATGGTTTCAGAGTGTCTAATAATATAATTCATGATTGCAATAATATAGGTCTCGACGCGATAGGCTATGAGGGAACATGCAAAACAAAAGAACTGGACTGTGCCAGAAACGGCGTGTTTAGAGATAATACTGTTTATAATGTTTCAACCTATGGCAATGAGGGTTATAAAGATGGTTCAGGTTACGACTTGTGCTGTGCGGGAATATATATTGACGGAGGACATGATATTGAAATATTAGATAATAATATCTATAATTGTGATATAGGAGTTGAAGTAGCCAGTGAGTCTACACGGGCGCCGTATAATATATCATATAATGTGTCTGTAAATAATAATATAATTTCTGAGTGCAAGGGTTTGGCAGGAATTTGTTTCGGAGGTTATGATAATAAGGTTGGCTGGACAAAACAGTGCGATTTTGTTAATAATACCTTATATAATAATATTGTCGGGATAATGGTGCAGCAGGCAGAAGATAATATAATATCACAGAATATAATTTACGGCGGAGAGAATGGACTTGTATTTTCTTTTGCAGACGAGGACGGAAAACTTGTTTATAAAGGTGTTGGTCCGTATAATGACACTAACAATTTTGGAGCAAACTATTGGTATGACCCGAATAGTGTTTCAGGGTATAACTGTTGGTTTGATATGCTTCCGGCGGAACAGCTTTCTAAACAGATAACCGGTGTAGACCCTAAATTTAAGTCTCCTAAGCAGAACAATTTTTCTACTGAACTGAATGCGCTGGGTTATGGAGCTATAAGATAATTTTAAATAATAAAACTATAAATTATGTCAGAAAGATGGAGAGATGATGAATAATATTTTAATGTATGTATGGCTTTTGGTGGGTTTTTTCTTATTAATAAAAGGAGCAGATTTGTTTGTTGACGGCACTTCATCAATAGCGAAGCTTCTAAAAGTACCAAGTATAATAATAGGACTGACTATTGTTGCTATGGGAACCAGCGCGCCGGAGATGGCGGTAAGCGTGGGTGCAGCTATAAAGGGTCAAAATGATATAGTAATAAGCAATGTGCTGGGTTCAAATATATTCAATCTTTTGGTAGTGGCAGGAGGCTGTGCGGTCATAAAGAGTCTTCCGGTGTCAATTGATTTGCGGAAAAGAGATTTCCCGTTTTCTATTGGTATAGCTGCTCTTTTGCTTTTCTTTTGTTTAAATAGTTTGATAATTGGGGGAAAAGGTTTTACTATCAACAGAACAGAGGGCATAATTCTTTTTGCCGGACTTATGGCGTATCTTGGATTTTTAGTATACTCAGCTGTAAAGGGCAGGACAGGCCTTCCCGGAGACGAAGAAATAAAGACAATGTCGCCTCTTAAAAGCGTTTTTTATACAGCTTTAGGTATTGCAGGAATAGTGGTGGGCGGAGACTTGGTAGTGGATTCCGCAAGTGATATAGCCGCCGCTTTTGGTTTGAGCCAGACAATAATAGGACTGACTATTTTGGCTGTGGGGACATCTCTTCCTGAGCTTGTGACTTCTTTGGTGGCGACGCGGAAGGGTGAAAATGATTTGGCAATGGGTAATGTTATCGGTTCTAATATTTTTAATATATTAGGTGTGCTGGGATTATCCGCAGCTGTCAGTCCTGTTAAAGTTTCGGGATTCTCCGTTATAGATTTAAGTTTGTTCATTGGATTCTGCTTGATAATTTACCTAGTCACGTATTTTAGAAATAAGATAGAGAGACTTCCAGGTATTTTAATGGTGTTGACATATCTTGGATATATGACATATGCTGTTATGCGTGAAGTATTTTAAGTAAAATAAATATAAGGAGAGATTTCATGAAGAGAAAAACATTTTATATCATAGCAGGAGTTTGGTTTGCTATGATAGTCTTGATATTGCTGGCTTGTTATACTCCGATTGTTGACCCAGTAACTCAGGAAGAAGTAAAAAAGTACATGGTTTTGGCGATTTGTGTAGGAGCTTTGGCGCTTATGCTTATTAGAAGAAAGGTAAAAGACGACAATGACAGGAGTTAATGGCCTTTTTTAGAGATTAATATCTCCGAAGTTACAGCGATATAAAAAATTTTATATATTTTTCTTATTAGGGAACTGTTTATGACAAATTTTGCCTTGTAACTTGTTTATAATACTTTCGTAATGAAATGTTAATGCGGTTACGGAGGTATTTATTATGAGAAACACAGAATTGGTGTCTGTTGAGACTTCTCTGCAGGTACAGCAAAAAAAGCGGAAAGGAATCGATTTAAAATTTTGGGATATTCCGGTGCGGCTTTTGGGCTTATTGTTTGCGGGGGCAATGCCTATAAGCGGAATGGCGCCGTTTGGTTTGTCTTTTTTGACGCTTGACCGAAAGTTTTCACTAAAAAGCGTCATTAATTTGATTTTTGTGTCTGTTGGCTATCTGCTTCTTTTTGATTTTGAACTTGCTTTAAGATACATATCTGCTTGTGTTATTTTTGAGACGGTTTTATTCGTTATAGAAAGAAACGAAAAACCGTCTTTGTATTTCGTTGCTATTGTTTCAGCGGCAGCCTTGTTTCTTTGTGAGTTTGGCGTTTTAATGTGGACAGGCTTTACGGTTGCGGGTCTAATACTTATAATTTGCGATACAATGCTTATGGCAGTCGGAGTGATGGTGTTTGACAGAAGTAGGGATGTTCTGCTTGAAAATAAGTTTTTGTCGCGTTCACTGCTGACAGATGAAAAGATAAGCTTATGTATAATGGCAGGTGTGATTTTGCTCAGTACAAAGTCAATCACTGTTTTGGATACGTTTAATATATCTAACTTTTTGGCATGCGTTTTAATCGGGGTAGTGTCTTTGTCAAGACATGGTCTGACTCATGGCGCCGTTGCGGGAATATGTTCCGGGATTATATTAGGAATCGGCGGTTTATTTCCGGAGTTTGTGGCAGTACTCACAATCTGCGGCCTGCTGTGCGGTGTTTCAGCTCAGTTCGGAAGAAAGGTTGTTTGCCTTTGTCTTGGTGTATGCGGTTTAGGGATAATGCTGTATATGGGTATACCCGGCGGACAAACGCATATACCAAATATATATGAGTTGGTTTTGGCGGCGGCTGTTGTGTACTTTCTTCCCAGAAAGGCTGTTATAATAGGTGAGAAAGTAACTGATTTTAATGTTGACAATTCAGACGATACTGAGCGTTTTAGAATGTATGTTACTGAAAAACTTATGTGTATATCTGATTCGTTCTATGATATTTCAAAGACATTTGATTCAATGTCGGACAAGCAGACAGGCATGGATATGAGTGATATCTCGCTGCTGTTTGACACGGCGGCGGATAGAGTGTGTAAAAACTGTGAGAGAGCGAATTTTTGCTGGAAAAAGGATTTTAATGCTACATATGCAGCTATGTTTAAATTTTTGGAGATAATGGAGCGGAAAGGCAGTCTGCAGCTCAGTGATGTTCCAAAATGTTTTTCGGATAAGTGTGTACATTTGCTTCCGTTGATAACGGAAATAAACAGGCTGTTTGAGATTTATAAAATAAACAGAACTTGGAAAAATAAGCTTCAGGAGAACAGAGAGCTTACGAGTGAGCAGTTTAAGGGAATTTCTGAAATAATAAAGAATGCCGCGTCGGAAATATGCGGCGAAAAGAGTTTTGATATCAGGTCGGCGGATGAAATAAAAGAAGTTTTAAACGATATGGGAATTTCAGCCCAGCGAGTTAACGTTGTTTGTGACAAGAATGGAAAATATATGGTAGAAATCAGCGTGCTTGACTGTGATGATTTCTCAGTTTGCCAAAAGAGAATAAAACCCGTAATTAAAAAGGTCCTTGGAATCAATGTGGCTGTGCCGTATAATGAGTGTGATACCTCAGACAGCGGAAAGTGCTGTATACGTTTTTGCCAGGTAGAAGGTTTTGATCCCAGTATTGGGGTGGCAAGCCTTTCAAGTAACGGAGAAAGCGGAGACAAGCACTATACGAACTATTTGAGCGGCGGGAAACTTGCGGTAACTATAAGCGACGGTATGGGAACAGGACACAAGGCGGCTATCCAAAGCGACGCTATTGTTAAACTTTTGGGAAGCTTTTTGGAAGCCGGTTTTGATAAGACAATAGCAGTCAAGCTGGTTAATTCAGTAATGGTGATGAAGTCAGCCAGGGATGCTTTTGCAACTGTGGATATGTGCGTTATAGATTTGTATACTGGTGAGATAGAATTTATCAAAAACGGCGCTGAAGCCAGTTATATTAAACATACAGAATATACAGAGACTGTGCGCGCGGCATCATTGCCAATAGGAATAGTATCAATCGGCGATATTGAGACGTTTGCCAGGACTTTGGAAAACGGGTCTATGGTAGTTATGACCAGTGACGGCGTAATATCAGCGGCGGAAGACAATTGGATTAGGGAACTGGTTGAGGTAATAGACATGGAGATACCGCCAAAAGAATTGGCGCAGATAATACTAGACGAGGCTGTTAAGAGAAATGCTGAAAATGGTATTGAAAATGATGACATGACAGTAATATGTGTGAAATTGTCTGACAGAAGGGTTAGAGCAGAGCAGAAGCATGTGCCGAAAGCGGCAGTAATGTAATGATATAGTTTATAAAAGCCGATTCAGTTCAAATCTGAATCGGCTTTTAAAATTCGTTTATTAATAATTGAAAAAATAATACATTCATATATTAATAAAAAAACATAATTTGATTAACAATCAAAAACCATATGAGGTGTGCTTAGCTAATAACTGTACCGTATAAGATGATTTACACTTAAACACGAAGTGTTTAAAATAAAAGAGATTATAAAAACATAACAAATAAAATCAAAAGAGCATCCGTTAAGGAGAGCATCGGTAGGGTGCATTCATGCACCGCGTGAGGAGAGCAATCATCTGAACATGAAGTATTCAATATATAACTCAATATTTATTCTTAATAATCAGATTAATAAATATAATATTATGAAAATATATCTTTATACAATCGGTAAGATTAATTGACAATGTTTTTATCTTATGTTATCATAACTTCAAAATATATGACTAGAATAAATATCTTTCCGTGTTATATTAGTAAACTATATATTAATTTCAGCGCAGTTTTTTAGGAGGCTATTTTATGCTTTTTTCTTTTGATGATATAATGGAATATGTGGAGGAAAACGACGTCAAATTTATCAGACTTGTATTTTTTGATATTTTCGGCAGTATGAAAAATATATCAATTATCTCGACAGAACTTCCAAAAGCTTTGGAGTATGGAGTCACTTTTGATGCTTCCGAAATAAATGGGTTTATGAATATTGGCGAAAGCGATCTTTTGCTTAAACCTGACCCTTCAACCGCAGAAATTTTGCCGTGGCGTCCACAGCAGGATAGGGTTCTTAGAATATTTTGCGATATTTGTTATCCTGACGGCAGAACGTTTGAGGGCGATTCCAGAAATATTTTAAAGCGTTCGGTAGATTGTTTGAAAGAGCTCGGATACTCGTGCGATATCGGTTCGGAGTGTAAATTCTATCTTTTTGAGTTGGATGAATACGGAAATCCAACAAACAAGCCGCATGACAACGGCACATATTATGATGTGGCTCCGGTAGACAAGGGAGAAAATATTCGGAGAGAAATTTGTCTTACGCTGGAGGAAATGGGTATTCAACCCGAAAGTTCGTATCATCAGGCAGGCCCCGGGCAACACGAGATAGTTTTTAAATATGGCGCACCGGTAGAAGCAGCGGATCATCTAATGACATTTAAAAATTTGGTTAAGACAATTGCGCATATGAACGGACTTTTCGCTTCTTTTATGCCAAAGCCTTTGCAAAGACAGAATGGAAATGGTATTTTTGTAAATCTTTCGCTTTATGATACGGACGGAAACAGCGTTATAGATTATAATAATGAGACTGGCAGACAATTTATGGCAGGCATACTTAACCATATTAAGGAGATTACTCTATTTTTGAATCCTTTAACGAATTCATACAGCAGATTTGGAGAGTTTGAAGCTCCTAAATTTATAACATGGTCACCTCAGAACAGACAGCAGCTAATGCGTATACCAAAGAATTTGGCAGGAGACTGCAGACTTGAACTCCGTTCGCCGGATGGCGGAGCGAATCCTTATCTTGTTTTTGCATTGATGATTTATGCCGGGATTGACGGAATAAAAAACAAGATGATTTTGGGAGAACCTGTAAACGTGACCTATAAAGAAGACATAGAAGGTCTTGAATGTTTGCCTCAAAACTTAGAGACGGCAGTGAATTATGCGAAGGATAGTGATTTTCTGAAAAATGTTTTACCTGAAAATATTCTGTCTACCTATATTGAAAATAAGAAAATTGAATATGACAAATATGTCAAGGCGAGAGTTAAGGAGCAATATGAACGCGATTTGTATTTCGGCTCTATATAATAAAATTTACCATTAATTATTTGGGAGGTTATGCCGTTGTACAATAGAATTCTTATAGTTTCGGCATCTCAAAAGAGCGGAGACGCGCTGGCTCTTATATTGAGACGGTTTGCTATGAATAACATAGATTTTGCGTCAAGCGGAGTTGAAGCCAGACGTGTAGTTTTGCGTTCATCATATCAGCTTGTTATCATAAATGCTCCTCTTAAAGATGAACAGGGAAGCTCTCTCGCTTCTGATTTTATTCACAGCACACATTCATCAGTAATATTAATAGCTAAATCCGACGTTGCGGATATGCTTGCTTCAAGAGTGGAGGGAGACGGGATATTTGTAATTCCAAAACCTTTGCAGCAGAGAACTTTTATGGGTGCGGTAAGATTAGCACTGGGATTTTCAAACAGATTTATTGAGATGGAGAAAGAAATTGCAAAATATGAAAAGAAGTATGAAGAATTGCGAATGGTTTCCAGGGCAAAATGTGTTTTGATAGAAAAAGAGGGATACAGTGAAAAAGATGCTCATAGATACATAGAAAAACAGGCAATGGACAGCCGGGAAAGTAAGGCAAGGATTGCAGAAAATATTATAAAGAAATATTTGTAATTTTTATATATAAAAAACAGCTTCACAATAAGGTGGCGGTTCATAAGGAAGTATACCCGCAGGATTAGAGATATTCCTGCGGGATTTCCTTTTTATCGGGGATAAACCCGTCATGCGGGGTAAATTCGCCGATAAAATTAAAAATAATCTGTATCTTCTGTACCCTGTGCCCGCTGGATTTATCGGGGGCGTGGACGATGATTTTTTTGATAAACTCATTGACAACCGTAGGCGTTAATTCTGTGATACCCACATACTTCTGCACAATATGTCTGAATTGATTGAAGTCAATCTGCTGCCGGTCAAACTCCGCTGTTTCTTTCTGAAATTCGTCCGCCTGTTTTTGTAATTCCTTTTGTTCGTTTTCATACTCGGCGGACAGTTTCAAAAACCGTTCATGTGAGATTGCACCTGTAATATCGTCCTCGTAAATGCGTTTGAAAATCTTATCCAATTCCACAATTCGCTTTTGGATTTTTGCCATTTGTTTTTTCTTGTTTTGCATTTCTTTTTCCTGTTCGTCTAACTGCTGTCTTGTCACCAAATTGAAAAACTCGTCTGCATTGTCGTACATCATAGCCGTTATCTGGAAAATTTGATTCAACACGATTTTCTTCAAGGTTTCATCCCGGATAAAATGGACGGTACAGCTGCCGGTATTGCCTTTGTACTTTGAACAGCGGTAATGGTCTTGCGAACTGTCAAACTGTTTGCAGGTCGCAAAATGTAATTTGCTTCCGCAGTCGGCACAGAATATCAAACCGGAAAATAAGCCTTGCTTATTGGTTTTGGTGTTGCGGCGCTTGTTTTGCCGCAATTCCTGCACCCGTTCCCATTGTTCTTTTGCAATAATTGGCTCCTGTGTGTCATAGAAAACCGCCCAATTTTCCTTTGGGTTGTCCAGCTTCTTTTTGAGTTTGTACGATTTCCTGTACGTTTTGAAGTTCGCCGTGCAGCCTATGTACTCCATCCGCTCTAAAATCTTAATCACAGATTGTTCATTCCAGCTATACGGTTCGTCGGGCAGTGAACTGCCCTTTGATTGTGCGTAGTATGCTTTTACCGTCAGCACCTTTTCTTTTCTCAAAATTTTTGCTATCTGCGTCGGGCCTTTTCCGTCAATGCACAAATCATAAATTTTCCGTACAACCTCCGCCGCAGGTTCGTCAACGATCCATTGCTTTTTGTTTTGAGGATTTTTCATATAACCATACGGCGGCCCGCCCAGATGTTCGCCGGACATTCCCTTTGATTTGAACACCGCACGGATTTTCTTACTTGTGTCCTTTGCATAAAAATCGTTAAATAAATTCCGGAAGGGGGTAAAATCATTATCCCCCTTGAAGCTGTCAACCCCGTCGTTGATTGCGATTAAACGCACGTCATTATCAGGAAAGAAAATCTCCGAAAAATAACCTACTTTCAGATAATCACGCCCAAGCCTTGACATATCCTTTACGATAACGGTTTTCACTTTCCCGTCCTCAATATCCTGTATCATTTGCTTAAATGATGGCCGTTCAAAATTTGTCCCGCTCCACCCGTCATCGATATAGAATTGAGGATTTTGGTATTGATGATCCTTCGCATATTTGCTTAAAATTGCTTTTTGATTGATGATACTATTGCTGTCGCCGTCTAAAGCGTCCTCCTGCGAAAGCCTGCAATAGAGGGCGGTGATTGCGTCGGGCTGATTCATTCAAATTCCTCCTTTCCGCCGCCCGACAAAACAGAGTGTGTATTATTATTGTAACGCGCTTCTTCCGAATTGTCAGCTCCTTTTGATTTTATTTTTTCGGCAAGCATTAAACGGATGATTTTATTGTTCAGCGTTTCCGTACCCGAAAATGATGTTTCAACCTCGTATGTTGTGCCGCCGATTTCGTAAAACGAAACATATCTATTCGCTTGATTTCCCTTATCCAATCTTATCCTGTCCTTTCCGTAAAAATTAAATTTTATAGAGGAGCAAGCAAAGCGAATGAGTACCCATTCGCGGAAAATCAATTTTGCTTTGCCTGCCGTTTTGGAAGAACAGCAAGCAAAGCGAGTGCAGCCACACTCGCACAAAATTGATTTGAATTTTGGGCTATTCCCAAACCCTTTTTGAAAAAAATCTGTCCGCTTTTTTGTCCTCATATAGGGAATCCAAAACAGGCTGAAAAAACAACGCTGTCCACAAAATTTTTTCAAAAGTTTTTGCCGCCCCCTCTATTCAATATCCGGCTGTTTGGTATGGGTTTGTTGCATATTTTCCGTTCTTATATAAGGAGTGCGGAAAACACGGTTTTGGCAACCCGGTTTTGATAATTACGCAAAAACTTTTTCTATTACTATTACGGTAAGAAAGCGAATTTTGCAAAAGACACTTAAAAATAATTTTATTATTTTTGAAAAAAGGCTTGACAAATCTTTCTTACTGATGTAAGATATAATTAACCTACACGTGTAAGAATTAAAAGGAGGTTGTTAAGATGAAACAGCATAGCCAAATCAGCGGTGCGGAATTTGAGGTTATGCAAATTCTTTGGGAGGCTGACGAGCCGCTCAATATCCAAACTGTATGCGACAGGCTGCCAAGCAATAAATGGGCATATAAAACGGTGGGTACGCTGCTGATGCGAATGGAAGAAAAGGGCGCGGTTTCTTCCGAGAAGAGAGGACGTATCAATTACTACGCGCCGGTTTTAGACAAAGAAGAATATACAAAAGAGCAGACAAAAGAATTTGTGTCAAGGTTATATCACGGCTCTGTCAAAGACCTTGCCGTATCCCTTTTCAAAAGTGAGGATATGACCGAATCAGACATTGAGGAAATCCGAAAAATGTTTGATTTATAGGGGGTGCTTAGATGAATGAAGTAATGCAGCATATTCTCCTGCTGTCCGCCGCAGGCAGCGCTTTGGCTCTTGTTCTTTTGTGTATCAAACCTTTAACGAAAAGACTGTTTTCCCCCAAGTGGCAGTATTACGTCTGGCTGACGGTTTTGATTGTCATGGTGCTGCCGGTAAAGCTGTCTCTGCCCGCCGAGCCGGTACAGATAACGCCAGCAGAAAATACATCGGCGCAGACACAGCAGATTACGCCGGTTCAGACACAGCAAGAACCCGCACAGCCCGCAGCGCTTGAGGAAATCGCACAAAGGCCCGCCCTGAGAATACCCGATATTCCAAACGCCATTGTACGGATTTCCGGCTTTTTATGGCTGGCAGCCGCTGCCCTGCTGTTAGGGTATAGAATAGCAAAATATATGATGTTCCTGCGAACAATCAAAAAGTATTCTGTACCCGAGTGCAGTTTAGAAAACATACCGAAAAGGCTGACGGTACGAAAAACGGAGCTTTTGGACGCACCCTTGATTGTGGGCCTGATTAAGCCTGTATTATATCTTCCGCAAACGGAAATTAAGGAAGAGAAATTAGACTACATCCTACTCCACGAACTAACCCATTACAGACGGCACGATTTATTGTACAAATGGTTTGCCATGCTTGTTTCAAGCATTCATTGGTTTAACCCGTTTGTCTATATCGTGTCAAGACAGATTGACGAGGAATGCGAGGTCTCCTGTGACTATGCAGTTTGCAAAACCTTAACCGAGCCGCAGAAAAAGGATTATATGGCGATGATCCTTGACTTTGTGCAGACCTCAATCCGGAAAAAGAGACCGCTTACCACGCAAATGGCAAGCAGCAAAAAAATACTTAAAAGGAGGTTTCTGATGATGAAAACGAAAAAAGCGACAAGCAAATTTGTATCGGTATTGTCGGTGGTACTTGCACTTGCAATGCTTTCCACAACGGTATTTGCAAGCGGCGTGCTGTCGGGGCTGACAGAAGATAATTATACGGTTGAGATTACAAACAACGGCGAGGTAATCGAACTTGTAAACAAGCCGTTTATCGAAAACGGCGAGGTGTATGTGCCGCTGAGGGAATTATTTGAAAAAGTCGGCGTTATGGAACATCCCGACAGTAAAATTGAATGGAATAATGGTAAAATTGAATTAACAGTTGCATATTACGATAACAGCACCTATGCAACACAGGCGCACGAGCAGCCTATTCGCGGGCAGGAAATTGATTCTGTTTCATTTATTTATGACTATGCTTTAGAAATAGGGAACCCATCTTTGGCTGATACAAATATTATGATGCTTAATGCCGAAGGTCAAGGCATACCGAATGAACAAGCTATGAGTAACGCCCCTGTTTTAAGAAGCGGCAATACTTATATCCCGTATTCATATATCAATTATTTGCTGAAAAATAAAAATTGGATGATTGGTTATATCGTTAGAGATAAGAACAGAGAAATCATTGATATCAGCAGCAATGCCTTGCGTATCAATACAACTATTATAGATGGAAATAATGAAGTTGTTTTTAAGAGCGAAGACTTAAAAGAACCTGAAAAAACAATAACAGGTTTCTTCAATGCCTTCGCAGACAGCGAATTTACACTGATGAAAAATTACTGTACCGAAGAATGCAGAAGCGGTTTCTTTGGTGATGGATATTGTTTTGGCATGACAAAAGCTGAGCTTACAGATCTCAGCATTGACCCGCTTGAATACGCAAAATCATCCAATGATTTTAATGCCTTTGTAACCGTCAATATGAGGCCGCATGAGCAGTCGGTATTTGATTCAAATGATACCTCAACATCATTTTATGTAATACTGCAAAGACAGTCTGACGGCAGATATTTGATTGACGAATTTGCAACAGGGCTGTAATATGCAAAAACAAGATTCTATTATTTTGACAGTATGGATTGATGAAAATAACATGGTAATATCCATGAAAGAAATACCGAATGCCAAGCCGCTATATTTTGAAAACAGGGAAACGGGATTGCAAACACTAAATTCCCTTGTTAGAAAAGGATATAAGATTGGGTAATAGGAGGTGGTCGTTATGTTTGATAACAGATGGCTGCTATGCCCGATATGTCACAATAAGACGAGGGTGAAAATCAATGGAAACACCATATTAAAAAACTTCCCCCTCTACTGCCCGAAATGCAAAAATGAAATCTTAATCAATGCAGAAAAATTCAATATTGAAGTAATAAAAGAGCCAGACGCACAGACGCAGAGTGTATAACAAAGCAACAAGACGCAGAGCCGATAATTTGCAGAGAAACCTCAAATTGTCGGCTTTTTCTTTTGCCCTGCTGCCGTTCCCCGCCTTTTGGAATTGAATTTTAACAAAATAAAATCAATTTCGGAGGGTGAAAAATGAACTATACAGACGAGCAAAAGAAACAGATTGAACGCGCCTTTAACAGCTTTTGCAAAACGGTGATCCGGTATTGTGCAATCAACCTTTATCGGGAACATAGCCGGGCTATCAAGCGGTACATTTCGCTTGATGAAATCTATGCGGAGTATCAGGACGGATGCGGCGAGTGCGATACATACCTAGTTTTGCAATATCACTTTGAAGCGTTCGGTAACATCTTTTCCATTCACGACGACCGTTTAGGCAAGGCTCTTTCAAAACTGCCAAAGAAAAAGCGCGATGTGATTCTGACCTATTATTTTACCGGCTGTACGCTGAAAAGTATTGCCGAAAAGATAGGAAAACCGCGAACAAACATCAGCTATATCCATGTGCGTATATTAAAAAAATTGCGTGAGCTTATGGAGGACGGCAATGAAAGAGAAGTATAAATTATTAGAATTTGCCATTATCGAAAAAGCGGTTGCAGGAGATTTTCTCGCAATGGAAAAAGTGATAGCCTATTTTCATCGATATATGATATTCTGGGCGAAACAAAACGGCGTTATCAATTACGCTTATCTTGAAGAAAAGCGGGCAAAGCTGATAAAAGCGGTATTGGAGTTTAAGTTTGACAGATAAATTCATCGGGAGCAGCCGGAATTCTGGCTGCTCCCGTGGACAAATAGAACGTCGTTTTGGGGGTTGGTAATGGTTTTATATTACTTTTCTGTTTTGGCTTTCTGAAACCCTTGATTTTACCGGTGTTTCAAAGCCCTAAATGCTCACTTCTATGTGCGAGAAAGTGGAAAATGAAAATGCGGTTTTCGAGGGCAGGGATATAAACATATCACTTTGCTATTTTTGAGCCTTGCAAGCCGCATAAAATAAGGGTTTGTAATGCTCTAAATTTCCACACATGACAAAAGGGATACAGGCTATAAAAAGCCCGTATCCCTTTTGTTTCACACCCTGCCTGCCGGTAAACGGTAATTATTTTGTATACTTCCTTATTACCATTTGCCTTAATGAAGCTGTTTTTGTTTTTATTAACTTTATACCTGAGGCGAATCAATGGTTACTGTTTGAGTTGCCTCATCCCATCCAACTGTATAGCCAAATGCTTCAGCCAGGAATCTAAGCGGAATATACATACGTCCGCCAATACCGTCATATTGTTTAACAAAAGCAGTTGTATCCATTGGTGTTACAACAGTCTGACCCATGTCAGAAATTCTGAATATGTTATAAGAACCTTCCTGAACGATATACATTTCAGAACCATCAAGAATTAGAGCAGCATTAGTATTCTCATCATACTTAACCGTCTTATTCATAGACTCAGAAACAAATCTGATAGGAACGAAAGTTCTGTCGTCCTGCTCAATAATTTCACCCATTTCAGCCGGTATCTCTGCAACGTTTCCGTTAATAACTATACTTTGAGCCGCCGCAAAAGCCGCTTGTGAAAAGCTTGTCAACACACATATAACTGCTAAAAATCCCGCTAGTTTTTTCATATAAAACTCCTCCATAATATATTGTTCATTAATTATAGCATAATCGATGAAAAATTTCAAGGGTGTTTTTATAGTTTTCAGATAAGTCATTTTTTTACAGAGTGTATAAAAATATTATAGATATATTTGTAAATCAATTTAAGAATAAACGGTATTTTATATGTTGAAGTTTAATGATTTTAAATGGTGTTACAGAGTGAAATATAAAGTGTAATGGAGTGAAATATTTTATATGTTATATTGTAGTTGCTCGAATAAAGTGTAAAGAAATGTTTAGGTTATATCTAATATAAAATTATATAAAAACGTATGGGGTATAAGCATCGTGGAGATTGTGACTACTCCTGTAAGATAGGTATTATTCACAATTACTTTTTATATTTAAACCTTGGAAAGACTGCAACAAACTAAACGGAAAGGTTAATGGTGTTTTTAGTGAACGTTAGTAGGATATGCTAGAATTCCTAATTGTTATTATATCACGTGAGGCTTGAGTACACAATTTATATTTACTAAAATCTTTTTATAATAAACTTTTCCATGGCTGTGCACCTTACGCGGCGTGCTTCGTACGCCCTTCCGAAGCTTGCTATACCGCATTATTCTAAAATTTTTTAGAATTAATATTTTAAAAAGTGTTTTTTGGTGAACATCGGCAGGGTGTGCAAGCGCACACCTCGTTAGGTGAGCTGTCATCTCATGCGAAGCGTGAACATATATAAAAAAGTTGGTTATAATCCTTTTTGCTAATAAACTTTTCCGCGGCTGCGCACCTTACGCGGCGTACTACGTACGCCATTCCGAAGCTTGCTATACCGCATTATTTTTGAAAATTTTTTAGAATTAATATCTTAAAAAAGTGTCTCTTGGTGAACATCGGCAGGGTATGCAAGCGCACACCTCGTTAGGTGAGCTGTCATCTCATGCGAAGCGTGAACATAATTAAAAAAGTTTGTCATAATTCTTTTTATAATAAACTTTTCCGCGGCTGCGCACCTTACGCGGCAGATTTCATCTGCCCTCCTATGCTTACTATGCCACAATTTCAGACGTTATTGGCATATAAAAAACAATATCTATTAATATATTATTTTGAACAAGTATGGTCACACCTGTTTGGTTTTCAAGTAAACTATTATTACAATATAGACCATTTGTATATTACAAAATTCAATAGAGTTATCTGATATTAAATTTTAAATTTTATAATGAATTGTTTTATAGAATATAAAATGCCCGCTTTATATGCGGGCATTTTGAATAGTGTCTTAAGCCATAATTACTATTTGATTTTCAGAATTCATAAGATATATAATCAAATATTGGTTACCATTTTCGTATACAACATAGGAATCTTTGCCTTGAGCGTCAAACTTTGTCTGTGAGTATCCGGCGTTTTTTAAAGCATCAAGATACTTGTTATAAGCGTCCATATCCATTTCATATTTATAGTAAGTATTGCCGCTGTTATCAGTCTCTGAAGCTGTCATAGTTTTTCCGGTAACACTTTCAAATTTGGGTATAGTAGACTTTGCATAGAATTCATATGTTCCGTCTCCGGTCGGCCACTCGTAATCTTTGCTTGAAGCGGAATTGCCGTTTCTGTCGGTTGGAAGAGGATCGCTCACCTGTCCGCCTGAACCGCCGTTATTTCCGTTTCCATAACCGCCGCCGTTGTTCCCGGGAGTTCCGTTGTTTCCGTTTCCATAACCGCCGTTGCCGCCTGAACCATTATTATTTCCGTATCCTTTATAACCGCCGCCGGAATCACCGCCGCTGCCATTGTTGTTTCCGTTTCCATAGTTATAACCGCCGCCGTATTTACCGAAATAATCACCGTATTGATTAAAAAAGTCACCATATTCGTCATAGCCGCCGCTGTCCGGGATGTTTCCATAATTATGGGCGCCGTACTGTTGATGAACACGGTTATCTTGTGCGCCATATCTTTGGGTTTTAAAAGTGCTGTAGACAGAAAATCCAATAAACACCAAAACAACTGCAAGAGATATAGCGGCAATCGGTATAGTTATTTCTCTGCCCCACAGTTTTTTATGATTATTTGGCTGATAAGAAATAGGTTGTTCAATGTATCCGTTCTGTGCCTGTGTAACTCCCAAATTGTAAGCCGCATTAGTAAACGGACTTTCTGTATTTTCGATAGGGTCATTATTGCTTTGATATGTGGTGCTGTCCTTCGAATAAGAGCTTTGTTCCTTTTCGTCAGATCTTGCTATTGTGCCGCATGCGTCGCAATATTTGGCGTCATCCGGTAATTTCTTTCCGCAATTACTGCAAAACATTATCCTCACTCCGTTCTAATTTATTTAATAATATTCAAGTTTATTAAAAATCTTTCTTATAAAATAATTATAGCATCTTTTATCTAGGAATGATTACATAATTGTTAATAAATTATTATATTTTTTAGAAATAATTATACTATTGACGCGCCGCTTTGGATATCATCAAGCGTTGAGGTTAAAACCAATTTACCGTCGTGTTCGGCCGACAGTATCATTCCGTTTGACTCTAAACCCATCATTTTGCGCGGAGGAAAATTTGCAATGAAGAGCAGATTCTTCCCAATAAGGTCTTCAGGTTTATAATATTTTGCTATTCCGGATAATATTTGTCTTGTCTCGCCTCCGCATTCCAGTTCAAATCTGAGTAATTTGGAGGATTTAGGAACTTTTTCGCAAACTTTAACTTTGCCGACTCTTATATCTAGTTTTTCAAAGTCATCGAAGGTTACCGGTTCTTTAAACGGTTCAATTTCAGGTTGAGTTTCCTGTTCTGCACCGAATTCTTCAGTAAGTTCTTCAAGTTTTTTATCCAAATCTATTCTGGCAAATATAGGCGAGGCTTCTGAGACCTTGGTTCCGGGTTTAGTTGCTCCGAAGTTTTTAAGGCTTGCGTATGACAACTCGTCAGCACCGGTTTGTTTTGCTATTGCAGAGGCAGTATCAGGCAGGAAGGGCTGTAGAAGAGATGTGATATATCTTATCGCTTCTATAAGATTGTACATTACAGTTTTTAGAGTTTCTTTTCCTTCGTCTGTTTTTGCAAGTATCCATGGTGTTGTTTCATCAATGTATTTGTTAGAACGGTCAACTATTTTCCAAATTTGGTCAAGACTGTCTGAAACTCTCAGTGTATCCATAGTTTTGACGATTTTTTCACTGCATTCTATGCAAGTATTTGAAAGTGAACTGTCAAAATCAGTACTGTTGCCGGGAGCGGGTATAATACCTTCGAAATATTTATTCACCATTGATACAGTTCTGTTCACGAGATTGCCGAGTGTATTGGCAAGATCAGAATTATATCTGTTTATTAAAATTTCATAGGTTATAGTTCCATCCTGAGCGTATGGCATTTCGTGGAGCAGATAGTATCTTACTGCGTCAACACCAAAATGTTTTACTAAATCGTCAGCATAAATTACGTTGCCTATAGATTTGCTCATCTTATCTTCACCGTTTAAAAGCCAGGGGTGGCCGAATACTTGTTTAGGAAGTTCAAGACCTAAGGCCATTAAAATAATAGGCCAGTATATTGTGTGGAACCTTAATATATCCTTACCGATTATATGGACGTCGGCAGGCCAATACTTGCTGAACTCAGGCGAACTTTCATCGCCGCGGTAGCCTATAGCGGTGATATAGTTGGTAAGTGCGTCAAGCCACACGTATACGACATGTTTTTCGTCAAATGAAACCGGTATTCCCCAGTCAAAACTGGTTCTGGAAACGCAGAGATCCTGAAGACCGGGTTTTAAAAAGTTATTTACCATCTCTTTTTTGCGTGATTCAGGCTGAATGAAGTTTGGGTTTTCTTCTATATGCTTCATTAAGCGGTCCTGGTAATTACTCATTTTGAAGAAATAAGCTTCCTCGTCTTGTTTATGAACTTCGCGTCCGCAGTCCGGGCACTTACCGTCAACTAACTGAGTATCTGTCCAGAATGATTCGCATGGAGTGCAGTACCAGCCTTCGTATCTGCTTTTATATATATCGCCTTGGTCATAAAGTTTTTTAAATATTTTCTGAACAGTTTCGACATGATAGCCGTCAGTAGTTCTAATAAATTTATCATAGCTTGCATTCATAAGATCCCAAATTTTTTTAATTTCACCGGCAACACGGTCAACATATTCTTTTGGGGTTATTCCCTCAGCTTCAGCCAGCTCCTGTATTTTTTGTCCGTGTTCATCGGTTCCGGTACAGAAACAGACGTCATAGCCCATATATCTTTTAAAGCGGGCAATAGCGTCGGTCAACACAACTTCATATGTGTTTCCGATATGGGGTTTTCTTGAGGTATAAGCGATAGCGGTAGTTATATAATATTTTTCTTTATCACACATTATAAATCTCTCCTTAAGTTTATTGATAAATATAGGATAGACGGTCTATCAATCTATCGGTCACCGAAGGGTATACCGAAATGTTCGTACGCGGAAGGAGTGACAACTCTTCCCCTGGGAGTGCGGTTAATAAAACCAATCTGCATCAAATAAGGTTCATAAACATCCTCTATAGTATCAGTTTCTTCACCGATTGTTGCAGCTAGTGTTTCAACTCCAACAGGTCCGCCTCCGTACTGATTGATAACCGTCAAAAGCATTCGTTTATCTATTGCGTCAAGCCCATGGTCATCAATTTCCATCTTATTCAATGCGTGGTCAGCCAGTTCTTTGGATATAACGCCGTCTTGGCTTAGCTGGGCGAAATCGCGGACTCTTTTCAGCAATCTGTTGGCTATACGCGGAGTTCCGCGTGACCGCCTTGCAATTTCAGAGGCGCCCTCATCGTCTATATCTATATTCAAAATACTTGCACTTCTTTTAATAATAGTTTTCAGTTCATTTGGTTTATACATCTCAAGACGGCTGATAACGCCGAACCTGTCCCTTAGCGGAGCCGCCAAAGCACCGGCTTTGGTTGTTGCGCCAATAAGTGTAAACTTTGGTAGGTCAAGCCGTATGGAACGGGCGGACGGACCTTTTCCTATTATTATATCGAGAGCGTAATCTTCCATAGCCGGATATAATATTTCTTCCACACTTCTGCTCATTCGGTGTATTTCGTCAACAAATAATATGTCGTCCTGTGAAAGATTGGTGAGCAGAGCCGCTAAGTCGCCCGGTTTTTCTATAGCGGGACCGGAGGTAATGCGTATGTTAACACCCATTTCATTTGCGATTATGCCTGCAAGAGTGGTTTTGCCAAGCCCCGGCGGCCCGTACAGAAGAACATGGTCAAGAGGTTCTCCCCGCATTTTTGCAGCCTCAATAAAGACTTTAAGGTTCTCTTTTGCTTTTGTTTGCCCGATATATTCTGAAAGAATTTTAGGTCTGAGCGTGTATTCAATTTCAGTGTCGGCATTGGTTTCCCCGGTGGAAACTATGCGTTCTTCGTTACTGTCAGTTATTGCCATATGTTTCACTCGTTTCTTTATTCATCATGTCGGTTTATGTGTTTGTTATGTTAGTATAACCGTTCAGTATACTAAAGTAGGTTTTTTAATCCATATTTTATCATTTCTTCGGCAGACCCTGTTGCTCCTTTCAGTGCTCTGCGGGCTTCTTCAGGAGAATACCCAAGAACCACCAAAGCCGATACGGCCTCGTTATCGTCATCCATTTCGGGAGAGAATATTTCTTCAGCCGGCATATCGGATATGTCTGCATCTTTAAATTTATCTTTAAGCTCGAGAATGAGACGCTTTGCGCCTTTTGGTCCTAAACCTGGCGTGTTTTTAGCTAGATATTGAGCGTCATCGGTCACAACAGAAAGAGCAAATTTTGAGGGAGATATATTAGATAACAAATTAGCGGCGGTTTTAGCGCCTATTCCGCTTACTCCCAAAACCATTTCAAAAATATTTTTTTCCTCCTGTGTGGCAAATCCATATAATGATAATATATCAGATGTTGTTTTTATATTCAAATAGGTGTATAACTTCGCTTTTGACCCGATTTCACCCAAAGCTTCCAGCGAGGGGCGGGTGGAATATATTCTATATCCTATGCCTCCGGTTTCTATTACTGCAAAGCTGTCAGTTTTTAATGCCAGTTTTCCTTCAATATAATGAAACATAATTATCCTGCCTAATCTTTAAAATTATTTGCATAAATTTAATTATAACAAATATTTCAGTCTTTAGCAAGCCCAAATTACACAGTTTTATGTCTGTAAAGAGAAAGATACTTGTTTGGATTGTTCTTGATAAAATGAGGGCTAATTTTATGTTTTAAAAAATTACAAAACGGGTTTTGATTTGTTAAAATGGCAAATTTACAGATAAAACCAGCGGTTTTTCGGTATTATATAGAGTGGTTTGTAGGTTTGTCAATGATGTGTTACAAAAAAGATTAAAAGAGTTCACCGAAATTGATAAAAGAGTTGATGTAGTCAATGGGAGCTTTCCAATTAAGCGGAC
>OLQH01000088.1_pt1 | contig 109882 bp, 87 predicted proteins | sample 1672671 | NCBI WGS metagenome assembly OLQH01 (sample SAMEA3136712, study PRJEB25190) | human gut metagenome | reverse complement strand
CTTGAAATATACATTAAAAACAAACTGAAAATATTTCAATATAAAATCTATATTTTACTCTTTAGTTTTTTATATTAAATCTAATATTTTATATATTTTGTTAGAATAATAAATCTGTATTATAAAATAAAGTGAATAATATTTTAAATCTGCTTATTATAAAATCATTCTGCTTATTTATAAAATTATTAATATAAAATTGCTTTACTAGTATAAATTTATGTGTTATAATCGAAAATACAAAATAAATGGTGGTGAGAAATATGCCGATAAAAGTTACAGATACTCTTCCGGCAACCGGAACTCTTAACAGTGAGAATATATTCGTAATGACAGAGACTAGAGCTCTTAAGCAAGAAATAAGACCTCTTGAAATAGTAATATTAAACCTGATGCCTAAAAAAATAGAAACTGAAACTCAACTTCTCAGAGTTCTTGGAAATACGCCGCTTCAGATTAACATTAGTTTTATGCACACAAAAAGCTATGAATCAAAAAATACACCAAAAAGTCATATTGAAACATTTTATGATACGTTTGATAAATTTAAAGACAAAAAATTTGACGGTTTGATAATTACAGGCGCACCTGTGGAGCAGATGGATTTCGAAGAAGTAGATTATTGGGATGAGCTTTGCGAAATCATGGAATGGTCAAAGAAAAATGTTACATCAACTTTTCATATTTGCTGGGGCGCTCAAGCCGGCCTTTATTACCATTATGGGATACCAAAATATGAAATGAAGGATAAACTTTTTGGCATTTTTGAACACTATGTGCTTCCTGAAAAAAAGCATAAGATACTTCTAAGAGGATTTGACGATAAGTTTTATGCTCCTCATTCCAGACATACAGAAACCAGAGAATCTGATATTGTTAAGGTTCCAGAGCTAGAAATTTTATCAAAATCTGACGAAGCCGGCGTTTACATAGTATCAGCTAAAAGCGGACGTCAATTTTTCGTTACCGGACACTCTGAGTATGATAATATTACATTAGCAAATGAATATTTTAGGGATAAAGCCAAAGGTATTGATATTAATTTGCCAAAAAATTATTTTCCAGATAATGATCCATTAAAAGAACCTCTTATGATGTGGCGTTCTCACGCAAACTTATTATATTCAAATTGGCTGAATTATTTTGTATACCAAACAACACCATATAATTTAGATGAGATTCAATAACATTTAGTAAAGCCTTGATGTAGATTTAGGAGTGAAATTTATGTATTGCAAAAAATGCGGAACGGATATGGGCAACTCAACTTTCTGCCCACATTGCGGACAACCTGCCAGCGTGCCTGAATATGATGCAGAAGTTGTAGGAGGTCCTAAAAATGCTTCAAATAATGAACAAGCAAATGGTTATTCAGGCATAAAGTGTCCTCATTGCGGAAGTAATAATTGTCAGCCAATGACAGAAACTAAAGTTTCCGGCGGAGGGTACGACCCCGGAAGCGGATGCTGCGGATATATTTTGTTTGGTCCTTTGGGTCTTTTATGCGGAGCTTGTAACAGCGGAACTACGTCAACTAACCGCACCTATTGGATTTGCAGAAATTGCGGAAGACGTTTTAATGGATAAAAAATTTGATTCAAATAAGCTTTGGTTAAAACTCATGAATTTTGGAAGGCTGACAAAATGTCATCAAATACCTGAAAGAAGTTTTTTTATCAATGGATTTCAGTTTCCTGTATGTTCTAGATGTACCGGCGTATTCTTTGGTTGGATTGCCGCTATTTGTTTAATATTTTTTTATAAACCAAATATATTTATTGTAATATTATTTTGTTTGGCAATGTTTTTAGATTGGTTTTTACAATCTAAAAACATAATAAAATGTAACAATATCAGAAGATTTATTACAGGTACATTGGGAGGATATGCTCTTATGAGCTTATACCTTAAAATAATTATTTATATAATTCAATTTTTAATTTCAAAATTTTAACAGGGAAGACAAAAAGTCTTCCCTGTTTCATTTTTATTTTTCTAATTTCTTTTTTGAAGCTGTAACAGTATTTCTCATAAGCATAGCTATTGTCATAGGTCCAACTCCTCCGGGAACCGGAGTAATTGCTCCTGCAACAGGCTCAACCTCATTAAAATCAACATCGCCGCACAACTTTCCATTTTCGTCTCTATCCATTCCGACATCAATGACTACCGCACCGGGTTTTACCATATCGGCTTTTACAAATTTAGGAATACCTACAGCTGCCACAAGAATGTCAGCACTTTTTGTAACTTCAGCTAAATTTTTTGTATGAGAATGGCATGTTGTAACAGTACCGTTTTCATGTAAAAGCAGCATTGACATTGGCTTTCCGACTATGTTGCTTCTTCCTATAACAACACATGTCTTTCCGTCAACTTCAACTCCGCTTTCATGTATTAATTCCATAATTCCGGCAGGAGTACAAGGCAAAAAGTCGTAATCTCCAATCATTATTTTACCAACATTACTTGGATGAAAAGCATCAACATCTTTTTCAGGTTTAATATTATCAATTATAACCTTATCATCAAGATGTTTTGGCAATGGAAGCTGAACTAATATTCCATCAATTTTATCATTTTCATTTAATTCATTTATAAGTTTTAAAAGTTCTTCTTCCGATGTATTTTCAGACAACCTATGAACTTCTGAATAAATTCCTACCTCTTCACAAGCTTTTTCCTTATTTCTGACATAAACTTTTGAAGCAGAATCATCCCCAACAAGAACAACAGCAAGTCCTGTTTGTTTTCCACGCTGTGATAGTTCTTCCACCTCTTTTTTAAGTTCATCTTTTACACGGGCAGAAACAATTTTACCGCTCAATATCTTTGCCATTATTATCCTCTCCTCTTTGTATCAGGTTTATATATTTTTTTATTTCCTAACGGTTTAATTAAACATTTGGAATCAAATCCAATTAAATCTTCCCTGCCTGCCTTTTTTAAGGCTTTCAGAACCAAATTATAATTTTTAGGGTTTCTATATTGGAGAAGTGCTCTTTGCATTTGCTTCTCTTCATATGTTTTTGGAACATAAACTTCTGTCATAGTCCTAGGGTCGATACCGGTATAATACATACAAGTAGATATACTTCCGGGCGTTGGATAAAAATCCTGCACCTGTTCTGGATTATGTCCTGTATCTCTAAGATATTCCGCTAACTTAACTGCGTCTTTTAAAGTGCTGCCTGGATGCGATGACATTAAATAAGGTACCAAAAATTGTTCTTTACCTAACTCTTCGTTTATTTTTTTATACTTAGCGGAAAATTTTTCAAAAACTTCATGCTTAGGTTTACCCATATATTTCAAAACATTATCTGAAATGTGTTCAGGAGCAACCTTTAATTGTCCGCTTATATGATATTTTGATAATTCATATAAAAAACTACCATTTTTATCTGCCATTAAGTAATCAAATCTTATACCGCTGCGAATAAAAACTTTTTTAATCTTAGGTAACTTTCTAAGCTTTCTAAGCAGCTCAATATAATCAGAATGGTCAACAACTAGATTTTTACAAGGCTGCGGGAAAAGACACTGTTTATTTTTACACACACCTCTCTGAAGTTGTTCCTCGCATGAAGGGAATCTAAAATTTGCAGTCGGTCCTCCGACATCGTGAATATAACCTTTAAAATTCTTTAATTCTGTTAACAGTTCAGCCTCGTTTATTATTGACTTATGGCTTCGTGCAGTTACAGTTCTTCCTTGATGAAATGTTAAAGCGCAAAAATTGCAGCCTCCAAAACACCCGCGGCATGAAGTAATAGAAAACTCTACTTCATTAATCGCAGGAACTCCGCCCTGTTTTTTATATATCGGATGATAAGTGCGCATATATGGCAAAGCATAGACATCGTCAAGTTCTTCAGTGGATAAAGGAGCAGCAGGCGGATTTTGCACAATATATCTGTCATTGTCGAGTTGAACCAAAGGTTTTCCTCTGACAGCGTCCTGTTCTTCATATTGAATTTTTGTCGCTATAGCATAAGATTTTTTATCATTTGAAACCATATCAAATCCCGGAAGCGAAATTGCATCATACGGAAGATTATTTTTATCATTCTCTATATACATGGTTCCCAAAATTCCTTTGATTTCACTCACAGGAACTTCAGTGTCAAGAAGTTCGGCCACTTCAACTATTTGCCTTTCACCCATACCAAATATAAGCAGGTCAGCTCCACTGTCAATTAAAATACTTCTTCTTACTTTATTGCTCCAATAATCATAATGTGCAAATCGTCTCAAACTTGCTTCTATTCCGCCTATAATAATCGGAACACTGCCAAAGGCTTCTCTTATTTTATTACAATATACTATTGTAGCCCTATCAGGTCTCATTCCGCCTTTTCCGCCCGGAGAATATAAATCTGTATTTCTGACCTTTTTCGAAACAGTATATCTGTTTACCATGGGATCAATATTTCCGGACATAACAATAAAGCCCAATCTGGGCTTTCCCAGTATTTTGAAATCATCACAGCTTTTCCATGACGGCTGTGAAATTATTCCTACAGTATATCCATTATGTTCAAGTACACGAGAAATTATTGCATGTCCAAAACTCGGATGGTCAACATATGCGTCACCGATTACATATACAAAATCCAGCCGCTTAATTCCTCTTAAATCTAAATCTTTTTTAGAAATAGGCAAAAATTTATTCATGTTATGATTATAGCATTATATAATATATTATGTCAAATAAATTATTATAATCTAAATTTTCAAACAAATTAAAAGCCCTCGGTTGAGAGCTTTTACACATGTTTTAAAATTTCTTTCTGAGATTTCTAAAATATCCTACTTTTGTATAAACATCTGAGTCCAATAGTTTCCATTTGCTACATAGCCTACGCCAATATCAGTATAATTAGCGTTAAGCATATTTGCTCGGTGACCTGCCGAATTCCACCAGCTGTTTACAACCTGTGCCGGTGTACGCTGACCATAAGCAATATTTTCTCCGGCTGAACGGTATTTGATTCCAAAATTCTTTATCATATTAAAAGGTGAACCATACGTAGGACTGGTATGAGAAAAATATTTGTTATTTGCCATATCTTGAGATTTATAACGAGCGACTCTTGATAATTCCCAATTAGCATTCAAAGGTTTTAATCCTCGTGATGCCCTTTTTTCATTTGTTAAATCTATTACCTGCTGCTCGAAAGAAGTTATAGACTCATCCATCAATGGTATATTTAAAACCTGATTCGGATAAATTAAAGCAGGATTAGATACTTGAGGATTAGCTGAGATTATCTCACTTAATCCGACCTGATATTTTACTGCTATTTTCCACATACTTTCGCCTTTAACAACCGTATGCTGTATTGTCTTTGCTTCTGCTGTGATGCAAAACAAAGAAATTATAAATATTAATGTCAATGATTTTTTTAGTGTTTTCATAATAATCCTCCATACTTATTTTTTCATATTTGTAAAAAAGAATACGAAGAAAAATATTACTTAAATTATATAAAATCGAACTATATAAAAATTTTTATACAATATAAATACATAATAGGCGCAAATTTTCTTAATAGATTTATTACCTATTATATAAAAAATGTATTGCAAAGATTTAAAGTTTGAGGTAGAATATTTAAAGATTAAGTAAATCTATTTCAGTCTGCTGAATCATGACTAAACAAGATATAAGGAGATATATTTATGAAGAATTACAGGGGAGCAGTATTTTTTGACTTCGACGGTACCCTTGTTGACGAAGGTGAAAAAATCTTTATTCCTACTAAATCTACTAAAGATTCTATTCAAAAACTGCAGGAAAACAATTTCATGGTTGGTCTTGCAACCGGCAGAGCACGCTGTTATGTACCTGAAACAGGAATTGACTTTGATTGTTATATTACATCAAATGGAGCTTGTGCCACTGTAAACGGAGAATACATTATAAATGATAAACTCACAACAAATGAATTAACTGAATTAATAAGTTATTTTGATGAAAATAATTATGGTTATATTACAGAAAATCATGACGCCTGCTATTACAGCAAAAATAATTATGAAAGTTTTATGGAAATGATGAATCATTTTAATATTAGCATGAACTGTTTCTTCCCAATGCCGGAAGATATAAATATAGTTCAGGCAAATAAAATGATGTTTACGTATAACGGTGACAAGTTATTCAGCAAACTAATTGAAAATTTTGGAGATAAATATAATATAACCAAACACCGTTCCAATCCTTCCGGCGACCTGGTTAAACAAAACATTTCAAAGGCTTCGGGTATAAATCAAATAATGAAGCACTTTAAACTTGACTTAAATGATACATATGCCTTTGGAGACGGTGATAATGACTATGATATGCTGAAAACTGTTGGATACGGTATTGCAATGGGAAAACACACAAAGCAACTTGAAAATATAGCAAGTTTTGTAACAGAAACCGTGTTGAATGAAGGAATAACTGTTGGATTAAAAAATTATGGTCTAATATAAGACGTATTTTTTGTTCACTAGCTTTATCGGTTGAATACAATTATAACAATAAACATACAATATACTAAAAAATATATGAGGTGGTTGTATGTTTAAAACATTAAATTTGAAAAAACTCATTTTGTCATTTTTGATACCATTTGGAGTTGCCTTTTTATCAGAAATATTGACAAAAAACGCTATGGAAGAATATGCAAATCTCGCGTCGCCTCCGCTTTCACCGCCAGGTGTGGTTTTTCCTATAGTATGGGCGGTTTTATATTTTCTTATGAGTTTATCACTGTATGGAATTGCTAACTCAACGGCTCCGCAGCCTAAGAAATCATTATGCTATTTAATTTTTGGCTTACAGCTGTTTTTTAACTTTGCTTGGACAATTTTATTTTTTGTATTCGGACTGCACACGTTTTCAGCTGTATGGCTTACAATATTAATTGCTCTGATTATTTTAAACATTTTAGCATTTTATAGAATATCCAAAGCGTCTGCTTATATGCTGATACCATATTTATTATGGTGCATTTTTGCATTGTATCTTAATATAGGTATAGCAATTTTAAATTGATGTAATATTGTACTGTACTTTTTTAAAATTTAATGATAATATATTTATTAGAGTAATGGTTTAAAATCTTTAGACCATTACTCTAAACATAAGATAAATTATAATTATATACTTAAGGAGAAAAATTATGAAAGCAGTATTAACAGTTATGGGAATAGACAAGACGGGTATAATTGCGAAAACCAGCAGTCTGCTCTATGAAAACGATATTAATATTCTCGATATTAACCAAACAATAATGCAAAATATTTTCACCATGGTAATGCTCGTCGATGTAAGCTCAACCAAATTAGATTTCGGCGAACTGTCTGATAAACTTGCCGGCCTGGGAAAAGAACTTGGAGTTGAAATTAGAATTCAACATGAAGACATATTTAATTCAATGCACAGAATTTAAACCACCGAAAGGAAATACATATGATAAACTTAAATACAAATGAGATTACCGAAACCATAAAAATGATTAGGGATGAACATCTAGATATTAGAACTATAACTATGGGAATATCATTACTAGATTGTGCAGACGAGAATCCTGACAAAGCATGTCAAAAAATCTACGATAAAATCACTAGATGTGCAAAAGATTTAGTCGAAACCGGAAATATTATCAGCAGGAGATATGGTATCCCTATTATACATAAACGTATATCAGTTACACCAATATCATTGGTTGCTGCAGCAAGCAAAACTGATAACTATGTTCAGTTTGCAAAAACATTGGACAAGGCTGCAAAAGAACTCGGAGTTAATTTTATCGGCGGATATTCCGCTCTTGTATATAAGGGATATACCGAATCGGATAAAAAATTGATAAAATCAATTCCAGAAGCTCTTTCAACCACTGAATATGTATGTTCTTCTGTCGGAGTTGCAACAACTAAAGCCGGTATTAATATGGATGCAGTCAAAGAGATGGGAGAAATAATCAAACAGATGTCTGACATGTCAAAAGATGATGACTCTTTGGGCTGTGCAAAATTTGTTGTTTTCGCCAATCCTGTTGAGGATAATCCTTTTATGGCTGGAGCGTTTCATGGCGTAGGTGAGGGCGATACTGTTATAAACGTAGGCGTAAGCGGTCCCGGAGTAGTAAAAAAAGCACTTGAGCAAGTCAAAGGTGAAGAATTTGGCACTGTATCTGAAACTATAAAAAAGACTGCTTTCAAAATAACGAGAATGGGTCAGCTTGTAGCTCGCGAAGCTTCAAAGATGCTTAACTCTTCTTATGGAATAGTTGACCTATCACTTGCTCCAACACCTGAGGTTGGCGATAGCGTAGCTTATATTCTTGAAGAAATGGGGCTTGAAAAGTGCGGATGCCACGGCACTACCGCTGCTCTTGCACTATTAAATGACGCGGTCAAAAAAGGCGGAGTTATGGCGTCAAGCTATGTTGGCGGACTTAGCGGTGCGTTTATTCCGGTTAGTGAAGACGCAGGTATGATATCCGCAGCTGAATGCGGTGCTCTAACTTTAGATAAGCTGGAAGCTATGACATGTGTTTGTTCGGTAGGTCTGGATATGATAGCAATACCAGGAGATACGCCGGCGTCAACAATTTCCGCGATTATTGCAGATGAAATGGCAATAGGAGTTATTAACCAAAAAACCACAGCTGTCAGAATAATACCTGCTGCCGGTAAAACTGTTGGAGATTCTCTTGAATTTGGAGGACTGCTCGGTGAAGCTCCGGTTATGCCTGTTCATAACTACAGCAGTGAAGTATTTATTAACCGCGGCGGACGTATTCCTGCACCGATACATAGTCTTAAAAACTAATTTATGACATAAAATTAGTTTCATTTTTCAAAGCTATTTGACAGAGCTATTTGTCATATAACTTTGAGGTTGTTGACAATATAAAATAATTTTGGTAAAAACAACGGCTTTGACCGCTTGCGGAGCAATGAGGATGAGTTATACATAATATTTTAACATATTATTTACACCATATAATGTGTAGTTGCCGTGATCTGTAACAATAATATCTCTCTTGTTTTACACATATAATTTCATCATAAATATACGAAAAAGACCAGCGTTTGCTGGTCTTTTCAATATGATGTATTTATGATTATGCAGATTTTTGATTATGTTGTACAATATAATTATTACCTATAAATAATAAAATCATTAATTAACAAGTTTTATAATTGATATACTATAACAAATCTTTATACTATTATACATTATATTCCAAGATATTTTCAAAACAGAAATAATAGCAAAAAAAAACACATTAACGATAAAATATAGGTAGACAAAAACTAAAAAAAGTAGTATCATAGTTCTTGGTGCATTATTGCTTAAATCAATTTGTGTTCTGCATCAATATATTTTTATAAAATAAAAGCTATAATGTTATTTTGGGGTTAATATGAATTTATAAGGATGGTAGGGATTATGGAATATGGATATTTGATTGATTTAGCGCTTATATTGTTAAGCACTAAATTATTAGGTTTGCTCACAAGAAAAATACAAATGCCTCAGGTTGTCGGTGCTTTGCTGGCAGGTTTAATTTTAGGACCGGCTTGCCTTGGATGGCTTCACAGCACGGATTTTATAACTTCTATATCTGAACTTGGCGTCATAGTTCTAATGTTCAGCGCAGGTCTCGAAACCGATATAAAAGAATTGAAAAAATGCGGTGTAGCCTCTACGGTTATAGCACTGATGGGTGTTATTCTCCCTTTGATTGGCGGTTGGGTTGTAGCTTACTTTTTTAACAAATCAGGTGACCCGAATACGCTGCTGCAAAACATTTTTATTGGCGTTATTTTAACTGCAACATCGGTAAGTATCACAGTTGAAACGCTCAAAGAATTAGGCAAGCTTTCTACCCATTCAGGTAATGCTATTTTAGGAGCGGCACTTATTGATGACGTTTTAGGTATTATAGCGCTCACAATAATAACCAGCTGTGCTGATCCGACTATAAGTCTACCGATTGTACTTATTAAAATTTTAGCTTTCTTTGCATTCTGTGGTATTGTCGCTTATCTGTTTTTTAAATTTGTTAGGCCTTGGATGAATGGTTATAAAAAAGATTTACGCCGTTTCAGCGTTTTGAGTTTTGTATTTTGTCTTCTTATGGCATATTGCTCTGAAGCATTTTTTGGTGTTTCAGATATAACTGGAGCTTTCGTTGCCGGGCTTATATTATCAGGAACTAAAAGGACTTCATATATAATTTCCAGATTCGATACGGTGTCTTTTATGTTGCTCTCTCCTGTATTTTTTGCCAGCGTCGGATTAAAAGTTACCATTAACTCAATGGGACCGGCTATAATCGCTTTCACATTTTTCTTATTAATTGTTTCTATACTTTCAAAAGTAGTCGGGTGCGGCGTTGGTGCTAAAATGTGCGGATATACTAATCTACAGTCTACAAAGATAGGAATTGGAATGATCTCACGTGGTGAAGTTGCTCTGATTGTCGCCAGCAAGGGTGCAGCTCTTGGTTTAATGGTTCAGGAGTTCTTTGCTCCCGTTGTAATTGTCGTGGTGGTCACTACGATAATCACACCAGTATTGCTCAAACTTGTTTATAAATACCAAGCAGCTCACTATGAAGACCCAGTCTACAACACAACTCTTGTAGACCGTATGCAGGAAAAACATCAGATCGAAATGGTTACCCAAAAGGTCGCTGATATACATGAAGATATAAAACTTGAAAAGAATAAAGAAGAGCAGCTCAAAAAATATAACGAGAAGTATGGGCTTAATGTTGACAAAGATAAATTTTATTGATTTATTAAGATTTTCTTATATAAACAAAATTAAGACAGGGATATATGCTATCCCTGTCTTTTGTATAATAATTACTTATTTGAAGAAAGCTGTATATTTTTTTAACATATATTCAGGTCTATACCTGGTTTTTGAACGTCTTAAACCTATAAGACCTATATCTTCCTCCATATTAGTCAATTCAGCTCTTTCATAATAGGTCTTAACATGCTCCTGCAATACTACCTTATAAATCTGCTGATAACTTATATCACCTTTCTGTGCTATAATATCAAAAGCCCCTCCGGGCAAAATTGTCCCGTATCCATAGCCTCTGATTGATTTACCAACAAATATTATAATTCCTTCAAGGTCTAACTCATTAAAATTTTCAAGCGCGTTGCATATAGAAACATTTTCTTTTATTAAAGAATCAGAATCCATATTTCTCTCTATGTTTTCTTTAAGCCATTTGCTTTGATACTTTAATAATTGTTTTATATTACTTTCGCTGATTCTTTCAATCCTGGTTTCCTCTCCATAGAGATTCCAAAAACGATTTACTGCCCTACGCTGTTTTGAAAGGTCTGATGAAGAAAAATCAACAAGTTTTTCACTTTTATAAATATACTCTGCCCAATCTTCCTGCTCCTCTATACAAAACTCAAACTTATCTAATTTTTCAAGTTCATCTTTCGTATCATCGGTCACAGCAAAAAAATAAGGTCTATGCCCTTCTTTCCTCGATATCTCAATAATTAAATTTATGGCAGACTCAAGATTTCCGGTTCCTATCGGTATCGGAACAAAATATGCAATTTGATTATTTTCACCGCCAAAATTTCTATTCTTCTGACGAATAAATAAAACATTATCCTGAACGCATATTTCAGTATTATATTTTTCACGAAGACAAAACAAGTTTGCGAATGTCATTTGACATGAATTCGAATTCGTTTTATTTAAAAAATTATTAACTATTTCTTTATCTGAAAGTTCAATCCTTTTAAATTCTAAACTTGGCATTAAATCACCTTTCATTTGTATACTAATCAGAAAATGTCATTATTACCGGAAAATCACTTCTATATTCCTTTATAATATCTGGCATTTTCATTGCTTTATCTCTAATATATTCACCAATCCCCGACTGGACAAACTCTTTAACTGTTTCAACAGGCAATTTATTAATCTCCTTGCAAGTTGGGGTCAAAGCAATAACTAAATGTTCAGCATCCTTCATTATTCTAAGAGGCCATATTTTGCAGTCCAGAGGCTTTTCATCATCATTAAGCATACAGCCACTTTTTTTGTCAAGAAAAAAACAAGCTGCTTCCTCATCATCAGAATCAGTTTTATACTCTTTGCTTAAATCTATAGTATATAAATCACCTACGCGAACAAATTCAGAATCTTGATATTTTGTTTTGAGTTTTTCAATAACTGACTTTGAAAAAAGAGGAGTTTCCCAAATACTGGTTCTTCTGAAAACACAGCAAAAACCGCAGTCAGCGCACTGTTCTTTTGAGAGAATTTTTGAAAGCATAAACACACCTCCGAGTCTAAATTAAGCAGAGTCAAACAAGACCCTGCTTAATTGCATTTTATTTAACCTGCATCCTCTTCTTTTAGTGCTTCTCTTATTTCATTTATCATATCTGCATATTCAGCATCGTCAAGATACACACGATCAGGATTCATTAGGAACACTCCACCCCACTCGTATTCATCTTTATACTTTGGAACCAGATGAAAATGCAAATGGCTTCCGGTATCCCCATATGCCCCATAATTTATTTTTTGAGGATTAAAAATTTTTCTGAGAGCAGAAGAGATTTTTGCTATATCCTCAAAATATGAGCATCTTTCTTCCGGAGTAAGTTCCGTCATATCACCAACATGTTTTTTATGAGCTGCTATAACTCTTCCTCTATGACTTTGTTCTTTAAACAAATATACCTTACAAGTTTCGAGTTCACATATTTTTATTCCAAACTTTTCAACTAACTCGCCTTCAACACAATATGCGCAGTTATTATCAATCATACATATACCTCCTGAATATAAATCCATGATTATATTCTATTCGATTCTTTAACATTTATTTCCTGAGTATCAGAAATTTGCACACCACTTTTTATTTTTACTTCTCTATCAATATTATTCTTTACAACATCGTTGAATTTAGTATCTGCATCAACAACTTTTGACTTTATATTCTTTTCACTTTCGCCGGGAGACTGATTTAAGTCTTTTCTTTCAGCAGCTTTTTTAGCTTTCAAAGCTTCTATTTGTTCCGGCGTCAATTTAGGTTTAGACGGTTTTGGTTCAGGACGAACCAATCCAGCTGGAGTAACTTTATTAATAGCCTTTTGCGGACATTTTTGTGCGCAGATACCACAATTAACACATTTATTAGGGTCAATAACCGCCAAATGCTCACTTATTGATATAGCCCCCTTCGGACAAGCTTTTGCACAAATTCCGCAGCCAATACAACCAACCGCACAGTCTCGTCTGGTAATTTTTCCTTTTTCAACACTCTTACATGTTATAGTATACTTACTTTTAAGCGGCAGTATTTTAATAATCTTTTTTGGACATTCTTCCGCACAGGCTCCGCACGCAACACATTTGTCTATATCAACATATGCTACTCCATCCTTAATGCTCATTGCACCGAACTTACAAACCTTAACGCAAGAGCCAAATCCCAAACATCCGTAAGCACACATTTTTTCCCCGCCGCCAAGACGCGAAGCACTGTAACAATCTCTTGGACCGTCAAAATAATATTTTTGAACGGCTCTTTCAGGACTTCCGTTACATAGAACACGGGCAACCATTTTTTCTTTTACTTCATTCTTAACACCCATTATTTCAGAAATCTTTTCGGAAACAGCGTCACCGCCCACAGGACACATATTGGTCTTAACTCCGCCTTTACACAAAGCAGTTGCATAAGCCGAACATCCTGCAAAGCCACATCCTCCGCAATTTGCTCCCGGCAGAACCTCTAAAATTTTAGGAACACGCTCATCCTCTTTTACAGCAAATACTTTTGAAGCAACACCAAGTAAAACTCCAAAAATTAATCCCATTCCACCGACAACAAGGACAGGGATAAGAATACTTGAAACCATTTATTTCCCCTCCTTTAGAAACTTAATCCCGAAAATCCGAGGAAGGCAATCGAAAGAAGCGCCGCCGTTACGAGCGTAATCGGCATACCTTTCAGGAATTTGGGAACGTTTGAACTTTCTAATCTCTCTCGTACACCTGCAAACAATACAATAGCTATGGTGAATCCAATACCAGCTGAAACACCATAAACCACCGACTTCAAAAAACTCATATCTGTTCCGCCGAACTTAGTTATATTTTGTATAGCTACACCAAGCACCGCACAGTTTGTAGTAATAAGCGGCAAATAAACGCCAAGTGAGCTATATAAAGACGGAATAGACTTTTTCAAAAACATCTCAACAAACTGCACAAGCACAGCTATAACTAAAATAAACGCTATCGTCTGTAAATATTCCAGATGGAACGGAACCAACAAATAATATTGAACACACCATGTTATTATTGACGCGCATGCCATAACAAACACAACGGCAAACCCCATACCAACAGATGTATCAACCTTTTTTGACACTCCTAGGAAAGGACATATTCCTAAAAACTGAACTAATACAAAATTATTTATAAGTATAGCGCCTATACTGATTACCAATAAATCTGCAACCATATTATATGCCCTCCTTTTCATCTGACGAATTCAGAGCAGTTTTTTTCTTTTTCCTTTTCATAACAATTATATTAATTACCGCAAGCAGACAACCTAGCGTCAAGAATGCTCCCGGAGGAAGTATCATAATGGAAACCGGCTGAAATCCGCTGCCAAACAATGAAATACCGGCAAATGTTCCGGCTCCTAGAATTTCTCTTACTGCTGAGATTAAAATAAGAGCGGCTGTAAAACCAAGACCCATACCTAATCCATCAAACATTGATTTACCAACAGAATTTTTATTGGCAAACGCTTCAGCTCTTCCTAAAATTATACAGTTAACAACAATCAAAGGAATGTAAATTCCAAGACTGCTTGACAGAGCAGGAACATAAGCGTTCATAAGCATTTGAACAACTGTTACGAAACCGGCTATTATAACTATATAAGCCGCTATTCTTATCTTGTCTGGTATAAACTTTCTCAAAAGCGATATAACGATATTCGAACAAATCAAAACCGCCGTAGTTGAAAGACCCATTCCGATAGCGTTAACAACTCCGGTTGTAACGGCAAGAGTAGGACACATACCTAGAAATAATACAAACGAAGGATTTTCATAAAGCAATCCATTCAGGAAAGTTTTAAAATATGTATTTTGCTTCATTCTGCCGCACCCCCTTCAACATCTTCATCACTGTCAGCCGGTTCTTCTCTATTAGTTTCAGAATCTTCCTGACTAACTTCTGCTTCAGAATCTATTGTTTCAGATTCAGCACTTGGCTGACCTTCCTCAACTTGATTTTGATCCGAATTTTCATTATTTTGCACTTCTTCAGCCGGCGGAATATTATTATCATCAATAACCACGCGTGCGGCGTCAAGAGAAGCGTTTACAGCTTTTGTAACGGCTTTTGAAGTAATAGTTGCGCCTGATATAGCTTCAACCTTGTATTCTGCTGATGCAGCGCTTCCATTCTTATCAACTTGTATATCCTGACCCAAACCTGTATACTGGTCTATCCAATCAGACTGACTTTTTGCTCCAAGTCCCGGGGTTTCACTCATTTCCGTAACTTTAGCTTTTGTTACCTTACATTCTGAATCAATTCCTACCATCACAACTATATCACCGCCGTAGCCTTCTCCGCATACAGCACTTGCGACATATCCAACTATAGTACCGTCATTTAGCATACCGGCATATATACCGTCAACAGTTACACCGGATTCAGGTTCAGGCAGTTTTGTACCGTCCTTTTCAAACTTATCTGCTTCAGGAAGCAGTTCTTTCATATTCTCATTAAAAGCAGCCTCAGTATTTTTAGCGATTATAGGTGATGTTACCATATTTACACCGCCAAGCAGAGCTGCCACAATCGCAGTTATCAAAAGCAACTTTATAGTAAGAGTAGCTGTCTCTTTCATTATACTTGTGCCTCCTTTCTTTTTCTTGAGGCACCATAACGTTTTGGTGCTGTGATTCTGTCAATTAAAGGCGTAACAATATTCATAAGAAGAATCGAGTATGAGCAGCCTTCCGGATATCCGCCCCACACTCTGATTAAAACAGTTATTACTCCGCAGCCGATACCAAAAATAATTTGACCGACAGGAGTATATGGAGTAGTAGTATAGTCCGTTGCCATAAAGAAAGCTCCCAGCATTACGCCGCCGGCAAGAACCTGATACAAAGCGTCTCCTGTAAAAAATCCATCCGGACCGGCAAATATCCAAGTTCCAAGAGCTAATGTCAAAAGATATGCAAGCGGGATTCTTAATCTTATAACTTTTTTAATAAGGAGATAGGCTCCGCCGATTAAAATTGCCAAAGCTGAAGTCTCTCCAATACATCCGCCAACGTTTCCAATAAATAAATTAAAATAGCTTGGAAGCTGAGAAGCTCCTTCGGTTCCTGCATATGCTGCAAGCGGTGTCGCTGATGTCACAACATCTGCAGTATTCCAAAGCGGAACAGCTGTATGCGGAGCAACCCATGTAGTCATCGCTAATGCCCACGACGCCAGCAAAAACGCTCTTGCAGCCAGGGCAGGGTTCATAAAATTATGACCAAGACCGCCAAAAAATTGCTTAACAATTATAATGGCAAAAAATGCTCCTATAACAACCATCCAAAGCGGAATTGTAACCGGCATATTAAAGGCCAAAAGCATACCTGTTACAATAGCGCTGAAGTCACCAACAGTAGTTGGTTTATTTAATATCTTATTCCATAACCACTCAAATAAGACGCATGCCAAAACACTGATAACAGTGACGACCGCAGCCCTATACCCAAAAACCAAAACCCCTGCAAGCAATGCCGGAATCAAAGCAATTATAACATCAAGCATTGTTTTTCTGACCGTATCATTACCTGATATATGCGGGGAATGTGAAACAACAAGTAAATTATCCAAATTTATTCCCTCCACCTTTATTTATTTCTTTGCTGTGCGGCACGAAGCTTAACTTTTGCCACCTTTATCTGCTGAACCTGTCTGCGTTTTGAAGGACAACTGAACGCGCAGCTTCCACACTCAATACAATCTGCAATATTCAACTTCTCCAGTGCTTTAAAATCATCTGCTCTCGCCGCCTCATCAAGCCTATTCGGCAGCAATTTCATAGGACAGGCATAAACACATTTACCACATCTGAGACAAGCGTTTTCTTCAAAACCATAAGCCAAATCCGGGCCAAAAGCTAAAAGACCGGACGTGCCTTTAACCGCCGGCACATCAAGTGTAGGGATAGCCATCCCCATCATAGGACCTCCCATTATCAGCTTGGTCGGCTCTTGTACAAATCCACCCGTTTGCTCAATAACATCTTTAAGGGAGGTGCCGATACGAACTTTGTAATTTCCTGGATTTTTAACACAGTCACCGCCGGTTGTTACCACCCTTGTCATAACCGGCAAACCTCTTTTAACAGCCTGATAAATAGCTCTGCAAGTATCAACATTGCACACAATGGCGCCAACCTGATATGGAAGCTGTCCCGGTCCTACTTTTCGGCCGGTTATGGCATTAATAAGCTGTTTTTCACCGCCCTGCGGATATTTGGTTTTTAATTTTTCCACATGAATATCAACATCTTTAGATTTTGCCGCAAGAGCATTCATCGTCTCAATCGCTAGCTCTTTGTTATCTTCAATACCTATGTAACCATCTTTTAATCCAAAAATATGCATTACTATTTTTAATCCGCCAATAATCTGTTCAGGTATTTCAAGCATCGTTCTATAATCCGATGTTAAATATGGTTCGCACTCAGCGGCATTAACTATTACATAATCTATTTTAGCTTCCGGAGGCGGCGACAGTTTAACATGTGTTGGGAAGGTAGCTCCGCCAAGACCAACGATCCCCGCTTCTTTTATAATTTCAATTATTTCCTTAGGCGAAAGCTGTGTATAATCATCACAGCCCTTTAAGTTAGGATAAATAGTATCCTGTCCGTCATCCTCAATAACTATTGAATTAACCATTAATCCATTTGGATGAAGCCTCTTTTCAATCGCTTTAACCGTGCCTGATACAGATGAATGAATACAGGCAGACACAAATCCTCCGGCTTCTGCAATCTTCTGCCCTGCATAAACGATATCACCAACCTCGACAATCGGACTTGCAGGCGCTCCTATATGCTGGGCAACAGGATAAACCATTTCCTGCGACGGATCAAGTTCAACGATAGCCTTTCCGGCTGTTGGCTCTTTCATATCGTTTGGATGAACACCGCCACGAAATGTTTTCAACATTTTAAATACCTCCTATGTAACAAAATATCATCTTCAAAATAAACTGCCAAAAGACACAAATTTTAGATTTTATACTTAGAATCAGAGTGCAAAAAAACAGTATAAAAACTGAAAATGTTTTAGACCAAAAAAACTCAAATTAGCATTCTATTTATTATACCTTTGAATGACTTTAATGTCAATAATTTAGATTACTATTTTATAAACAAACCATATTTTTTGACAATTTTTTGGTCATATTATAAATTTTACCGGTAATTTTTTTATTCCATGCTATACTTAACCCCGCTTAATATATTAGGCGGGGTCAAAACAATAAATCAAAATATTTATCAAATAAACACTATAAAACTTCACTTCCGTTATATGTATTAAAAGTTACTGCAGGAAGTCCTGAATCATCAGTTAAATTTGGCATTTCGGGATACGCTCCCCAAGCATACATAACATCTGTAGGATTAAAAACGCTGTCGCTCCATACGACAACTTTATCATTTTCAATTCTTGCATTTGCCGGATAAAATTTGCCATTCTCATCAGAAATCCAGAATTCATGCAAAATGCTAGTATCTGTAGATGAAGCTGATATTTTTTGCTCGCAGACAGAATCAGCATATTGACTTTTATCCATAACTTTTAACTTCCCTTTATGTTTAAAAGTCAGAACTATGGTATTATCAATTTTCTGCTTAGACTGATATACAGGTCCCGAAGTATTGGCTTCTGAATCCTTGTATATATCATGTCCTACATAATCAAGAAATCTATCTGCCACTACTTCTTTCTGCCATGGATGAATATCGGTTCTTGCACATCCTTCTCCTTGGTCATACCGTCCGATTATATCAAGCAGACCAAACATTCCTACATTCTTTTTATTTCTCACTTTTTGGAGGGCTATGCGCTGCCCTTCTCGAATTTCACTTGCATCCTTCGTTTCATATCTTGTTAATTGAACATAATAAAACGGCAAATCTTCACTGCTCCATTTTTGTCTGTACAGATCAATTAATCCGGCCATCGCGTCGCTGTATTCCTCAGCATTCATATTAGTTCTGTAATTATCCGCTTCACCTTGATACCATAAAATACCTTTTATTTTCTGATTAGTAAATGGATATATACGGTTATTGTACAGCTTTCCGCTGTCACCTGTAAATTTTCCAAAACTCTCTCCTCTTGGATACCATTGATTAATTTCGGTATCTCCGACCGCTACACTGATTATTCCTACATTACGGTCATATCGGTCTTTTATTCCCTGGGAAAAATAATATGCTATTGCAGACATATAAGAAACTCTGTCAGGCGTGAGTTCTGTCCAATATTCGTTCCAGTCGTTTAGCGGAACATTCTCAACTTCACCTGCTGCTCCCATATATCCGATATTATACATATTTATCATTCTGATTTTATCAGTAGTTGACTTCTTCTTACCTTCCTTAGTATTTAATAGTTCATTTCCGCTTTTTTCTCCGCACAGATAAAATTCCATATTAGATTGTCCGGCAAAAACCCATATATCACCAAAGGTTATATTCTTAAATTCTAACTTTTCATCTTCAGACGATATAAAAAGTTCATAATTTCCGCCGTTTTCAAAAACTCCTAAATTTATCTCCCAGTCGGAAATATCTTTGGCAATATCGCTTCCCGAAAATTCTTGTCCCGTATCCATGTTTCTAATAACCGCTTTAACTTCAGAACCGCACACTCCTTTTCCTGATACCACGAGTTCCTGATCTGCCTGAAACATCATATTATCGCTATATATATTTGAAACCGATAAATTTGAAGACGCCTCCGTAAAGCGATAATCCAAAGGTAAGTCAACCGCCATTTTCATATCCTGCTTATCATATGTTATTACTCGTATGTAATCCCCAAGCTCTAATTGAATATCAGAAAATTCCAGTTTTGTATAATCACCCACCTTAAAATCAGAGTCAATAGTTTCCACGCATTTTAATATTTTATCTTTATTATATATAGTTAAGACAGTATACCCTTCAAATCCTTCCATAGCGTCAAAAGCCATAAAACTAAAATCAGTTTTATCATTTTCATCTGCGATTATACCAGTATCACTTACCCATTCAATTTCTCCAAAAGACGCATACGGAGAAAGCTCAACTTTAAAATATCTGTATTCTCCATAACCGCTGAACTCAAGTGTATGCCAATCTAAATTTATATCACCGTTAACGTCAGGATTAACTGTTCCCAGCTCAACAAAATATTTATTATCCTTAGAAGCCAAAAATTTAGTTCCGACGCATGTATTGCCCATGATTTGCGATGAAGTGTTTGGTATATATCTTATATATGAAAGAGTTTTTAACTCTCCAGCATCTAGAGTTGCCCAAGAACTGGAACTTCCTGAGCATGTAGAAATATCTCCGTCATAAAGATTATTAGCTCCGCCTTCAGCATTATAAGTTCCATCAGCACTCTTTAGATTAGACGGAGTTATTTTGTCAGGCTCAACAACCGATGTTTGTTCTGAATACACCTTAATTTTAGCCGCAGGCATTTCCTCGGCAATTTGAACTTTATTCTCTGTTTTATCAAACAGCATATTTTTCATCTCTGAAAACAAATTAGGAATTTGATTTACGTCAAATTGAGATTCACTTAATAAAAAAACTCCAGTCAAAACCAACAGCACGCCAATAATAGAATAAATCCATATTCGTTTGCTTTTTCCTTTGTTTGATTCAATATTTTTTTTGCCCATTTAAACACGCCCTAATCAGACATTTTTCTTAATTTTGAAACTTATTATAGCAAATAAAAGCTTAAACTTCAAGTAGGTTAACAAAATTATAATAATATAATTTATAAAATTATTCTAAATAAAAAGGTTCGCCCAAATTTTCCAGGCGAACCAAACAAAATATAACTTACCTTGAATAAATATTAGTAATTTCTAAAAGTTTTGAAGAAAGAGAGTCTGAAAGCAAATCCATAGACTTTAATCTCCACTCCCAATTTCCTCCCAGTGTTGAAGGCGTATTCATTCTTGCATCATTTCCTAAGTTCAGAATATCCTGCATCGTTACTATTGCTGTATTCGCAACAGTTGATAATAAATTTTTTATAAATCCCCAATTGTATCCCTCATCTTTATTCAGACGAAGATATTTAACCGCAAAATTTTGAACTTCTTCAGGTTGTGAATCAAACCATCCTTTTAGAGTATCGTTATCATGAGTGCCGATATATACAACAGAATTATTTTTATAATTATGAGGTAAATAATCACTGTTTTCTCCCGGAGAAAAGCCAAACTGCATAACTTTCATTCCGGGAAATCCACTGTATTTCAGTAAGGCTCTAACATCATCCGTTATAGTTCCTAAATCTTCCGCTATTAATGCGGGAGATTCACCCAAAGCTTCTTTCAACCTATTGAAGAAATCAACTCCGGGACCTTTAAGCCACTCTCCCTCAGTGGCGTCAGGTTTTCCATAATCTATTGCATAAAAAGCGTCAAAAGCTCTAAAATGGTCAATACGAACAACATCATACATTTTCAAAGCCGCTTTTAAACGTTCTATCCACCATTCATAACCGGTTGAAGCTAGGTAGTCCCAATTATAGAGCGGATTTCCCCAAAGCTGACCTTTGGGTGCGTAACCATCCGGCGGGCAACCTGCCACTTTTATTGGAATACCACAGCTATCAAGCATAAGCACCTCGTTATGAGACCAGGCGTCTGCGCTGTCTTCTGCTACATAAATTGGTATATCTCCAATAATTTTTATTCCCTGCATATTAGCATATTCTTTTAACGCATACCATTGTTTATAAAATAAAAACTGTACATATACCCAAAAATCAATTTCAGTATTTAAATCATTATACGCATTAATAATTGCTTCAGGAGTCCTTTTTACTATATCCTCATTCCAATTTCGATACATTTTCAGATTATTATCAAACTTTAAGGCCATAAACAAAGAATAATTTTCAATCCAATATGAATGATTAAATCTAAAATTATCTATTTCCGCCTTTTTTCTTATTCTGTCTCTAGAGTATGCAGCCTTAAGAACCTTAAATCTGCTTTTAAATATTTTTTCATAATCAACTCTGTCAGGCTTGTTTCCCCAATCAATTTCAGAATAATCCTCTAAATTTAAAGAACCATCTTCGCGCAGCAAATCAAAATCTATAAAATAAGGATTACCCGCAAAAGTTGAAAATGATTGATACGGTGAGTCTCCAAAACTGGTAGGACCAATAGGTAGGATCTGCCAATATTTTTGACCGCTTTTTTTCAAAAAATCAACAAATTGAAAAGCTTCCTTTCCCATTGTACCTATTCCGTATTTTGCAGGGAAAGATGAAATATGCATTAATATTCCACTTCCGCGCTCCATCAGCTCATCCCCTTAAATTATAAAAAAACAGGCATTGGTCATTCTATCAAAATATTTTGAATTTAAATGACACTGATGCCTGCATTCCTAATTATATTATTATAATACCCAATCAATTATTTAATCAACTTTTAAAACCCAGCCCATTTTATCTTCTTCTTTTCCGGTCTGAATATTTGTTATTGTATCAAAAATTCTTTGAGTAATCTCTCCGATTTTATTATCATTTATCAACATAACTTTATCATCCCAGCTAAGCTCACCAACCGGAGAAATAATAGCTGCGGTACCGGTTCCGAAACACTCTTCAAGAGTACCGTTATCATAAGCGTCGGATACTTCCTGGATTGATATTTTTCTTTCAGATACCGGAACTCCCCAAGACTTCAAAAGTTCAATAGTAGACATTCTGGTTATACCGCTCAAAATACTTCCGTTTAGAGCAGGAGTAACAACTTCACCATTGATTTTAAAGAATATGTTCATAGAACCTACTTCTTCAATATATTTCTGTTCAACACCGTCAAGCCAAAGAACCTGAGAATATCCCTTCTCATGAGCAACAACCTGAGCTCTAATACTGCCTGCATAGTTACCGCCAGTCTTAGTAAATCCTGTTCCGCCGCGAACCGCACGAACATAAGAATCCTCAACATATATTTTTACAGGAGCTAAACCTTCAGGATAATACAAACCGCTCGGCGAGCATATAATCATAAACTTATATGACTCGGATGGTTTAACACCTAAAAATGGATCGGTAGCAATAATAAACGGTCTAATATATAAAGACGTGCCTTCCTGCTCAGGAATCCATTCTTTGTCTAATTCTACAAGCTTTTTTAAACCTTCAAGACATAAAGCTTCATCAATTTGCGGAATTGCCAGTCTTTCATTAGAAACATTTAGTCTGGCAAAATTTTTGTCCGGTCTAAACAAACGAACATGTCCATCAGAAGATTTATATGCTTTTAAACCTTCAAATACCTCTTGTGCATAGTGGAAAACCATAGCAGACGGGTCAAGTTCAATTGGTCCATATGGGACAATTCTCGGATCATGCCAGCCCTTTCCTTCGTCATAGTCCATAATGAACATATGATCTGAAAAATACTTTCCAAACGGCAAATTACTCATATCAGGCTTTGCCTTAGGATTTTGCGTTTTGTTTATAGTGATTTCCACTTTTATCAACCTTCCCTTATTAAAGATTACATTAAAAAAATTTAATATTATTTTCTAAATATATGTATTTAACTTTTTTATTGTATCATATAACAATATGGAATTCAAGACACAAAATTAAAAAATTTTTATCTATATACTATAAATATTTGTTATTTTATTGTTTTAACATTAAAATGCGAAGTTACTTCACAGCAATTAATTTATTTTTATTTTTCCCCCATTCTGACATATTTTTTTCAAAAACTGCTCTATAATATCTTTGGTGATATAATTGACCATATACATAGATACTTTATATTTAAGCAATTTTTTGATTAACTCTTTAATAATTTTTGCAGCAAGCATAATTATTAGATTTAGAACCACGATATTGAGACTGGCACTAGGTTCAGCAATATCAGCTCTATATTCTGTAATTATGTTTTTTCCGCATACATATTTGTTATATACTTTATTAGGCCGAATATTATTTACTGTTTTATTCGTAATGATATTTTATAAGTGCAACACTTTTATTAAACTGATTAAACATACTTTGGTATTCTTTATAGTATCATTATTGTTTTCGGGATTTGTTTATTTTATAGCATATCAAATTTCTATAAAAGATACATCTATAATCTCAAACGGGGTACCATACTTGGACTTAAACATTACAACTCTTATATCATTAGTTATAGCTGCCTATTTGATTATTCTCGCTTTTATAAAAATATGCAGCAGAAACCTAAGCCGAAATAAAATAATACAAAGCGCTGAATTGATATTGATGAATAAAAAATACAAACTAAATATTTTAATGGACACAGGATGTGAGCTAATTGAACCGCTAAGCGGAAAACCTGTTATTTTAATCGGCGGCGAAAAAAACTCATATACATTTTTAGAAAACGAACATATAAAATATAGGCTGGTTAAAATATCTACTGTATCCAAAAATAATGATAACTTAATACCGGTATTTGAACCCGAACATATAACAACAAAATATGGAAAATATTATTTTGACAAAAAAAATTGCTATGTTGGGTTCGTAAATACAGAGTTTTGCAGCGATGGTCTGTATAATGCAATTGCAAGCCCGGACGCCTTTACAGAAAAAAATAATAAATATATCTTCAGGGGGAAGAATAATGTACCAAAAACTAAAAAAGTACTTAAAACAGCTTTATCTAAACTTTGTTTCAAAAAAGGATGGCAAAGTTTTCTACGTAGGAGGAAGCGACACTCTGCCTCCTCCGCTGAATAAAGAAGATGAACAATGGTGGACATCGAGACTTGGAAATCCTGACTATTCCGACAAGGCAAGACAAATATTAATTGAGCACAATTTGAGATTGGTAGTATATATAGCAAAACGATTTGACAGTACCGGTATAGGTATTGAAGACTTAATCTCAATCGGAACCATCGGACTAATTAAGGCAATAAATACATTTAAGCCAGAAAAAAATATAAAACTCGCTACATATGCTTCAAGATGTATAGAAAATGAAATATTAATGTATTTAAGAAAAAACAATAATAACAGAATAGAAGTATCAATTGACGAACCGCTAAACGTAGATTGGGACGGAAACGAACTTTTACTTTCTGATATATTGGGAACTGATAATGACGTAACCCAAAAAAACATTGAAGACGAAACAGATAGAGAACTGCTTTATCTTGCAATGGAAAAACTTTCAGGCCGAGAAAGAAATATTGTTGAATTAAGATTTGGAATAAACAATAACGGCGATGAAATGACACAAAAAGAAGTAGCAGACCTTCTTGGTATTTCGCAATCATATATTTCAAGACTTGAAAAAAGAATTATAAAAAGGCTGAGAAAAGATATGAACAAAATGATAAACAGTTAATTCAATCACCTATTTCAGCCCAATATTATAATTTAAAAGCAAAGTATGAATACGTTCGAACAGTAAGCCGACGGCAAACCAGGCAGGCGCATAATCTATTCGAATAAGCCCCATGATAGAAAATTCACCGGTATAATGCCAAGGCTCAATTTGAAACAATCTCAAAATACCTCCGGTAGTAAATTCTATGACAAAAATTACCGAAGCCCAAACACAACCTCTTAGAAACCAATTTTGGTCAGCAATTAAATTATGAATTGGTTCCATAATGACCACAGCAAGACCATATATAAAAAACATCCATATAGAAGTATGGCCGATTAAATTATGAGAACCGCTTTTTATTCCCGAAAGGCTGGTCCAGAAGATTTCCATATTCATTCCGAGCAAGCCATATATAATATATCGTATCAGCATATTAATATTATTTCTTTTTTAAGAATTGATATACATAAAAAAAGAAAATTTAAAAACTAATAAATAGCCTGTAAAAGATTAAAAAGCCGCATTAAAAAATTTTTTATAAATTTTTAAAAAAAGTGTTGACATATATTATTTTCTCTGATATAATATCAACTGTTGTTCGCAAATTGAAGGAATAACAGTATTTGGCGGTATAGCTCAGTTGGCTAGAGCATACGGTTCATACCCGTAGTGTCACTGGTTCAAATCCAGTTACCGCTACCATATGGCTCCTTGGTCAAGTGGTTAAGACTCCGGCCTCTCACGCCGGCTACAGGGGTTCAAATCCCCTAGGAGTCACCAAATGGTTTGATATTCAAAAATGTATTGATTTTTGAATCGGTATTACTTATACTTTAAGTTTACCAGAAAGTAGCGGGATAGCACATGCTATCCCGCTACTTTTTATTCTATTTATATTATGCACTTTTTAATCTATCTCATCAACATAACCTCTTTTGTATTTCTGCAGTTATAAAAACATGCTTAACAAATTTTAGGTTCTTTGTGAAATAATCAAGGCAGCACGCTAACTTAATTGTCCGGATTGCCGGATTTTTTACAAATCATAAGTTGAATATAACCAAATTATGATTTTATTATATAAATAATGAGAATTTATTGTCTACAGAGCTTTTTATTGTTCACTCTCACCAAATTTATCAACTTTTAAAACCGGTAATATCTTCAACTGTCATTATTAAAATATAAATTATTTTTTCTATAAAAGAACAAAATGCCACATTAAAAGAAAGTATATATTTCAAATATTTTTTAGTTAAACCTTATTCTAGTTATATATAATTATAAATACTTTTTAATAGCCTCAAACAATTTCGACATATCTATAGGTTTGGATATATATTCATTCATTCCATTCTGTTTAGCTTTTTGAACATCTTCACTAAACGCATTTGCCGAGACTCCCACTATTAAAATATCTTTCGCATCCGGCCGCTCCATTGCTCTTATTAATTTGCTTGCTTCCAAACCGTTCATTATAGGCATTTGAATATCCATCAAAATCAAATCATAACTTCCAACAGCTGATTCAGCAAATTTTTTCACTGCCTCTTCTCCATTGATAGCTAAATCTACTTCAGCACCGCATTTTTGCAATAAAAAAGTAATAATTTCTGCGTTTATTTCATTATCTTCAGCTAAAAGGATATGAACCTCACAAAGATTCATAAGCTCCTCTTTCTTTTGTTCAAAAATATTTTTATCTTGTTTTTCATTAAGCTTCGCATTTTCTGCTTTTTGAAGAGGTAAATAAATAACAAATTCAGAACCTTTATTTAATTCACTATGTACAATGATTTCACCGCCCATCAATTTTACAAAGTTATAACTTATTGCCAATCCTAACCCAGTACCTGCATATTGATGAGAGTTTCCATTCCGTTCCTGCTCAAACGGTTCAAACATATGTCTCTGAAATTCTTTACTCATACCTATCCCTGTATCAGAAACAACAAATTCAAATATAACTTTTTCATCATCATCGATTTTCTGTCTGACATCAAGAGTTACCTTACCGCCGAACTGAGTAAATTTTATTGAATTAGAGATTATATTAATAATAACTTGACTAATTCTTAATTCATCACCAATAACTTTATTTACGGTTACATTATCGCTTTTAATTTTAAAATCTATACCGCTCTCATCACTCTTTTGCTTAAACATTATATATATTCGTTTTAAAACTTCAGTGATCTCAAAAACTTCATTATCAAGTTTAATTTTCCCGCTTTCAATCCGAGACATATCTAGTATATCATTGATTAGTGATAACAAATAACTAGATGACAAATCAATTTTATTTAATGAATCTATCAACATTTCTCTATTATCCAAAGACATACGCGCAACCGCTGTCATTCCGATAATCCCATTCATTGGCGTTCTTATTTCATGAGACATTCTTGAAAGAAATTCACTCTTAGCACGGCTGGCGTTTTTAGCAGATATAAGGTCTGTTTGAACCTTTTTTTGTCTCATACCAAGCATAAAGAATAAAATAAATAATATAACAAAACCGGCATTTAAAACAAACAAAGTCCACTTTGCACTTTTTACGCGCTCCTCAGTATAAAGTTCAACAGAAGAAACTGTCTTGTTGGCAAGCGCAAAATAATCTTCACTTAAATCAAATAATTTATGCTTATCTCCTCCAGCCCTGACAAACTGTACCTCAGATTTTATAACTTCCCACTTTTCCTTCATTTCGTTAACTAATCCCTGATATTCTTTATCATTAATCATTCTCAAACCATTCTCACCATCACCTGTTGAAAGTTCAAGAAGTATTCCATCAATATAATTTATTAATTCATCATTTGGGTACTGATTCATTTCTTGTTTTACAAGCCTTTGAGTGGCACCTCTTACAATTCCGGTATAATTAATCACCCGTGCGTTACCCTGCATATGAATAATTGTAACAATAGACGTAACACTTATAAAACAAAACATACCAGCTAAAATAAAAGGAAAAACATATCTAATATATTTTTTTATTTTATTTATTTTCCCCATCTCCCAAAAAAAGATAAAATCTTTTTATATAAATTTTTATCAATATTTATAAATAAAGCTAATAGTTTATTATTTTTATTATAACATATTTAACATATATTGGCAATAGCTATAACGTTTTTTTATATTGATATAACAATAATAGTATTTGCAACTAAAAAGTCAGCATATTCTAAAGAAATAAAAATATAAAATCCCATGATATGAAATCATGGGATTTAAAAGTATCACTTTAAGTTTTGACACCTAAATAGCATTGCAGCGGCTTCAGCTTTAGTAATATTATTTTTAGGCTTAAACGAGTTATCTTCGTATCCGGTTATAACTCCCATTGCAACACATTGTGCAACATACTCTTTAGCATATTGGGATATCTCATTGCTGTCAGAAAATCCACTGTTTATACCGCCTTTAAGATTCTCATATCGGCCTATTATAGTTGCCGCATCTTCACGAGTGATATTCGATTCCGGTAAAAACGTTTCCTCACTTGTTCCATTAATAATACCTTTTTCTGTGGCTATATAAATATAATTCTTGGCAATATGCCTTATACTATCATAAAATCTAGGACTTCCTTGCATACAACCTATATCCAAAGCGTCTGTCAAAAGCATAACAAATTCAGCTCTGGTTATATATTCATCCACTCCAAACTCGCCGTAAAAATATTTATTCAATTTATTTTTTTCAGCTAATGATAATATATTTTTTTCACACCAGTGTCCGTCAATGTCCGAAAATAACTTTGTATTTTCTTTTATCGGTGTAAACTTTACAGCTCCTCCGCCGTGCGTTAACTGCGGAATAGTTATTGTATCCCGATTAGTAACAACACCATTATAAACAGCTATATCTGTATCATTGGAACCGTCAGTATACATTTCAAACCAATACTTGCCGCTTTTAAGAAAATCAAGATTTATATCCACAACATATTGATTATTACAAATGCTCCCAACATAATATGTATCACCAAACCTTCTCATAACTGCGGCACTTTCTCCAATATCTCCTGATAAGAGCTTCGTTTCATCCCAAACAGCAGGAATGCTTTTAAATAATTCACGAGCCGCACTATTTTCATATATTTGAGGCTTATCTGACAAACACTGTATCCCGGATTCAAAAACTATAGGCAACGCACATTTTTGACCATCGGTAAAATAATTTTTATCATTATGATTAGTAAGTTCAGGTGTAAAATCCATTGGTCCTACTGCATTTCTTGTAAATGGCAATGTGCAATTATGCTCAGCCGTCGGGCCCCAATTTTCTCCGCTTAAAAAATGTTCATTTCCATATACTGCCTCACGTGTAATAATATTTGGCCAAGTTCTGCGTTCTCCTGTCGGCTTAACGCATCCATGAAAGTTTACCAGCAGCTTTAACTCTGCTGACTCCTGAGTTATTGAGTCCATAAGTTTTAACGTCTGCTGAGTTTCGCTATTAAAAAAGTCAACTTTTATACCTTTAATACCCATATTGGCCCATTCTTTTAATCTCTCACGCTTTTGTTCAGTATCAAGATCCCAGCTTGTAGACCAAACAATAATACCAATTCCCCTTTGTTTTCCGTACTCAATAACTTCCTCTGTCCAATCCATAATTCCGCTATATGTCTTTCTCCCATACTCATCGTATTCTAATGGCTGCCAGCCCTCATCCAACAGTACGTATTGCCAGCCCATATCGGCAGATAAGTCAATATACTGTTTATAAACTTCAGGGTCATTAGTTGGGTCACCGTTAAACCATGTCCAGCTTGATACTCCTGGCTTTATCCACGAAGTATTTTCTAATTTGGAAGGAGCACAGAGATTTTCCGGCATTTCTGTAGAAACTATGGTATTCAAATCTCCAATTATAACAGTGCGCCACGGCGACAAAAATGGTGCTGAAATTTCAACCGGCTCTGATTGTTTAGGCTCATATCCGAGTTTTAAAACATTGCTGCCGTCAGCATTTAATACTGAACCTGCATAGTTTCCATTAAGTTCAGCTTCGGTAATTAAAGCATAAGTATTATCAGCAACCTTGACAGTCATAGGCATACCATATACTCCATTCAGCTCATATAAGTTATGTCTATTATAAAAATTTTCATAACACATTTCGTATTCCATAGCATTTACTGTGCAATTTTGAGGTAATCTGAAAGTTGTGTTTTCTGAAAGTGACTGACCGTTTTCATTGAACCCATATCTGAACGCTATTCCATCATCATAAGCTCTTACATATAAATCAAGCAAATGCCCGTCTTTTTCAAATGTCATAACTGTTTCATTTGCCTTATTTGTATATACAGATGCTTTTCCTGTCAGCATCGAATATGTTTCATCTATAGTATTCTTATATGATGATACATATTTTACCCCTTCACTAAAATCAACTGAAGAAAATGTAATTCCAATATTAGAACTTTCGATTATGCTGATTGAGTTATACTTAACACTATAATTTATTTTTCCGTCTTTTGTTTCTATTGAAATGGATATACAGCCGTTTGGTGAAGTAACAGTCAAACTATCATCTGCTGACACAGCTCCTATTTGAACTATGCTAAAAACCAAACAAACAGTCAGGATAAATGTTGTTAATTTATTTTTCATATTTATTACCTACCCTAAATTCATAATACGTTCAATTATTGTTGCCGCTTCTGCACGGGTAAGGTTATCTAAAGGTTTAAAGCTTCCGTCCTCCATACCTGTTATTAAGCCAAGTTCAACCATTGAATAAACCTCGTTTGACGCCCAGTCCGGAATACTACTGTTATCTGTAAACGATGGAATACCCTTTTTATCAGGCGCTAGTAATCTACCCATAAGAGCAACTGCCTGTGCTCTTGTTATAGACTTGTCAACTCCAAATATCTCAGTGCTGTCGCTTATATTATCACAAATTCCAAGATATATAGCCTTACTTACATATGGTCTTGCCCAACTCGCATTAACATCTTTATAATTTGTAAATCCGTCAGAAGTTCCTTTTCCTGTTGCACTCATCAAAAGTTTAATAAACTCTCCCTTAGTAACGCTATCCTCAGGTCTGAAAGTTCCGTCTTCGTATCCGTTTACAACATTTTTAGAAACCAGATTTCTTATGGTTTGCTCAGCCCAATGACCGCTGATATCTGTTAATCCGCCTGATGTTACATCAGGAGTTTGGGGTGTATAAACCGTTGTATCGTTAACAGATATATTTAAACCTGAAGTTTGAATATATTTATATGGTAAAGTATTTCCGCTGAAATCAAGATTTTCTCCGGTGATGTTTCCTTCATTCAATCCTGCAAATTTCACTGCCGGTACAGCATTGCCTGCTGAATATCCACCGTTTGCATACGAAGAACTTATTGCTGCATAATTCATACCTACAAAAGCTCCTGCATAATTCGCTTCCGAAACAGAAGCCCCCGTATAACAATTATTAATCTTTCCGTTATTATCATTTCTTCCTGCCATACCGCCAACAGTACTTGGCGCGCTTACAACAGTGTCATAAACATAACAATTTTCAATTGTGCCGTTAGTGTTGTTTCCAACAAATCCACCGGCAATACTATTACCGGAAACTTTACAATTCATTATATAACAATTATTTATTACTCCGCCTTCGGAATTTTGCCCTACAAATCCGCCTGTTATATCAGTCAAAGAAACGTTTGAGTCAATTACTGAACAATCAGAAATTTTACCTCCCAAATTTTTATTTACAAAGCCTCCATCAAAATAGCTAACATTTGAATTATATACTGTACAATGCTCTATTGTTGCTTTGTCAACGGTCTCAACAATTATTCCTGATACCGTTAAATTGCCAATATATCCACCCGGATTTAATGTGGTAATCAAATTCCCATTATGTTGTCCTACCTCATGACCTCCGCCATCCAAACTTCCGCAAAATTGACCTAATGCCCTTACAGAGAATAAATCATTCATTATTTTATAATAATTTCTCTCTCCGCTGTTTTTTATTCCAATTCCAACTCTGATCCAATCTGATGATGTTCTAATCAAATACGGATTTTCTTTTGTGCCCTTTCCTGAAATCGAAGACAATACAATACACTCTCCGCTTTCATCTACAGTCCAAACCGAAGTAAAATCAAATCCCGAATAGTAATAATCATTTTTGAGTTCATCTGCTGATATACCTCCAGTTTTATCCTCTGTTCCGCCTATTAAAACAGAAACAAGTTCTTTATTGTAAAGACAGTTTTCAACAACTCCGTCTTCGATTATACTGCCAACAATACCTCCGATACTATTTGAGTCGTTTCCATAAACTCCAGCATTAGAATAACTATTACGTATAACTCCATTATACAGTCTTCCTGCGACTCCTCCGCTTTCGCTGGTACTTGTGTTCACACTTGCAAGTGAAAAACAATTTTCTGCTAATCCATTGGAGTTATCCCCAACAACACCTCCAACACTATGATCGGAGCTTCTAATAGTTCCCGAATAGACCGCACAATTCGATATTGTGCCGTAACTGTTATATCCCACAATACCGCCTATGCCGGAACCACGACCATTAATATCGCCTGTAAAAGAACAATTAGTGACAGTGCCATTAATATTCTCTCCAACGATTCCACCTAAATCTTTTGAACCTGAAATTGTACCGTTTCCAACATTACAATTATCTATTGTCCCGTGATTTATTGAAGCGACAGCGCCAGCTACACCTCCGCCGGAATAATTATACCCATCAAAAACAACGTTTTTTACAACGGCATTTTCAGCAACTGAATAAAAAATTCCTCCGCTTGATATATTGGTGTTATAAAATACATAACCATTTCCATCAAAAAAACCGGTAAATCTGCTATTATCATCTCCCAGTGATGGACCTGAATAATTCTTTATATTTGCAGCGAGCTGATAATATCTGCCTGTTCCTGCATCTCCCAAATATGGCTGAATTATTGATATTAACTCGTCATTAGTGTGAATTTTATATGGATTATCTGAAGTTCCCTTTCCGTTATAGCAGACAAGTTTAGGAAATTCACCATCAATATGTACCCACGTATTAGAAAAGTCAAATCCGGCAAAAGTCTCCGCTGATTTCATTTCTTCACTAGTCTTTGCAGTGACAGTATCCGAACCAATTCCTACCCCTAAAAACGCTCCGTTTTTACTAGAATTATAATAACAGTTATTTATTGAAGATGAACTGTTGCTTCCCAAAAAAGACCCCGCCTCAGCTCTTGACCCCTCTATTGAAGCTGAAACATAACATCTTTCAACACTTGCATTTTCAGCTGCTCCGATTAGTCCTCCATAAATACTGGTTCCGCTTACCGTTGCCAACGAATAACAATCGCTCACCGAACCGCCCGAAAGCTTACCAACAAGACCGCCGCAATTAATACCAGATGCGCTGACATACCCTGAAACCCAGCAGTTTGATATCGTTCCATATGAAGTTCCGGCAATAATACCTACGTTATCAGTACCGGTTGCCGCTGAAATATAAACATGGAGATTTTTTATCGTTGCTCCTTTTTCGAGAACTTCGACAAACCCGCCTTCCCTTGAATTTGAGAAACTTATACTATGACCATTGCCGTCAAAAATGCCGCTAAAATTTTGAACACTAAAATTATCAGCGTTATTTATCTCTATATCCTTTAAAAGAATATAACTTCCGCCAGGATTCTTCATCATGTTCACTAAATCAGGATAAGAGGAAACATAAATAGTCCCGGAACTATCCGCCGATACATTAATTGTTTGAATTAAAGCAATTGAAACTAACATAAAGACAACTAAAAACATTGAAACTAATTTCTTACACTTCATAATAACTCCGCCTTTCAGTACATTTTATATAAGCAAAAAATAATCACTTATACTTAATAAGACGAATGTTTTTGAAAAAAGTTCCAATGTTTAGTTATTTTACCAATATTTATTTAGTGATTTTAGTTCACCTTTTCAAAAATCCATTTTTGATGTGCACCTCCAGCGTACCCCCATTGCTGTACATTTGCACCACTGGATTTTGACCCTGATTCCACATCCAAACCTGATTGGTTATTAGTGATTTTAGTTAAAATAGCATAGCTTCCGTCACTCTGCTTCTCCAGTTTAAATACCTGTGCGTCACAAAAAGTATTTTGCCAAATCCTTATATTGGTTCCGCTTGATGTATTCCCGTCTGCAACATCTAATAAATATGTGTTTCCATCACCAACCTGAGAATAAAGCTGATAATATCCATTTCCTACCGAAACAGCTTTCCACGTATTGTAAGAAGCGGATGAGCTAGCCCCCCACTGCTGTACATTTGTCCCATTTGACGCAGCACCGCCAGCTACATCAAGATACAGACCACTGTTAACATTTTTTATCATATATTTTCCGCCGTCAACGATTCCGGTATCTACAGTATCATCACCGTCATTATCCGGGTCACTAAAGGCAAAATTAACAGGCGAAATTACAGTTGAATCAATGTAATTTGAACAAGCCTCATGATTTATATAATGCAGTTCAGAAAAGTTCTTTACTGCTCCGGAATAATTATCACAGAATACTGTAATATCATTATTTCCATAGGCTTTTACAATACTATAACCATAATTTTCAGACGGGCTCCATGTTGCAACGCTTCCATCAGTCGGTGCTGCTAACTTATAAGGTACAGACACAGGTGTTTCACCCTTGTTTGTATATGAACCATGGTCTATAAAACTGGCTGAAGAATCTACTGTAACTTCCATATCCCAATAGCCGCTTGATTCTTTCCTATATCCGACAAATCTGTTCGAATCAGAATATACTGCCGAACCAGCTCCGCATTTTATGGAAGCGTATCCGTCATTATAAAGGGTAGAATCATTTCTATAATATGAGTTGTTTAATACATGAAGAGTTCCGTTTCCAAGCTGCGGTGCGCGGTGAACAACAGAAGTAAATTTGTTATACATAGCGCTCGCCCTATCTTCTGCAGTATATTTAGCTCCAAAAGCTATACCCCAAAATCTATGATTAAATTCATTATAAGATATGGTTACAAAATCAGGATCTAAACTTGCATATTCGCATCTGTTTACCCAAATAAACTTACCTACTTCATCATAATATAAATCTAATGAGCAATTAAATGAACAATGGTCAATCCAAATATTTCTTGAACCATATACTGCAAAAGCAACTACATCTTCTCTTTCAGCAATATTGAAATTAATATTTTTGATAACAATGTTATTGCTTACCGCCTCCTCTTTAAAATAGTCGTCCGTGCGCAGACGGGGGTCAGTAAGCCTATTTGCACCATAAGAACCAATAATCGTCTTATTATCTTCTATCCTTAAATCATACATTTCACTGTTGCAGTTGTCAATATTTGCAGTTATAACAATTGTAAGCGGTTTCGTGCTGAGCAATGCACTTTTTAGTTGAGATAAATTTGACACATATACTGTTTCGCCTAATAAACCTCCAATGGTACCAGCTTTTTCACCTTCCTGAACAAGACAATTTCCGGCAAAACCGTCTAAACCATCACAGTTTAACTTCCATTTTTGATTGTTGGCGCCTGTATAAGTTTTTAAGGTAATAGCATTTGTAGTTGTATTATAACTTATAACAAGGTCTGGATTTGCATAGTTAGAAATTTTGTAATATAAATCGTTTCCCAAAAAATCTTGCTGAACACCAACAATATTCCACATTTGAGAAGAACTTCCGTTATCATTAAGAAGTACACATTTTGCGTTGCTTACAGCAGAATTATTTTCAGCTGATACCAGCTTGTCTGTAGTTACGTTAACAATTTTAAAAACTCCGCTGCTTACATAATCAATTCTCCACTGCTCGTTTGTTGAACCGTTTGAATTCCATGTATTAAGAGCAGAACCTTCACCATACCCGGAAATATTTAAATTCCGTTCACCGCCATAGACTGAAATTTTCACCAATTGAGCCGGATAGCTCAAATCCTGGGTTGCCGCCGAAACGAACTGAACCATAGTTCCAAGAATAATTGCCGCACAAAGAAAAATACGCATTAAAAATTTACCTGCCCTGTCTGCTTTTGATAACATAATGTACCTCCTAATAATAAATTTATTTTATATTTTTATATATTTTCACAACATTACAGTAAATACTAACAACTAAACTTAGTTTAGCATACATTTCTTTTGATTGCTACATTTATTTTGTCGTTTATTATTTATATTTTGTCAATTATACACATTATACACATTATATTTTTATAATTTATTAAAATAACAGATTTTAATCTTTGGCTTATAACTAAAAAGGCAACAGAGCTTCAAAATAGCTCTGTTGCCCAGCTAAACATGAAACGCGTTTCATGTTCATTCGTCTATTTAGATTTTTTTACTCGGTTAATGACAGCTGCCGATTCTGCTCTTGTAGCATTTTCAAATGGTCTGAACGTGTTGTCGTCATATCCCTTTATAAATCCCGCTTCCGTCATAGATTGCACATAAGGTTTAGCATAATCCTCTATTTCATCAGAATCAGTAAATACAGTTTCTTTATCTGATACAATATTAAGTTTTCTGCCAATTATTGCACACATTTCTTGTCTTGATACATTTTTATCAGGCTCAAAATTAGTTTCAGAATATCCTGTCACAATACCTTCATTGTATGCTGCTGCAATATATGGAGTATACCATTCACCTGCAGGAACATCCACAAAGTTTGTCTCTGCGGTTTCATCTACCTCAAACTCAAAAAGCAATGCAACTAATTTCGTAAACTCTGCTCTAGTAATATTATTTTCCGGCAAAAATGTATTAGGACTGTCTCCGTTAACTATACCTGCATAATAAAGCTCCATAATATCATCATATGCCCAATAACCAGTTTCAACATCATCAAAAATCTGAACAGAAATGCCACTTGTTGGAACTGGTGTTATTATTGGTTCAGATGTCGGTGCTTCTGAAGCTGAAGGAGCAGCAGTTGGCTTTGGTGTGGCGGTATTTGTATCATTGCCGCCACCGCCTCCACCGCCACCGCCTCCACCGCCGTTTGTATCAGGCTTTGAGGTTGGCTTTGGCTTAGCAGTAGGTCCCGAAGTCGGCTGCAATGACGGAACAGGTGTTGGAGTGGATATTGAACCTTCTACTATTTCCGCGTCAATATCTGAATATGATGATGAATATCTGCTTAAATCGCTTTTTGTCACATAAGCAGAATCATTTTTTATACTGCTGTTTCCTGTCTTTTTTGCCTTTAGTTTAAAACTGCCGACTAATGTTCTGCCGCTGCGTTCGGTTCCGTTTTCACTCGAATCAACAAAACCAATTAAAACTTTTGCTCCGCTTGAAGACTCAAGTTTTCTAAATCCATACTTAAATCCGTTTTCAACATTTATACTGCCTTGCACATAATCAAAATATTCAGTATCATACAATATTTCATTCTGCATTGAATACATTGAATATGAAGCTCCATCATTTTTTACCAATTCAAATTCAACTGTAATTTCATCCCCAACACCAATAGTTACCGTGCTTTGACCGCCTGATTTTAAAATAAAATCAAAATCAGCAGCCGCAAATACTGCTGTTCCCGGCATTAAAGATAAAAACATACAACATATTATAAATAGCGAAATATATTTTTTCAATCTAATCCTCCAGTCTTATTTAGTAAAAGAACGTCCTACAACAGTATAAAGAACTGCAGCTATATCACTTGTGTCTACTGCGTCGTCACTGTTATAATAGTTTGCTTTTATTCTCATTTCGTCTGATGTGTCCCCTATTCGGTTGTTGTAATACAGGTCGTTTACTATCATCGCGTCTACTGATCTTACATATCCGTCTCCGTTTATGTCCGCCGTATGCGCTATCACTGTATTGGCTGTCTCTCCCTCCATTACTGACAGTCTGTCCTTAACTTCCTGCTCCGTAATTGTTGTTCCGTTGTTTGATACAAATGCCGCGTATCCTCCCAGGCCTTCTGAGTAATACATTTCTATTGCTGCTGTTCCGGCTGACTGCAATACATATTTGGCATTTTCATTCTTTTCTGTCACTATTATTACCAAATCTTTTCCGCTCGGCGCCGCATTGTAACTGTCATGAGCTACAATCTTTACCGTTCCTGTTATTACTCCTGCATATATCTGTATATTCTCTCCAAACATCTGATATGGGATTGTATATACTCCGTTGCTTCCTGTTAAGTATCCTTTGTTTCCTCCGTTTACTGTGTAATATACATATCCTACTATATCTCCGCTGTTTGCCGGCTCTACACTGAACGTTATATCTGTTCCATATGTCGCTTTTCCGTCTGTTACTCCTGTCTCTCCTGTATACGCTCCATTTGTCACAGTATTAAATGTTACGCTATACTGGGCTTCTGTATATGCCGCTGTCAATGTTGCGTCTCCTGTCACTTCATATGTACTCAGGTCTATCTTTACATCTCCGCTCATCCAGCCATCCGGATTATATCCTGCTTCTGCTTCTATTGTCGGCAAATCTGACTGCAGCAATTTTGAGTTTACATCCTTTGCTATCTCTGTCACTGCTCCTGCTGCAAAACTTCCGTGTGTTCCCGGCTCAAATGTTATCTTGTATTGGCGCACTGCCTGAGCTGTCAGACTTGTATCTTCCGTATATGTTCCTGTTGTCAAATCTGTGCTTGTATACCCTGTTCCTCCGCTTGTTTTCCACAGCGGTTCCTCTGTTGTATCTTTTGCCAAACGGTAGTTCTCGTTTGCAGTTACCAGTCCCTTTATTTGCGTATCTGTCACTGCCGTAGTATAACTGTCGTCTGTGTATAGTCCTGCTGTATTATACTTTGTATAATATGCTGCCGGTGAACCTGAAACAGTGTTTCCATCTCCGCTTGAGAGTGTTACTTTCAGGTTATACAGATTAACGGTTTCAGCTGTTGATACTGCTGCTATATCAGTATCAGCTCCTGTTGGTGCAAAATATCCGTCCTTCGTTCCTACTGATACATTAGCCGCTGTTTCTATTCCTCTATTTACTGTATATTTTACTGTCATTATAGTTACAGCTTCGCTTGATACATCAACCGAGCTGCTTCCTGACGTATACGCAATCTTATTTTGCTCCGCTCCTTCTCCCTGCACCAAATTATATCCGTTTGTTTTTATAGCGTCTGACGCTTCTACTGATGTTAACGTCATTTTTGTGCTGTCATAGTCAAGAGCTATATTAAAGCTTCCAAAATTAGTCGGTTCGCTGGACTTAACTTTTACCGCTACCGCTATCTCGTCACCGGGGTTAAAGTTCTCGTTTGACGGCGTTACTAATTCTGTAACCAACTCATATCCCAAACTGTCAGTTATTGCATATGTGCTCAAATGCTTTAACTTTGTTATTACCTTTTTACTTGCCGTGTCATATGCCGACGCTACTCCTGATTTTTCTCCGGCGTCATTTATATACACTACTGATACTTTTGAAGGATTTGTTACTGCCGCCTCGGTTTCATACGGCACTTTTAGTGTCAAGTTTCCGTTTGAGCCTGCTGAGCTTTCCGGTAACAATTCTGTAGTTCCTGACATCAGTTTTACGTCTATAACTTTTGCTCCGGACATTATCATATTATTTACTGTTTCATTACTGCTGGCCTCATGAACATCAACTTTTAAACTAATACCTTCGCTTCCTGCAGTATTTGAAATTTTCTCAAATGCAGTTTTATCAAGTTCTATCTCCGCCACATCAGTATTGATTACCACACTGTCAGGAACTGCACTGCTTATACTATCTACCACGTCTTTTGGAATACTAACATCACTGTTTTTAATTTCACTGCTTGGCTCATCAGTTGTTGACGCATTTATTACAGGATTTCCTGTGTCCGCCCCTGTTATTTTGCTGTCATCAATAGTAACGTTTTTGGCAAATGCCGCAGTAATTAAAACTCCGTTTTCGGGCATTACAAAACTATAAGTTCCATTATTTTCAGTTATTACCACAGGATTTGCTCCATCAGTCAATTCAGTATATGTTAAACTTCCGTTTGCAAAGGTATATCCTTCATTCGGTTCAACAGTTAAAACCACTGTGTCGCCAATATTTGCGTCCGGATTTTCAACACTAACTGTTCCCCCTACAATTCCGGTATCAATTGTTATTTTTTTAGAAATTGAAGAAAATGCTGTTCCGTCATAATAATATGTACCGGCATCAAGTTTTGTATCAAACCACAGCGCTCCATCAGCATTTCCGACAGTATATCTGGATTTTTTATCAGATAAAATTTTTCCTGTCATTAACGATTTATCACCGGCGATTATATTTGAAGAATTTCCAAAATCAAATTTTGAATTTGTGGACTTGAAGTCTACAAAACCAAGATTATTTAAATTAATAGCACTATTCACATTCTCAAAAGCAACAGATGAATTATCAAAATTAAATCCAAGTGCTGTATACCAAGAGTAGCCATCAAGATATATACCATTTTCAGAGTTCTTTGCAGTCACATTAATATTTTTAAAATTAATATATTGTGTATCTGAATTTTTAGTTTTGATCGCAGATATACCGTTGCCATTCATATCGATACTAAGCGTTGGTGGCTGATTTGTTGAATCTTCAATTCCTACAATATTAGATGTTCCTGTAAATATACCACAAGCATCAGCTTCTGTTCCTGTATACTTAATGGAATTATCTCCATACATAAATATTTGCATATTATCATATGAGTCTATAATAGCTTTTTTTGAAAGATTTGAAGTTACAGCAATTTTATCAGTTTCAATTGTTACATTATTTAATATTAGCAGTTTTTCTTCTGGAATCCATTTTATACCATATTCTGCCAGTTCTGAAATTGTCAACGAATTTAGTTCTGAACCGATATCATCTGCGCCTAAACCACCTGTAAATATATTTCCTGACCCACTGTTTACATAATAATAATTACTGTCTTCATATGCAGCGTTGAAATTCCAAACTGAATTTTCTATACTGTATATTCCTGACGGAATAATATTTTTATCATAAATATACATATCAGAAATAAAATTAATACTTCCTGAACCTTCTGCAGCTTCAGGCTTAACAGAAAATGCTTTGTATTTAACGTTATTTAACGTAATATCACCGCTTAGTTTAATTCTATTATTATCATTGTTAAGCGTAAACCCAATTGCTTTCGAAACATTTTCTATATTAGTAGTCCCGCCTTGAATTTGTATACTTCCATTCTCTTCAATATTAATTGCTGTAGCGGTTATACCATGTAGATTCTTTATACTTGTAGTACAATTTGTTAAAGAAATTGTTCCGCCTGAGCTTGTTTGAAATCCATACACATATGAAGATGAAGATCCATCCAAATCAATATTTACTATTGAATCAGTTAATATAATAGATTCCTTTGTAATCACAAAGCCTTTCAATGTATTTTTAATATTAACTTCACTATTTTCAGAAATAATACTTTTATTCCCCTTCACACCTGCAGCTCCACCGGAAGAATTAACGTTAATTTTAGAATTATTTCTAAACGTAACCGTTCCGCTAAAATCAAGACCGTTTCCTTTTGTATTTGTAACTGTAATATTAGAATTATCAAAAATGACATTTTGCTTAGCATATGATATAAATATACCTGAACCACTTGTATAATTAGAATCAGAAAAATTAATTTTAGCATTTTCAAACCTAACTTCTCCTTCAGAAGAAGATTCAGAATATATACCATATCCTCCGCCGCTCATATTTAATTCACCATTTGTAGCAGAATCGCTGGATATAAATCCATCACCTTTCATGAAAACAGATGCTGCCGCATTTGAAGATGTAGCGATAGTATTCTTTATATTATTAACACCCATTAATATTACTTTTGTATTAGCCGGCAAATTTATTATTCCGCTCACTTGACCAAATCTTGCAACTTCCAAAGCTACTTCAATATTTGCATTATAAAGTGTCAAAGTATGGCTTCCATCTGTGTTATCTTCAAAATATATTCCATAGTCCTTTTGCTGCTGCTCTGTCAAAGGGTTACTTGAAGTAAAATCAAGTTTCTTCTCGCACTTTACTGTACCGGGAGTTTTTGTTTCTCCTGCCGGTTCTTTATCAGAATTTGGATATGTAAATGTCACTGCTAAATCATGTATATTGCTGTCCCCCAACGATTCAAAATATCCGCTTTCACGTACGTCCGAGTATTTATATGCAAACGCTGGACTGCTTTCGAATATACGTACTTCTACTCCAAAATCTTCTCCTGTTGACAACTGTTCTTCTGTATATGTCTGTACTGGATGTAAAGTTATCGTTTCTTTATCAAAATCTTCTAATGTTACTCCATCCTTTAACCTAAAATAAAAACTCATCAAGTCAAATGAATTAATCGCTTTCGACAATGGCGTTGTCCAGCCTGCTGTCATTCTTACTGCTTTTCTTCCTTCTATATCCGCATGATATAATTCATTTGCTACTGCTGCGCCTGCTTTTGCCGCTACTTCCAGCGCTCCTGACACTGTTATTCTATTATCTTGATCCGGCTCTGTATATAATAAATCGCTGTATTGATCATTTGATAAATCACCAATCGCATATACCGGCTGTATCTTAGAATCGTCATAGTTTAATACTGTCTCCACCATCTGCAAGTTTGCCGGTGCTGATAAATTACATACTATCTTATATATTTGTTTATTATCAGATTCCCTAACTCCTGCTTCCTGCCAATTTAGAGCAACTTCCGGCACTGTCACGTCAGCCAGCTCTGCTTCACTGCTACTGTCTATAATTTCTTCATTGTTTTCTTCTGTTTTTATTTTATCAACACTGTCAGAAATATCTGTATCTTGAATTTCTGCAAGAGATTCATCAGCAAATACAAATGTCGGCGATACGCTGAATATCATCGCTATAGCCAATACCAAACTTAAAATACTTTTTTTACAATTCATTTTTATTCCTCCATAGATTTATATTACATATTTACCATTCACGTTATTTATATAATTTAATTATTCATAAGCAACTTATTCAGCTATGGCGCTTCTTTGATAATTCGCGAGTAAAATCGAAAGATCAGCCGACGTAACCATTCCATCACCATTAATATCGCCAATATCAATTGATTTTTGATAATTTCCAAGTAGTATTGAAAGATCAGACGAAGTAACCTTTCCATCACTATTTAAATCTCCGCCGTTTAAAACCACCTCAGATATATTTACAATATCAGAATTTGATATTACAATTGCTGATTTTCTATAATTTAAAAAGTTTAATTTTTGAATATTTAAAATATAAGAACCATATTCAATATTACTAAATTTATATCTACCGTCAGCATCTGTAACCGCTGTATAATTATTTTCTGAATTCGAAAGCGTAACACTAACTCCCTCATTTGATTTGTTTCCGTCAAGTGTTACCATTCCTGTCAACTGTCCGTCACTGCCCGTCTGAACTATATCGCCTCCGCTCCAAACTGTTCCGGAATACAAATATTCACCGGCTTTTGTCCCCAAATGTTTTGTTGAGTCAGCAAATATAAATTCAGTATCAAAATTCAATTTAACTGAATCCGGCCCTGATGTTGCACTTGGTCTGTATCCATTTGCCTCTTTAGTTGTGACATCAAGAACCGCCCCATCAGATATCACTACTTTGGCCGGTGACGCCGCCGAACATTCAGGACTTCCGGTTATGTCAGCCGAAAAATCACAACCACTGTCAACCGTTACAGCTGCTCCGGCATATAGTTCAAATTTAGCTGCCGGTCGTTCAGGATATTCAGTATTTACAAGATTTTTAACATCATGGAATTCGTCATAAAATACAACTGTGCCGCGTTTACCCGTAGTTGTTGGAGTTTCCTCCCTATATCCTCCGTTTATTGTTAATGTAGAAGATTCTAAAAGATTTAACTCAGAACCAGTCAAAAATTTAAAATCATCATTAATCACATAATTTCCGTTATGAAGATTAAAAGTCATTATCCCGTTAATTGGATATAAATAATCTTTTGTGCTTAGGTCAGTGCCTACAATATTAAGAGAGCTATGACTTGCCTCAGCACCGCCATAAATATCGATTGTAGAACGTCCCGACTCTTTATCAAGAGTTTTTATAGCATAACCGCCGTCATTTATTCTAACTAAACCATTATTTTTATCAAACTGCGGAAATCTTGTTCGATTATATCCTCCGCCCGCATACATTTTTACGGTTCCTGCATATGTAGCACGCGAATCAATTTTAACAGGCACTTGAATATTTCTGCATTCATATTCGTTCATAGGATATATTCCTTCGTCAAGAGTAATAGTTGCCGCCTGGCTTCCGCCTCTCCAGCTCTTAACAACATATAAATCATAGACTGTAGACGACGCGTTTGCATTTACTTGTCCATTTCCTGAAATGTATCCGCAGCAGTCAAGCATTCCATATGCACCGACCTCAATTGTGCCGTCCAATATTATCTCGGCATATCCTGCTGAAATATTCTGGTCAAAGTTGCCTCCTCCCGGGCGTCCAACCACTGAGTTTATTAAAACCTTGCCTAAGATATTCATCGTTACATTTTGAGGTATAGTAAGCGTGCAATATTTTGACTCTTTTCCAGCCACATCAGTTCCGTCCGGACAAAAGCCTGTTTCTGTATCATAACCGGTATCACCGTCCATACAAGACAATAAAAGGAACACTCCTGATGGTACAGTAATGTCCCGGGTAAGTTCATAATCTTTTAATAGAACAACGGTATCGCCGCTTACAGCACCGTCAAGTGCTTCTTCCAATGTATTATATCCTGTTCTGTTTCTCTGAGCTATCGTATCGGCTTTTGTCTGTGCCAACACAACTTCCGGTAAATCCAAAGTACTCCTGTTAAGCTCGTCTGAACCAGCAATTTCTATTGTTATATCATTACTGTCGGCGGACGAAAGCATGGCACCCGAAAAATCCGGATCTGAAAAATATACATTATGTTCGTTAGCTTCATTAAACTCAGTTTCTGCAAAAGAAAAAGTACAAAAAGAAAACGAAAAAAATATTGATAAAAATAAAATACTAAAACGTAATTTTGACATAAAATTCCTCTCCCTAAATACAAATATGACATAAAATTATTATATAGACATATTTTATCATAAAAATTACATAAATCTCTATGTTATATTTATAACACAAACTATAACCACAATAAAAACATAATATTTTTTAATAAAAAACAGTTCCAAGAATACTCTTGGAACTGAAAATAAAACTTATATTTTTACTCATTAAAATTATTTTACAATAAACTGTATGATACTTAAAAATAACCTATAATAGTATTTTACTATTTATCAAGTCCCTGCATATACTCATCCATGGCGTCGGCTACTAATTTTGAATATTTAACCGCTTCAACAACAGTTTTTGCTCCTTTTACAACATCTCCGGAAGCAAATATCCCCTCTCTGGTTGTTTCACCGTATTCATTTGTAACCAAAAGACCCTTTTTGTTTGTATCTATACCTTTGGTTCTCGAAAGGATTTGGTCTTGAGCGCCTTGACTGATTGATATAATTACTGAGGTAGAAGGATATAATTTTTCGCTTCCTTCAACTTCTTCTATTGAACCGTCTTCGTTTACAACAGAGTCTTTAAAAATAACACCGTCCGGCTTTATCTCTACCGGAATCTTACAAAATTCAAAATCAACTCCGTCAAACTTTGCATATTCATATTCAAGGTCGCTTGCGGCAACTTTATCACTTCTGTTAAACACCGTAACATTTCGAACACCCTTGCGGATAGCTGTTCTGGCAACATCCATCGCCGCATTTCCGGCTCCGATGATTATAAGATTATCACCGAGATTGTACTCGTCAGGATTAATTAAATAAGCTATTGCATAGTGTACGTTTCCTAAACTTTCACCTTTGATTCTAAGACTATTCGGTTTCCAAACACCGGTTCCTATAAATAATGCGTCATATCCGTCTCTAAATATATCTTCAATACTTATAGCCCCTCCAATAGTAGCGTTTGGCCTTATTTTTATACCAAGCTCGAGCATAAGTGATTTATATTTTTCAAGAATAGTTTTTGGAAGTCTGAATTCAGGAATTCCGTACCTAAGAACCCCGCCTATTTTATCTTTAGACTCAAAAATTGTTACATCGTAACCTCTTCTTGCAAGTTCTATGGCGATCGTAATTCCCGCAGGACCTGAACCAACTATTCCAACCATTTTACCATTGCTCTCTGGTTTCTCAAATTTGAGACGGTCAAGATAAGTAGTGGAAATATAATTTTCAATACTGCTAATATGCACAGGATTTCCTTTTCTTCCAAGCACACAATGACCCTGACACTGTTTTTCATGCGAACATACCAAAGAACAAACAACTGATAACGGATTGTTATCAAAAAGCATTTCTCCTGCCTCTTCCATCTCACCATTCAAAAACATTTGTATCATCTTTGGAATTTCAGTGCTTATCGGACATCCTTCCATACACATTGGCTTTTTACAATTCAGACAACGTCTCGCTTCGCTAACTACATTTAATGCCAATTCAAACACCTCCAATTTATATTTTTATCCTACTATATAACAAGTTAAAAAGTCAATTTAAAATTCATTTTATAACAATAAATTATTTAAATATAACAAGATATTCAATTTGTCATAAAATTAACATTCTCATTTGATAAAATCTATAGCAAAGGCGCTATCAACCTTATAACTCTGCCCAATATTCTGGTAACCAAGCTTCTGTTTTTAATTGTATCTTCAGTAACTTCTTCACATAAACTCAGCGTATGAACAAAATCACTTTCCATATCTTTAATCTGAGGCACATCAACCAAATAAGCCGCACACTCATAATGAAGATAAAGGCTTCTATAATCATGATTAATGGTTCCGATTATAGCACGCTTATCATCTGAAATTGACATTTTTGAGTGAACAAATCCAGGCGTATATTCATATATTTTAACTCCTGCCCCCAAAAGTTCTCTGTAATAAGTTCCTGCAAGCCAAAAAGCATAAGGCTTGTCCGGTATATGAGGGAGGATTATCTTAACATCAACGCCGCGTTTTGCCGCAAACTTTAATGCCTGCATCATATTGGTACCCAGAACAAGATAAGGCGTCATTATGTGAACATAATCTTTGGCAAGATTAAGATTATTAATATACATAGTTTCACCAAACCTGTCCTTTTTCAGGGGGCTGTCCGCAAACGGTATAATATATCCGTCTCCTTCTTTAAAATCACCATCAGAAACAGAATTTATATATTTATCATAATTATCTTCCTTAACTTTATTAATTGAAGTATTCCACATCTGAAGAAACATGGAAGTATATCCTGATACCGCGTCACCTGTTATTTTTATCGCGTTATCTTTCCAATGTCCGAATCTTTCTCTTTCATTTATGTACTCATCGGCAAAGTTAACGCCTCCTGTATAAACGGTTTTACCATCTATTAAGATAATTTTTCTGTGATCCCTATTATTTTGATATGTTGAAAAAAAAGGAACTATAGGCGCAAACACTCGGCAGTTTATACCAAATTTTCTAATCGTATCATCATAATCATTTGGCAGAAGAGACATACATCCCATTCCGTCATACATTAATCTAACTTCTACGCCCTCCTTAGCTTTTTCTTTCAATATTTCTAAAATTTCAGGCCACATTCTGCCGTTTAAATTTATTATAAACATTTCTATAAAAATAAACTTTTCAGCTTTCCTTAGTTCATCTTTTAAATCAATAAACATTTGGTCACCCAAAGAAAAATACTCTGCCGACGAATTTTTATATACCGGAAACCCGGAATAATCATATATATATTTTGATATACCTATATCCTCTTGATAAGTTTCAGAAAATTTTTGTAAGACATCAGTCTCCTGTTTTGTATATTTAAGAGTACGGCCTCTTATTTCGTCACTGTGAACAGCAATTTTTTTTGAGGCTCTGTTATAATGCAGAAATATATAAAGCAAAGTTCCGAAAATGGGTATAATAGCAATAAGCATTACCCATGTCAGTTTAAACCCCGGTTCTTCTTCTCTGTTAATTTCGTATATAATCAATACAGCGCTCAGAAAATTCATAAAAGTATAAAAATATTTAGAATAATCACCAAGCCAAGCGCTGAGCAATAAAAGCACAGAAAGCTGTGCTATCATCATAAGAAGGCAAAACAATTTATTAGAATATATTATTTTAAAAAAACGAGTCATCATATCACCCCAAACCTAAAATAAAATTGGTGTATAAATCAAAAAAATGAAATAAAACCTGTAATTATTAAACTATTTAAAAAGTCAATAAACAACGCTCCAACTATCGGAACAACTAAAAAAGCCTGGGGCGACGGAGCATATTTATCTACTATAGACTGCATATTCGCCATAGCATTAGGAGTGGCTCCCATACCAAATCCGCATGCTCCTGCTGTCATCACAGCAGCGTCATAATCCTTGCCCATATACTTAAAAATTACAAAACGAGAAAATAACATCATCAAAATAAGCTGGGAAGCGAGCAGAATCAACATTGGCAGCGCTAAATTTGATAAAGTCCATAGTTCTAATGTCATCAATGCCATCGATAAAAAGAAAGACAATGAAGCTTCGCCTATTTCCTGAATTTCCATAAAATAAACTTTAAACTTCCCTGTGAAATCAGAATAGTTTCTAATTGCAGCTGCCACAAGCATTGCGCCTATATAGGAAGGAAACTTTAATCCTGTCAATTTCAAAACATATGAAACCAAAGTACCAAGTCCCATAGCAATTACAATCTGATAAAAACCATATGAAAATCCGCTGGCTATAAACTCCTTAAACCCGGAAACCGAGTCCTCGATATCAGGGTCATCCAATCTATGTTCTACTTCTTTATAGAGATTTTTCTTTTCAATCAATCTTTTAGCTATTGGTCCGCCTATGGCGCTGCCAGCAACCAAACCAAAGGTTGCTGAAGCAATTGCCACAGATGTGGCTCCGTCAACGCCCATAGCTTTTATTGTTGGTCCAAAAGCGCCGGCGCTTCCATGGCCGCCAACCATGGGTATGGATCCTGTACATAGAGAAAGCAAAGGCGGAACATTCAATAATTTACCTATTCCCAGAGCGATAATGTTCTGGCAGATAATTAAACAAGCAATAAGAACAAGGAATATAAATATATGCTTTCCGCCTTGTTTTAATGGCTTTATTGAAGCATTATAACCAACCGTAGTAAAGAATGCAATCATAAAAAAATCTTGCAATGTGGTGTTAAAGTTAATATATAACCAGCCAAACTCATGACATATAAAAACTAATACAGAAAAAATCAGACCACCGATAACCGGAGATGGTATGCAGTATTTTTGAAAAAAATGTATTCGTCTTTTTACAAACTTTCCAAAGAACAATAGACCAGTAGCCAGCGCTAATGACTGAATCATATCTAAATATATTGTCATTTACTGCAACTCCTTCTTAAATGTCTCATAATCGTCTTTATTCTTAGGAACAATTATTTCATCAGAAATTATTTTTTGTTTTATGTTCTGTGTTTTTTCATACAACTCATCTGAATAATTGTCATGGTTTGACGGTATATCTACAGAACCATTTTCCAATCCAAAATAGTATGTGTTTTTATTGCTGTTTTTAAAATTATTTTTAATTATATCCTCAGATACATATTTTGCAATTGCTCTGCAATGTTTAAGCGCAGACGTAAGAACATTTTTGGGCGCAATCTCACTCTGATCTACATCAACGCCGATAACCCACCTGTCATTTTGAACCGCAGATTCAATAACTCCAAGTCCGGCAGCTCCTGCGGCCTGATAAATCACATCATTACCGGCTTTATACATTTCATCGCCGATTGAAAAAGCTTTTGCTAAATCCGCATAAGAACCAACATATTCAGAAGATATATTAATATTAGTTTTTCTTTCTTTTGCTGCAAACTCAACACCGGCTTTATAGCCATATTCAAATGTTGCTATATTATCATCATTTATTCCGCCTACAAATCCTACTTGATTTGTATTAGTGGTCATCCCTGCAATATATCCCACAAGAAATGATGATTCCTCAGTTCTGAACACAACGCCGAACAGATTTGTTGTTTTATCATCAGAGGGGCTGTCAAGCACAACATATTTAGATTTTGTATTAAACTCCGCAGCTTTTTTTGCATCATCAAAAAAATAAGCCCCGCAAGCCCATACTAAGGAACCATTTTCACCGGCAAAGTCCAGCTTATTTAAAAAATCACTTTCATTTTTACATGTCAAACTTTCAAAATTAAAATTATTATCACCGCAAAAATCGTTTACTCCGCTTTTTGTTTCTTCAAGAAAACTATCCTTTTCAACTGAATCCACTACTATATATATGTTATTTCTTCCACTCTTTGTATTTCCGCAGGCGGATAATAATATTGTCACCACAATTACAGACAATACACTAAAAAACACACTAAATTTTTTCATATTATCCCCCTTAAAATAACACATCAATTATTATTTTTAGTATATCATAATCACATAAATTTGTCAAAGAAATCATATAAAATTTGTTTATATTTTCAAATAAAAAAACGCCCTTAAAGGGCGAAAGTTTATATATCTAAATTTGCATAAGCGTTGAGCGACAAGTCGGCAATATTCCCATTTTGATACTCATAAAAACCTGCGCATCCTATCATTGCAGCATTGTCTGTACAGAGGATAGACCTAGGGTAACAAAACTCAAATTTTTTCTCAGCAGCTTTGTCACTTATAGTTTCCCGTAACGGAATATTAGACGCCACTCCTCCGGCCAATGCGATACGGTCAACACAATACTGCTCAGCCGCTTTTATAAGGTGATCCGACAATACGTCAACTACTGCTTGCTGAAATGAAGCTGCTATGTCGTTTTTATTTATCTCAATCCCTTTTTGCTCAGCATTATGTATATAATTTAATACTGATGTTTTCACTCCGCTGAAACTGAAGTCAAATCCATTACTTCCCATATTAACACGCGGAAAATTTATTGCATATTTATTTCCGGATTCGGCGGCTTTTTGTATCTGAGGTCCTCCGGGATAGCCAAAACCTAAAACGCGCGACACTTTATCAAAAGCTTCTCCTGCCGCATCATCATTGGTTTTTGCTATAACATCATATTCAAAATATGATTTAACATAAATAATATGGCTATGACCGCCGGACGCTACCAAACAAATAAAAGGAGGCTTAAAATCAGGATTTTCCAAATAATTTGCGCATATATGCCCTTTAATATGATGAACCGGAATCAGCGGCTTATCCAGCGAATAGCTTAACCCCTTAGCATATGACACGCCAACAAGCAGCGCTCCCACAAGCCCCGGGCCATATGTTACCGCAACAGCGTCAATATCCTCAAAAGTCAGATTGCAGTCATCAAGCGCTTTATCAACAACAGCGCTTATGTTTTCAATATGTTTTCTTGAGGCGATTTCGGGCACCACACCACCATATAGTTTGTGCAATTCAATCTGAGTATTTATAACGTTAGATAAAATATTAGTTCCATCTTCAACTACAGCTGCCGCAGTTTCATCACATGAACTCTCTATAGCTAATATTTTCATAATTTACCACCTTCTATAAATCCTTTGTCATCAATATAGCGTCAGAATTATCTTTATAATATTTTTTTCTTTGACCAACTGATACAAATCCCATTTTTTCATATAACGATATAGCTGCAATATTTGTTGATTTTACTTCTAAGTTTATATACTTGCATTTATTTTTTTTAGATTTCTCTATTATATAATATAGTATAGTTTTACCGATTCCCTGTCTCCAAAACTCAGGAGAGACAGCAATATTAGTTATCTCAGCAAAATCCGCAATGAACCAAACACAGCAATATCCTAGAATAGCTTCTTCGTCGTTTGACAAAGCAACAATAAATGAAGAAATTTTGTTCTTTACTTCACTTTCAAACATTAATCTTGTCCATGAATCTCCCAGGAAACATTTTTCCTCAATCTTAAGAAGCCTGTCAATATGACTTTCATCCATAGGTTTAAATATCATATCCATAACTATTCATTAGCCTTTATACGTAATATAAGTTTTTCAATCAAGGATTTTATATCAATCATACAGCTCTTATAAAGATTCAAATCTCCGCCAAAAGGATCAGATACGTCACTTTTCTCTCCAACAAATTCCGCAATCGTATAAACCTTATCTTTTAAATCAGGAAATTCATTTATTATCGCCGACTTATGTGACGATGACATTGTCAAAACTAAATCAGCATCACTTATTAATTGAAAATCCAACTGTTTGGGCTGATGTTTTGAAATATCTATGTTTTCAACACTCAAAGCGTCCACTGAGTTTTTTGACACTTTTGAACCCGGAAATACATAGATACCGGCGGAACTTGCTCTAACATTCAAATTTTCATTTTCAGCCATACTGTTAAATATTCCTTCAGCCATAGGGCTTCGGCAGGTATTCCCGGTGCAAACAAATAAAATATTATGAATATCTTTTATTTCAGATTTTATATCAGAATGATTTTTGGATTTTTCAAAATAATTTTTTGCGTCAACTATTCTATTTCCGGCAGCTCTGTATAATCTGTTTCTAACGCCGCTCCACTTATCAGTACTTGGGATTTCAGGAGCAAAAACTCTCTTCACGCCACGGTTGTCCATTTCCCTTAAAGCTTTAAATAAAGAACTTGCCGCTTCTTTCGGAGACTTCATACTCCCAAGCGAGATAATCTCGATATTGGGACTAATTTTTTTATTTAGTTCTGAAGAAAACTCGTCAAATATTAGAATACCGCATCTATCTTTCTGACCGTTTACGCAATTCACTACTTCTTCAACCGAACCTTTAATAATGATAACCTCTGCTTTTGGAGAATAGTGCTTATATTTAAGACCTGGAGATTTGGGCTTTTCATTTTCTTTTACTTCCGATACTGTTTTAACTTTACAATTCAGTATCTGTTCAATTTGTTCAGTCGTAACATCACCCGGTCTGTATATAATAGGTTCACCTGATAAATCTATAACCGTGGACTCAATACCAACATTACAGTCGCCGCCGTCAATTATTGCATCAACCCTTCCGTTCATATCATCTACACAATGTGCAAACGCAGTGGGGCTTGGTTTACCTGACAAATTTGCGCTGGGCGCGGCAATAGGAACTCCTGAAAGTTCTAAAAGTCTCTTTGCTTCAGACTGTACTGGCATTCTTACACCTACGGTATCAAGTCCGGCCGTTACTTCATTCCTAATTTTATTGCTTTTCTTTAAGATAATTGTAAGCGGTCCCGGCCAAAACTTATCCATTAGCTTTTTAGCCGATTCCGGAACTTCACTTACTATCTCGTTCAACTGCTTAACATCATAAATATGGACAATAAGCGGATTGTCAGCCGGCCTGCCTTTTGCCGTAAATATTTTTTTTACTGCATCAGGATTTAACGCGTCAGCGCCCAGCCCGTATACTGTTTCGGTCGGGAAAACAACAGTTCCTCCCGACCGAATTATCTCAGCTGCAATATTCAAATCATTCTCACTATTTGATAATAATTTAGTTTCCATAAACAACACCTGAATTAATTATATATTTCCCTCAGCTTGAGACTTCAGCTTTTCACTTTGGTCAGTTGTAATCAAAGCGTCAATAATCTCATCTAAATCACCGTTCATTATCTGTTCCAGTCTATACAAAGTCAAACCAATACGATGGTCTGTCATTCTGCCCTGCGGAAAATTATATGTTCTGATACGTTCGCTTCTGTCACCGGTTCCAACCTGGCTCTTTCTGTCAGCAGCTATAGCGGCGCTCCGCTCCTGCTCCATTTTATCATAAAGTCTTGAACGAAGCATTTTCATTGCCGCTTCCCTATTTTTATGCTGGCTTCTTTCATCCTGGCATGTAACCACTATTCCTGTAGGTTTGTGAGTAATTCTTATCGCTGATTCAGTCTTGTTGATGTGCTGACCGCCGGCGCCGCTCGAACGATAAGTATCAATTTCCAAATCATCCGGGTTTATCTCAACCTCTACATCATCAACTTCAGGCAGAACAGCAACCGTAACGGTTGAAGTATGAATTCTGCCGCTCGATTCAGTTTCGGGCACTCTTTGAACCCTATGAACTCCGCTTTCAAACTTAAGCCGGCTGTAGGCTCCTTCACCATTAATCATAAACGTTACTTCTTTAATGCCGCCGATTCCTATTTCACTTATATTCAAAACTTCTATTTTCCACTTTTTACTGTCCGCATACATTGAATACATTCTGAAAAGATCCCCGGCAAACAGTGCCGCTTCATCTCCGCCGGCACCGCCTCTTATTTCAACCATAACGTTTTTATCATCATTAGGATCTTTTGGAAGAAGCAATATCTTTAATTCTTCTTCAATTTTTTCAATATTGGCTTTAGCTGTTTTTGATTCATCAACAAGCATCTCTTTAAATTCTTTATCTGTATCAGGGTCATCCATTAATGCGTTAGCGTCTTCAATTGTTTCCATATTTTTTTTATATTCTCTGTACTTTTCAACAATTGGAGTAAGGTCGGAATGTTCCTTACATAATTTACGCCAAGTCTCCTGGTCCGCGATGACCTCCGGGTCACTTATCTTTTTTGCCAGCTCTTCAAACTGTTCTTCTAAAAATGATAGTTTTTCAAACATCTTATTCTCCTCATAGTTTTAATTATATCTCACCTTTTGATTTTGCTTTAAGATACGCGTTAATAAATCCGTCAATATCACCGTTCATAACAGCGTTTATATTACCTGTCTCATAGTTTGTTCTATGGTCCTTAACCATGCTGTAAGGATGAAAAACGTATGAACGGATTTGATTTCCCCATGCAATTTCTGTCTGTACACCCTTTAAATCGTCAATTTTGTCTTTCTGTTCCCTCTCAGCAATCTCGACAAGCTTTGATTTTAAAACTTTCATAGCAGTTTCTTTATTTTTATGCTGGCTTCTTTCATTCTGACATGTGACCACAATACCTGTCGGCAAATGTGTTATTCTTATAGCGGATTCAGTTTTATTTATATGCTGACCGCCGGCGCCGCTGGAGCGATAGGTATCTATTCTCAAATCCTCAGGATTTATCTCTACGTCCAACTCCTCGTCAAGTTCCGGTATTACTTCACAGGAAGCAAAAGAAGTATGACGTCTGGCGGCTGAATCGAAAGGTGAAATTCTAACAAGGCGATGGACGCCCTTTTCAGATTTTATATATCCATACGCATTCAGTCCCTCAATGGAAAATGTCACGCTTTTTATACCGGCTTCTTCACCGTCAAGATAATCAATTACCTCGGTTTTAAAACCTTTTCTCTCCGCCCACATATTGTACATTCTGTAAAGCATTTCGCACCAATCCTGGGCTTCAGTTCCGCCTGCTCCCGAATGGAGAGTAATAATAGCGCTTAATTTATCATATTTACCGGAGAGCAGTGTATCAAGCTTCATATTGTCTATTTTTTCCTGAAGCTCGCAATATCCGGTCTTTACTTCACCCAATACGCTGTCGTCATTCTCTTCAATTCCCAGTTCCACGAGGGTAGAAACATCCTCCCACTGGTTTTTAATATCATTAAATCCCTGAACCTTGTTTTTCAGCAATTTTATTTTCTGCAGTATCTTTCCGGCTTTATCCATATCTTCATAGAAACCCGGCTCAAAAGATACTTTTTCAAGTTCTTCTATTTCACATTCAACTGCGGACAAGTTAAAGTGAATCCCTCAATTCAGTAATATCTTTTTCCATGCTCTCGAGCCCTAACTTAAACTCATCAAACGCTATCACTTTATCACCTCAATAAAATTTATTTATATAGACATATAGTTATATATTTCCATTCTCACGATCCTTATCAAGACAGCAGTTCTTATACTTTTTACCTGAACCGCATGGGCAAGGATCGTTTCTGCCTATCTTTGTAACCCTCCTTATCGGCTTCTTTTTAACAGTTCCATCTCCGCCTGCATTTTCAGCAATCGGTTTTGCTACCTGCTGTCTCTCTATCTTTGACTGAGGTATTACATGGAACAAATGTTTTATTGTATCCTCTTTAATGGATTCTGTCATCTCTTCAAACATATCCATAGCTTCAAACTTATATTCGATTACAGGGTCATGCTGAGCATATGCGCGCAGGAAAATACCCTGACGAAGCTGTTCCATATTATCAATATGATCCATCCACTTTTGGTCAACAACACGGAGCAATATTATACGCTCAACTTCACGCATAGCGTCGCCGAACATTTCTTCTTTCTCAGCATATTTTTTCTCGGCATCTTCCATTACGTAATCAGTCAGTCTGTCCTGAGTCATTTTGTCAATTTCAACATCAGTGAATTTCAGGAAATCTTCCGGCATTTCACCAAGTATGGTTTCAAGATGGTCTTTTAAGCCTTCCCAATCCCATTCTTCAGGAGTATTTCCCTTGTCGCCTATATATAGACCAATTACACCACTGAATACGTCCTTCATCATTTTCATGATGCTGTCTCTTAAATCTTCGCCGTCCAAAACTTGATCACGCTGTTTATAAATAATCTCTCTCTGCTGATTATTTACATCGTCAAACTGAAGGACATTTTTTCTGATATCAAAGTTCTTTCCCTCAACTCGCTCCTGAGCAGTTTCAATAGCTCCGCTGAGCATTTTGCTCTCAATCGCGTCATCGTCTTCAAGTCCAAGCGTATTCATAACTTTAGAAATACGCTCCGGCGCGAACAAGCGCATTAGGTCATCTTCAAGTGAAATATAAAATTTAGATTTACCTATATCTCCCTGACGTCCTGAACGGCCGCGAAGCTGGTTATCAATACGCCTGCTTTCGTGTCTTTCAGTACCCATAATATTTAAACCGCCGGCTTCAAGAACTTCCTTTTGCTCCGGTTCTATTTCAGATTTAAATCTATCGTTTAATTCTTTAAATGTTTTGCGCGCTTCTATAATTTCCTGGTCGTCTGTTTCGGCAAAACCAGTTGCCTGGTTAATAAGCTCCTCTGAAAATCCCATCTTTTCCATCTCATGCTTAGCCATAAACTCAGCATTTCCGCCCAGTACAATATCCGTACCACGTCCGGCCATATTCGTAGCGATTGTTACTGCTCCTTTTTTACCGGCCTGTGCAACTATTTCTGCCTCTTTATCATGAAACTTAGCATTTAAGACATTATGTTTTATTCCGCGCTTTCTGAGCATTTTACTAAGCTTTTCGGATTTTTCGATTGACACCGTACCTATTAGTACAGGCTGACCCTTTTCGTGAGCCGCTGCCGCGTCATTTATAACGGCATTAAACTTAGCGTCTTCTGTTTTATAAACGCTGTCATGCTCATCTTCCCTTTGCAGAGGCCTGTTTGTCGGTATAACAATAACATCAAGCTTATATATTTCCTGGAACTCTTCTTCCTCTGTCTGTGCCGTACCGGTCATACCTGATAATTTCTTATATAATCTGAAATAATTCTGGAAAGTAATAGTAGCCAATGTTTTTGACTCATTTTCTACAGTTACGCCTTCCTTTGCTTCAATAGCCTGATGCAAACCGTCATTATATCTCCTGCCGAACATCATACGTCCTGTGAACTCATCTACTATAATAACTTCTCCGTCTTTTACAACATAGTCCTTATCCTTTTTCATTACACCAATAGCTTTGATAGCCTGGTTAATATGATGAGACAAAGTCATATTTGCCGGGTCGGTTAAATTTTCAACATGAAAAGCTTCTTCTGCCTTTTTAACGCCTCTAGGCGTCAGCATTGCAGTTTTAGCTTTCTCATCTACAATATAATCATATTCGTTAAGTTCATCTTCGTCTTCTACCTCAACCTTTGAGTCTGTTTCAACTACTTTTTTGAACTTTAAAGTCTTTGCAAACCTGTCCGCTTGGGCATATAAATCAGTTGACTTATCACCCATTCCTGAAATAATCAGCGGCGTTCTGGCTTCATCAATTAATATGCTGTCAACCTCATCGACAATTGCATAATTATGTCCTCTTTGAACCTTATTCTCTTTATATATCACCATGTTATCACGCAAATAGTCAAAGCCCATTTCGTTATTTGTTCCATAGGTAATATCAGCCGAATAAGCTCTCTTACGCTCAGCATTGTCCATATCGTGAATAATTAAGCCAACGCTTAACCCTAGAAAACTGTATAATTTCCCCATCCACTCACTGTCACGCTTTGCCAAATAGTCATTGACCGTTACAATATGAACGCCTTTGCCTTCAAGAGCGTTTAAATAGGCCGGGAGAGTAGCAACCAAAGTTTTTCCTTCACCCGTTTTCATTTCAGCTATTCTGCCTTGGTGAAGAACAACGCCGCCGACAACTTGAACAGGGAAATGCTTCATTCCCAAAACTCTCCAGGCAGCTTCACGGCAAACCGCAAAGGCTTCAGGAAGAATGTCATCAAGTGTTTCTCCGTTACTTAAACGTTTTTTAAAAACTTCAGTCATAGCTTTGAGTTCAGTATCGCTCTTTTTTTCCATAACAGGTTCTTGTTCGAGGACCTTATCAACAATAGGATAGATTTTTTTCAATTCTCTGTCGCTGTATGTTCCTATTACTTTCTCAATTATCCCTTTTATACCCATAAAGGATACCTCCAAAATCTCATATTATTTTCAAAATTAATATAATAAATCTATAATTTATACTTTGTAATTTCCATACCATTTATGTTATATGTTAAACAAACTGTTTCTAAATTTAAACACATACTGGTATATTATAACTCCAAACAAATTTTATTGCAAGAGTTTTGTTACACTAAATAAAAGTTCATAGGCTTATATATTTAAATAATGTAACTATAGTATTAAAAACTGCAAACAAAAAGCAGGTATTCACCCATAAAATTTGGCGTGTATACCTGCGTAAATTATATATTTAGAAAATTTATACATATTTTCTGCACACAAATAATAACACGGCCAAATAAAATTATATAACCGTATTATCTATTGTTTTATCTGCTCTATCGCATTCAAAGTGTTTGTAACAAGAAGTTCAGGCAGTGCAGAACCATCTACTTTCCAGCTTCCGCCCTCTTTTTTCATATTTACATCAATAGTTTTCGTAACATTAGGAACTCCGCCGTTCTCCAGCACATTTGCAAGCTGGTCGTCCATAAGTTTTTGATAATCCTCTTTTGTCATTGTAGCAAGATTATTCTGATATTCCGGACTTGAGACCATCACAGCAATATTTTCTATATATTTCTGCATTACTTGAGACGCGTCAATAAGAGTAATATCTGCATTAACAACAGCCTTTTTTGCACTTGACGCAGTAACAGAATTAATATCATACGTCACATTCTTTAACGATGACAGGATTGCAGCTCTTAAATCAGTATTATCATTTATCTCAACTGAATCACAGTAGTTTTTTATCTGCTCAACATTACCGGATTTAAATGCCTCCATGGTTTCTGAAAAAGCTTGTTCAGCTTCCTGTCTTGCCTCTTCAGTGTTTCCGCCGCATGATGTCAAAGCGCCGATAATTAATATCAAACTCAAAAGCAAAGCAGTACAGGAAAAAAACTTTCTCGTCATTATATTTCCCATTTCATCACTCCTAACAATTTATAACTATGATTATACACTAAAATATTAAAATGTCAACATTTTATATGAATAAAAAAAGGATACCCAAAACAGGTATCCTGAAATAAACACTTTACTTATAAATAAAATATTAATCCACTATGTCTATTTTTCTACTCCGCAGTACATTTTTGTTGCCGGTCTATTTTGAATTTGATCCAGGGCTTCTCCAAATCTTTGAAAATGCACTATTTCCCTTTGACGCAGGAATTTTATAACATCGTTTACATCAGGGTCGTCTGATACTTTCAAAATATTATCATACACGACTCTCGCTTTTTGTTCGGCAGCCAAATCCTCGGTTAAGTCTCCTATAGGATCGCCTGTTGAAGCTATAGCCATTGCATCAAATGGCACTCCTGTAGCATCAGCCGGATAAACTGACCTTCCGTGATTCATGAAATAAGCGCCTAAAGGACTGGCAGCAATTTCTTTATCACTTGCATTTTTAGCTAACTGTCTCACCAGGGTTCCAACAATTTCTAAGTGTGCAAGCTCCTCGGTTCCAATATCCGTAAGCAAAGCCTTTGTCATACCGTTTGGCATAGCAAAACGCTGTGATAAATATCTGAGCGACGCAGCAAGTTCGCCATTAGGACCGCCTAATTGTATTATATAATAAATCTTATATAAATCTTTATCCTTCTTTTATCCTTAGTTGTCTGCTTCTTTCGGGCAATCTATTATTATATTGTTTTCCACAGCTGCAAATAATATGAAACGCATAATTTACTACTTTATTTCTATCTATGTAAAACAGCTCCTTTTTACACCGTCTGCAAACAGCCACTCCATTTATAATATCTATATAATAATTTTCTGTTGTATCAGGATTGCCTTCTTCTGTCCTATAAACAACCTCAGCTCCGCATTTACATAAATAAACTAAAAACAAATATTTATAATCTCTCAATATTATTCGTCCTAAACGTTCGCCGCATTGCGTACAAAAAACTTGACCATAATTTTGTCTTCCGATTCTAATATTACGTCTGTATGCTTCCCTATGCAAATATATCACTCCCAAAAAACTATATGTAATACCTATTTTAAATATCCTTCTTTGTCTTTTATTATTAAACTGACAAAATATAGGATATTTTATCAAAATTCTCAACATTTCAAAAGGAAACGTATTGCTCAAATTATATATTTTGTAACTAAATTTTACTGCAATTTTTAGAAATTGATATATCTATTTTATATAATATACTCATTTTATAATTTCAACTTATTTTTTTGCAATAAACACTAATAATATATATATTATAATTAGTTCTATTTATCCACTATTCACTTTATATTATTATTTTTTATATACGTATTATACTCGGGTTTCCAAACTGCTTTCTGTAATCCATTGCTCACGTATTCAGAAAGAGGACAGGCAATATGTTCAATAAAATCTATACTATAATCATATGGTTTAGTACTGCCATCAGACAATATTACTGATGAACTTGCAGACCATGGCTTTATATTCCATTTTTTTCTGTTTGAAATATCATTATTTTTTATTCCATTTTCTTTCATAAAACCACCTCTGTTAAAAAATATACTTATAACTGCTTATCCAATATAACTCTAAAATCTATATTTTTATAAAAAACAAATTTATAAAGTTCATATTGACTTAATTAAATACAATATTTTTTACAGAAATATAAGCTCTAATCTAATCTGAATTTTTGTGTTATCTAAAATGGATTTTTTATATATTTTTTAATGTATTATGATTGTTAGATACAAAACCGTCATATTCTTTATAGTGTACTTGTATATATTATTTAAATAATCACAATTTTCTTTTTATTATATCTAACAGAATTCTGTAAATCAGGTGAATTTATGAAAACAGCAGCTTGCTATATTCGAGTATCAACTGAAGACCAATTGGAGTTTTCCCCAGACGCTCAGCTTCGGGCTATGAGAAAGTATTGTGACGAAAACGACTTATTGCTGCCGGATGAGTTTATTTATATTGATGAAGGAATCAGCGGCCGCAATGCAAAAAAACGCCCTGCATTTCAAAATATGATAAAAAAGGCTAAATCAACCCCAAAACCATTTGATGTAATTTTAGTACATAAATTCGACCGCTTTGCCAGAAACCGAGAAGACAGTGTTGTATATAAATCTTTATTAAGGTCTGAGCTAGGCATTCAGGTATTATCAATAACAGAAAATATCGGCGATGACAAAATGGGTGTAATTATAGAGTCAATGCTTGAAGCCATGGCTGAATATTATTCTCTCAATCTTTCTGACGAAGTAAAAAAGGGAATGAGCGAAAAAGCGAAAAAAGGCGGCGTACAAACAAAACCATCTTTCGGATATACGGTTGTTGACAATAATTTTTCACCTATTGCTGAAGAAGCTGTTATAGTAAAAAATATATTTAAAAGATTTGTTTCGGGTGAGTCATTCGGACAAATTGCAGCTCGTTTAAATTCACTTGGGTTACACACTAAACTTGGAAATCCTTTTAGGAAAAGAACTATCGAATATATAATATCCAATCCAGTATATACCGGAACTTTAAGATGGACTCATAACCGAAAATCCGAAAATATTAATGACACTATTTATTTAGAAAATCAACATGAACCTATTGTTGAAAAAGACTTATGGATTAAGGCACAGAAACGTTATAATAAAATAAAGACTATTAACCGTAAATATTTGAAAGACCAAGCTGACAAGTCATACTGGCTCAGCGGTCTGTTGGTTTGCGGCAGCTGCGGCTGTACACTCGCACGAAGCGGAGATTATTTGCAGTGCTGCGGATATATTAAGTCCGCCTGCAATGTCTCACATTCAATAAGTATAAAAACTGCTGAGAAAATAGTTTTAGAACAATTAAAAGCAGACTGCTTAAAAGCAGAATCAGCTCAGATAATAAAAAACGCAAATACAAAAAATAATGATGAAGTATTGTTATATAAAAAAGCTGAAAAACGCTTAAAAAAATCATTAGACAGAGCTAAAGAAGCATATCTCTCGGGAACAGACACTTTAGAAGAATACAGTAAAAACAAAATAGGTCTGCAAAATAAACTCAAAGAAATACAAAATAATTCAATTTGCAGCATAACAGATAATTATAAATATATTAAACGTGTAAAAGATATTTTGGATTTCATTCAGGATAAAGATATTTCCGACACCGATAAAAATAACGCATTAAAACAGATTATTGCAAAAATAGTTTATATTAAACCGGAAAAGCATCTGGAAATTATATATTACTAATTTATTATAAAAAACAATTAGGACCGCCGTATTGGCTTACAATATAGTTAGCAAGGCTAGGATTCGTAGTTTTTATATTTACTGGATATTGTAATTTTTTTTGATAATTCCACATATATTCTTCCCTCCAGATTATGTGTTAAGTTAAACAATTATTTTTATAAAAGTAATTAAATAAATATTGTCATTGGCTTTTTTGTCATGCCTGAATATAGTTATCAAACATTATCCCACGGCCATGGTTCTTCAATCCAATCAAAACATTCTGTGTTAGTCACATTCATAGTAGTTAAAGGACCAAACTTTTCCTCAAACTCTTTACTTAATTCCTTTGCCTTATCAGCCATTCTTCTGTGCATCATAAGGCCATCTCTATCATTCGGATGAGTATCCAAATATAGGTTCCATTCTTTTTCCGCAAAGCTATAGGCGGATAATTTTTTTAATAACTCTTCTCTCGCATTCATATTACATTCCTCCGTTTTTAAAAATTATGTCGCCTTTTGTTTGCTTTCCATACACACCCATAGGTTTATTTAAAATAGGGAATATAGTTCCTTCCTTAAGACCGTACTCAGGATCAAACAAATTTCTCATTTCGGCCTGCTGCATGGGCACATAGGCATAGCCAACAAGCGGCATTTCAAGAGGCACGGTTTCATTTGCAAATGGCATAAAATCATTCCTTTCAAATTAGTTGGCTCGAATAATTAATTAATATTTTGTTTCGTCAAAAATTGACATCTCAAGCCTGATATATTATATGATTATATAAGTAATTTGTGCTAGAAGCCTTTAAGGAATATATTATTTACATATACAAATACCGGCAAGATAGTATTTAGGAGATTAATTCAAAACAGTTCACTAAGATTGTGGTAAAAGCTATAATAAAAAATCAGTATATAAAAAACACTGTAACCAATTAAAATTTGATTACAGTGTTTTTTAATATCATACTATTTTTATAAGACGGTATCTTAACCGTTTATCCAGTATTTTATATCATTTTTTTAAGAATTCGCGTATTGCCTTTTCAACCATATCAACCTCTTTTTTAAACTCATTTGCCGACACCCTGTATGCACCATTACCAAGGATTATTAACTGTTCCAGTCCGTCAGAAGTCGCTACTCTAACTCTATGTTTTTTACTTAGCTGATGAGATACCTTCTCAATATACATATCGGCAGTTTCCTTTTCTTTGGTATAAACAATATTTATATTGTGATATTTTTCAATTTCGCCCGGGTTATTTTTGACCTTATAAGCGTCAAACACTAATATTACCTGACACTTACAAAATCCCTGATAGTTACACAAAATATTTATAAGCTTGTGCCTAGCCATATCTAAATTTTCATCAGCATATTCTTTCAAATTATCCCAAGCATATATAATATTGTATCCGTCAACTAATAGATAATCCTCGCCCTGTTCTTTTTTAGGTTTATTCTTTATCGGCTTATTGTTGTTAACATGAGACTTTTTTGTATATAACACAGAATAGGTATCCCGTTTTATAGGTCCGTAAGTGTTTTCAAATATTTTCATTAATTCTTTATCAGTTACAACACTGCTGATATATTCTGATGTCCTTTTCTCTGAAACATCAATTTCTTTTTGTAAACCATCTATATCAAAACCACTGTCAACATGCATATAATCCCGAACTTCATTCCATTTCACAACAAATCCCGCTCCATGAGAACAAAATACAGAATCAGCAGTATTTTCAATATCTCTTTCACTGTCATATCCGATTTTTTCAATGACTTCATCGGAATTATTACATAGCTCATAGCCGTTTGGCAAACATGTAAGTCTTCCTCTGCCTTTTGTATACATACTGACTTCACTTTGATACTCCATCATCCCGGACACCGGCGCAAATCCTGAAATTACTGTCATATCAACGCCATTATTCTCCGGCTGTGAAAATCTTCCTCCCATCTGCTGTATATCCGTCATTGCTCTGCCTATAGAATCAGTCGGAACTTCTAATTTAAACTCATACCAAGGTTCCAGGAGAATGTTCTTAGTCATTTTTAAGCCCTGTCTGACAGCCCTATACGTTGCCTGCCTGAAATCTCCGCCTTCAGTATGTTTTTGATGAGCCCGTCCGGCCACTAGTGTAATTTTTATATCAGTGATTGGGGAACCGGTTAATACACCTATATGAGTCTTTTCTTTTAAATGCGTCATAATCAGTTTTTGCCAATTTTTATCCAGTTTATCTTCATTGCACTTATTATAATACTTTATTCCGCTGCCCCGCTTTCCCGGCTGAAGAAGCAAATGCACCTCTGCATAATGTCTGAGAGGTTCATAATGACCAACGCCTTCAGTCTGTTCCGCAATTGTTTCACGATATGCTATATTTCCTCTTACAAAGTCAATTTTCATTCCAAATCTGTCAAAAACTATTTGCTTCAAAACCTCAAGCTGTACCTCGCCCATAAGTTGTATGTGTATTTCCTGAAGCTGTTCATTCCACATAACATAAAGCTGCGGCTCTTCTTCTTCAATCTTTCTCAAGTTTGAAAGAGCGTTATGCAAGTCAATATCAGAAAGCAATTCAACTTTATAAGAAAGAACAGGCGTTAATAGAGCAGATTGAGAATTCTCTTCATCTCCCAGCCCCTCTCCCGGATAAGTGTTTCCAAGACCGGTCACAGCGCAGATTGTTCCGGCCTTAACTTGTTCAGCTGCATGAAACTTTGTTCCTGAATATATCCTTATTTGGTCCACTTTTTCTGACCAGTTTTCTCCATCAGATGTTGTTCCGTCCAGAAGCTGCTTTACCTTTAAAGTTCCGCCTGTAATTTTTAAATGAGTTAAACGGTTACCGTTGCCGTCGTCTGATATTTTAAAAACCTTTGCCGCAAAATCACTTTTATAATTTATACTTTTTGTATACTTATCTAATCCTCTTAAAAACTCATCCACACCACTCAGCTTAAGCGCTGATCCAAAGAAACATGGAAAAACACAGCGTTCTGATATAGCCTCCTGAATATCAGATTCCTTAATTTCTCCCATATTTAGATACTGCTCCATTAATTTCTCGCTGCACATTGCTATATTGTCATAAAAAGCTTCTGAGCCAAAATCAGACGAGAAATCAACACAGCCATCGTCCAGTTTATCTCTTAAATTCAGAATTATATCTCTATGGCTGCTTTCAGCAATATCCATCTTATTAATAAACAAAAAACAAGGAACTTCGTATCTTTTAAGCAGCTTCCACAAGGTTTCTGTATGACTTTGAACCCCCTCAGAGCCGCTGATTACTAAAATAGCATAATCAAGAACCTGAAGGGTTCTTTCCATCTCGGTTGAAAAGTCCACATGCCCAGGGGTATCAAGCAGGGTGAATTCAGTATCATTAATGTTAAATACGGCTTGCTTAAGAAAAATAGTTATTCCTCTGTCACGCTCAATCGGGTGTGTATCCAAAAATGCATTGCGATGATCAACCCGTCCTAATTTTCTTATTTCGCCCGCCTGATATAATAGGCCTTCTGAAAGCGTAGTTTTACCTGAATCTACATGAGCCACAATGCCAATTGCAATTTTTTTCATATACTCTCCTACCTTGAAACTTTGAATAATAGCTATTTTAAATCACTGACTTTGGGAAGAGAAATATTATATTGCTTGCCGCAATCACATATAACATGAAAGCCACAATTAATGATTTTTCTTTTATCAATATAAAATAATTCTTTTCCACAGCGCCGGCACGATGCAATACCATTTTTAAGCTCTATAAAATAATTTTGCGTATTATCCGGATTTTCATATTTTGTTTGATATACAACTTCACATCCGCATTTGCATATAGACACAAGATATAAATATTTATAGTCTTTACTAATTACATGTCCAATCCGTTCTCCGCATTGAGTACAAAAGATTTGTCCATAGTTTTGTCTGCCCATTCTAATATTACGTTTATATGCTTCTCTGTGCAATTTAAATCCTCCTAAATAATACATAAATATTTGTTTAAATAACACAATCTTTTACCTTGTCTAACACATTAACTTGAATTATACTTAAAAAGTCAGTTATTTATATTTTATTTTTATTTGAAAGGCAGATTATTATGAAAAAGTCCATTGGTTTTATTTTGAATTTCCAGGCGCAGGAATGTGACGATATTGTTAAATATATTCACATTCAGAATAATAACGCTGATGATATATCAAATATACATATTGAAAACGGCTGCTGTACAGACATTGATATGGAAGACTTGTATTTCAAAAATACAATATTTGAGAACTGTACGTTTATAAATTGCAGTCTTAAAGACTGCAGCTTTAATAATGTTAAATTTCATAAATGCCTGTTTAAAAATTCAAATTTATCAAACGGATGGTATAAACAATGCTCTTTTGAAAACTCACAATATATAAGCACCGATTTTAAAAACAGTAATTTTAATAACGCTTGTCTTTATCAAACAACAACCAAATATTCTAACTTTAACCGTTCCGTCTTTAACAACATCATAATAAACGACTGCGATATGTCAGACACTTTTTTCTCAGATTGTTCATTTAAGAATACGGAGATAAAAGAGTCTAAATTTGTGCGCACTGAATTCTTTCAAACCAGTCTTGCGGGGCTGGACTTTTCAAATTCAATACTTGAAAGTATCATTATGTCAGACAATGCAAAGGAATTATCCGGAGCTAAAGTTAACAGTTATCAAGCAGCAGAGCTGTCAAAACTGCTTGGATTGATTGTTGTTGACTGATACATTAATAATATTATTTATATATATTATTTTAAAACATTTTCCCATTCCTTTTCTTTAAAGCCTATTAAAACCTTATCATCTTTTATAACAAGAGGGCGTTTTACAAGCATACCGTCTGTTGACAAAAGTTTTAACTGTTCTTCTTCAGACATATCATTTAACTTATCTTTTAATCCCATAGAACGGTACAGCATTCCGCTGGTGTTGAAAAACTTTTTTAGCTCCAATCCGCTCATATCATACCATTCTTTTAATTCATCAAAACTTGGATTATTTTCTTTTATATCCCGAACAGTAAAATTAACTCCATTTTCATTAAGCCATTTCTCTGCCTTTTTACATGTTGAACATTTTGGATAGCAAATAAATTTTATCATAACTCTGTTATACCTTTCTTTAGTTTCTATATTTTTATAAAATACTTTTTATCTAATAAACCTTCAATCTCTCACATATAAAACTAATAAATAATATTTTACCATACATATTAAAAAATGCAAGATAAATATTAGAATATATCGCACTATACCAACATAAAATTACTTCAGGAGGTGCGACAAAATGAGGATATGGTTCGTCGGTAAAAAAACTGGTATCGCCTTGGGCGCTATCGTAATTCTATTTTTTGCATTAATTTTATTTGGACATATCAATAAAAATTCTGCAGCCATAAGCGCTGCAAGCCCTAGCGACCGAGACTTACCAATATACTGCGTTGAAAAAGATGAAAATGACAAAAAAATTGCCATTTCATTTGATGCTGCCTGGGATAACTCTGATACGGAAACACTTAAGAACATTCTTGGAGAAAGAAATGTTAAAACTACTTTTTTTGTTGTTGGCGATTGGGTGGATAAATATCCTGATTCTGTAAAATCCTTATCAGACGCAGGACACGAGGTTATGAATCATTCATCAAAACATCCGCATATGACTCAAATATCAACCGACAAAATGAAAGCTGAACTTGACGACTGTGCAAACAAAATCGAGGCAATAACAGGCAGAAGACCAAATCTCTTCAGACCACCATACGGAGACTACAATAATGAAGTTGTTAAAACAGCTAGAGAGTGTGGCTATTACACAATCCAATGGAGTATTGACAGCCTTGACTGGAAAGATTTGAGCGCTGATGAAATATATAAAAGAGTAGTTCCTAAAGTTAAACCGGGCGCTATTGTATTATTCCATAATGCGGCTAAGCACACGCCGGAAGCACTACCTAAAATTTTAGATGACTTAATAGCACAAGGTTATGAAATAGTTCCTATATCGGAATTAATAATAAAAGATAATTATCAAATTGATGCAAACGGAATGCAGTACAGCACAAATAATGAAAAATCGGAGGTCAACAACAATGTCTGAAAGCACATTCACCGAAAGCAGCTACTATGACAATAATATTGTCACACTGGTGGGAAAAATAATTTCACCGCCTGAACTGTCACATGAAATCTACGGAGAAAAATACTATTCTACTCAGCTGGCCGTCAGCAGGCTCAGTGAAAAAATGGACTATATACCCATAACTATCTCAGAACGCCTATTCGGTGAATATTATCCTACACCTAACGACCATGTTAAGATTATAGGTCAATACCGTTCTTATAATAATTATTCCGGCGTCGGAAACAGGCTTATATTAACAGTTTTTGTTAAAGAAATACTTTATATTTCAGAAGCTGACGAAGAAGATTTTGAAAAGTCAAAATCTATGTCCAACGTAAACCCAAATCAAATATACTTAAACGGGTTTATTTGCAAAGAGCCAACCTATAGAACAACCCCATTTAACCGCGAAATATCTGACGTATTGCTCGCCGTAAACCGTTCATACAAAAAATCTGATTACATACCGTGCATCGCATGGGGCAGAAACGCAAAATATGTACAGTCGCTGTCTGTGGGTACAAATATAAAAGTTTGGGGAAGAATACAGAGCCGGGAATATCAAAAACATATAAGCGAAACAGAAGTAGTCAATAAAACCGCATACGAAGTTTCAATCTCAAAATTAGAAATAGTAGAATAGAAAAAGGGTGGCTAAACAGCCACCCTTTGTTGTCATTTTCATCACACTCATCATATCCACTGACAAAGCTCAAAACTCTGCGTCCTATATGCTTTAGATTTAACTTCCATTGCTGCCCCTGCAGCAATCAACATCTTCCAAATATCTAAATACATCGACGAAAACTTCAAATAATACTTTTCAAACAATCATTGCCAGCAATCTGTGAGTTAATTGACACAGCCAAGACATATTAAGCTATCCGACTTGTCAAACTATTTGTTTATTTCAAACTCTTTCGGAGCCCTCGCACTTGCTCAAGCGACCAATAGTTAAATAAACATATTTACGAGTCCAAATACTCATCCTCTACAAGCGTGCTTAACTGTTATGCTTGCTCGTATTCATCTATTGAGATAAATACGAGTGCGTCAATCTGTGAATCAACTGACTCTTCTTGAGTCATCCACACATCGCATCACCTCCGAAACAGCCACTTTTATAAATAGCCGTGCTTTGTGTTTTTAACTCCCCATACGATTTATCACAGCTTTGTTCCGCTATAAAGTTTAATTAATAACGAAAAGTTTATAAACTAACATAATAATAAATCTTTAACCTTTTTATCAACTTATTAAAATCTTTCAGCATTACATTTTAATTCAAGTATCAAAACAATTTTTATAAAACTATTAAACACACATCATCAAAACTTCTCTGCATTGTTAGTTAAAACTTTCATTTTTAAACTTACATCCTCATCATAAACTCGGTAAAACTTCCAGTTTAAATGCGAGTTTGTGGAAACCATATAAGAGCTATAAAAAATTCATTTGCTCTTGTTCCTGATAAATCTATGAGATCGATAAATAAAGAAATATAAAAATCATTCCATCTTTTTAAGATTTTCCTAATCAACATTAATATTAATTTAAATTTCTAAGTCAGCCATTTAGCAATACATTAAACTCAAAATATTACAAGACGCAGCCGACAAATAGTTTCTAAATCAAAGTCCAAATCCTCAACCAAAATAATATATTAGATTTGAATTCAACTTTTCATTTCTCTTCTGAAAAGTCTGCTGTTTAAATTTCATTTCAATACATAAACAAATACACAAAAAACAAAATAATAAACAAATGAAAATCTTAAATCAGCTCATTACTATAAAAATCATCTTTAAACAGTTTATCATACCAGTATCAAAATTTGACTTAGTATGTGTGAACTTTAAGATTGGTAAGCTTTATATTTACTTCCCTTATCTTGGTTTTATTATACACCCGTATTCCTATTTTGTCAAGATTTTTAATAAAAAATATTCAAAAATTCTAAGGCCAAAAATCTACGTTATACTGCCACTTTTTAGTTCTAAACAGACATATGTATATTTTTATAAAAAAGAAAATAAAATTACTGCAAAATACTATATATATTTCTAAAAATCCAAAAATATTACTGTATTCTTGCCATATAAAAATAATAATATTTTAAATCACAAAAATAAATATTAATATCTAATTAATTGTGCAATATAAACAATAAGTGAGTAATATAATAAAACACTATTTAATCAAATAAAACAGGAATATAATCGTTTATTTTCAAACTAATTTCTGTTACCATGCTGTCAAAAGCAATAATTTTTACTCCGGATTCAGATGCTTTCTTCAAATCCTTTGCAAAAGTTAAATCTGTTCTTATATTAGGTTTAAAAACCTTAACACCGGACATTTGTATAATGAATACAACATAAGCGTCATATCCGTGTCTTACAGAATCACTTAATTCCACAAGATGTTTTCTTCCTCTCTCTGTTGGTGCGTCCGGAAACATCGCTGTACCATTTTCTTCAAGCGTAACCCCTTTTGTCTCAGCAAATATTTTTTTGCCGTCTGCTTCAATATAAAAATCAAACCTTGACGTTCCATATTTTGTCTCCGGTTTTACTAACTTAATATCATTAAATAATTTGTTTTCGTTAAGCCATTCATTAAAAACCTTATTGGAAGCTTGACTGTCTATATTTATCAAATTGTCACCCTTATATACAGAAATCAAATCATACTTAGTCTTTCGGTTAGGATTTGAAGATACCTCCAAAAAAACAGATGCGCCGGGAACAAGCAGCTCCCGACACCTTCCTGTATTTTTCACATGACACATCTGTTCAGCTCCGTCAACATCGACAATTGCAATAAATCTATTTGGTCTTGAAACAAACCTGCCTGATACAACATTATTATATATCACTATATATTCACCTTATAAATTCTTATTTACTCAGTAACAGTACTATCCCATATACTTAAAATTTTCTCTGCCGTATTTTTAAAATTATCCTCACTATTTGTCTCTAATATCGCATTAATCACCGGAGTATATTTTTTAGCATACTTAAACAGATACTCATAATCAAAAACGCCGTCTCCAGCCAGTCTTCCTTCTTTTTTTCCGTCTATTACTTCATAATCTTTAAAATGAAGAATACCTATTCTATCACCGTATAGACTGTATACTTCATCAACTATTTTATGCTGTTCATCCCTATCATTCATATCTGAAATATTTACAGGATCATATATAATAGTAACATTCGGAGAATCTATTTCGTCAAGGAATCTCTTTGTCATTTTAGGGTTAAACATACTATGTTTTGTTACAGTCTCTACCCCGACAATACTTCCTAAGTTTTCAGCACAGTCAACTATTTCGCGCATACTTTTAAAGAATCGCTGATAATTCTCTTCTGTATGAGTTTCTTCAAATGTATTATAAAACCCTGTTTCTGTTCCAACCATATCACAGCCTAAATATTTAGCAAATTTCAGATGAGCTTTAAACCACTCAACTTCTTCTTTTCTTTTAGCTTCATCCGGATGAACCGGGTTTATGTAACACCCCAAAACCGACACTCTGACTCCGTGTTCCGCAAGAGTGTTTTTGATATAGCACCCGAGTTCCGGAGTAAGGATACTATTCTGCCAATTTATATCTTTAAAAGACTTTTTTAAAGCCAGCTGAACGTGAGCAGCGCCGGCCTCTTCAAGGATTTTTGCCAGGCTCTCAATATCAGTTGCCTTAGTATCATGACCTCTCATTCCAAAATTTAACTTATTAAACATGTTAACACCTCAAATTCAATATTATATTTTCGCCGCTATTCTATGTATTTTATAATACTAATAACTACATATAATAGATTTCGGCTCTCAGTATTATGAATAATTATATATCAAGATTTTAATTTTGTACACTGAAATTTTGTTATTTATAACATTTTTTCAGTTGTCTTACAATAAATTTCTTGTCTATTTCATATCGTTGTTATAAAATACCCATTGGAAAGAATTATATATTTTCTCTTGGAGGTTTTTATATTGAGTAAGCAAAGATTTTTAGAAATAGCTAAAAAAATGGCGGATACTGTCATGAAAGATAATTCACCTATAATAAGTAAAAAATGGCAGTATGACTGCGGACTTACCTTGCTCGGAATTGGCTCGGTATATGAAGAAACAAACGACAATAGATATTTTGATTATATCAAAGAGAGTATGGACTATTTTATCAACGAAGACGGAACTATAAATACATATAATCCAACAGTATATAACATAGACCATATAAATAACGGAAAAGACTGCTTTTGGCTCTACAATAAAACAGGCGAAGAAAAATACATCAAGGCCGTTGAGTTATTAAAGTCACAGCTCAAAACCCATCCTAGAACGGAGTCTGGCGCATATTTCCACAAGTTGATTTATCCTAATCAAATATGGCTTGACGGATTATTTATGGGTGAACCGTTCTGTGCTCAATATGCAAAAGAGTGTAACCATCCTGAAAATTTTGATGATATAGTAAAACAATTTGTGATTGCGGAGAAAGCTACTTATGAACCGCGCTGCGGCTTATATGCACATGCTTGCGACGAATCAAAATCAGCCTTTTGGGCAGATAAGGCTACCGGACGTTCACTCAATGTTTGGGGCCGTTCATGCGGTTGGTTCTGTATGGCTATTGTTGATGTTCTTGACTTTATGCCTGAAGACCATCCCGGAAGACAAACTCTAATTAATATGTATAACAAGGTTATTTCAAATGTTGTTAAATATCAGGATGAAAGCGGCGTTTGGTATCAGGTTCTTGACAACAGACGCAGCGATAATTATAAGGAATCCACTTGCAGCTGCATGTTTGCTTATTCTATGAACAAAGCTATAAAAATGGGATATATTGATGAAGAAACTTATAAACCTTATCTCTTAAAAGCTGTTGACGGAATTTTTAACGAATTTATAAGAATTGACGGCGACTATGCTTATCTTAAAAACTGCTGTGCTGTTGCCGGTTTAGGACCGGATGACAATCACAGACGTGACGGAAGCCTTGATTATTACTTCAGCGAGCCGATTACTGAAAACGACTGTAAAGGTGTTGGACCATTCCTTCTGCTCGCCACAAATTATATTTATTAATTATTATAAAATAGCTCAAAGACAAATGTCTTTGTAATGGTCATCTATATTGCTGTATATTTGTGCAAATCCGGTGTTTTTGTTGAACTAAAGCAGGAGCAGTTGTTCAAGACTATTACTCAAACACATGATTTATTTGCATTGCAGTTTGGTTGCTGAGATTTTTTAACATTGATGACCGCTTTTTAATTTAAAATTTTAATCAACGTAAATATTAAAAAAGGCATGTATTCGCTTATGAATACATGCCTTAAATTTTTAGAAAAGTGATTTTCGAGAAATATTTAAGCAAAAAAGAATGACTCACTCAATCGAAGAAGCTGCCAGCGAGACTGACTAACTGGAGTTAAAACATCCCAAATCCCATTGAGACCAAAAATCAGTCTCTTCACGCATTGGTGGAATGTTTTAAAGCATTAGTTTTTTGCACACCGCCAAATTTTTCATAAGCATATCTACCCATTTTTTCACATTACTTTTTGCAGAGATACTATATTTGTTTGCTAAAAACTTGTATCCAACGCTCCCATTTGAATATTCCTGAACTATTTTCTTTTTTAATTCAAACTATATTTTGCTATAAAAAACCGACCTCCTAGTCGTTAGATTTTCGGTCTAACTTATGGTGGTCGGTTCAATACAAGGTCTTTTTATATTATTCATTGCAAGACTTAGTCTTTACTATATTTATTACTTTTAAATTAATATCTCTTTTACACGTGAAAATTTGATCTGCCATTTTCACTTAATATTATATTATTCATAAGAACACATACATCTCTAATCTACAGCTGTTCCATTGGAGTGTCCGGGTCATTAATACTCATATGTTTTACCCTATCTCTGACCTCAGCCTTTTTAGCGTCATTAAACCTATCCAATGTACCTGCCAAATAACCTGTTACTCTTCTTATTCTTTCTATACCAATAACTTCACCGTTTTCATCAGTATCAAGCGCACTTCTGCCGCACTTAGGACATTCATCGTTTATAATTCCGGTATATCCGCACACCGGGTCACGGTCAACAGGGTGATTGATACTGCCGTATCCTATACCGCATTCTTTCATAAATCGGATAACATTTTCAAATGCTTCTACATTTGTTGTGGGGTCGCCGTCAAGCTCAATATAAGATATATGTCCTCCATTTGTTAATGGATGATATGGAGCTTCCAATCTTATTTTCTCATATGCGCTGATAGGATAATATACAGGAATATGGAATGAATTTGTATAATATTCTCTGTCAGTTACCCCTTCTATAACCCCGAATTTTTCTCTGTCAATGTTGACAAATCTGCCTGAAAGACCTTCCGCCGGCGTTGCAATCAATGAAAAGTTCATTCCATACTTTTCTGTGGCTTCATCCATTCTTTTGCGCATATGCCCAACAATTTCAAGACCTAAATTCTGAGAGCGCTGAGATTCTCCGTGATGTTTACCGGTAAGCGCTTTCAAACATTCTGCAAGTCCAATAAATCCGGCTGTCAAAGTTCCATGTTTAAGAACTTCACCCACAGTATCATTGGGACCAAGCTTTTCAGAATCCAGCCATATCCCCTGGCCCATTAAAAACGGATAGTTTTTTACGGTTTTTGCAGCCTGAACCTTATATCTTGCCAAAAGCTGGTCGATTACCAAATCAATCTTTCTGTCGAGCTCATCAAAAAACCAATCTATACTGCCGTTGGCATTAATAGCAATACGCGGCAAATTTATCGAGGTAAAACTCAGGTTTCCTCTGCCATATGTTATCTCTCTTGATTTGTCATAGCTATTGGCAACAACTCTCGTTCTGCAGCCCATATATGTTGCTTCTGTCTCAGGATGACCCTCTTTATAATATTGAAGATTAAAAGGAGCGTCAAGGAAACTAAAGTTAGGAAACAAGCGTTTTGCAGACACACGACAGGCTAATTTAAACAGGTCGTAATTAATATCTTCTTTATTAAAGTTTATACCTTCCTTAACTTTGAATATATGAATCGGAAAGATAGGCGTTTCACCATTTCCAAGACCTGCTTCCTCCGCCAACAACAGATTTTTCATAACCATACGGCCCTCTTCGGAAGTATCGGTGCCATAATTAAGAGAACTGAAAGGAATCTGCGCTCCCGCTCTGGAGTGCATTGTATTGAGGTTATGGATTAAAGCTTCCATAGCTTGATAAGTTGCCCTGTCAGTCTCCTTTACAGAATTTTCTACTATAAATTTAACCGCTCTTTTAGCAGACTCATTACTCATCTTTTCTTCAAGCTTCTTAAGCAGAATTTCTCCATACTCTGCGGAACCGGCTAATGTCGGCTCAATTTTCTGCTCAGATTTTATGTCGGAAACGATTTGTTTAGCAGTGTCTTTTGCATTTTCGTCGCCGCTAAGCATTGCAAGAGCAGAAGATAGATTTGAAATAAATTTCTTCTTGTAGGTTTTTGCAACTCCCGGAGCCATACAAAAATCAAAGTTAGGTATACTTTGTCCACCATGCTGGTCATTTTGGTTTGACTGTATCGCAATACAAGCTAAAGCGGAATAACTTGCAATATCATTCGGCTCGCGCAAAAAACCGTGACCGGTTGAAAAACCATTTTTAAACAGTTTCAGCAAATCAATCTGACAGCATGTTGTTGTAAGCGTTAGGAAATCCAAATCGTGTATATGAATATCGCCGTTCCTATGAGCGGCAGAATGATGAGGATCTAATATAAACATATCATAAAAACGCTTTGCACCCTCGCTTCCATACCTAAGCATGGTTCCCATAGCAGTATCGCCGTCAATATTTGCATTTTCACGCTTTACGTTGTTATCCTTTGCCGATTTAAATGTCAAGTCCTCATAAACTTTCATCAGTTCAGTATTCATTTCTCTGACACGGCTTCTTTGAGCACGGTACAAAATGAATTCCTTTGCGGTTCTGGTATGACCATTATCAACAAGGACTTTTTCAACCGCGTCCTGCAGCTGTTCAACACCGGGTCTTTCTACACCAAGACAATTTTCAACATAATCCACAACCTGCTCGGCAAGTTCATCGGCCATACTATGGTCAGTACCACCAAGCGCTTCGGCAGCTTTATAAATGGCATTTGAAATTTTTACAACATCAAATTCCGCCTCGCGGCCATCCCTTTTAACAATAGTTTTAATCATTTCAATCCTCCAGAAAATATAATAACAAATTAAATATAATACAATATATGGTATACTCGTTCCAAAAAACGGAATATATATAGTATATCATTCTAAATAAAAGTGTCAATAGCAAAATAAATATTGAAACATAAAAGTAACAATTCAAATTTAAGTATAGAAATATTGACCTATAGTATGAATTTTTTATTCATTTCAAATTATAAAAAATACGTGACAATAAAAAAACTTTATGATATAATTTAATTTATGTTGCATATTGTAAAAGAATAGTTTTAAATCTATAATGGAGCAAAAATATGATTCTAAAGAATATTGAGATGCAGGGGTTTAAATCCTTTGCCGATAAAATCTATCTTGATTTTAATTCAGGTATCACAGCTATAGTCGGACCTAACGGTTCCGGAAAAAGTAATATCTCTGACGCTATACGCTGGGTTATGGGAGAGCAAAGCATTAAATCGCTGCGCGGAAGCAAAATGGAAGACGTTATATTTTCAGGAACCGAAAAGCGAAAGGCTCTCGGTTTTGCTGAAGTAACCTTAACATTGGATAATTCCAGCGGAATATTTGATATTGATTTTCCTGATCTTCAGGTAACCCGCCGTATATACAGGAGCGGTGAAAGTGAATATTACATAAATAAAACGACATGCCGCCTAAAGGATATTCATGAACTTTTTATGGATACCGGTTTGGGACGTGACGGATATTCTATTATCGGGCAGGGTCAAATAGATAATATTTTAAGCACAAAATCGGAGGACAGGCGCCAAATTTTTGAAGAAGCCTCCGGTATTTCAAAATATAAATACAGAAAAAATGAAGCTGAAAAGAAGCTCTCCCAAACCACTGAGAATCTTACCCGTGTTAAAGATATCCTGAGCGAACTTGAAAGTCAGCTTGAACCGTTGAAAAAGCAATCTGAGAAAGCAAAAAAATATCTTGTTCTTCACGAAGAAATGAAAGAGCTTGAAATAAACGTTTCAGTTATAAATATAGACAAAAAAAGAGAAATACTAGAAAAACTAAAAGAAGATATAGAAATATATGAAAATCAAATAAATGATATACAAACTCAGATAACAGAAAATGATGAAAAAATTTCTTTGATGTTTAAGGAATCGGAAGAAATAGATTTAAAATGTGAGAACTGCCGCACTGAGGACAGGAGTATTACAGAACTTATTCATGAGCACACAAATAATCTGAATTTATCTGAAAGCGATATAAAACATTCCGAAGATACTATAAGCAGATTTATCTCTGAAATAGATGATTATACCAAACGTATGGCCGAACTTGACAGCGAATCTAAAAGTTTAAAAGACAGTCTTCTTTCACTGACATCTCAAAACGACGCGTTTGAAAAAAGTTCATTAGAGCTGCAGGATTCAGCAAATCGCGCAGGAGTTGATGTGTCTGAAAAGAGTAAAGAAATCGAAGCACTGCATTCTGAAATACTTAAAAATACTACAAACGTTCAAAATATAGAAAATTCAATTGAAAACCAAAAAATACTTATTGATAACTTTAGCTCACGTTCTGATATTATAAAGCAGGAATTAAACCAAAAAGAATCAGACATTAATAATACAGCAAATCAGTTAAATAAACTTGAAAAAGATACAGCTGAAAAAGAAAATAATATTAATGACTTAAAAAACAAAATAAATCAGCTTGAAGAAAAATATGGTTCCAAAAATGTTGAGTTGCAGAAAGAGGTATCATTCAAAAACAAAAATAATATTAAATTGGGTCAAATAACCTCAAAACAAAAAATGCTCATCGACATGGAACGCGATTTAGAAGGATACAGCCGAGGCGTTAAGAATATTATAAAATCTTACCAACAGAAGAAATTATCAGGAATAACAATACACGGTCCGCTATCACAGCTTATAAAGGTTGATAAAAAATATATTACCGCAGTTGAAACGGCTCTCGGAAACACTGCTCAAAACATTGTTACCGATACCCCTGAAGATGCTAAAACTGCAATAAAATATTTAAAGCAGAATAATTTGGGCAGAGCGACTTTTCTTCCTATATCCACAATAAAAGCAAAAAATATAAACAACTCATCAGCCCAAAGTTATGATGGATACATTGGCACTGCTGACTCTCTTTGCAGCTGCTCCGATATATATAAGCCAATAATAAGCAGCGTACTTTCTTCCACAGTTGTAGTCGACACAATTGACAACGCAGTGAAAATGGGGAAGGGCTGTTCACACCGTTTCAGAATAGTAACTCTCGGCGGTGATATTATACAGGCAGGCGGTGCAATGACAGGCGGCAGCATAGCTAAGTCAATCGGTTCGCTCTCAAGAGCAAATGAAATTGAAAATTTAGCCGCCGAAATTTTAAAGGTAGAAAAAATAATAGAAACAAGCAGCTCAAAAATTAAAACGCTTTCTGTTGAAACAAATGATTTGATGGATGATATAAAAAACAACAATGAAAAGTTAATGGCATATAATGAAACATTGATAAAACTTGTATCAGATAAACATCATTTAAATGATGTATTAAATACTATGAGCAGTGATAAAAGTAAACTTTCAGAAGAATTAAGTGATTTGACCAATAAAATTAATAACATATCAAACGAAATATCTGAAAATAAAACTAAAATTCTTTCTATTAATAAAATTGTTGATGAATTAAAAATAAAGGCTGATAAAGAAGAAAAAACGTTTGCGGAACTGTCGGGCAAAAACGAAAAGCTCACTCGTACAATGCTCGACCTAAGCATTAAGAAAAACACAATTTTAAAAGACATTGAACAAACAAATGAAAAGATCCAGAGAGTTATCTCGGAGAAGGAACAAATATTGTCATCAATTTCAAACAGACAATCTGAAATTGAGAAGCTAAAAAATACAATTGAGGATTTGCGTAAAAATAAACTTGATTTTGAAAAAAATATTGAGAAAAATAAAAAACTTTTGCTTGATACCAGAACATCACTGGAATCTTATATTAAAAAGAGACAGGAAATCGACGACAAAATAAAAAGCCGGCAGGCTTCTGTCAACAACATAAGAGAAACCTTGTTTAATCTATCCGGGCGTCTTGCAAAAGCACAAACGAAATACGAAAACTCTGAAACTGAGCTTGAATCAATAATTAATCATTTATGGGAAGAATATGAGTTAACCTACAGCGACGCGTCAAACAGAGATTTGACCGGGTTCGATTTAAACAGCTCAATAAAAAGGATAACAGAACTTAAAAAGGAAATAAAATCTCTCGGGAATATAAATATTGATTCTATAGAAGAGTATAAGACTGTTAGCGAAAGGGTAGATTTTCTGACTGAACAGACAAACGATTTAGAAAAATCTAAAAAAGAATTGGTTCGTATAATAGACGAAATGCTTTTAATTATGAAAGAAAGATTTTCAGAACAATTTAAAATTATTAACGAAAACTTCAGCCGGGTATTCTCTGAGCTGTTTGGCGGAGGACAAGCTAATCTAAGTCTGTCAGACCCGGATAACGTTTTAGAAAGCGGAATTGAAATTGAGGCTCAGCCCCCCGGGAAAAAACTTCAAAACCTAACGCTGCTGTCAGGAGGAGAAAGAGCATTCACTGCAATAGCTCTTCTGTTTTCTATTTTAAACGTACGTCCTACTCCATTTTGTATATTAGATGAAATAGAAGCGGCGCTGGATGATGTAAACGTTTACCGATTTGCCGAATACCTAAAACAATACAGCCAAAACACTCAATTTATTGTAGTTACACACAGAAGAGGCACAATGGAATCCGCCAATATTTTATACGGCGTAACCATGCAGGAAAAAGGCGTTTCAAAATTATTAACATTAAATATTGACGAGGTGAGTAAATAATGGGATTATTTGATAAATTAAAGAAAAGTCTTGCAAAAACAAAGGAAAGTATAAATGAAAAATTTAATACAGTCTTAAAAACATTTAAGAAGATTGACGACGACTTATTTGACGAGCTTGAAGAGGTTCTTATTACATCCGATTTGGGCGTAAACACATCGATGGATATAATTGAAAAACTGCGCCAAGCTGCAAAAGAGAAAAAACTTAGAGACAGTTATGAATTAAAAAGTGAACTAAATAAAATAATGAGTGATATTTTAACAGAAGGCAGCGGTTCAAAAATTGAACTTCAAGGCACGCCGGCTGTTATAATGGTGATTGGCGTTAACGGAGTTGGCAAAACAACATCCATAGGCAAAATTGCAAATATGTATAGAAATCAAGGGAAATCAGTTTTGATAGCCGCCGCAGACACTTTCCGCGCCGCAGCAATAGAACAGCTTGAAGTTTGGTCAGAACGCGCCGGGGTTGATATAATTAAACAGCAGGAAGGTTCAGACCCAGCTGCTGTTATATATGACGCTGTAAACGCAGCTAAATCAAGAAATATTGATATTCTCTTATGTGATACCGCAGGACGGCTGCACAATAAGAAAAACCTGATGGAAGAATTGAAAAAGATTTATAAGATTCTTAACCGTGAACTGCCAAACTCCAGCAAGGAAGTTCTTCTTGTGCTCGACGCAACAACAGGTCAGAACGCTGTTCAGCAAGCCATACAGTTTAAAGAGGCCGCAGATATAACAGGAATTATTTTAACAAAACTGGACGGAACAGCAAAGGGCGGTATTGTATTGGCAATCAAGAATGATTATGACATACCCGTTAAATTTATTGGCGTTGGAGAAAAAATTGACGATATAGAACCTTTTGACCCTGTTGAATTTGTAAACGCAATTATAGACCCTGAAAATGAAGAACCGGTTGATGAAATAGTTGAATAGATTTTATTTAAACATAATTTACTATCATTACTAACTATTAAAATAAATTATAAGATTTTTTTGGCGAATTTTCTCAAAAAATATAAATGTTTAAAAATTACTTGCAAATATGATATTTTTATGCTATTCTTATAAAGTTAATAATAGGTAGTCCTCTGCCTGATGTGTGGCAAGAATATCTTAAAAGGAAAGGATGTAAAAATGGATATTTTACAACAAATTACACAAGAACAAATCAGAAAAGATTTACCTGAAATTGCTATTGGTGACACTTTGAGAGTGTATGTCAAGGTAAAAGAAGGAAGCAGAGAAAGAGTTCAGATGTTTGAGGGAACTGTTATCAAGAAGAATCATGGCGGTATTCAGGAAACATTTACTGTAAGACGTCTTTCTTATGGAGTTGGCGTGGAAAGAACTTTCCCTGTTAATTCTCCTAAAATCGACCGCATTGAGGTTGTTAGACATGGTAAGGTAAGACGCGCTAAGCTTTATTATCTACGTGATAGAGTTGGTAAAGCAGCAAAGGTTAAAGAGAAACTTTAATAGTTAAAAAATGCAGTGGTGGTTAATCTTTAATCACCACTCTTTAGCATTTTGTAGTTATTTTAGGAGTGTTTATTATGAATAATAAAAATCAAAAGCCGAACAATCAGAACAATGGAAATATTGATGAAACTGTTGAAAAAGCTAAATCTGAAATAAATGCTCAAACTGACTCTATGCTTCGTGAAATCGAAGAAAGACGCCAGCGGCGTTTAGCAAGACAAAGAGAAATGGAACAGCAAATACAAGCTGAAGAAGAGGCTAAGGCAAGACGGTTAGCAAGACTAAAAGCCCAGGAAGCTGCCAACGCTGATTTAAAAATGGCTTCATCCCGCAGAAATACTGCCGATGTTCAAAAGCCTGTACCGACTGTATCTTCATCAGACAGTGTTTTCAGCAACGCCCACAGACAGCAGCCTGACGCGATAGAGAATTTTTCATCAGCTCCGTCTGCTTCTAAAAATACACAGTCTCGTCCCCAGCGCAATGAAAGCGTTTTAAACGCCTCTTCCTCTTCTGCAAATACACGCAGACGAACAATAATGTCTTCAGGAGAAACGCAGGTTATGCCTAAAATTTCTGAAGCTGTACCTCCGTCTCAGAAGAGACAAAATACTGCTCCATCAAGTCAAAAAAGAGCTTCAGAGCAGAATTCTTCTAAACCAAGTGATTCTGCACATGTATCCAGAACTTCTAAGAGTAATGAACAAGCATTTAAAAGAAGACAAGTTCAGAATACCGTGTCTGCAAACTCACAGGCGGTCGGACGCGCACCTGTAAAAAGCGGAAATATCTCAGCGGCAAAACCAAAAAATTCACATAAGGAAGTAAACATGATGAAAGAAATCAGAGATTGGGTTATTGCGATAGTTATTGCTGTTGCCGTTGCCCTGCTTATAAGAAATTTTGTATTCACTTTGGTTAAAGTTCAAGGTGAGTCTATGCAGCCAACACTGCAGGAAAATGATAGATTATATGTTAACAGATTATTCTATACACCAAAAAAGGGCGATGTTGTTATCTTTAAACCATCATCTGACCCTAAAAGACCATATGTTAAGAGAGTTATTGCAACCGAGGGCGACACTGTTTATATTGATTTCGAGACAGGCGATGTATATGTTAATGACCAGGTTATTGACGAGCCTTATATCAAAGCTAAAACAACACGCTCCGGCAGTTATATAGCTGAACAAATTGCATCAGGAAATTATAGCAAAGATAATCCAATTGTTATAGAAAAGGGTAAAATCTTTGTAATGGGGGATAATAGGAATAACAGCAGAGACAGCCGTGAAATTGGTCAGGTTCCGAAAAGTGAATTAATAGGCGGAGCAGTATTTAGATTTTGGCCATTAAATAAATTTGGTTCTGTCTCTTATAAAGCTACTACCTCTTATTTAATCGAAGATGAAAACATGAATTTCAAATTTGTTGCATAATAAGTGTGAATATATCGGTATTGCCATCGGCAATACCGTTTACTTTATAGAGATTTAAAAAGGAGATATATATGAACAATAAATATCAGCTTCAATGGTTCCCCGGTCATATGGCAAAAACCCGCCGTATGATACAAGATAACCTTAAACTAGTAGATGTAGTAATCGAACTCGTAGACGCACGCCTTCCTCTTTCTTCACGCAATCCTGACGTTGATAAAATTATTGGTTCAAAACCGCGTATTGTTGTTTTAAATAAAGCCGATATAGCCGATAACTCATTGACTATGAAATGGTTGAATTATTTTAAAGATAAAAATATAGAAGCGATTTCAGCAAACAGCCAAACCGGCAAAGGATTGAAAAAAGAGCTTGATAACGCTATAGAAATTGTTCTGGCTGACAAATTTAAAAGAGATGAGACAAAAGGTATACAAAGGCACGCTGTTAAAATGATGGTAATAGGCATTCCAAATGTCGGAAAATCTTCATTTATAAACCGTCTGTCAGGGCGTGCAGCGGCAAAGACCGGTGATAGACCTGGAATAACACAAACCAAACAGTGGATAAGAATAGCAGGGAAATATGAACTCTTAGATACACCCGGAATCCTTTGGCCAAAATTTGAGAATGAGGACGACGCTAAAAAAATTGCCTTTACAGGCGGAATTAAAGATGAAATTTTGGATGTTGAGGATTTAGCATATGAACTTTTAGGATATTTAAAACAATCTTATATGGACAGCCTTTTAAAAACATATAACTTAAATGATTCAGACAGCGAACTTAATAAGTATGAACTCTTAGAAAGTATCGGCCGCAAAAGGGGCTGTGTTATATCCGGCGGAGAAGTGGATACATTTAGAACAGCAAACATTATTATATCTGATTTTCGCTCTGCCAAACTAGGCAGGATAACTCTTGAAGAACCCAAAAGAAATGAGGAAAACTGATATGGAAATTGATTTATTGCAATATGAAAAAGATTTAATATCCCGCGGATACGAATATATATGCGGAATAGATGAAGCCGGCAGAGGTCCTCTTGCCGGACCGGTATGCGCCGCCGCAGTAATACTGCCCAACAGACTTGTTATTGACGGCGTTAATGACTCAAAAAAATTATCTGAGAAAAAACGTGAAAAGTTATATAATGAAATAATAGAATCAGCTTTAGCATATTCTGTTCAATTTGTCTTTCAAGATGTCATTGATGAAATAAATATTCGTCAAGCTACCCATGCTGCAATGCAAAATGCAGTTAATGGTTTAAAAATACATCCCGATATTTTAATCGTTGACGGAAATGATAATATTGATTTTAATAACATTGAAACTCTATATATTAAAAAAGGCGATTCCTTATCCCAAAGTATTGCCGCCGCGTCTATTCTGGCAAAAGTCACAAGGGACAGATATATCGTTGAGCTATCAAAGGATTATCCTGAATACGGTCTTGAAAAGCATAAAGGTTATGCTACTAAAGCTCATATGGAGGCAATAAGAAAATATGGCGTTCAGCCTATACATAGAAAAACTTTTATGACTGATAAAGTTCTTGGAATAAATAAAACAAATTAAAACGGTGATACTTTTATGTCTAATACTAAAGAAACCGGTAATTATGGAGAAATACAGGCATCTAATTACCTAGTTAAAAAAGGATATACAATTATTGCTAGAAACTACTATGGCAAGCATGGAGAGATAGACATCATAGCTGTGACACCGGATAACACTACTTTGGTGTTTGTTGAAGTCAAAACAAGAAAATCAAAGTTATTTGGTTATGCTGCTGAATCTATAGATAAAAAGAAAATTCAAAGTATTATAAGAACTGCAGAAAATTTTATGTTTGAAAACCCATCTGAACACCAAATTAGATTTGATGTTATTGAAGTTTATTATAAAATAATAAATAACGATGAACTCATATTGGATGAAATTAATCATATTAAAAACGCATTTTATGATATAAGCAATTATATATAGCGATATTAATTTTTACTCAATACCAATTAAGTATACTTATATGAACTGACTTGCAATAATGCTCTATTTGTCTGCAAATATTATTATATTGTTTGTGCATAACAAATTAACGTCACTATAATATATAACATATCTGCTCTAGCATATTAATTTTATAATTTTTCAAACAGCATAAATCATAAAAATAAAATTATTAAAGTGATAAAACACAACGATTATACATTGCGTGATGCGGAATTTATATTATATAAAAATACATTAAAACTATAACATTAGTTAACTGGTCCAAAATTTGCTAAGTTTAATGAAATTAAGAAAGCACTTTATACGAAAGTATATTTTGCGGTTCCTCACTCTCCCTGTAAGAAATAATCTAATTAAAATACAAATGGATTTTAGGATTATTTTTAAAACAGATTTTATTTTAGAATTCTAAAAGATAGAGAGTCAAACAAAATCGTTAAACTATTTGCATACACACCTATGTTTAAACCTGATTTTACCTGATGAGATTTTTGCTACACTTGTCAATCTACCGGAATCCGCAAATTTATATTAAATTATTAAAACAAATGATTATTTTACAGACTTTATAAAATTAATATTTAATTTTTATATATGAATATCTATGATAGTGACTTAAAAATTTGTCAAATTCAATATTGCAATTTGTTCTGTCTTATATTACAATATTATACAATAGTTCTAATCCATAAATATCTTATTGTAGATTATATAGCTGAAATTTATTATTTATTTTTCAAACAAATTAAATTATTGTTTATACAAATAATTTATAAGATTTTGGAAATTTATCTATATTATTTAAGATAATAAAAATTTTAGTCAAATAGAAATTTTAAATAAATCTGAAAGGAACAATACTATGAATAAAGATGTATATGAAAGCCCGCTAAACTCCCGTTATGCGAGTAAAGAAATGAAATATATTTTCTCTCCCGATAAAAAATTTAAAACTTGGAGAAAATTATGGGTCGCACTGGCTGAATCCGAAATGGAGCTTGGTCTTAATGTAACAAAGGAACAAGTTGAAGAATTACGTGCAAACGTGGACAACATAAACTATGACGTTGCCGAAGCCCGTGAAAAAGAGGTACGTCACGACGTTATGTCTCATGTATACGCATATGGGCAGCAATGTCCGAATGCTAAAGGAATTATTCATCTCGGCGCCACTTCATGTTATGTTGGCGATAACACTGACCTAATAATTATGAATGAAGCTTTGGAACTTATAAAAACAAAGCTTCTCAAAGTAATTGCTTTATTAAAAGATTTTGCTCTTAAATACAAAGACTTGCCGACATTAGGATTTACCCATTTTCAGGCAGCTCAGCTAACTACTGTCGGAAAGAGAGCAACGCTTTGGATATGGGAACTGTTGATGGACCTTGAAAACATAGACTTCCAGCTAAGCCGCGCGGCTCTGCTTGGGTGCAAAGGCACAACAGGAACGCAGGCAAGCTTTATGGAACTTTTTGATAATGATATTGAAAAAGTTAAAGCTCTTGATAAAAAAATCTGTGAAAAGATGGGATATTCAAAATTTTATCCTGTTTCCGGACAAACATATTCAAGAAAAATTGATTATCAAATGCTGTCAGTATTGAGTGATGTTGCTCAAAGTGCGTATAAGTTTGCAAATGACATACGCTTGCTTCAGCATCTTAAAGAAATAGAAGAACCGTTTGAAAAATCTCAGATTGGTTCCTCTGCTATGGCTTACAAACGTAATCCTATGAGAAGCGAACGTATTTGTTCATTGGCAAGATATGTTATTGTCGACGCAGTCAATCCAGCCATAACCTCTTCTACTCAATGGTTTGAAAGAACACTTGACGACTCGGCAAACAAAAGAATCAGCGTAGCTGAAGCATTTTTAACCGTTGACGCTATACTGAATATTTATATGAATGTTGCTTCCGGATTGGTTGTATACCCGAAAGTTATTAATAAACGTATTATGTCTGAGCTTCCATTTATGGCCACTGAAAATATCATGATGGACGCTGTTAAAAACGGCGGCGACCGCCAGGAACTTCACGAGCGTATACGCAAGCATTCTATGGACGCCGGAAAAGTAGTTAAAGAGCAAGGCGGAGAGAATGACTTAATTGAAAGAATAGTTGCTGATGATTCGTTTAATTTGAGTCACGAAGAAATAGACAAAATATTAAAACCTGAAAACTTTATAGGAAGAAGCGTAAGTCAAGTTGAAGAATTCATAGACGAATACGTAAATCCTGTTTTAGATAATAATGATTTAGCTGAAGAAGTGGAACTTACTGTTTAATTAACCAAAAGATTGGAGCGCAGAATTATGACTATAGGATTTATTGGCGGAGGAAATATGGCCACTGCATTGATTTCCGGACTTATTTCATCCCAAAAATTTAAACCGGCGGAAATAACTGTTTATGATATTGACGCAGTAAAATTAAAAGAACTTTCAAACAAATTAGGAATTGTTCCGTCAAATTCAATAACTGAGCTTGAGGAGCGGGTTGATATAATCGTTTTATCTGTCAAGCCAAATATAATGCCGCAAATTTTAAATAACTTAAACGGCTATAATGAAAAAATTTATATTTCTATCGCCGCCGGAATAACACTTGACGCCCTGGCAAACGGTCTTGGCTCAGATAAAAAGATTATAAGAACCATGCCAAATACTCCTGCTCTCGTTAAATGCGGTATGACCGTTATAACCCCTAATGAAAATGTCGATGAAGGCGAAATCAGGTTAGTCGAGGATTTATTGTCCGGAGTTGGAGAAACCGTAAGACTTGAAGAAAAATATATGAACGCAGCTATCGCGCTGCATAGCAGCAGCCCTGCATATATATATATGCTTATAGACGCAATGGCAGACAGCGGTGTTAAGTATGGAATCCCCAAAGCGCTATCACAAAAATTAGCCGCTAAGGCTGTCGAAGGAAGTGCTAAAATGGTATTGGAAAGCAGCGAACATCCGATGAGGTTAAAAGATAATGTTTGTTCCCCCGGAGGAACAACTATTGCAGCCGTATGTGATTTAGAAAAAACCGGATTCAGAAGTTCAATCCAGAGTGCTATTGATTCATGCGTGAATAAAGCGGAAGAAATGTCTAAATAGATAAAAAATTAACGCCTGATAATCAATATCAGGCGTTAATTTTATTTTATAACGGCTGTTATTTCATCTTCCTTCATATCAATTAGAACAGTTTTGCCATGTATTAGTTCACCTTTTATCAGCATCTGCGCTAACTTATCTTCAATATTCTTTTCAATAAATCTCCGCATTGGTCTTGCGCCATATTGTCTGTTATAGGATTTATCCAGAATAAATTCTTTTGCTTTCTTTGAAACTTCAAGAGTTATATCCTTTTCTTTCAATCCGTCAGACAAATCATGCAGCATCAAATCTATTATTTTAATTAACTCTTCTTTTTCAAGTTCCTTAAATATAATAATCTCATCAACGCGATTAAGAAATTCAGGTCTGAATAACTCTTTAAGCGCTCTGTCAATTTTAATATGAGTGGCTTCTTCGTCTTCATTAAAACCTACAACGTTTGATTTTTTATCACTTCCGGCATTTGAAGTCATAATTATAATAGTATTTTCAAATGACACTACTTTACCGTGACTGTCAGTTATTCTTCCGTCATCTAAAATTTGAAGCAGCATATTAAATACATCAGCATGTGCTTTCTCAATCTCATCAAGAAGAATTACGCTGTATGGTTTTCTTCTTATTTTTTCGGTCAGTTGACCGGCTTCATCATATCCAACATAACCCGGAGGCGAACCAATCAATTTTGAAACCGAATGTTTTTCCATATATTCAGACATATCAAGCCTAATCAATGCGTCTTCACCGTCAAAAACTTCTCTGGCAATTTGCTTTGCAAGTTCCGTTTTACCAACTCCTGTTGGACCCACAAAAATAAATGACACCGGTCTTCTTTTTAAGCTAATACCTGCTCTTTTTCTCCTTATAGCACTCGCTACGCCATTTACAGCCTCATTTTGACCGATTACTCCCTTATGGAGTCTGTCTTCTAACCCTACTAAACGTTCAGACTCGTATTCACTAATATGTTTAACAGGTATTTTAGTCCAATTTTCAATTACTGAAGCTACATCCTCTGCTTCCAAATATTTTATCGACGCTTTCTCAACTTCAGAAATTTTTGATTGCAGCTGTATTTCCTGAACTTTTAAATCAGCTGCTTTTTTATAGTCATCTTCCGCAGCGGCTTTATCTTTTGCATCCTGGGTTTCTTTAAGTTCTTGCTGTAGTTTAACCAGTTCAATTAATTCGTTATTATTTAAATTAACTTTTGAAGCAGCTTCATCAATAACATCTATCGCTTTGTCAGGCAGAAATCTATCCTGAATATATCTTTCAGCAAGAACTGTTGCTGTTCTTATAATATCATCAGTAATTTTTACATTATGATAATCTTCATAATAGCCTTTGATACCTTTTAAAATCTCTATTGTTTCCTCAACCGTTGGCTCTTCAACCATAACCATCTGAAAACGGCGCTCCAAAGCAGAATCCTTCTCAATATATTTTCTGTATTCATCAATGGTAGTCGCCCCAATAACCTGAATCTCACCCTTAGAAAGAGCCGGTTTCAAAATATTGCCGGCATTCATCCCTCCCTCAGCATCTCCGGCTGAAGCAATGGTGTGAATTTCATCAATAACAAGAATGATATTGCCCGCTTTTTTAACCTCTTCTATTATATTACGAAGTCTGGATTCAAACTGTCCTCTAAACTGAGTTCCAGCTATAACCGACGTCATATCTAAAAGATAAATCTCATAATTAAGCAATTTCTGAGGTACTTCCCCCTCAACAATTTTAAGAGCTAAACCTTCAGCAATTGCAGTTTTACCAACACCGGGCTCACCAATCAAACAAGGGTTATTCTTTGTGCGCCTATTAAGTATCTGTATTGTCCTCTCTATTTCACGCTCTCTGCCAATTACAGCGTCAATTTCACCTTTTTTCGCTTTTTCAGTCAAATTAACCCCATAAGTATCAAGCATTTTCTTTTTTGAATTCTTTTTTTCTTTAGTTCTTCTAGGTCCAGCTTTTCCTGGTTCACCGCTCTGACTCTCACTGTTTGAATTCATAAATCTGCTCATAAACTCAAACGGATTACGCTGAATACTGCGGCTCATTTTTTCCTCGCTGTCAGGAGTATTATTTTCTTCCTTAGTGTTATCGGAATCATCAGAAACTTCCTGATCATCTTCCTGAGCTTCCTCACTATCATCTGCTTCAGTTAGTGAAATTATATCTGCGTCGCCACCAAGTTCTTGTCTAAGCAAATCTATACTCTCGCCAAGGTCAAAATCATCACCCATTTCATCAAACATACTCTTCATTTCTGTATTTAAGCGGTCCATTTCTTCAGGGTCAACCCCCATTTTGTCTAAGATGGACTCAACAGGGCCTAAATTCAATTCCTTAGCGCAAGATAGACAATAACCTTCATTATTCTGCGTACCGTCCGGATTCAATTTTGAAATATATACAACTGCTAAGTTTTTTTTACATCTGCAACATAGCATATTATCCCCTCCTAGTTCGGAACATGTCTTAATATTATACCACATAAATATTAATTTAGCAACACTTTGACACAAAAATGAACCAACAAATTGAAAGACCGTCCGATATCGGACGGTCTCTCATTGGGAAGAAATCTATAAATTAATTTTACTACCTAAATAAATTTTGAATACAGATTATTCAAATTCTGTATATTCAACTGTTATATCCTTAATTATGAACTTATTTGGATCAGCTGAACCAGGATAAACAGCAAGGCAAAGATTATCTCTGTCTATATTAGAGGCTTCCGGGAATCCAGTAAACATATTATACTCATTCCAGCTATCCGCTCCAGCAACCTTAGCCTTAGCAGTCAAAACTCCTGTTTTGAAGTTAGCAGTTATACTAACAATTTGATCTGCATAATTTGTAGCCGGGAATTTTCCTCCCGCACAGTTAAGCCACTGATGTTCAGTATTTGAAGAACCGCTTCGTCTTCCAACCCCAACGTCAAGCATATTCATTTGATCCCAACGTCCATAACTTGTTCTAGCGATACGTATTTTATTTTCATCGCTATTATATGTTCCAGGAATTCCGCTTAAGAGATCTACCGTAGCACAATCATCAGATGTACTATAGCCCTTTTCCATTGTTACTGTAAATGTTACAGTAACTGCGTCTGTAGATTTTATTCCATCAGATAATGATGATAAATTCCAATATGCACCGTCTGAGGTTTTTGAGCTGCTAGAAACTGTATATTCACCATTGTTATTTGCAACTGTTGCACCGCTTCCCAAATTCGTTGGGATACCGGTTACCGAGTAAGTCTTATTAACAAGTTTAGCAACTGATGCATCCGATGTTACAGATTCACCTTTAGCTCCAGTAATAGTAGTTTTTCCATTTTCAGGATTAAGAATCTTATATCCGTCTGTTAAAGTATCAAAAACCACATCGTACTCACCTACCGGAATACCCTCGGCAGTATATACAGCGCTGGTGGTTCCCTTAGCAATCTGTGCAGATGTTTGCTTGATTACAGCATTTCCTTTATAGAAATTAACCGTGAAGTCAACATCAACATCAGGAGCTGCACCGTTTAGTGAAATGGTTCCTGTAGCTGTAAACACATTTTCAGTATCCGTTGTCGGATTAATTGTTACAGGAATAACCGCCTTTGTACCTATAGCTTTATCTGATGATTCCCTAATATAGAGTACAAGTGTTGTTTCAATTGGCGTCTCGCCATTAGCCGGTCTTATTACAGTTACCTTTGTGCCATCATTGTTTACTATGGCATATTCTGATGCTGATTCCCACTTAAATTCGTAACCGGCAGGAGCCTGAGGCAGATCAACTTCTGTACTTGTTCCTTCCGGAATAACAAATGTTGTCTCACTTGCAACTTTATTAACTCCAGCATATTTTTCTGTCATGTTCATAGGATCCCAATTATCTGTCCACTTATATCTAGCTTTAAAATAATTTATAGGATTAAACTCTAAAATCTGCCAATCATCAAGAACAGAACCAAAACCATTGGTGCATTTTACTCTCTTAGAAAAATCTACTGCTTCTCCACTCTTATTTCTGGTCCCGTATTCATAGAAACGAGCGTCTTCCTTCATATTGCCTGACATATCTCTCCAGCCTTCTGCTGTTATTCCTGCCGGGCTTGCTCCTGTAGTTGCATTGTCGTCTATAACTGTATTATAGAATGTAATCTGCGCGTCCTGTCTCCATGGTCTTCCATACATTGAATTTGTTATATTATTTCGGGTATTATAGAGTTCGCAGTTATAGAACAGATATCCATAATCATTATTACCATCAGTATTTGCCGCAGTTATTGTTGCGCCGTAATCCTTATCAGTCATTCCAGCTGCTCCAAGCTTACAGTTATCAAACACTGCTGTTGCATTACCATAGATATAGTCTGTTCCGCCTATTAAATCACAATTTTTAAAATATATTCTTCCTTCACTAATATATACTGAATCCTGATTACCTCTTGCGCGAATGTTTTCAAGTATACATCTGTCGCCATTTATTGAAACTGCATGACCTCTTTCATTGAATCCTGATGAACGAGCTAAATACGCGCTTTCTTCAGGGGTAAATGTATAGTTTCCATCTTTTGTTTTTTCTATATATTTTGCTTTACTTACGGTTTTATCAGAATTCAACACTGATTCAGGTGCAACTTCGGCTGTGTCTTCATAACAAATGCTCAAACTATCACGCTCCGGAAGCATATCTTTTAACTCATTATCCGTTTTGCCGGGAATAAGTTTTCTATCTGCCTGAGGCTTTACTCCTGCTTCCTTTTCACCTTTTGTTACCATAACAGGTATACTATTTATTATATTAAAATCTTTAACTGTTATGTCGCTTGCAGACTTTCTTACTACAAGCGGAGCCATATCACTAAAGTTTCCTAAATGAGAAACTCTAACTGATACATCCTTATGAGCAACTCCGTCTAAATCATAATATGAAATAGTTGAAACACCATTTAACACCTGACCTACTTCATATTTGGTAAACTTTTCATCAGTATCTTTATAACCGTTCCAGGTTTCTTCTTTTGACCAGTTAATTTTAGGATCATAGTTTCCGTTTAAATCTGCTGTGCCTGCGCAATAACCAGTACAATAATACCATGAAAGATTTACTTTACCATTAGTACCAGGAGTCTGCTGAAGAGTTATATACTTTACATTATCAAATAATACCTGCTCTTCATAGAATCCTGGATCTACATTAATTACAACACGCTCAGCCTCAGACTGTGGATTTAATTCAGTCGCTTTAGCTACAGCGTCTCTTATTGTAGAAAACTCAAAGTTAGCTCCGCTGCTTTCCTGCGTCAGTGTTGCTTTATTAACGGTCGGTTCACTTGTTGGTCCAGGCGTTGCTGACGGTAATTCAGTAGGTCTTAAAACGTCTTTAACCTCAAAAGTTTTTGACAAAGGATTTAAGGTATCAACACCGTTCCAAATATAAAGTTTAACAATTCCTTTATCAGGCTTGCTGTAATCAAGTCCTTCAACCGTTGTTCCCTTTATGTCATAGCTCTTTGCATCCAGCATTATCTCGCTGTCTGCTTCGTCATATGCTGCTGCAAGAAGTTTTCCTGTTGGGTTTTCTTCTGTTCCGTTGTACTTTAACTCAACGTTCAGCTTTCCATCATCACCATAATATGCTTCTGTTATTTCATAAGCATATCCTAACGGCTCGGTCGTTGGTACAACTTCAGGTGTTGGTACAACATCGGGTGTTGCTGACGGTTCAGTTTCTCCTCCGCTTGTAAAACTTACATCTATCGTTACATTTTCCTCCGGCATCACAAAAGTTCCTTGATTTGCTCCGGCCATCGTTACATCTACCGCGCTTCCTGCTGCTCCTGTTACGCTCATTCCCTTTGTTGTCATTCCTGCTTCCGGAACTGCGTCTATCTGCACGGTCTCTCCCGGTCTTGCTTTTACAGATACCACCGGCGCTCCCGACATATACGATATTCCGACAAATCTCCCCTTAGATCCCAGTACTCCCATATAATAGGTCTTTCCTGCTTCTACCGGTATGCTTGCGCATACATTCTCTTTTGCCGTTGCTATATGGTAATACGCAGAGTCTGTCTTCGTTGCCGTTCCTTCTTCTGTAATTGCTACTTCCTTACCGCTTCCTACATCTACTACGTATAACGAAAGCACTCCTGAGGCCGGTGCTACGAATTTCATTGCCGCACCAGTTATCATTCCGTTTTCAAATTTTCCGTTTATTTTACCATGTGAAACATATTTCGTAAACGACTCTCCTTCTATTGTCGCTTTTGTGCTCCCTGTTACGTCCAAGGTTATTATCGGCGTCAAGCTTCCGCCTACAGCTGTAAGTTCAGGCATAAGTTCCTGTCCTTCATTTACAGCTCCGTTTGCTCTCCACCATACTTCTCCTGCACTGCTCAACTCTGCTGATTCCAGTTCTGCTGTTTCAGCTGAAATTTCTCCTAAGTTTGTCAGAGCTACTGTTCCGCCTTGAATTCCGGCTGCTGTTTCTGCCGTATACTTCTTTGCCGGTATTACTACATTTGTGCATTCTGCGGTTCTTTCAACACTCAGCTTTGTTGAATCAGCGTCACTTGTTACCACATACATGTTAACTGATTCGCCGAACTCAAGCTTCATATCAAGTCCGCTTACTTTTCCGCTGCCGCTTACATCATACTTCTTTGTCTCTGTTACCGTTCCCTCTGATGATTTTCTCTCAACCACCAGTTTGTTTGACGGTGTTCCTTCTCCATTATACTTCAGCTCTACACTCAGCATTCCGTCATAGTCTATATCCACTGCGCTGAACTCATAATCCATTGCTGTATAGTTTACTGCCTTATACACTACCGGATTTTTGTCCGTTCCGCCATAGTTGGTCGGTACTGTCGGCTCCTGATTTTCTGTCTTTATGTTCTGCTGTAATCCGAACAGGAAAAACAGTTCTTTTGCAGCCTTAGCTCTCGTCACTTCTGCCTTTGGCTCCAACTCTGTTCCGTTCATCATCTTTGTTCTGCTAAGTCCTTTTTCACTTCTCATTAAGCCCAAATTATATACTTCATAGAACTTTTCTAAGTACTCTCTTGATATATCTTTAGTATCTGTAAGATTTCCCCAGCCTACCAACGGATAATACTGTGCGCTCTCTCCTGTTAAATTCGGATCATACTCCGGATCATCAGGAGATACACTCGAACCATTGTAATCCGTCATATACTTCGGCTTGTTCCATTCTCCTGTTTCAACGTTTCTGCCGAATTTTAATGAATATGCGTCATATACTATCCCCGCCATTGTTTCACGGTTCAGCGTTCCGCTGTTCATATACTTTGCAAAATCTGCTGTTTCTAAATTCCAAATTGTGCATATTCCTGCTATAAAGTCATTTGTGCTTATTGACTTCTCAGGATTAAACAGATTATTATTATCTGTATCCATAGCTCCTATTTGAAGCATTTTTTCTATTTGATTTCTATACTTTGAATTTGAAGCTGAATATCCGTTTACTTTTGCTTCGGTTACATCCTTTGCTCTGTTTTCGGGATATACTTCGCTCCAATTTCCGCTTGTGCATGCTGCCTTTACTTTGTCGTTCAGGTATCCTGCTAATTCTTTTATCTTTGCACTACCAGCCGCGCTCTGAGCATAAATATCCTCTGCAATCAGTTTGCTGAACATCTTTCCTGCCGCTTCTTTATAGTGCGTTCCATCTATTTTGTTATCAGGATGTCCGTTTGCATATGAGCCGCTGTTTGTTTTTCCCGGTGACTCTCCGGCTTCAAGACTTTGGTATATATCCATTGTCTCTGCTGAGCCTATCTTTTCAAAATATGCCTTTGCCTTTGCAAACAAATCTACAAACTCTACTTTATTATCAGCCTTTGCCTTATCTTCCATAAACTGCGGTGAGTTTGGATTAAAGCCCCTTGGTTTCTCACTGCTTACCGATGCAACACCATTACTTGTTCTCGGCATTCCTGACACCAATATCGGAGTTACTCCTCTCTCTTCCATTGCAGCACAATACATATCCAGCCATTTTGGATACGTCACTTTACTTGAACCTCTTCCAAATCTCATAGCTGAATCATCAGTTTCATCATTATGTGCAGAATGAATCAGTACAAAATCTCCTTCTTTTGCATTATACAGAACATTGTTAAATCTTCCTTCTGTATAGTTCGCTCTCATTGAACGTCCACCCATTGAATAATTTACAACGTTTACCTTGTCCAAATCAAACATTTTAAAAATATTCTGCCCCCATGAACTCATGCTGTCTTCCTCAAATGTATAAGTCTTCTGTGTTGAGTCTCCCAGCACAAACACTGTCGGCTTTCCTGACGCAGTATTATTTTCTATTCTGCTCAGCGAAATTGATTCTATTCCTATAGTAGTTCCTGCTGCCGTTGGCTGTTTGTTTGGCTCAATTTCTATCTCTATGTACGGCCAGCCTGTCACATAGTCATACTTCCACGTTGAACCTTCCCATGACGCATAATTATTATGTGCCACAAGTCCAGCAGTATCCCAAGCACTTGAACTCGTTATTCTGCTTGCCTGCATTCCTGTCGGAGCTATCCATGTATTACTTGATGTTGTTTCACTTGTACAGTTAACTGTTATTCCATAACCTCCAAGTTTATCTACATCAACACGGAATATTAATCCACCGAAATTATCATTATTTCCATCCTTGCTTTTTACCGTTGTTGCGTCTGTCTCAGTTATGCTACAGCCGTTTTCATCCTGCTTTATTTTACTGGGATCTACGGTTCTTGCAGGCATAGCACTGTTTGTTTTCACAAATCCATATCCCTTTGACGCGTCATACATGTCTGTATTTTTAACATTTATGGCTCCGTCTACTTCTGCCGATTTAAAGTTAAATGTCTTGTATGCTTCTCCCATCAGTTCAGATGTTCCCTCTTGTCCGGCACCTTGCTCAGCCGCTGTCGCCAATGTCATACCCGACAACATCGTGAGCAGCATCATTATCGCCACTGCCAAACTTATACATCTTTTTCTCATCCTTTTTCCTCCTTAAACTTTTAGTTATTTTTTAATGTATTTTTAATCTTTTCTCTTTAATTATATATAAAATAACCAAAAGAAACAATAGCCAGAAAAAAATATTTTAAATACCAAAAGACAAAAAGTATTGAATTACTACTGATATTATGTTATAATGTTACAATAATTAGGAGGAGTTTATTATGTCTATATATAGTTTTATAAAAAAGAATAATGGTATACCCCTTTATGTGCAAGTTAAACAAGCCTTTATAAATGACATAAATACCGGAAAGCTCGAAAATATGCAAAAACTTCCATCAAGAAGAAACCTTGCAAAAGATTTAAATTTAAGTACCACAACAATTAATAACGCATACCAGGCATTAGTAGATGAAGGTTATGTAATAACAATTGACCGAAGCGGTTTTTATGTAAAGTCTAATGATATACAATACGGTGAATATGATGATGTTCCATGGGAAAGCAACACAGACTATACTTATAATTTTAGTTATAATAATTGTGAAATATCCAACTTAGATGACACATATTCAAAAATGCTCACAAAATATATTCAAGCAAATGATTTTTCCAGCTTTTACATGCATGGAAATAAACGAGGGGAATTAGAATTTAGGTCTGCAATTTCAAGATTTTTATATAATAGGCGGAATATAGATTGCTCCGTAAGTGATATATTTTTAGGTGCGGGTATTCAATATCTTCTTACTGTTGTAGTGATGATACTTGGAACTGATAAAGTTTATGGATTTGAAAATCCTACTGATTATAAAATGTTTATATGGTTAAAAAATCTTGGTTTAGATATAAGACTGGTTGATATAGACTTAGACAACGGATTTAAATGTGACAAACTGGATGAGCTCGGTATTGACGTTATGTTTGTCATGCCGGAAAATCAACTTCCAACCGGACATTGCATGTCTAAAAAGCAGCGCAGAGAACTTGCCCAGTGGTGCAGCGGAAAAAACAGCAGCAAATACGTAATAGAAGTTGCAACTGACGGAAATTTAAATTATACCAATAATACTCCTAATCCAATTTATTCAATATATAAAGGAGAAAATGTAATTTTTATTGATTCATTCGACTTAACTATTTCTCCCAACGTAAAGACTTCGTTTATGGTTCTTCCACACGGTTTGGTAGAATCAGTAATAAAAAAAATTGAAACATATTCGCCTCTCATAACAATTCTTGAACAAAAAATATATCAAGACATGATTAACAGCGGCCAACTGGAACGTTTAATAAAACGTAACAATAAAACTATGAAAGACAAACGCAATTATCTTATTTCTTCTATACAAAAATCTAAACTTGGCCCACGATTTAAGTTTATTAATTATGATACGGGAATGAATTTGCTTGGAATATTTGACAGCCAAATGAATGGAACAGAATTAACAAAACTTGCATTTAATAATGGAGTAAAGATTTTTGAAATGACAAAATTTTTATTAAAACCAAATAATATTATGACCAAAAATGCTTTTGTATTTGGTTACGCCGGATTAACTATTCCTGAAATTGAAAGCGCCGTGCAAAATCTCGAAAATGTTTGGTACAAATTAAAATAATAAAAAATTTCAAGTCCATGGTATTAATTAAAGACATAAGTTAAATATGAATATAAAAGTAATTTTTAAACACATTTATGATTTTATAAACACCAACAAATTTATATAAAATACATCTTTATAGCTAAAATAAAAACTGGAAAACTTTAAGTTTTCCAGTTTTGGCAGACATGGTGGGAATTAATCATAACATTTTTACGTATTTACAATCCTGTCGTATTCCCCCATATAACCTACATAATTACGCTGTTTTTCAATTAAATTCATTGATTTTATAACAAGTCATTTTTTGCCGATTTCTAAAAAAACGTGTAAGATTCGTGTAAATAATAATTTACTTTTCATCCTTTTTAACTCTGTCTTTGGGCACATAACCTAACTTTTGAATATCAGAAATAAACTTATTTATATCTATCTCGCCATTTATTATGAAGTTAATCAGGCTAATAGAAGATGGAAACCTCTTCCCGCTTTCAATATCTGCAAATTGTCTTAATGACATACAGCATTTTTCAGCCATCTTTCCCTGACTGAGATTTAATTCTTTTCTTTTAAAATACAGAATATTACTAAAACACATTTTCAAAATGTCAACAGGTTCCATAATTCCACACCCTTTGATAAAATATGCAAACATTTTATCAATTTATATCACAAAGATATATGAGACTAGTCTCATATATTTACTTTTTGACAAATATTTTTGTGTTTAATTATGAAAATTAAATATTTTCAATAAAAAAAGATATATTTTCTAAACAAAAAAGCGGAGCATCTTATTCAGAACCAGTAAAAACAGATAATAACAAAAAAAGTACCATCTATTATAGAATACAATTATAGATAATACTTTTATAGATAATACTTTTTGTGCTGTCCAACTAAACTGGAGAAGTTAAGTCGGCTGCGCTTTTTTATATAAACAATTTTATAAACCAAGTTTTTCAAATAAAATTCTATTTCGCTTTTTTGAATCATTAATCATTTTATCAAATGGTAGAATTTCAACATAAGTATTGTAAGTCTCATTCATTTTATAATAACCTATTTTATTAGGCGTAAATATAAAATCAAATTGCTTTATAACCTTTTCAAGCGTTGTAGTTATATCGCACACGGCATATAAATAAAATCGTGTAGTATTTTTTGCATGAACAGGCCTTCCGCTAATATCTCTGACCTTACCATCTTTTATTTTATCTACATATTTATATAGTTGAGTAATTGGATTATATGCAGATGAATAATCATTGCACATTGGACGTTTTAATTCAAATATAGTTATAGTATCAAATTCTGTTCCATCATTCTGCTGGTCAGAAACAGCAATCGGATTATCCAATAACAATAAATCAGGTCTATCATCATTTTTTTAGTATTAAGTGAAACATCAGATGCTACATAAGAACTGTAAGCTAATCTTTCATCTATTAGCCATAGATTATGAGATTCATAGTCTATATCATCCGATGAACATTTCATAGGAAATATTAAATTATGTATAAATTCTTCCTTACTAAATTTTTCATTATCTATTTTCCTAATACCTGTTGAAAGTAAATCGATAATAATTTTCCTGTGTGCAACGTAATCAGACAAAGCGGCTTTATTAACGTCACTTATTTCCTTGCTATACTTTCTAAAACAAAAAGACCGTTGCACAAATTTGTCATCATACTCTTTATAAACACTTTGAATTTCTACTTCTTCAAAAGCCTTCAACCATGAAAATCTGCCAACACCTTTGCCACCTATTTTAGCTTTATAAGTTGAATCTGATTCCAAAAATGATTTAAAATTATTTTCATCAAATCCAATACCATTGTCACATATTTCAAAACCAGTAATATTATCTAAATCGTTTTCATCAATTTCAATTTGATCTCCCGAATTATTTTAATACTAATCTCACCTGCAGTGAAATTTTTATCTTTATCACGGCTTTCTTCAATAGCATGAAATGAATTAACAATAGCTTCAAACAATGGTAATAACGGTTGATTCTTTGGTAAATTAAAATTATTTATTCGCCCAGTAATATTTATCAAAAATTCGCTCACTATAATAACCACCATAAATATATTAATTATAATTATATCATATTTTTATAAAATGACAACCGAATTTGATGAATTATTCAAAATAATTATAGGGCAATCATAGCTCCCTATTTGCTAAATTAACACCTCTAATATCCAATTTTAAATTTATTGCAACCTATTTACCACCATACACTCCAGCTATATCATTAACTATAAACATTCGCATTAAATTTTCTGTAAGTACCAGGTTATCATACTCATAGTCTTCAAGAAAACCATTAATTTTTGCGAAAAATTTGCTAATGACCTTAAAAAATTAAGGTCAAAATAATCACATCACAATCGTCCCATAAATTTTCTATTATATGTAATTGACTTTCAAATTAGTTCAAATAAAAATATTAATAATATACATACAAGACACCTAACTGATGTGACCACCAAAAGTTAGACCAAAATCTAACAATTGAGAGTCGATTCAAATTAGGTGTCTTTTTTTAACTCACCTAAACGATTACGCGAGTTTAACTCTGACACAGAATTAGGAACACAAACCAATAACTCGCTTAAATCACAATTTAAAGCTTCACATATTAAGTCAATCTGTTCTAAACTTACTCGATCTGCCATTTCATGATAAAGGTCATTTATAGTATTAGGTCTTATCCCTGTTTTCCGTGCAAGGTCAGCTTGTGTCCATCGAAGTTCGCCTAACTTCCTAGACAATAAAACTCTAATCATTATATTGCTCCTCTTGATATATTATATCAAGTAGTGAAGCGATTTATCTGTTTTTATTATTTTATATCTATATTTGTTATTAATATGTTTTGATTTTAGTTTATAAGACTTTCGTAACACATTTATTGACATTCAATCACGGATTTTGAAGCTGTATTTTTTTATTAATGATAATTTTTAATATAAATCATTTTTCACATTTTATAAGAATATCTGAAAACAGAGTTTATACGCAATATGTAACATATAGTTTAAAATATATTATTGATAGAATATTCATATATTTTAAAGAGTGGGAGTGAAATGATGAACATATTAAAAATGTGCTTTGGAAAAACATTATACTTTAGAAGAATTGAACTAAAATTAAATCAAGAGAAAATGGCAGAGAGATGTTGTCTGTCACCACGTCAATACATAGACTTAGAAAATGGAAAAAGACTACCATCATTTAAGAGTTTAATTAATATAATTATAAATGGCGGCATAGACTTAAATTTGTTTATTGAAGAAATTATCAAAGTTGGATACGTGCCTGAGGATTCAGTCGGTAAATAGATATTATATTTTTAAATAAATATAAATAGGCTCCTTAAAATATTTAAGAAGCCTATTTAACATTTTTATAATTACGTGATTAGCTTTTTATTTATCACTATTGGTATTATATATGAATAATTATGTTTCATTATATATAATTGATAATATTTTTAAATTATACAAAATATTTAAATCTTTTACTATAATATACTAACTCTAATAAAAATATTATAACATCACAAACAAACATTAAAATATTTTTTTGTAACAAACAATCATTTAATACTAAAGAAACTATTCTTATAATAAAATACATTACTATCCCATATTTCCTATAGTTTTTAAATCCGTACATCACAACTCCAACTGATAATAAATATATCAATATAAACAAAGTAAGTAACAAAATTTCTAAAGAGAATGCAGAAAAAAGTTGCAATATTAAAACAAATAAAATTATTACAAGAACCAATAAAGAAACAGGTAAAATTACAAAATTTGTAAAATCAAACCATTTCCATTTATTTTCAAAAAACTTATCATGTTTATTCATAACGAGTTTACTCCTATCTAATAAATAGAATAATATCCCTGCTGTAAATAATACTCTTTATATTCTAAGTTATCTCTCGTTTGTCCTGAATCCCACGCCTTATTTGTCCAGCTGTTAACAGAATAATCACCACTTACCTTAACCCATACCTCGGTAACATAACTTTCACCATTAATTGTTGCTTTATACTGCTGGTTTATATAATTATCATAACCAGCTGAAGGGAATTCAAGTTTTAAAATTGTATTTAAGAATCCTGCTAATATAGTTGCAACATTATATAAATCAGCACTATTTACATCTGGATTATAGTCTTTTTCCACTGCAACAAAGTCTACATCAAACAATTTAAGAAAATCAGTTCTATCCATTAAAACATATGTATTTTCACCAATATTTAATTTAGTACTATCAAAATACCAATTATTTTCACTGTCCCAATATATTGGCTGAGTTGTACCATTCATTGTTACCCAGGTGCATCTATTATCGTTATCAACATATATTTTTGCATCATACTCTGCTATAAATGTTGCTACATAATTTAATTCAAGACCTGTAGGATCAATACCATTCACAGGGTCATTAGCGCAGTACACATATAAATTAGCACTTTGAACTATAGCATGGTAATCCGGTATCTTTACTTCTCCATCTTCAAATTGTTGGTCTCCATAAATCATATTCGTTGGATTCCAATATGGGTCTTCCTGAGTAAATCCACCTATACTTGGGTCATAGTAACGATTAAGCAAATATATCAATCCAGTCTCTTCATCGGTATATTGTCCGTTGTATCTGAATCCGTTGCTGTCTGCTTCTCCTCCGCCTGTTCCTGATACTAAACCGCCGAATGCGTCATATTCATATGCTGCCGTTACTGCAAATGATGTGCTTTCTGCGTTCTTCTCTATTATGTTTGTTGTGTCTCCGTGGGCGTTATATGAGAAATATCTACTGTTGCTTGCGCTGTCTTTTGTCTTTACTATTTCTCCTCCGGCTCCTCGGATATACGTCTTTGTTCCTTTTTTACATGTTTAGTATTATATTCATATCCGTTATCATAACTAGAGAAGCCACGGTTACAATGACTTCTCTAACTTAATAATTTCATTTTAAATACCAAAAATGTTTTTTTAATTGTTTTTAATAAAATTAATTTAGATGTCTTCTTCTAATTTACTAAAATAATTAATTTCAGGTTTTGAAAACTCATTAAAAGATTTTAAAATATAAACTAATGATGGAATTTCAAATTCTTGTCTATTCTCATATATATCATTCTTTTTTCCATAAAACACTTTACAAAAATTTTCCTTTAAATATATAACTGCATATCCGTTTTCTCCAATTACATATAAATTTCCATTATTCTTTTTATATTTGATAACATTTGCTAAAACATTTATATATGTATTTTTCGATTTTTCTAAAACCAAAAATTTGTTTGTTGTTTTAATAATACTAAAATCACATCCTTTTTCACTAAACACAGTATCATCACCAAAGCCAGATAAATTGAAAAAATTACTATTAAAAACTATGAGCCAGGATATAACTAGTGAAAAAGTAATTGCTCCTATCAATATAATTAACTCAAATCTCTTCATATTATCACACCTCAATTACTATAGAAAATTCTACAGTGATATTATATGGATTTATTGCACCACTCCATTGTGATACAGTAGCCACATCATTTGCAATAGTTCCTAAACCCGCTTTCATGTCATTTCCCATAAGAGTTGTAATCTCAGTATAATCACATGTATCTGTTAAACTACAATTCAATACCCATACACCATAACCCATATCATAAGCTGAAATTGAAACATTAGACTTATGTAATGAATAATATAAATCACCTGTTTGAAAAGCAACAAATCCATCACAATAAAAGTCTCCCTGATATCCATATGCATCAATACAATTATACGCAAGATTCAAAAATTCAGGGTCATTTTTGATTAAACTTGCTATTCTTGAATCATCTCCACGCCACTGATCTTCAGGATTATCTTGCAATGAATTTTCTAACATCCATGCAGAAGTCAAATATCCATTCGGTTTTAAATACCATTCTGCACCACACCACCAAAAGTCTCTTTGTGCCTGTTTTTGTGCCCAATATCCCCACTTTAAAGCATAATTTGCTATTTCACCAAGTTTATCTACTACCCAGTTTTCACCTGTAGGGTCGACACTATTAATAGGATCACTTGCACAGTACACATATAAATTTGCGCTTTGTGATATGGATTCATAGGAAGGAATGTTATTATTTCCACTATCTCCGTATATCATATTACCTGGATTCCAATATGGGTCTTCCTGAGTGAATCTTCCTATTTCAGGATCATAGTATCTGTTTCTTAGATATATTAATCCCGTCTCTTCATCGGTATATTGTCCGTTATATCTGAATGCGTTGCTGTCTGCTTCTCCGCCTGTTCCTGTTGCTAAACCTCCGAATGCGTCATATTCATATGCTGCCGTTACTGCAAATGATGTACTTTCCGCGTTCTTCTCTATTATGTTTGTTGTGTCTCCATGGGCGTTATATGAGAAGTATCTGTTGTTATTTGCGCTGTCTTTTGTCTTTACTATTTCTCCTCCGGCTCCCCGTATATACGTCTTTGTTCCTTTTGTTCCGTACTCGGCTATTACGTTTCCGTTGTTCCAGATTTGTCCTGTGCTTACTCCGTTTACTGTCTTTCCTATTCTCGTTCCTGTTCCGTCATATGCGTATATAAAATGTACTCTAGGGCAAGTAATTACTTGCCCTAGGTTAATTTATTAATCAAAATCCTCCATATATAAAATGCCACCAATATGGCCATATTACATCAGATGCACTTCCTCCTGTATTTGACCATACTGTTTTCCAACTTTTAAATTGCCAAATATTATTTTCTTTAACAAAAGACACAATATCACCGCCGGCTCTATGTTTTGATACATAGTATACCTCTGCATATTCATCTGAATAATTCAATACCTTTAAATAATCCAGTTCTCCTATCATCGTCTTTTCTTTATATATTTCTCCAAACTCTGAACCATGCATTATTGTTAATACTTCGCATCTTATTAATGCACTTCCCCAATTTATCAGAAAATATATAATTGGTAATAATATAATTATTGTCACTGCTATTTTAACATACTTTTTCATAGTTTCTCCTTTTTTATATTCCTAATAAATCACGCATATAATAATATTCATTTCTTGCATTTATTCCAAAAGGATTAGGAGATGGATCTGAATGTGGAGGATTTATTTCTCCTTGATTATAGTGTGTAGCCAACATTGCTGTGTCTCCATATATAACCGAATTCAGAGTAACTATTTAGAAAATAAATATTTTTATATATTTATAACAACTTTATTAGCATTACCAATATATAAGTTCAGATATCTATAAAATATATATTTACCTCTAATTAACTACGTTTTAATAATTTTTTATGTATTGATATTCCAATTAAAATAATCAAAATAGGTATTATAAATTCCATCAAATATATAATTATTGGGACATCACCTAAAAATTTACCATAATTTATTTTATGAAATATCAGACCTACACCAATTATTAAAATTAGTATCAACGGCATATTTATATAACTAATTAAATATTTAATTTTCTTTATTTTACAATAATGCAGATTAACAAATAATAAATATATTGGTAAACCAAATAATATCCAAACAAAATGAATAACAAACAAAGCAAAATTATAATTTGGAGAAACACATATATTTATGAATATTTGCAATAATATTGGTAAAAGACTTAATAAGTAATACATTAAAATTCCTCCTAACGCTACCGTGTAACAACTGAACTTGCATAATTTGCTTTTACTCCAACTTGAGCCCATGGACTCCCCGGCATATATAATATTGTATAATTTAATAATCTTGCAAATGCTACTTGACGAATAAACGAGCTATTCATAAACATCTAACTAAACTTTTCAGAAACGTTATTTGGAATAATTCCCCAGGTGTATCCACATGATTCCATGTAATCCGAGTCCAACATATTGTTTGCCAAGGTTCCCTCACCAAATAAATCAATAGTGAATAGTAGCCGATTATTCATATAAAACAAATACTATAACTACTTATCCTTCTTGTGGTCTTATTGCTACAATCTCGCCATTCTTCTTATTTATAACTACTATAATACTAGGTCTCAATAAATATTTTGAATTATCATAATTATTTTTTTCATATCTCGAGACAAGATAATACTCTCTTAGTGTTCCGTTTTCATCTTGATCATGGTAATATTCTACCTCTGCATATGTATCTTTAATTTTATCTCCAAATACCGATTTGTATGCAATTGCAGCAATACTAACAGCATCCTCTTCTGTAATATTATATTTTATATTCATACTATTTTCAATTTCATAAGATTTTAAAATATAATCAACATCACTTTTATCTCCTAAACTTTCCCATTTACCAATATAAATACTGTTTTTTTCATAATTGTTTGTTTTATTGCTACAAATTAAAATAGTTAATATATTTATAAAAAGTAAAAATACAATAAGTATTACAACTGCTAATGTTTTTCTATTCATTTTTACCACCTTTCATTCGGCCAATTAAGAATTGGACAATCAAAACCATTTTCACAATAATTATTATAAGAACGCATTATATGTAAACTCCAAGCATGCTTATATCTATTCCTTAACGATTCCCTCTTTTCCTCAGTTAAATAACTTCTATCATAACTCATACCGTATACAACACCTTCTACACTATAACCATTACTTCTCGTATCATGATACTTAAATATATCAACCACAGAATTATTATATTCATTAGGAACTACGGCATAAACTATCGAAAAGTCTGCATTTAGTACACTTTTTTTATCATCTAAAGAAAGCTCCGTAGTACTTGCATGAGAATGTACAAATCCATATTCACTAACTTCCCATCCGATTATTCCCGTTGGTGCATATTGTCTTGCAGCGTTCGGATCAGAATAATGCGGATTAGCAACACTCGAACTTTCCAATATATCTACAGCATATCCATAAGTATAATAAACCTTGTCTCCACTTTTTATTTTATATATAATAGATAGTTGCTCAAAACGACTATAATCTGTTTTAGCATAGTAATTCCATGCCCAATCCATAGCCGCTTCATCTGAAGAATTAAACCATTCATATGCAACCATACCTGTAGGATCAACTCCATTAACAGGGTCATTAGAACAATAGACATATAAATTAGCACTTTGGACTATCGCATAATAATCCGGTATCTTTACTTCTCCTTCTTCAAATTGTTGATCTCCATAAATCATATTACCTGGATTCCAATATGGATCTTCCTGAGTAAATCTACCTATACTTGGGTCATAGTAA